>Ga0181587_10000146_pt1 | contig 52306 bp, 52 predicted proteins | sample 071ome_27_FD_132463 | JGI IMG/M metagenome (GOLD analysis project Ga0181587, IMG submission 132463) | Coastal salt marsh microbial communities from the Groves Creek Marsh, Skidaway Island, Georgia - 071409AT metaG (megahit assembly) | ecosystem: Environmental > Aquatic > Marine > Intertidal... | reverse complement strand
GTGGTGAGCCCGTACCCCTGGTTAAAGGTCTCACCAACGATGTGCGGGTGCCGGCCGATGCGGAAATGATCCTGGAGGGTTATTTCGACGAGCAAGGCTATATCGAACCCGACGGTCCATATGGCGAGTATGTTGGCTATTACGGGCCGATGCATCTGGACCCTGTCTATCACGTCACGGCTATCACCATGCGCGAGGATGTGCTGCATCAGACCCTGCTGCATGGTGCGGGCTACAATCTACAGCGCTGCGACTCCTCAAACCTGCTTTCCGTACGGGGTGAGAATCAAGTCTATACCGTCCTCAAGAACGTTAATATCCAGGTGGTGGATGTCTACATCCCCCCGGCTTCCGCCGAAGGTCAGCACGTTCGCGTCTCGATTAAGCAGCAGCGCCCGGGTCAGGCGCGCTCAGCCATCACCGCGTTGTTCGGCGCTATGTTCGGGGCGAAGCACATATTCGTCGTCGATGAAGATATCAACATCCGCGACGAACATCATTGGGAATGGGCCATGGTGTCCCGTTTCCAGGCGGACAAGGACATCATGGTGATGAACGGCATGGCTGGTATGCCCATGGACCCATCTTTGGACCACGGCATTTTTGGCGCAAAGGCAGGCTTTGATATGACCCTGCCCATGCACCGCCGGCACGAACTGGCGCTCACCCCGTCGGTCGCGCCGAAACTCACGGGGACGGCCCGCTATCAAACCGTGGAACAGGCCTTGGAAGAATCCGGACCACTGTTTTTCTCAGACGTCATGGACGTGTTGGGCAGCCGGGACGGGCGGGAAATTGCTTTACAGCTTGATGAATTGCGGGCGGAGGGTAAACTGATGCGCGACTCGGATGGCCGCTATCTTTTGGGTGAGGCGCCTAAGGGATCAACGGGACTATACGGTCCTCAAAAGGAAGACCCGAACAGATTTACTGGAACATCGCGATGAAATTCGGATTATTCGGCGGCGCTGTCGCCAAACGAGGCGACGAGACAGCAGACAGCCAGGGCTATGGCCACTTTATCGACACCGTCCTGGAAGCCGAGGAATTGGGCTACAGCAGTATCTTCCTGGTGGAACACCACTTCACTGGAGGTGGGCAGGTTTCGGCATCTTTGTCGCTGCTGACCTATGTGGCGGCACAGACCAAACGCATCCGGCTCGGCACAGCGGTGACCGTACTGCCCTGGCACAATCCGGTGTTGATCGCCGAACAGACTGCGACCCTTGATCTGCTGTCCGGTGGGCGTTTGGATTTCGGTGTCGGCAAGGGATACCGGGATATGGAGTACAAGGGCTTCTGCATCCCGAAAGAAGAAGCCCTCGAGCGCTATGAAGAATCCGTCGGAGTCATTCGAAAGGCCTGGACGTCTGCTGATCGGTTTGATCACAACGGCAAGTATTGGCAATTCGAGGATATTGTGGTCGAACCGGCCCCCATCCAAAAACCTCATCCGCCGCTTTGGTCGGCCGCCGGCACTGATGAATCCATCGCGCGCGTGGCGGAGACCGGATTCAATGTCATGTTCGACCACTTCGCGTCCTTCGAGCGGACCCAGGAACGTCTGAATGCTTGGACCGGCGCATGCGAACGGATAGGCCGTAAATTTGATCCGATGGAAGTGGCGCTGGCCCGTGGTTTGACCATCACCAAATCCGAAGTTGACCTGGACGCAGCGCTGAAACGCCGGGACGAGAGAGTCAATAAGATGTTCGAGAAATACGGCGCCCTGCCGGGCCTGCAGAAGAAGCAACCGGAGAGTTATTCCGATCCCGGCCTGGATATGGATGATGCTGCGTTGATCGGCACGCCGGAAACAATTATCGCAAGACTCCGGGTTCTCCAGGAAATGGGCTTTGAACACATCCTGATCTTGCTGCCTGATGACAGGGAATCGATCCGTATTTTTGCCAACGAGGTGATCCCCGAATTTCAGGACGTGAAGGCGGACGCCGCTGAGTAACCGGCTCTAGACCATCGCGACGAAGTCCTGAAATGTGGTGGGGTGGTCTTCGGCAAGGCCGAGCCAGCTTTTCGCTTCCTCCATGCTTCTGAACACTCGGCGTTCCACATCGCCGCTAGCGAGCCGACCGGCTAGAATCCACTGGTGTAAGATCTTGTAGTCGTGGCCATCGGCCGCCACCAAGGCAATCTTGGCTCTCTCCAAATCCCGATCAAACACGTCGAACACTTTCCTCGCCTGCAGGGAGACTGTTTGATAGTCCGTATCCTCCGGGAACTTCGCCGCCCGCAAATCCCGCAGAATGTTCATGTTCGGCTTGAAGCCGCTGTCCTGCATCAGTTCCAGATAGAATACGCTGGCTTCCTCAAAGGTGAACCGGCCGGTATGCTCAACAAAGATGCAGTTCGACGGCTTGTCGATAATATATTTGTACGCCACGTCTATGCCCCCCTTCAGACCCGCAGGCCTTTAAGATACTAGCTTCTCCAATTCCTGGGCCGGGTTGGGAATGATCACACTGACCACCGTGCCCTTGTCTTTCTCGCTGACGATCTCCAGCGATCCTCCATGGGCATCGACCAATCCCTTTGCGAGCGGCAGGCCCAAGCCCAGCCCTTCTTCGGCATTGTTCTTTTCGGACCGCACACGTCCGAAATTGCTCATGGCGACGGCAATACCCGCTTCATCCATACCGATACCCGTATCGCGCACAGAGATGACACAGGCGCCGTCTTTATTGATCTGCGCCTCAATGCGTACCAAGCCACCCGCTTGGGTAAACTTCAGCGCATTGGTTAAAATGTTCAGCAGCACCGTTTTCAGCGCGTGCTCGTCCACATAGATTTTTGGCAGGGTCTTCGGCACATAATTCTCGACCCGTACTCGTTGATCGTTGGCGCGTGCAGACACATTGCGCAGGCAGGCAATAACCAACTCCCTCAAATCCATATTGGTGCGTTCCAGCACAAACTGGTCTTCGTCCAGCCGGGAAAGTTCCAAAATTTCAGTGATAAGCGTATGCAGATGCTCACCCGAATCGCGGATGTAATCCACATACTGGTCGATTTTATTTCGATCCATGTCCTGTTGAAACTGCAGCTTCAGCAAATCAGAAAACCCGATGATCGCGTTCAGCGGCGTCCGGAATTCGTGGCTCATTGTCGCCAGAAAATCCGTCCGCGTCCGTGTGGCCAGTTCCGCCATGCGCTTGGCCTCATAGAGTTCGGCAGTGCGATCCCTCACCCGCTGTTCCATGGTAGCGTGAGCATCGTTGAGCTCGTTTAACGCTCTCTGCCAGGTAATGGCATACCTGATCGCCCGCTCAAGAAGCGACGGCGTGATTTCGTTTTAATCGAGGAAGTCTATGGCCCCTTTGTCGGACACCTGCCCGTCCATGTCAGGGCTGCCGAAGCCGGTCAGGAAAATCAGCGGCATGTCCGGCACGATTTCCCGGAGCTCCTTCAAAACTTCCAGGCCATTTTCCTTGGCTAAGCCGAAGTCCAGGAGACATACATCAAAATATCGATCGCCGCATTGAGCCAGGCCCTCGGCTTCGGAGGGCGCCCACGTCAATTCATATTTGGAAACGGAGGCGCCTTGTAGCATCTTTTTTACCAACAAGGCATCATTCTCGTCGTCGTCAATCATGAGGACCTTGATGGGAAATGCGGAAAATTGCGCGTTGATGCTCATACCGTCTGAGAGTGTTTTTTGCTTCAAACCCACCGCAACGATGGCGCATCCATCCCCAAGAGCGGTGACGGCATCCGGCGCTGTTCTGTGCGTCGGCTATAGCCGCAGTTAGGTTCTATGCTACCCTTAGGTAAATTGATGTGATCCGGATCACAAAAACGTCGTTTTCCAGTGAACACTTCATAACCCATTGAATTATTGAGATAATTATTTCCGTTAACGACGCCGGCTTTTTTGGCATTGTTTCATCCGTCGGAATGTCGGAGCCTAGGGAATATTCCGAGCCAGGGAGATCTAATGTTCACCGCCACCAAAGACAAACCGTTGCAGACCACCACCACCGGCGCCCTGCCACGCCCGAGTTGGTTCACGGAAAATCTACGCGGCGTCCCTCTGTCCACCGGATTCGCACGGAGCGCCTACCGGGAACAGCATTTCGATTGTCTGGCGTGTCATGTGGTCGCCCAGCAAAAGGCCGGCATCGACATTTTGGTCGATGGCGATACCCGGCTGGATGACGACGTAGCGGGGCGCAGCTGGGTCAGCTACGCTTATGAACGCATCGACGGAATCGGTGAACCGCAAGTCGCCGTCCAACCCTATGCCGCCATGGCGGACAAGGGCCCCGGCGACTATATCTGGGAGGTGATCGAGACCCGCCTGACCCCGGAGGTGCAAGGCCCCATTGGCAAGGCCGAGCTTCAACTCGACCGCGCGTGGAAGGCGGTCGCGCCGATGACAGAGAAACCAGTGAAGGTCGGCTCCATCTCCGCCCAGGTGGTGAGCCACATGGTCAACAATAAGCACTACCCCGATCAGCGGGATCTGTTGCTGGCGCTGTCCGAAGCCTTCAACGCGGAATACCACGCCCTTGCCGACGCTGGCGCGCCCATGGTGCAGATAGAGGAACCGTCTATCCATCAGTCCATGCAGGTGCCCGGCCAGGAGGTTTCCGCCGATCAGTATGTGGAGGCGTTTAACATCGAAGTGAAGGGGCTCCGCGAAAAGACCGAGGTCTGGTGCCATACTTGCTGGGGCTCCCCCGGCGCACAAAAAATGTTCCCGGCGGACGCCTCCTATGAAAAAGCGCTGCCTTACCTGGACCAGCTCGACGTGGATGTGATCACATTGGAAGGTGCGTCCAACAATGGCATGGATTTCGAACACTACGGCTCCTTGATCTCCAAGGACAAGAAGATCGCCGTCGGTGTGATCAGCCATCGGACCTTGCAGATCGAACGCCCCGAAGAGGTCGCCGATCTGATCCGCAAAGCGCTTAAATATATCGAGCCGGAGCGCCTGATCCTCTCAAGCGACTGCGGTTTCGGACGGCAGGCCGCCAGCCGCATGCACGCGTTCTACAAGATGGTGTCCATGGTGCGCGGCGCCAATATGGTTCGCAAAGAATTGGGCCTGGAGGAGGTCTACGTCCCCGCCGCAGACCCGGCACTCTCCATGGTGCCGTTGGCGGAGGGGTAAGCGTTCACGACACCGTCACAAACAGGTATAGCCCTCGGTGATCGGACAATACGTCAGCTCCCGACTGATCACCGCCCGTTTTGAGGTCTATTGGCAAGATCGTAAGCGAGGGTCGTTCCAGAGAAATCCGCTGACTAATTGCCCGTGGATCAAACGGCCGGACCTGTTCGACGGTGACTGACCGATTGCCCGAAATTCTGGAAATATTGTTTCTGATAGACTTCATCTCGTCAGATCCGACCTCTTGGCCGGTGAGAACCAGTATATCCTCCATCAGCTCTGCTGAAATTTCTCCCCCGAGAGCTGCAATCACCTGATCAGCCGCCCCTCCCTGTCCCAACACCAGAACAATTCGCCCACCGGGCCGAACCGTTTCCCTGCCCCGACGCGCCCCGGGGCCAACAAAATGTTCCGTCGAGAATGAGGAGCCCCGCACAAGGACAAACCGGCTTCGGCTGGCCAGCCGGCAAACCAATGCCGACGTAGAGGACGAACTCTCCTGGGTTATGACGCAGGACATCGCATATCGGGCCGACAATTTGGAGAGTTCCGCTTCGATCTGTGAACGGGCGATTACCTGCGCGGCGGTGTACTTTTTCGAGTCGAAGGACCGTTTTAAACCGGTTGTCACATCGATTGTACTGCCAAACGGCAAACCGGCCAGCCGGCTGAGATTCAAGTCTTCTACAAGGATCGCATTTAGCTTCGCTTTTAGGACACCCGAGAGCCGGGCGGCAATACGCACGAGTTCCAATCCTTCCGGTGAACCATCTACCGCTGCGCTCAACTCGGCCAGTCCCACAGCCACGTCCGAAACCTTGCTCATCGACCTTGATCCTGCGCCGCCCCAGGCATCATTTTCCGAGCGGTATTTGCAAAGTCCAACAATTGGGCAGCGACCAACCCGTTGATGCTATCCTTCGGGAATCGACCATTCTTGGCCAGCCTCCCACCTGGTACGCCCGTCAGGATTTCGATTCCTTGGTCTATTGTCGAAACAGGGTAGACATTGAACTTGCCCTTTCTAACAGCATCAACAACATCTTGGCGCAGCATCAGGTGGGTCACGTTGGATTTTGGAATGAGCACCCCTTGATTACCCGTGAGACCTCGTTCTCGGCAAATATCGAAGAAGCCTTCAATCTTTTCATTCACGCCGCCAATGGCCTGTACCTCACCCATCTGGTTAACCGAGCCGGTAACGGCAAAATTTTGACCGACAGGAACGCCAGAGAGTGCGGAAAGCAAAGCGTATAGTTCCGCTGAAGACGCGCTGTCCCCATCGACTCCGCCATAGGACTGTTCAAATACTAGACTCGCAGACAACGCGAGCGGGCTGCGCCGGGCGAACTTCTCGCCGAGATATCCGGACAGGATGAACACGCCTTTGGAATGTAGGGGTCCACCGAGCTCCACCTGGCGTTCGATATCAATGATCTCACCCCGCCCCATTCGGACACGGGCGGTAATCCGGCTGGGACGCCCGAACGCAAAGCCGCCGACTTGGAGAACAGATAGGCCGTTGACCTGACCTACCGCCTTCCCCCGAACATCCACCATGACGATGCCACGGCCAATTTGCTCGTAACTTCGGCGACGAATACGATCCTGTCTTTCGATGCCGGCCGCAACCACCTCATCGATGTGTTTTGCCGTCACAATTTTGTCCTTGCTGGAAGAGGCCAGATGGTCTGCTTCTCTCAAGAGATCGTTGATCTGGCGGAGCCGAAGGGAGAGCTTCTTACTGTCATTCGCCTGCCGTGAAGCCTGCTCGACCACCCGAGCGACGGCAGTCGCATCAAAGGTGCAAAGGCCAAATTTATTCACAGAATCCGCGATCAGAGACGCATATTGACGTTCCGTGCCAGCGGTTCTTTCAATACTGTCCTCAAACTCCGCGCTGACCTTGAAAAGCTCGTCGATATCGGGATCGTACTGGCGCAACAAATATTGAATCCGGGCGTCGCCGATGAGCACTATTTTTACATCAACCGGGATCTCCTCGGGCGTAAGAGTGGTCGTCGTCGATAGCCCCAGAGCCTCGTATAGACCCTCTATCCGGATAAGTCGGGAGCGGATAACCCGTTTCAATTCTTCCCAAACCGCTCCGTTGGAGACTGCCTTCTGCGCATCAATTACGAGGTAGCCTCCGTTGGCCTGATGAAGCAGGCCTGGCCGAATCAGTCTATAATCAGTACTCAGTGTACCGTTCCTCGCCTGATGCTCGATGCGTCCGAAAAGCGCAGGGTGCGTGGGATGATCGGCGAATACCACGGGGGCACATTTTAATTTAGAGTTGTCGACGATTACATTTACTTTGTAACCCACCCAAATTTCCTCGTTGCGGCGTTCCTTTCCAGCCACAGACTGCTCGGAATCGTGAGTCATCAAGTTTTCGACTTGGCGTTTAACGTCGTTGATGGCGTTGCTAAGCCACGACGTCACGGCAGAGTTTTCCAGGTACTTGTTAAGAATCTCTTCGAATATAAAGTTGACCGCTAGTTCAGTCACCGCTCGGTTGATTTCTCGAATTCTCTCGACCAATTCTCGTCGCCAAACAGGGAAATTTCTCGCAATCCCTTCGAGCTCCAGTTCCAGCGCGGAAATGTCCTGACGCAGCTTCTCCTTTCGCTCCGGCGGCCAGCTGTTGAACACCTCCGGGCTAACAACCTGACCGTCTTCAATCGGTGCGATGGCAGTGCCCTCCGGCGTGCGGATCATTGTCGCGCCTATGGATTCCGCTTTCTTCTGAATCTGACCAAAAGCTTCATCATGACGAAGCCGGAACTCATTCTCCAGCGCCTCCCGTCGTTGGCGATACTCTTCGGTCTGAAATGCCGCGGGCAGCGAAACCCGCAGATCGTCAATCACACGGTCCATATCGGCCGCGAACGCCTTGGCGCCGCCTGCGGGAAATCTTAGAGCGGACGGCTTTTGCGGGTCTGCGAAATTGTTCACATAGCACCAGTCGTCGGGCGCGGGCGCCGTTTCTGCGCAGGCCTTTAACTTGTCCATGACAATGCCGTGCTTGCCGGTGCCGGACGGACCGAAAACAAAAATATTGTAGCCGAAATGATCGATTTCCGTGCCGAACTGTAGGGCTTTCATAGCTCCGGCCTGTCCCAAGGGCAGCTTGGTCGCTCGCTGCCCTACTGTGGTTTTAAACCCCAAGGTCGCGGGCACACATCGCCGCATCACTTTTTCAGGCGCCAAGCCCTTGATATTATTTCGTGAAGGCATGGCATTCCTTCTTCTTCGATACCTTATCGATTGTGTCGTTTGCAATATATTACGAACTCGACTCTATCTCACATTCCTCCAGTTGCCGAGCGATATCCCTCTTGACCGCGTTTGGTTGGGCCTCGATCGCCGCGACGACTCGGCGCATTTGTTCGCGCAGGCCATAGACCTGATCGAGAAGCGTAAGGACAACCGGCATAGACTGCTCGGTGACTTCCATCTCTTGGCGCAACTGACAAATGAGTTCCACCCGCGCCACATCAAGGTCCGAAAATGCAAGCCGCGGTCGAGAACCTGCAGGGCGCACCCAGCCGCGACGCACCCAACTCCGCAACTGTCGAAGAGTCAGTGCATCTATCTGATCAACGAGCTGCCTTTCGTTTATCATGCCGTTTCCCGTTCCATTTTTGCCCGCGGATTGTACCCGTGTGCAGTGCGCCAACTGCGCATCGCTTCCGCCAGATCCGGATCAATCGTCTCCGGCAAGGTGATCACAATGCGCACGAACTGATCTCCTGCCTTGTCGGATGCGACGCCACTCGGGAGTCCTCTTCCTTTGAGCCGAAGGCGTTCTCCGTTTTGAACGCCGGCGGGAATGGTCATCCTGACCTTGCCGGTGAGCGTGGGCACATGGATTTGCGCCCCCAAAATTGCCTCATCAATGCTGACAGGGAGATCTATCTGAATGTCATTTCCCTGGCGGCTGAAGACAGGGTGGTCGCGGACTGAAATCTCGATCAATGCATCGCCAGGAGGGGCATCTTTACCAAACCCGGCCATCCCTTTGCCCTTCAGCCGTAGCACCTGCCCATCTCTGGTGCCGGGCGGAATGGTCAGGTTCAAGCTGTTTCCATCAGGCAACGTAATCTGACGCTTGGCGCCTTTGACGGCATCCATGAACTCCACATCCAGCGCATACCGCACATCACCGCCGCGGGCGCGAAATTCGGCCCCACCGCGTCCGAACGCGCTGCCGAACAGATCGCTCAAATCGGCAAAATCGTCGAATCCGGCGGAGGAATGATAATAACGCCCGCTGCCGCCATCCGCGTGGTCCCGGTAAAAATTGTGCGACGGCCGCTCGACACCGTGCTCGTCAATCTCACCCCGGTCATAGCGGGCACGGGTTTCCGGATCTTTCAGCAGACCATAGGCGGAAGACACGGCCTTGAAACGGTCTTCCGCCTGTTTGTCTCCGGGATGCAGGTCAGGATGGAGTTCCTTGGCGAGCTTACGGTACGCCTTCTGTATCTCCTCCTTCGAGGCCTCCTTGGAGACGCCCAATGTCTGGTAGGGATCCATATTCGCGACCAGCTAACTGATCAACCTTGACCAATTTCGATTTTCTTGCCGCCAGTTTCACCGGGCGAGCGCTTGCCGATCTTAACCGTCAATACGCCATCCTTGTGCGAAGCATAAATTTTGTCGCCATCGGCATCGGCAGGGAGTCGGAAAGAACGCTGAAACCGGCCGTAGGTCCGCTCAGAGAAATAGTAAGTCTTGGACTCCTCCACCTTCTCGAACTTCTTTTCGCCGGTAACCGTCAGGCTATTACCCGTGACGGAGACGTCGATATCTTCCCGAGGAACGCCAGGTAATTCCACGTGAATTTCGTAATAATCTGCACCGGCTGACGCCTCCGCTTCCGGCGAGAAGAAATCTGCGACCCGGGAGGAGATTTGCCTTAAAGGGTCCATCAATCCGTTCCACCAAGTATCTCCCCGATGAAGCGGAACCCGCGACGTATTTTCAACCATGACCTTGCCTCCAATCAGAAACTCCACACAAATAAAGTGGTTATTCTGATTTGGGCGATTGGCGGATCAAGTCAATCGGCGACGGTAACTATTTTTATTCGCACCAATGCATAAACTTATTGCAGAATCGAGCGCGATCTAAACCTCAAAAATCTTCTGCGGCACCTTGTGGATGCTTTCGCCGGGGCCGTTGTCGCCGATGATGTAATTGTCGCAAATCCAGGAGTGGATATTGGCCGTGTTGTAGTTCGGGTGGCAGACGATGTTCATGTTCTGCTCGATGGTCATGGCCTCATCGAAACGGATCAGCGGGCGCTCCACCAGGTCATAGCCCTGACCGTGACAATAAAGCCGTTCTTCCTCCGGCCGGCCGTTATCTTTCATGAACTTGTTGAAAGCATGCCAGATATCGGCGCACGGTGTGCCTGGCTTCAGCAGATCCAACGTAAAACGCTGGGCCTCAAGGGTGAATTCATGCTCGTCGTGAGATTCCTGCGGGGCTTTGCCGACGCATATGGTGCGGCCGATCTCGGTGAAGAAGCCGCCGGCGCCGTTGTTCTCCACCAGCATGTTGAACATATCCCCTTCCTTGATCACCCGGTTCTGATTGTGCCGGGGACCAAGCGCCGCCGGCTGGCCGGGCGTATAGGATTGACAGAGATAAATCCCCTGCTCGCTGCCCAGATTGTGGCCCACATGTAAAGCGATGGCGGCGACATCCGAGTCTTTCATACCCGGCTTGATTTCCTTGATCACGGCCTCCATGGCCGCGTCCTGCTGAGCGGCGGTGTCTTTAATGAATTCAATTTCTTCGTCGCTCTTGATCACCTTGATCTGGTCCATCATTTCCGACGCCTCCACGTAGGTGGCGTTGGGGAACTGTCGCTTCACGTAATCCACCAAGGCGAATGACATCTGGTACGTGCCGACGAGGCCGATCGTGGCGTTCTTGAAGGGCTCCAGCGCCTTGCAGGCGAGTTCCGGATCATAGTCGCGGGTGTATGGCGCGGATTCATAAGACGGCGTCGCCAGCATGCGCTTGATGCCCCGGTGAAAGCCATCGCCGCCCTTGGGGTCCAGCTCCCGGTCCAAACCGTGAGGACCCTGGTTCACTTGAGTCATGAAGTCGTCCCTAGGGAAGACAATGGTCACAGGATAGCCGTTGGTGGCCGGCAGGTCGGACACGTACTTGGTGTAACCGCCCATGTAATCGTTGTTGTTCTGCATCAACAGAACATCGATACCCTCTTTCTCCATGGCGGCGCGGATAGCGGCCCAGCGCCGTTCCATCTCCGCATCGGAAATCGGTTTGTTTAGACGTTCGGATAGTTGAGCCATGGTGTTCTCCTCCGGCGGCGGGTCTAAGCCTAGCGCTCGACCACGTTGATCATGTTCTCAGGTTCACCATCGATCCAGGCCCGAAGGTTGGGTTCGATGACGGTCAGAATGCGTTCGGCGTACATATCGCTTCGGCCGCCGACAAAGGGCGTGATGAACACATTGTCCATGTCCCAAAGCGGGGACTCGTCAGGCAACGGCGCTTCTTCAAAGACGTCCAGACCGGCAGCGGCGATTTTGCCCTCGTTCAAGGCGGCGATCAGCGCGTCCTCATCGACCACACCGCCGCGCGCCACATTGATCAGACAAGCGCTGGGCTTCATCGCATTGAAAACGTCAGCGTTGATGATCTTGTGGGTGTCCTCACTGTACGGGACCAAAGCCACTAGGAAATCCGCGTCGGCAAGCGCTTCGGCCATATTGTCGCGTGAATAGACCTTGTCGATGCCCGCCACCGGCCGGTCCGTGCGGGAGATGCCATAGACCGTCATGCCCAACGCCTTGAACACGCCCGCCATATGTTCGGCGATGGCGCCGAGCCCCAGGATGGCAACTGTGCGCGTGTCCAATACTTTGGGCAGGAACCGGTCCCAAACATGCTCTTCCTGGTTTTTGGTGAGCCGGCGCACCTGGCGGTAAAGCGCCAGCATGTGCATCAGCGTAATCTCGGTCATTTGCGGCCCGTGAATGCCGCGTCCATTGGTCAGGATCACATCCCGGCGGCCGCCCAATGGCTCGACAAGATGATCCGTCCCGGTGATATTGCACTGCATCCATTTGAGGTTTTTCGCCCCGGCCGCCATCTCGGCAGTGAGCCAGCGTCCAATAGAAATAATCACTTCCGTTTCGGGGATATGAGGGGCGGCTTCATCACCGTCGGTGGCATAGGTGAAGTCCACATCCGGGAACTTAGGGTCCAGGAAACTCTGGTACTTCTGGTACTCGTTATCGACGATGAGGACTTTGGTCATGCCTCCCCCGGATTCTATTATTGTGCGCGCATCCTACTGAGCGGGGCGGGACAGTAGCAAGCCAATACAAGCGGCCATCTTGAAGCGGAGAGCGGTTTGAGCGTATCCTCGAACGATGAAATTGACCGTCCTCGCCGTAGTCCTATTCGTCGCCCTCGCGCCTACCGCACGGGCCGGGGACACCTGTACCTGTCAGTATTTCGGCCAGCACCTGAAACTCGGCGCCACGATCTGTATGAAATCGTGGAAAGGCCGGCGTATCGCAACCTGCGGCATGACCCTCAACAACACCTCGTGGAAGATCAGCGATACGCCGTGCGACCATATCGCCGTTAAACCGCCGCCGCACGGCAAAGTTCCGATGGCCGTCGCCACGCTCGAAAAGATTCTGAAAAAATAGGACCCGGATTTAAGGCGCGGCGACCACGCGTGTATAAGCGGCGCTCCCCCCCGGATGCGTGTCGGCAAGCGCCCAGGCTTGGTCCCGACGGGCCATTTGCCAGTCATCGCTGAGCAGTCCCTTCTCATCCGCGAATTCATGGAAGATAACATGGCGGGGCGCCCCCTCCGCCGCCAGGTACCGGCGCACGCGGACAAGGCCGGGCACATTCTCACAGGTCGGCAGATATTTGGTGACAAACCAAATGTTGAAGGCTTGGGCGTTTTCAGCCGCCAGATCGAACCTGTCAATGTAAACCAGTGGGGCAAAGCCCGGCCCACCGCCGGTGAGTTCTGGCCCAGACCAGGAAAGCGTATAGCGGTCGGGCCGCTGAAACCTTTCATGGAACAACGCATCCAGCGGATCCCGGACACGCCTAAGACCCTGGTAAGGCTCACCGTACAAATCGCCTAGGGAACTCATCTCATAGACGGTGACAAACATCTGTGGCAACGCGCCATTGACCGGCGTGTCTGACAATCGGTCATAGCTGGCGCAGGCATGAAAGCCGATGTTCAACCGGGCGGTGAACATATCCCGGGTCAGCCAGTCCCGGAACTCTCCGTGATAGCTGTCGTCCAGATCGACAAACATGGCCAACATACCGGTGCCGCGGGTCGGTCCGTTCTCGATCATGAAAGTGGTGCTCCTCGCCGGTGCTGCGAGGGGTAATGATATGGGAGAGGGACGCTTTGTCTAGCAAATGAAGGCGGGTTCACCCATGTCGATACCGCCGCCGAACACGCCCGGATTACCAAAGGCGACATCGACAATGGTATCAACATCAAATGGCTTGGTGATATAGCCGTCGAAACCGGCCTTGCGGCCGCGCTCGATATCAAAAGGCATGGCAGCGGCTGTAAGCGCGACGACCGGGATGTCCTTGGTGGCCGGATCGGCGCGCAAATGATCCAGAATTTCGTAGCCGTCGCAATCGATTAGCTTGAGATCCAGGAAGATTAAATCGGGATGAAGCTTGCCTGCATACTCAATAGCTTCCTCGGCGCCGCTAACACAGGACAGGTTCACCGGGTGCGCCGCCAACACCTCTTCCATCAGGAGAATATTTGTTTCGTCGTCCTCTACGTAGAGGATATTTCTTTGTTCGTTCATTGAGCGGCCGCCCTTTGGTCTTCAGTTTGACTATAGCGGTACGCTACCAACGAAACGTAATGGGAGAATAACGCGCATATGACATGCATATGAATTTATGTAAATAAAAGCCGCTACTTTCACCTCTAAAGCTTGATTACGGCCCGGAATCGAAGCGAAATGGGGTATGTCCCGAGACAAATTGAACTTCCTGTTTCTCAATTTCGGCCATCTCTACGATCACTACTTTGTTTTGATCTTCGCGACGGTGGCGGCGCTGACCCTCGCCAGTGAATGGAATATGACCTACGCTGCGCTGATTCCCTACGCCACGCCCGGCTTTATCGCCTTCGGCATGTTTGCAGTCCCCGCCGGTTGGTTGGCCGACAAATGGGACCGGCGGCACATGATGACCGTTTTTTTTATCGGCATCGGCGCGAGCGCCATGGCCACTGCGGCAGCGCAGTCCCCCCTACAGATCGGTATCGGGCTATTTTGCATCGGCACCTTCGCCGCCATTTATCACCCGGTAGGCCTCGCGCTAGTGGTTGAAGGTCAGACTAAAACCGGCGTGATTCTGGCTGTCAATGGCATCTGGGGCAATGTCGGGGTCGGCGTCGCGGCCATGGCGACCGGCGTCCTGATTGACCTGGCTGGCTGGCGGGCCGCATTTCTGGCGCCGGGCGTCCTGTCCATCGCCACGGGCCTTTTGTATGGCGTTTTCGTCCGCTTTGACCGGCGCGAAGCCCCCATGGGGCTATCCAAGAAACCAAAACCGTCCCTCGCCGGGGTGGAGCGCCGCACCATCATACATATTTTCGCAGTGATCTTTTTCTCTACCGCCGTTGGCGGGCTAACTTTTCAGAGCACCACCTTCGCGCTGCCGAAAATCTTCGACGAGCGGCTGACCGATTTGGCCGGCACAGCCACCCTGGTCGGAACCTTCGCTTTTGTCGTCTTCTCCGTTGCCGCTGCCGCCCAACTGGTTGTTGGATTTTTCACTGACCGCTATTCGGTGCGCTGGGTGTTCGGCGCCGTTGCCACTACCCAGGCTGTCTTTTTCCTAGCTGTGCAGGACCTGACCGGTTGGCCGGCCCTCATCGTCTCGGTCATTGTCATGATGGCGGTGTTCGGACAAATCCCCATCAACGACGTGCTGGTCGGTCGGATTTCCACCGAAGAATGGCGGAGTCGGATTTTTGCCTTCCGTTATCTAGTGACCTTTACCGCCATGGCATCCACATTGCCGATCATCGCCTGGCTGCACGCTACCTGGGGATTCACAGCTTTGTTCGGCGTGCTGGCGGCCGCTGCGGCCGCCATGCTTTGCGCCGTTCTGACATTACCCGGCTCAACCGTGGTGACCGGCAAACCGGCGCCTGCGGAATAAGCCTTAAACGTCCCCCTAGAAGTACGCCTCGCCCGGCCCGACAGTGGGCTCCCATTCGCAGTCGCCGAAGGGGCCGTCGCCGCCGTTTTTCACATAGGCAATCCGGTCCTTGTTGGTTTTGCCCTCGACCATCGCCCGGTAGAGCCAATCAACGATGTAATGGTGACAGTCCAATCCACCCAGATTGGGAATCCCCCAGAGCGGGTGGAACTGATCCTCAATCACCCACATTTCCTTGTTCGTGGTCAGGTCTTGATAGACCTCAATTGCATCCTCCAGCGGACACAGTGGGTCGAACTCCCCTGTGACAAGCAGGGTCGGGCACTTTACTTTGTCCATATAGCCCTTCACCGTCATCTTTTCCGCCATGGCGTCGAACTCTTCCTCGTCGTCCATACCGGCCATGTACATGAACACCTGCTTAAAACGCGGCGAAGACTGAGAGAAGATCGTATTGTTCGGGTTAAAACAGGCTACGCCGCTGGCTAGCGCCGCCGGCCGGTGATCGTAGCTGGCGAGCCGCAAGGACCAATAGCTGCCCATGCTGACGCCGTAGACTCCGATCCTGTCGGAATCAATTTCCTCGCGATTTTGCAGATAGTCCATCACCGCCGCCCCGGCGCGTTCGTAATTGTCGCCGACGGCCCGGATCTTCTGGATATTGGAATTACCTTGGCCCGGCCCATCCATGGACAAGATGTGCATACCCCGGTTGATCGCCGGATTGTTCATCACCTTGGGGAATGCTTCTTTCGTCTGGTCCATGCCGGGAACATAGATCACGCAGGGCGCCTTGCGCCGGTCGGGCAGCAGATGCAGCAGACATGAAATAGTCTTGCCGTCATCGAATGGAACTTCTACCCGCTCTATGGGATAGGGCGCCGTCTCGGACCGCCGATCAACCATCTCGTTCAGTTTGGCGTACGTGGCCAGCTTGACCGGGTTATCATCATAGAAGATCGGGTGCTGTGACATCCGATAGGCCTCAATCGCGTGATCATAATGCTCGGTTGCGGTTGCGTTAAAGCCCTGCGCCTGGGCTTGCTTGCCCAGCGCCTCATCATGCTCCGCCTTTTGCCGCCACATTTTCGGCAGCATTCGATAATTATGCGCGCGCTTCGGCGTCTCCCAATCGTCCCGTTCGAAGTTTTGCACGCGGCCCCGCATGTTGAGCGCAAGGTCCAGCATCCACTGCTGATTATCGCGACGTGTTCTCAGATTGTTGACCGGCATTTAAGCCTCCCCTGTTGTGTGAATGCGTGTCCAGTCGGACATTAACAATCTCCAAATTCTGCCGGTTTAGCACCGGTTTTCAAGCCGCAATTCATACAACAATAAGGAGAGTCATTTGGAAGATTACCAATTTCTGATACCCACAATGCAATCGGCTCGGCGACTCGTCTAAGTAGAGAGCAATTCAAAATATTGCTGCACAAGTGAACAAATAGGAAAATTCTTAGGGGCTCTTTGGGATGTTCAGATTAAAAACCATTGTCATGATGGCCATCGGGGCTGTTGTGGCGTCCGCAACGATATTGCCCGCTACTTCCGTTCACGCTGCGACCTGTGATCCGCTGCCGAATGTTAGCTGGTGGAGTAAAAGCCACGACAGCGTGGTCCGCTCGGTTGGGAAACGCTACAAAGGTGATTGGGCCCGCTATATATCTCGCTGGCAACAGTACCAGACCAATATGGAAACCCTACACCGCAGCGGCGAAGTTGCCGTGGTGAAGTCCCGCGATATCCGCATGGAAGGACCGGTCCTGGCAGAACATATCGGTCATATCAAACAGCGGATTGCGGTTATGCGGTGCCTACAGGCTGCCGATGAAGAACGCCAGGCTATTGAACTGCAGAACCTGGAGACAGCTGCCGGCGGTAATGAGGTCGCCGCTCTGCCGCCCGCCAAGCTTGATGTTGACGTACAGGCCAGCTGTAAAAATGGCAGGCCGGTCTTTCGGGTAAGCAACCTAGGCGACAAATGGCCGCGCTCGGGAAGCATCAACGTCTATCGGACCGACACCGGCGGTATGGTCGCAACCCGCCGTATTCGGATGCGTGATGCGCAAATGGCGACGATCTCTGTCCCGGCCAGCCGGACCAACGGCGTAGCGGAATTTGGACTTTGGGTAGAGCCGACCTGGGAAAAGCGGCCGTTCAGGTTTGATACAAAGATCGGCTGCAACTAGCTGCCCCGATAGAAAAACCAGTTTTTTTAAGCGCCTGCCTTCCGGCAGGCGTTTTGCTTTTCGCCTCCAAAAAGCCGGCTCAAGACATCTCAGGGTTTGACCCGATGTCCCTTTACGCCGTTCAACGTTATAAACAGCCGCTAAATATGTAGGCGCCTGATTGTTGAAAACGATCTCCATGATGAAACTCAAAGATGAAATATATATTCTCATTTATCCCGAATCTCTTTGGGCTGATTGCTTTGGCAACCATCCCCTGCATGTCGGCTCAGGCCGCGACGTGACGTACGATTCAAAAATTACCTGTGGTTAGTCTCCCTGGTGAGCCGGTCGGTAGCGCCACTACCTGGATCCGGCATGTTGAGAACCCGGTCCAGTCACCCTCGGACCGGGTTCTTTTCAACACCTATCAATGGAAACCGGCTGTTCGGGACTACGGAATTTCCTAACCTCGAAAACCCGAAAAACGGTGGAATCTCGGCTCTCTATGGATATTGTAGAATTATAACCATTTGGTGATGGTTTCAACTTGGGGTGAAACAACCTTTCGCATTATAATCTGAACGCGATACACAATTTTCTTGCGGGGAAGATCGAACTGAAATCTGGCATCATCAAAAATCGATATCAGACTCAGTCAATTGGAGCGTTTTAAGGGGCGCATAGTCAGTCAACCTCTTGGAGGCAGTAATGAAGTTATTTAAAAATTTATCGGTGTTGGGAGTGTCAGCGTTGATGCTCGCGGCCTGTTCCGGCGTCTATGACCTGGAAGGCGTAAGAAACATGAAGTCCACCGGAAACATTTTCCAAAAGGGACTTCACGCTGAGTACGCTCAGCTGGCAGCCGACGAAGCGGCTGAATCCGACTGGGCCGATGCCGGCACCTTCAACACCAGGGCCATGATGGCCGCTCAGGGCAAATCCTTTGGCCCCGAAAACATGAATGCACGCAACATTCCCGCCAATAAAGTCGGTGAGTTGAGCTCCGCTCGCGCCCGTCTGGTTCGGGCCCTTGATGCCGGCGGCGCCAAAAGCAAGCCGGGACCAGCCTCTCGCGCGCAAGCCATGTTCGATTGCTGGATGCAGGAACAGGAAGAAAACTTCCAGCCGGAAGATATCGCCCGTTGCCGCGCCGCTTTCGAGCTCGCCATGAAGGAACTTGAAGCAAAACCGATGGCCAAGCCGGCGCCGAAGCCGATGATGAAAATGCCGAACAAGGGCCCGTATGTGATCCTGTTCGACTTCGACAAGTCCAGCCTGAATAAGGCGGCCAACGAGGTGATCGCTCAGATCGTCGCGGCCTCCAAGTCCTATTCGAGCGCCAGGATTGATATCACCGGTCACACCGACCGCGCCGGCGACGCCGGCTACAATGCCGGATTGGCTGACGCCCGCGCCAAAGCGGTGGCTGCCGCTCTGAAAGGCAAGGTATCAAACAATCTCAGGGTCCTGAACTACGGTGAATGGACGAACTGGATCAATACTGACGACGGCGTGAAGCAACAGCTCAACCGCCGGGTGGAAGTCGTTTTCAAATAACAGACTTTCAGCGAACAATGGAAAAGGCCTCGCCACACCGGCGAGGCCTTTTTCTTTTCCGAAGAGCGTGAGCGTCAACGTGCCCGGCCAAAGCCGAGATTACGCAAACTCCCGGCGAATTGATTCTGAATTCTCGCCGATCGACGGCACCCGTCCCAGTCGATCCAACGCTTCTCCACGAACCTTGGCGGGCGGCGCCGGGATATCCGCCGGACCGGTTTCGGTGTCCACGGTGACCCGGCGAAGATCACCGTGACTGGACAGGCCCTCGATGGAATTCACCCGTCCAAACGCGATCCGCGCGGCCGAGAGTTTCTCCACCAATTGAGCCGCCGTGTGCCTGTTGAAGACCTCGGCGATGTCCCGCTCCAGTTCAGCCAAATTCGCCACCCGGGAAATATTGTCCTTGTATGGACCGTCGTCGGCCAGTTCGGGCCGTTCCATTATTTCCGTGGCGAAGACCGCCCATTCCCGATTGTTCTGAACGGAAATGACGATCTTTTCTCCGTCCTTGGTCCCAAAGAATGTGTACGGCGCAACGGACGGATGCCTGAGACCCACCCGCTCTGGGGCCTTACCCCCGTAATCGTGATGCAATAGCGGCACCGCCATCCAGTCCGCCATCCCGTCGAACAGGGAGCACGACAGCCCCTTCCCCTCCCCGGTTTGCTCCCGCTCCAGGAGCGCGAGCAGGATCGCCGATTGGGCGTACATGCCGGCGGCGATGTCGCAGACCGACACACCGACCCGGCCGGGTTCCTGGGGCGAGCCGGTGATCGACGCCAGCCCGGTCTCCGCCTGGACCAGCATATCATAGGCCTTCATGTCCCGGGACGGACCATCATCCGCATAGCCAGAGATATCACACGTAATCAGCCGGGGGTGCAGTTGTCGAAGTTCCTCGGAGTCGAACCCGGCCCTGGCTGCCGCACCGGGCGCCAGGTTCTGCACGAACACGTCGGCCTTGGCGATCATCCGGCTTAACAAAGCTTTGTCGTCCGGGTTCTTGATATCCATCACGATGGATTCCTTGCCCCGATTGAGCCAGACAAAGTAGCTGCTTTCCCCGTGGACCACATCGTCGTAGCCGCGGGCAAAGTCACCCACGTCCCGCTCAATCTTGATGACCCGCGCGCCGGCGTCGGCCAGCCGCGACGTGCAATAGGGCGCGGCGACCGCCTGTTCCAGCGCGATAACGAGCACATTTTCCAGGGGCAAGCCCATGACCGGTCCGTTTTTTGGTGTACCTGGGCCATTACGACTAATAGAGTGCTGCGCGTTATGAAAGCGGAAAATATAAGGCCCCGGCGCTGCCTTCTCTACATGCCTGCCTCCCGTCTGGAAATCTATCCCAAGGCGGTAGGCAGCGGTGCGGACATGGTCTGCGTGGATTTGGAGGACGCCACGGCCGATGACGCCAAGGATGCCGTCCGCTCGGAGACATTCGCCCATTTCGCCAATGACAGGCCGGACGGTCGGGTCGAGCGTACCGTCCGCATCAACGGGCTTCGTACGCGGGAAGGTATGGCGGACCTAGTGGCGCTGGCCGACGCAATGGGCGCGCCTGATGGAATTCTTATCCCGAAGGTCAAAACCGCCGAGGAAATCCGAATTGCCAGAGATATATTGGCCCCTGCCCATCCCGATCTGAAGTTCCATATCCAGATCGAGACCAATGACGGGCTCAAGAATGCCCACGATATCGCCAAGGCCAGTCACAAGGTGGCGTCACTCGTCTTCGGCGGGTTTGATATGAGCGCGTCATTGCGGGTTGAGCCTGGTTGGGAGGCGCTGTTGTACGCGCGTCAAACCTTGGTCCATGCGGCGGCCCGCGCCAACATCGACTTGTTGGACATGCCGTTCTTCGGCTTAGACGATCCGGACGGCTTGGCGGCGGAAACTGCCCGCGCGCAAGATATCGGCTTCACCGGCAAATGCGCCATCCACCCCAATCAGGTGGAAATCATCAATGCCGCCTTCACGCCAGACGCCGACGAGGTCGCCCGCGCAAGAGACCTGATCGCCAAGTTCGAGGCCCAGGATCAGGCCTTTACCATCATTGACGGCGTGATCATGGAAAAGCCGGTGGTTGAAAGGCTTTACCGCACGATCGCCATCGCCGAACGGCTAACGGACTAAGGCTTAGGCGTCCATGGCCAAACTTCACGTTCGACAGGGCGGGACCGGCGATACGGTCTATCTCCTCCTCCATGGTCTAAGCTGCACCGGTAGCGTCTGGCGGGACGTTACCGAATTGATTGAGCGGGACCGGGCCGGACGCTGGATCGCGCCCGACATGCGCGGTCATGGCCAATCGGAATGGGAAATGCCGTACGGCGCCGGCCAACACGCCGCCGATCTGGCGCCTCTCCTTCACGGTGAAGAACGCGTCCGGATCATCGGTCATTCCTTGGGCTCTCTGATCGGCATGGCGTTGGCCACCGGCATTTTCGGGGTAAACATTCTGTCTCTGGCCGGTATCGGCACCAAGTGCCGCTGGCCGCAGGTGCAAAGGGAGAAGCTGGATGCGCTCGCCGCAAAACCGCCCCGCCGGTTTGAGACCCAAGCTAGTGCGATTGAACGCTATCTCCTGGTGTCCGGGCTCAATGGCCTGGTCGATCCGGGCGACCAGCGGCTTCACGGCGCAACCGTCGAAGACTCCGAGGGCTGGCGGCTGGCGTCGGACCCGATGATCCTCACCACCGGCGGCCCGCCGGAAGGCCTCTATGCCGCGGCAGTACGTGCCACGAATATGCGCCTCGCCTGCGGGGAACACGACAACATTGTGACCATCGAAGAACTTCGTGAACTGGACGCCGATGCGTATGAATTCTCCGGCCGGGTCCATAATGTTCATGTGGAGGACCCGGGGGCCGTCTGGGCCTTCGCACGCTCCGTCGAATAAGCCCAGTTATTAGGGCTTTGCGAAGAACGTCTCTTTCATCGATTCGCGCGCGTTAAATTTATCCCGCCATTTGGCCAGCGCCGGGCAGTCCGCTTCCCATCCCAGATCGGGGAAATGAAAAAAGAGATAACCAAGCCCCGTGCCGACGGCGATCTGGCCGATGGTCAACGGCCCGGTCAGGTCATTCACTTGGGCATCCAAAGTTTTCAACGCCGCTTTGATCTTGACCATTTGCGCCTCAACCGGCGCCGCCAATTGATGTTCTTCCGGACGGTTGGCTTCAAAGGCGGCAATAAACACCGCGTCACCGAGCCCATCCCCGAGGGCCTGTTGACGAAGGGCCGTCCATCGCGCCGGTCCTTGCGCCGGAAACAGTTTCTCCCCGTCGTGGAGCGTATCCAAGTATTCGCAGATCACTGGTGAATCATAGAGCGCACTACCGTCTTCCAACAAAAGTGTCGGTATCTTGCCCAACGGATTGTGCGGGGTCACCTGTTCCACCATCTCCTCGAAAGTCGCCAGAGGAACCAGCTCAATCTGATCCACGAGGCCCGTTTTCATGGCCATCACCCGCACCTTGCGGACAAAGGGGGAAGCGGGGCGAAAGAACATTTTCATCATATGGGTCACTCCGCGGCGTATGCCCGAACGGGCGTTACCGATTGTAGTTGCTGAAGGAGGCTTTGACGGTCCTGCTGATAGGTCTCCACTGCCTGATATTTGATGTGGCCGAAGCCGCGAATAGTCATAGGCAGTGCTGCTAGTTCCAAGGCGATCTCATAGGTGTCGGGCGTTAGTTCCTTGACCACACCGTCCATCATGGAGCCGTACTCGCCGATGAGACCCCGTTCCAGCTTGCGATCGCCCAGCCGGCCGAACGGGTCCAGGATTGAGCCCCGTAGGAACTTAAACTTGGCTAGGATTTTGAGAGCCGTCTCCATCCAGCCGCCGTATTCGATTTTGCGGGGATGGCCGGTCACCGGGTCTTTGGGCGACAGAAGCGGCGGGGCGAAGTGGAATTTGAGTTTATATTCCCCATCAAATTGCGCCGCGAGTTTTTCCCGATAGGCCGGATCGGTGTAGAGTCGCGCCACTTCGTACTCATCTTTATAAGCCATCAGTTTAAAGAGCGACCGCGCCACGGCCTCTTCCAGGTTCCGGCGGCCCGGCATGGCGGTCGCCTCGGCCTCCCGCACCTGTTCGACGGCAGCGGTGTATCTCCCAGCATAGGCTGCGCTTTGGTAGGCAGTTAGATCGGCGGCACGACTTGCGATAAAGTCATCCAAAGACTCTTTTGCGTACTCAACCGGTGTCGATCCGCCGGTCAGTTGAGTAATCCGCGCCGGATCGGCTGCCGCCAGCCGCCCCCAAGAGAAGGCACGCTTGTTGGCCTCCACTGCCACGCCGTTCAGCTCGATGGCAACAAGAATCGACTCGAGCGACAAAGGGATCAGCCCCTTCTGAAAGGCATAACCCATCTGGAAGATGTTGGAGGTGATGCTGTCCCCCATCAACCGGGTGGCGAGCACCGTGGCGTCGATGAATTCCACACGGTCTTGGCCCAGCTTGGCCTGGATCACATCGATATAACTCCCGGACGTCATGGGCATATCCGGATTCTCGGCAAAGGCGGCGATGGGCACCAGATGATCATTAATCAGCGCATGAGTACGCTCCCCGTTCATGGTGTTCACCGCTTCTTTGCCGGCGGCAACCACCATATCGAAACCCAGGATTAGATCGGCAAGGCCCGTGCTGGTGCGCGTTCCCAGCACCGTCTCCCGGCTAGCCGACAAGCGCACATGGCTCATCACCGCACCGTTCTTTTGCGACAGGCCTGTCTGATCCAAGACCGAGACGCCAATTCCGTCCCGGTCGGCCGCCGTACCGAGAATTGCACCGGCGGTCACAACCCCGGTGCCGCCGATCCCGGTCAGCAGCATGTTATAGGACCCGTTGATAGGCCGGTATTCCGGTTCCGGCAGTCCCGCCGCCGGATCGGATAGCTCAACCTTGGGCGGTTCGGCTTTGCGCACTTGGCCGCCCTCTACGGTAACAAAGCTCGGACAGAAACCCTCCAGGCACGTAAAGTCCTTGTTGCAGGACGATTGATCAATCACCCGCTTGCGGCCAAGCTCCGTCTCCAACGGTCGCACCGCGACGCAGTTGGACACCGTGCCGCAATCGCCACAGCCCTCACAGACCGCTTCGTTGATGAACACTCTCTTAGCCGGATCGGGGAACAGGCCGCGCTTGCGCCGCCGGCGTTTCTCGGCCGCGCACGTTTGATCATAGATGATCGCTGTAATGCCCTTCTCCTGCCGGAACTCCAACTGCAGCGCTTCCAATTCCTTGCGGTGATGGATTTCCGTGCCGGGCGCCCATTGGATGCCGGTCGGGTACTTATCGGGCTCGTCCGAGACTACGGCAATGCGGCGCACACCCTCGGACCAGAGCTGCTGACTGATGTGCCAAGGCATCAGATCGCCGTCCATGGGCTGGCCGCCGGTAAGCGCCACCGCATCATTGTAGAGAACCTTGTAGGTCATGTTGACGCCGGAGGCGCAGGCCGCCCGCACCGCCATCAAACCGGAATGGAAATAGGTACCGTCGCCGATATTCTGGAACACATGCTCTTCCGACGTAAACGGCGACTGGCCGATCCAGGTCCCCCCTTCCGCACCCATATGGGTATAGGCCTCGGTCCGGCGATCCATGTAGACCGCCATGGTATGACAACCGATGCCGGCCAGCGCCCGGCTGCCCTCAGGCACCTTGGTGGAACTATTATGCGGACACCCGGCGCAGAACCAGGGCGAGCGTTCAGGCGGTGCGGCGGGCAAGTTGGAGGAGGTTGTCCGTGCTTCGAGCTTAGCCGTCGCAGACGTGAGGCAGGTTTCCTCGGCCTCGTTCAAAAACCGCCCAGCGATCAAGCGGGCGACGATGCTACCGGACAATTCCCCATATTCCGGCACCAGCGCTCTGCCCTGTCCATCCCATTTGCCGAACAGACGCGGCCGGTCGCGTTCCGGCAGGTTATAAAGGATGCGCGCAAGCTGATCCTCCATCACATTGCGCTTTTCCTCGACCACCAGGATTTCATCGAAGCCCCGCGCCCACTCCTTGATCCGCGTCGGCTCCAACGGCCAGGGCATGGCGACTTTGTAGACGGCGATTCCAAGCTCTTCCCGCTGCGCATCGCCTAAGTCCAGTTCCTCAAACGCCTGGCAGACATTAAGCCAACCCTTGCCGGCGGCAACGATACCCAAGCGTTTTTTGGCGGCGGGATGACTGATCCGGTCGAGGCCGTTAGCCAGCACGAAGGCTTGTGCAGCTTTGAGCTTCACCGAGATCAGCCGTTGTTCCTGCGCCAGCGGCGCATCCGGCCAGCGGATGTGGACCCCGTCTTCCGGAAACTCGAACTCGGGCAACACCGGATTGATCCGATCAATGTCGAGGGAAACCGACGCCGCGCTTTCGATAATATCGCCGGCGCACTTAAATCCTGACCATGCGCCGGAGAAGCGCGACATGGCGATACCGTAGATCGCGTAGTCCAAATATTCCTGCACACTTGCCGGATAGAGGATCGGAATCATCGCCGCAATCAGCGCCTGTTCAGACTGATGCGCCGTTGTCGAGGATTTGGCCCCGTGGTCATCGCCAGCCAGAGCCAGCACACCGCCGTTAGGCGAACTGCCGGCCAGGTTGCCGTGCTTCAAGGCATCGCCGGACCGGTCAACGCCGGGTCCCTTACCATACCAGTAGGCGAACACCCCGTCATAGTTGGCGCCTTGCCACATGCCCACCTGCTGGGTCCCCCAGCAGGCGGTTGCCGCCATGTCTTCGTTGACCCCGGCCTGGAACTTGATGTGATGCTGGTCGAGAAACTTTTGCGCGGACCAGAGCGCCGAGTCATAGCCCCCCACCGGGGAGCCCCGATAACCGGTGATATAGCCAGCCGTGTTCAACCCACGGGCCAGGTCACGGCGGCGCTGCACCAACGGCGCGCGCACCAGGGCTTGAGTGCCCGTCAGGAACGCGTGTTCCGCCTCAAATTCATACTTGGCGTCGAGGGTGATGTCTTGTCCGCCGTCCACGGAGCCTCTCTCTGATAAACTACCCGGCATTAAACCTTTTCTGGATCAGCCAATCAATTCGCCTAAGCGAGGGGCGGATCCGCCGCTGGGGCCGCGGCCTTCTGTTCCCGGTAAATGAGATAGAGCCCGCTGGCGACAATGACCGCTGCGCCAGTCCAGACATAGGCATCTGGCACATCCCCCCAAATCAGATAACCGAACAGCACCGCCCAAATCATCACCGTGTATTCAAACGGCGCGACCAGTCCAACCGGCGCGACCACAAAAGCGTGGGTCATGAAGACGTAGCCGAATAAGGTAAACACCGCCATCGCAGCGAACAGCCAAATGTCTTTGCTAGCCAACGGCACCCAGCCTGGAAGCGCAATTATGGTGGCCAACACGGTCATACCCACCATCAGGAAAAAGACGATTTGAAATGTGGTCTCCGTCTCCCGCAGCCAACGGGCGGTCAGATTGATGCCCGCGAAGGCCAAGCCCCCAACTAAGGCGAACAGCGCGACCGGATCAAATAATCCCGCGCCGGGCCGGAGCGCGATCACCACACCTAGAAAGCCGACGATCACCGCCGTCCAGCGGTGGAGACCTACCTTCTCCTTAAATAGTGGCACTGCAAACGCCGTGGTGGCGAAGGTGGAACCGAAGATGATCACGGTCACGTCCGCCAACGGCATGTCTTGAAGCGCGCGGAACATCATCATCGGGCCCAAAAAGCCGACCATCAGCCGTAAACAATGCCCCCAGGGCCTTTGCGTTTTGAACTCCGACATTCGGCCGGCATAAATGCCCCAGGCGATCAGCATGGCGGAGATGAACCAGCCCCGAACGGCGATCACCTGTGCGGACGAGTAGTCGGCGGTCACCAGCCATTTGCCGGTGGCGTCCACGGCACCCATGCCGATCATGCCCAGCACCATATAAAAGACGCCGGCGAACTTATGTTGTCCAAGCACACTCATGGGGCGGAGTTAAACCCTCCGCCGGGGCGGGTCAAACCAGGATCACGCGGCCCGGCTCTTGACTTATCGGCCCAAGATTTGGATATGGTGCGGAAATCTCGACACTAACCAGAGGAGCGTCCCATGCCTGACGGCAATATTTCATTTTCCTTCGGCCATTTCCTCGTCTTTACCGATGACATGGATGGAACGGTGAAATGGTATGGCGACGTTCTCGGTATGAAGCCGGGCCCCATGCCCGACTTTCAGGTGCCGGTGACATGGCTGTATCTCGGCGATCAGCCTTTGCTGCATGTGGTCCAATGGGAAGACGACCGGGGTGTGGACGAAGCCTATGTGGGCAAGGTGAACCGCGAGGTGGAGTCCGGCGGCGGACGCATCGACCATATCGCCTTTGACGCGACAGGTCTGACCGACGTGTTGGCGCGCCTCGATAGTCTCGGCATCGACTATATTGAGCGCCGGGTCGACATCAACAGCCGCTACCAGCTTTTCTTTCACGATCCCAACGGCATCAAGGTTGAACTGGATTTTTCGGCCGATGAAGCCGGCGACCGCAAGCCGCCGGCTATGTTCGACGAATTGGCCGCCGAAATGAGCTCATGAAGCTTCACATCGGCGGAGAGGAAATTAAAGAGGGCTGGAGCATCCTCAATATCCAGGAAGGGCCCGGTGTGGACTACCTGGGCACCTGCACCGACCTGAGCCAGTTCGCCGACAAGTCCATTGAAGCGATATATGCATCTCATGTGTTTGAGCACTTGGGCTATCGGGACGAGCTGCCCCACACCCTGGCGGAATGTTACCGGGTATTGGAAACAGGCGGACAGTTGATGATAAGTGTCCCCAACTTCGGCCTCCTATGTCAGCTGTTCGTCGCCGAGGGTCTACGTCTCACGCAGCGATTCGATTTAATGCGGATCATTTTCGGCGGACAACAGGACGACTTCGATTTTCACAAGGTCGGCTTGATCGAAGATTTCCTCCGCAACGATCTCAGCAAACTGGGCTTCTCGCCCATCGAACGGATCGAGGAATTTAATCTGTTCAATGACTCCAGCAGCCAGCGGCTGGGCCCTCACTTGATCAGTCTCAACATGGTTGCTACCAAGTAACAGCTACGAGTCGATTGTGATTCCCCCACGCGGCTGGTTTAATTCAAACAAACGAATCTGATTTCCGGGAGGGAACTATGTCGCCAGATGCCTTAGGACCGTCCGTCCATCCGGACCTGGACCGCCATCAAAAATCCATGCAGCCGCAGGTGTTTACACTGAACGGCCATATCCATGTCGCCTTCGCTTATTCGGTCGTGAATTGCACGCTGATTGAAGGGGAAGACAGCTGTATCCTCGTGGACACGATGACGAGCGTGGACACGGCGGAGAAAGCGGCCGAGGAATTCCGTAAGTTAACCGACAAGCCTATCACCACAGTGATCTATACCCACTTCCACGCGGACCATGTGAGCGGCACGGGCGCGTTCGTTTCCGAGGAAGATGTGACGTCCGGCAAGGTTCAGATCATCGGCCAGGAAGAGTTGACCGACCATGTCATGCGGGACGTGGGCCTGATCGCTCCCCTGTTGGGCCGGCGCGCCATGTATCAGTTCGGCATGCGTCTGCCGGTTAGCAGCGAAGGAACGGTCGGCGCCGGTCTCGGCCCACCCCAGCGGCCCGGTCAGCGGACGTTCATGCCGCCGACGACGACCTTCGACAAAGTCTACAAGGGTGAAGTCGGCGGGATAAAGTTCGAGGTTCACCTGACCCCATCAGAAACAGAGGACCAGTGCTGCGTCTGGCTACCAGACGAGAAAGTCCTGCTATCGGCAGACGCGGTCTATGAATCCTTCCCGAATGTCTATGCGCTGCGCGGCACCCGGTTCAGGAACCCGATGGTCTGGGCCCAGGGTGTGGACACCTTGCGCGGTTTCGGTGCGGATACGTTGATCCCCCACCACGGCCGGCCCGTGGAGGGCGCTGAGAAGATCGAGGAATTGCTAACCGACTACCGGGACGCCATCCAGTTTGTGCACGACCAGACGCTGCGCTACATGAATTTGGGGTACCGCCCCGACGAGATCAAAGAAGTCGTCGAGATGCCGGAACGCCTGAAGGACCATCCCTGGCTTGGGGAATTCTACGGTTCATACAAGCATTCGATCCCGGCCATCTATGCCGGCTATATCGGCTGGTACCAAGGCGATCCAATTGATTTGGACCCGACCCCCTGGACCGAAAAAGCCACCCGTTATGTAAACATGATGGGCGGGCGGGACGCTGTCATGGCGGCGGCGCGAAAGGCGCTGGACGGCGGGGATGAACAATGGGCGGCGGAGTTGCTCACCTGGGTCATCCGCTGCAACTTGGACGACAGGGAAGCGCGTGATCTCAAGGCCGATGCTCTACGCCGCTGGGCCTATCAACAAAAGAACGCCACTTGGCGCAACTGGGGCCTTACGTCATCCATGGAACTGTCTGGAGAACTCGACCTGGCCGGCGGCGGCATGGTGCTGGGTTCCCCGGACCAAGTGAAAAGTTTCCCGCTGGAAGGCATCATGCAGATCATGACAGTGCGTCTGAAAGCTGAAGAGGCGTGGGACACTCACATCCGGGTTGCGTTCGAGACCACGGACACCAAGGAGTCATGTGCTTTGGAAATCCGCCGCGGCGTCTGCCAGTTCTATACCGCCCCCCCGGCGGATCGGGACGCAACGCTGACCTTCGGCCGGCCGTTCCTGATGCAATGGCTGTTCGGCAAAACTACTGTGGACGAAGCGATCAAGGACGGGACTGTCACGGTCGATGGTGATGCTGCCAAGGTCAGCGAATTCATCGGCAAGTTTGAACCCTTTAATCAGGCGGTCAACGTGGCCATCGCCACACGCTAGCACCGGGAGGATAAGCGATGCTGGAACTCTATCACCACGGCTCCTCGGTTTGCGCCGCCAAGGTGCGCATGTACATGGCGGAAAAAGACCTGGACTGGACCGGACACTATATCGATATTTTGAAAGGCGAGCAGTTCACGCCCGAATACATGAAACTCAATCCCAAGGCCGTGGTGCCGACCCTGATCCACGACGGCGAAGTGATCTGCGATTCAACGGTCATCTGTGAATACATCGAAAACGTCTTCAACGACAAACCGCTCCGTCCCGCCGATCCGCTCGAAATCACTCGGGTCATGTATTGGACCAAGGCCGTGGACGAAGCACTGCACCCGGCCTGTGGCTTTGTCACTTTCCTCACCTGCCACCGGCATATCGTGTTGCGCCTTGGCGAAGAAGGCGTAGAGAAATTCCTGAATTCCACGCCGGCGCTATCCGTTACTGCTGACTGGCATGAAACTAAGAAATCCATCGTGCGGCTGGGGTTCCAGGCCAAGGGCGCAGAGGCCAAGCTGAAACTCTATGATCTCTACCTTCACAAGATGGAAGAGGCGCTGGTAGATCACGATTGGCTGGCGGGCGACAATTTCACTTTCGCCGATATCGCCATGACCCCCTACGTCAACCGGCTGGACATGCTGTCCCTATCCGGCATGTGGGAAAACGGCCGCCTGCCAAAAGTCACCGAATGGTTTGACCGGATTCAGGCGCGGCCAAGTTTCAAGCCGATGCTGCTGGATTGGTGCCCAGAGGATCTGACAAACGATCTCAAGACCTTCGGCGCGGAAAGCTGGCCCGAAGTCGCCAAAATCCTGGGTATCAAAACCAGCTAATCGCATCGATCCCTGTACGTGCGACAGCGCCTGGATCATATGGATCCTCGCGCACTTGTTAGTGGCTAGACGTTGACAGGCGATGGGTGATTGTTAGGGTTGTGTACAATACTACGGAGGCTCGCGGGAAGCCGATGCCCGCTTAGTGCGTATCAACCAGAATCCAACAGATAAACTGGGAGACCGACATGAAACTAACTTGCTCCAAGACTCTCTCCATCGCCGCTGCTGCAGGACTGGCCGTAACCGCCGGCGCCAGCGTTTCCTCAACTGCGTCCGCCAAAGAACTCAAACTTGCGCACTTCATGCCGCCGGTGCACCACCTGCATCGCAATATGTTTGAGCCCCTGGCCAAAGATCTGGCGGCCGCGACCAATGGTAAGCTGACCATTAAGGTCTATTCTTCAGGCGCATTGGGTAAAGGTCCGGTGCAGCAGTATAAACGCGTGGTTCAAGGCGTGGCTGACATCGCCTTCGGCGTTCTTGTCTATACGCCAAAATTGTTCCCAAAGACCATGGTCGCCAGTAATCCCGGCATTGGGGAGACCAGCGGTGAGGTCACTAAAAAAATGTGGGACATTTATGGCCAACATTTGAAGGACGAATATAACAAAGCTCATCTGCTTGCTCTTTTCGCCAATTGGCCGGCCGTTCTGATCAGCCGCAGCAAACCCATTAATTCGGTTGCCGATCTAAAGGGCATGAAAATCCGGACCTCCTCGCCGTTCGATATTCCCCATGTAAACACCTGGGGTTCGGTCGGCGTCTACATGCCCGTGACTAAGACCTATAACGGCTTGCAGAATGGCGTCATTGACGCGGTGCAGATCGCGCCGTCAGCGCTGTACCGTCCTTGGAATTTGGCCGAGCCCGGCGCCTATGTCACGCACGGCGTGAAGGGCCCGTCCAGCCTGTTCTTCGTGATGATGAACGCCAAAAGTTGGGCTGGACTGTCCGCCAGCGAAAAAGCCGCAATCAACAAGCTGACCGGCAAGGACGCCAGCATCAAAATCTCCGAATCCTGGGGCTCCGCTGACCAAAAAGCATTGGCCGCTGCCGCCAATGGAAAGCAAATCAATCTGATCCGCTTGACCAAGCAACAGGCGGCCGGGATCGATGCGTTGACGGAAAAATCCGTGCTGGCGCAGCTCGCCAAGCAGGATCAGAGCGGCGTTCCCGCAACCAAGGTCTACAAGGCTTTGCTGGCCGCCAAGTAGGCATCCGGCAACCTGAGCACGCGGCAGTTAACGCGTGAACGAACCCACACATGAAACGGACCGCATGATTGAGCGTATCGATCATGCGGTCCGGCTTATCGCGCTTTGGGCCGGCGGCATTTTCCTGGTCGCCCTCACGCTCATCACGGTCACCGACGTGGTCATGCGCGGGTTCAATTCGCCGATCCTGGGCGCCAGGGATATCGCGCAGCTCTGCCTGATCATCGTCGTATCCTCCTCCATCGCCTATAGCGGCCGGTCCGGCGGACAGGTGGCTGTTGAACTATTCGGAAGCTTCGCCAGCGAAACAGTCACCCGCTGGACCGACATCGTCATGCGCTTCATCGGGTTCTTGATGCTGATGGTCCTGTCCTGGCACCTGATGGTGGCTGGGTCGGAAGTAGCGGAGTTTGGAGAAGCTACCGGCACCCTGCAGATTTCATACGAACCGTTCTTCTATGTTTCTGCAGTGGGGATATTTCTCTACGGCATCGTGTTGCTGGCGGAGGTGTGCCTCTTGGCGCGGCGACGCAGCATCGACTATGACGGCGATTAGAGTCAGATGAGGTTGTTCATATGTCTGTGACCACTATCGGCTTCATCGGCCTATTTTTCCTCTTTCTCTTCCTGTTTCTCCGCATGCCGGTGGCCATGGCCATGCTGGTGGTCGGCTTCATCGGCACCTGGGTGGTCAACGGCACCATCCCGGCGCTAACCTCCCTTAGCGGCGAAGCCTTTGAAATCATTTCTTTTTCCGAGCTGATTGTGGTGCCGCTGTTTGTCCTGATGGGCAATCTAGCGGGTGTCTCGGGCATGAGCCGCGATCTCTATCATGCCGCCTATAAATGGATTGGGCACTTCCGGGGTGGCTTGGCGTCGGCCACCATCGCGGGCTGCGCGGGCTTTGCAGCCATGAGCGGCTCCTCCATCGCCTCCGCCGTAACCATGGGCCGCGTCGCCCTACCGGAAATGAAGCGGTATAATTATGGCGACAGCCTCGCCACCGGCTCGGTCGCTGCCGGGGGGACGCTTGGCATTCTGATCCCGCCATCCACCGGTATGATCATTTATGCGATCCTGACGGAGCAATCGATCGGCAAACTGTTCATGGCAGGCGTCTTGCCGGGCATCATGCTCACCATCCTATTCCTGTTCGCCATCGCAATCACCACCCGGCTCTGGCCGGAGATGGGTCCCGCCGGCCCACGGGCCAGCTTCGCAGAACGCCTGGCGTCCCTTAGAAGCGCGGGCACTATCGTTTTCGTCGTGTTGGCGACTATTGGCGGTATCTATGTCGGTCTGTTCACACCCGTAGAAGCGGCCGGCGTCGGCGCCTTCCTGACCTTTCTCATTGCTCTCGTTCGCAGGGAACTGGATTGGGGGAAAGCCCGTTTCGTGATTCTCCAGACGTTGCGGACCACAGCCACCGTGTTCATGATCCTAATTGGCGCCCATGTGTTCATTCCGTTCATGGCGTTGACCGAGATACCCGAAGACCTGGTCGGCTTTCTGATCGGCCTGGACGTGGGTGAACTGGGGATACTGATCATTATTCTGGCGACCTACGTCGCATTGGGGACCTTCCTGGAAGGTCTGGCCATGCTGGTCCTCACCCTGCCCATTGTCTATCCGTTGATCCTCGAATTGGGGCTCAGCCCCATCTGGTTCGGCGTGGTGGTTGTAATTGTTCTGGAAATGGGGCTGATCAGCCCGCCTGTCGGGGTGAACGTCTTCGTGGTCCGGGGAATCGCGCCGGATGTGCCCATGGGCACCATCTTCCGCGGTATCTGGCCATTCTGGTTCGCCATGGCTATAAGCTTGGCCATCCTGGTTGCCTATCCGGAAATCGCCCTGTTCCTCCCCGAAACCATGTTCGAATGATGACCCGTGGCTGATCTTGGGCCCAATGAACCGTTGATCGGTGTCTCCGGCTCACGAAACCGCCTGACCACGCCGGCTTTGGTGCTGGATCTGGACATTCTTGAGCGGAATTTGACAGCGCTCTTGGACCAATGCGCCGAGAGTGGCCAAAAATTGCGGCCCCACGCCAAGACACATAAAAGCTCGCAGCTCGCCAAGCGCCAAATTGACGCCGGCGCCGTGGGCGTCTGCTGCGCCACATTGCACGAAGCCGAGAGGATGGCCGCTGGCGGCGCCTCCGGTATCCTTATTACGTCCCCCATCGTCGGGGAAGGTAAAATTCAACGATTACAGATACTTAACGATGTTGCCGACAATTTAATGATCGTTGCTGACAATTTAGATGGATTGCAGACGATCGAAAAATCATTGCGGGATGTTGGCGGCGAATTGACGGTTCTGGTCGATATCGATGTGGGGATGCAACGCACCGGCAGCAATGATCCGGCACAGATTGTCGCCCTCGCCTCATATTTGTCGGAGAGCGAAACTCTCACCTATGGCGGCGTGCAGGCCTATTCCGGCAGGGTCCAACATATTGAAGATTATGGCGAACGCCGGGACGTCTACGGCGCGCAAATGACATTTCTTGCCGGCGTTGTGAAATCGCTGGAAGACGCTGGATTTCAGCCGAAAATCATCTCCGGCGGTGGTACCGGCACGCACCATATCGACCAAGAGTTAAGCCTTTTTACCGAATTGCAGGCAGGCTCCTTCATCTTCATGGACGTGGAGTACAACGCCGTTGACCTTGCCAATGGCCCCACCAATCCGTTTGAGACCGCGTTATTTGTCCAATGCTCCGTTGTCAGCAATAATGCGGACAATTTTTTCACTATTGACGGCGGCTTTAAATGTTTCGCGACCGATGGCCCCAAACCGGAGGTTTTCAGCGAAAACCTGCCGGACGCCAGCTATGACCGGTTCGGGGACGAACATGGCAAGATAAACCTGGGAAGCGGCAATTATAAGCCGGCTTTGGGTGAAACGGTTTCACTCATCACGCCCCATTGCGACCCCACGGTGAATCTGCACAATTACTATCACGGCGTCCGTGGCGATACATTGGTTGAAATTCTCCCCATCGATGGGCGCGGCGTTCTCTAAGGGTTTTCTGGGGTCGGGCTCTGTGGCATCTAGCAAAAAAAACGGTGTATTTCCTTTGGAAATCGTCGTTTGAGCCCTTACTATAACTGCGTAAGCTCAAAACGTGCGCATTATTCAGGACCACACATCATGCCGCGCATCCTTCTGGTGGACGACGATACTAACTTTGTCGAAATAGCCCAGGCCTTGCTAGAAGCCGGCGGCCACGAGGTGACACCGGCGAAAGACGGCGAACAAGCTTTGGCGGCTCTGGAGAACGCTGAATTCGATCTGATGATTACGGATATCATCATGCCCAAGATCGAAGGCATTGAACTTATCCGAAAGAGCAAGGCGATCTATCCAAGCATGGGCATTCTCGCCATTTCGGCACGGGACAAGCATTCCCCGATCCACCTGACCAATGCAAAAAACTTCGGCGCTGATGAGGTGATGCCCAAGCCGATTGACCCCGCCGGCTTTATCCAGACCATTTCCGAATTGGTGGGCTAGCGCTGCTTATTACGTCTTCTGCCCTTTACGGCCCAGCGCCGTATAGACAATCGCCACCAGCACCAATGCTACGCCCATAAACTGCCACGGCGTCAGTATTTGGCCCAGAAACACCACGCCGATGATCAGGCTGGATAGCGGCTCGAAATTCATCAGAAGCCCGGCCTTCACCGCCCCGATCTTGGAGACCGCCACGAACATACCGATGATAGCGAAGCTATAGAATAGCCCCGCGCTCAGGAAGATGGCCCAGCCCGTTGATCCTTTCGGCAGGTGAATTTCGCCGGCGATCAAGTCCATAACGATATACACCAGCGCGCCCGAGCACAGCATGTAGAAGCTTACGGGCCGGGAATCCTGCCCGCGGACCAACCGGTTCATCAGCAGAAGCATGGCGGCAAAAAGAAATGCAGCAGCCGTCGCCAAGACGATACCGATGGGATTGAGGCTGAGCCCAATCACATCCAGAGCGAAAGCCAGGCCGATGAAGGCAAGAACCAGCGCAGTGATCAGCCGGCCGGTCATTTTCTCCTGCCCTATGGCCCAGGCGCCAAGCCCGGTGAGAATCGGGTACAGATAGAAAGTCACCACCGCCAATCCCACCGGGATGTATTGGATCGCCGCCAATAGCCCGTAAGAATAGCTGGCCAGGATCACCCCCATGACCATAGCGATCAGCTTCACGCGGCCCGGCAGGTTCATCTCCACCCGCCAAAGTTTGAGAATTATGCCGAGTGCGACGGCCGCCAAAGTAGTCCGGTAGGAAAGTACAGAGAGGGGATTCGCGCCGTATTCATAGGCGACGGACGCCAGCGAAGTGTTGATGGCAAAACTGATGGCAACGCAGACCGTGAGAATAGAGCCGAACAACTGGGTCCGGGACAGAGACACCGTGTCGTTCACGTGAGGCTCAACAGGTCACCGCCCAGGCATCCAGCCGAGGCAACCCTCGGTCCGGCCGGTCGGGATATACTCCGCGCCCAGGAATCCGTCCCAGCCCATCTCGTCGATCGCCTGAAAGACATAAGGAAAATTAATCTCCCCCGTGCCCGGTTCGTGCCGGCCCGGCGTGTCTGCAAATTGGATATGCCCGATTCTGGGTAAAGTCTCTCGCATCGTGTTCACGAGATCCCCTTCCATGATCTGCATGTGATAGATGTCGTATTCGATGGCGAGGTTTTCGTGGCCGGCCCGGTCAATAACCTCCAGAGCCTGCCAAGTGCGATCAAGGAGGAATCCCGGCCGTTCCACGGTGTTCACCGCTTCGGTCATGACTTTCACGCCCAGTTCCTGCAGGGCCTCTGCAGCGACGTTGAGGTTGACGGCCAGTACATCCAGGCACTGCTCTCGCTCGAACTCGTTCAGCGGTGGAAATCCGGGCAGCACGTTCATGGTGCGGGGCCGGCACGCCTCGGCGTATTCGTAAGCGATTTCGACCCCCGCCTTGAACTCATCCTCCTTGCCCGGAATGGAGGCGATGCCGCGGCCACCAGAGGACAAGTCGCCGACGGGAATATTGATACCGGCGAATTCAAGTCCGCTGTCTTCCTTGGCGGCCTTCAAGTCGGCCGCTGGCGTCTCATAGGGGAATTGCAACTCAATCGCCTCGAACCCTTCGCGGGCGGCCACAGCAAACCGGTCCAGGAGATCATACTCCAGAAAGATCATTGAGGCATTGGCGGAAAATCGCGGCATTCTTCTGGTTCCTCACAAAACTGACGCGATCTTCTTGAATGGATCGGGCTCGGTCAAGCTGCCAGACAAAACACCTCACTCAATGTTTGAAGATTGGGACCTCAAAGGTCAAACTGCGCGCACATTTAAGAGAGGGTTCCATGTCCAGATTAAAGCTACTCGACTATGACGAAATGACGCCGGAGCAGCAAAAGCTCCACGATGAAATCCTGTCCGGCCCCCGCAGCCGCATCGGCGGGCCGATGAACGGGTGGTTCCGGAGCCCGGAACTAGGGTCATTGATCCAAAAATTCGGCGCCTATTGCCGCTATCACACGACATTGGAGCCGAAACTATCCGAACTCGCCATCCTCGTGGTCGCCAAGAATTGGCGGCAGCCGGTGGAATGGGCGGCGCACAAACCCATTGCCTTAGATCAGGGTCTGGACCCGGCCATCCCCGACGCCATTTTAGCCGGGGAGCGGCCCAAGTTTAGCTCCAAGGAAGAAGAAGCCGTCTATGACGTGGCGGATGAGGTGCTGACTACCAAGAAACTATCGGAGGCGACCTATAAGCGCGCCCTGGATATCTTTGGCGAAAACACGTTGTTCGAGTTGACCGCCATCATCAGCTACTACCTCTGCATCGCTTTGCAGATGAACTGCTTCGCGGTCAGCGTGGCCGAAGGTGTGGAGAACGCCTTCCCCGACGACGAGGGCTAGTCGCTCCATGACGCATCCGGGATATATCGACCGCTTTTACCAGGATATCGATGTGAACAAAGTGGAACGGGTTGACGGCTTTGAGGTCACCAAGGAAGACACGATCGCCTTCGCCGAAATGTGGGACCAAATGGATTTCCACATGGACGAGGAGAAGGCCAAGGCTTCGGCCCACGGCGCCCTGATTGCGCCGGGCACCATGACCTTGGCGATTCGGATCAAACTGCTGCAGAGCCAGGGCATCAACCGGCGCGTCCTGGCCTCCGGTGGCTACGATGAAATCCGCTTCGCCAAGCCGCTTTATGTCGGGGATACCGTCCATTTGGAAACCAAATGCATCGACAAGCGGCTCTCCAATTCCAAACCTGGGATGGGCGTTTGCCGGCTCTATTCGAAAATGTTTAACCAGGACAATGAGCCTGTGCTGACCATGTTCGACACAATCCTGGTGGAGGTCGATCCCGACCGTCCGGCTGAATAGCAGCCGCAAACAAACCCTCGTGAGATCGTTTATCGGGGCTTGGGTCGGTGGCCCGCGCCCGCTACAGTTTTATCAACGCAACAAACCTTTAGGAGGCGAAAATGGCTGGACCAGATATGGATTGGGCCGGACTGGTGCAGATGTGCACCGACAAGGGACTTTTGGCAAAGAAAATGTATGTGGTGTTCACCACTCCGACCAACGGCATCGGCCCGGTCATGGAGAACGTGGAGGAACATCTGGCCTTTCAACACGAGCTGCAAAACCGCGGCATCATGTTTGGGGCCGGGCCGTTCTCGGACGATGCCGAAAAGGATTGGGACGGCGAAGGCATGGTCATCATCCGCGCCGACAGTTTGGAGGAAGCCACCAAAATCGCCGAGAGCGATCCCATGCATTCCAGCGGTGCACGCAGCTTCCGCATCCGTCCGTGGCTGCTGAACGAAGGCAAAGTGACGATCGAACTCACCTTCTCCGACAAGGGAATGAAAGTCCTCTAGGGCCAAACCCCTCTGGGGTCAAATTCCTAAGGCCGGTAGATCACGTTCCCCGAGGTTTTGCGGGCCTCCAGGTCGATATGGGCCTGGCGGGCGTCCTTTAACGCATATTCGCTGCCGATCTCGATCTTGACGATGCCGCGGGCGACCAGGTCCATGACCTTATTCGCCCCGGTTTCCAGTTCTTTCCGATTGCGCACGTGGTTGTACATAGAGGTCCGCTGGAAATAGAGGGAGCCCTTGTGCATCAGATCAAACGGATCAACCATGGGAAAATTGCCCGACGCATTGCCGTAGCCGATCAGGAACCCCCGTTCCGCCAGGCAATCGAGTGAACCGGCATAGGTTGCCGCACCGACGCCGTCATAAACGACCGGCACGCCCTCGCCGTCCGTGATCTCCCGCACCCGTTTGGTGAAATTCTCTTCACTGTAATTGATCGTGTAATCGCAGCCGTACTTTTGGGCTAATTCCGCCTTTGCGTCCGAGCCCACTGTACCGATCACCGTCGCGCCCAAATGCTTGGCCCATTGCACCATGAACAAACCAACACCACCGGCGGCCGCCTGGATCAGGATCGTCTCGCCGGCCTTCACATCGTATGACTGACGGAGGAGATAGTGCGCCGTCAGGCCTTTCACCATCATGGCGGCGCCGTCCTCAAACGAAATTTCATCCGGCAGCTTAACCACGAACTCAGCCGGAATTAGCCTTGATTGCGCATAGGAGCCCATGGGTCCTGTGCCGTAGGCGACCCGGTCGCCAACGCTGACGTGGCTGACGTTCTCACCAATCGCTTCGATCACACCAGAACCGTCGCCGCCGATGATCGCCGGGAACTTATCACCGGGAATTTTGTAGGAGCCAGTGCGGTGATAGGTATCGCGAAAGTTCAGGCTCATGGCCTCATGGCGGAGGCGCACCTCGTCCGGACCCGGTTCGCCGACCTCGATATCCTCCCATTGTAGGACGTCGGGGCCTCCGTATTCATGGATGACGATTGCTTTGGTCATGATTTCCCTGTGTTTAAGAAGCGGCCAAGTGACGTAAATCTACTCAGCCTACCCCCCGCGCTCAACCATCTATCCTAGCAGGGGAGTTGAAAATCCGGCAATCCCGCCACACAATCTGTTACAAGGAGGGTAACCGTGATGATCAAAGTAAAAGACGTTCTCTACGCCCGCTTCCGGGCGCCGGACCTGGACAAGATGGAGGCCTTCCTGACCGCCTTTGGGTTGACCCGCTCGGCCCGGACGGAGACGGGGCTCTACATGCGGGGCACGGACCCCCATCACCACGCCCATATCACCGAGCTAGGCGATGAGCCCGCTTTCGTCGGCTTCGCCTTCGAGGCAAACAGCGAGGAAGACTTGGCCACGATTGCCCAGGCCGATGGCGCGTCTGACGTGGAAAATATCGATGAGCCCGGCGGCGGCAAACGGGTGCGCCTGACTGACCCGGACGGATTTCAGGTGGAAATTGTGCACGGGATCGAGGCGCCAGCGCCCCTGCCACTGGTCAATCACTATGACCGCAATTACGGCAGTGATCGCCAGCGCCGGGGGGAATTGGTCCGGCTAGAACGCGGGCCCGCGCAATGCAAACGGCTGGGTCACGTCGTTCTCAACATCACCGACTTCAGAATCACGGACGCGTTCTATAAGTCCCATTTCGGTATGGTGAGCTCCGACGAACTGACCAACGACGGCGGCGAGGTCATCATGGCCTTTAACCGGGTCGATCGGGGCCAGGATTTCGTCGATCACCACACGCTCCTCACCGTGCCGTCGGACAAACCCGGCTTGGGCCATATCGCCTTCGAAGTGGAGGATGTAAACGCCATCTATCTGGGCCATGAGCATCTGGTTGAACAGGGCTATAAACATTCCTGGGGAATCGGCCGGCATATCCTCGGCTCGCAAATCTTTGACTATTGGTTCGACCCGTATGATTTCCGGGTTGAACACTGGACCGATGGGGATTTGCTGAACGAGTATTCGCCCATGGGCACCATGCACGCCTCGCAAGCTCTGGAAGTCCAATGGGGCAGCACGGCGTCCAGCCGCCGGACCTAGGTTCTCAACGGCCGCGCCCCGGTCCGTCGAGGCCCACATCTTCCAGATGCCCGAACAGTTCCCTCAGTTTGGCCACGTCGGCGTTCGGTAACGGCGGTTTCAGGATGGAGGCCAGATTGGGGCCCAAATGATCCGGATTGCCGGTGCCGAACAGGATCACATCCGCGCCCGGCTGATGACGGACATAGCGGTAGCAGGCGTCGATCACGCTTTCCGCGCCGCCTTCATGCAACAGAAAGCCCAGCGGGTCAGTCGCATCCACCTTGGCCGGATCGAGATCACCCGTCCGGATCAGTTCCGCCACGTCACCCTGCAACCGGCCTGGCACGCTGAACAGACTTCGGACGGCGAACATGATCTGAGTACCGATCCCCAGCTCGACCGTCTTCGGAAACACCCGGCTCTCGGCGCTTTGGTTCATCAGGGAATAAGCCAGCATGACCACGTCGAAACAATTGTCTTCGAAGGCGCGTTGCAGCATGTCATGGCCGGGATCGACCTGGGCATACTCGCTCGCCGCCAAGTGCCGCAGCTTACCCTTTTCCTTTTCCTTCAACAGCGCCGGCACCACCTCGTCGATCACCCGGTCATAAGTCTTAAGGCTCAGCCCGTGGATATGGAAAATATCCACATAGTCGGTGTCCAGTTTCCTGAGCGAATCTTCCAGTCCGTCCAGAATATCCTGTGTATTGAAACTGTTGCCGCCCCAGACCGCGTGATGCTTGGTGGAGATCACCACCGAATCGCGGGGCACGGCCTTGATCGCGTCACCGACGATCTCCTCGGTGCCGTAGGAGCTCGCCGTGTCCAGCATATTGACGCCCAGGTCCATGGCCTGACGCACCAGGGCTACCGAGTGGTCGTGGCTTTTGCCTTGCGCCTGGCCCAGCCGTGAGCCTCCGCCGCAGCCCAAACCGGCCACGCTGACCTTCAATCCCGTCCGTCCGAGGGTGGTGTAGTCCATGATATGGCGCGCCCTTTTCCCGTCGTCTTCGATCAGGCTTAGCGCCTGGATTCAGCCGCGGCAAGGCCGTAGGATATTCGCCAACAAGTACCATCATCTCGGGGAGGAACATCATGGTAGAGAAAATCAGGCGGCTGGTAACCGGCCACAATGACGACGGCCAATCGGTCTTTATCTTCAACGGCGACGCAACGGCGGTGAAGGAAATGGAATCCATGCCGGGCCTAGCGCTGACCGACCTGTGGGTCACCAACGGCGCACCGGCCGACAATACCGGCAACGCGGACGCGGCCGACCGGCCCGTGGTTTTGGAACCGCCGGCCAATGGCACCATCTTTCGCATTGTCGAATTTCCCCCCGATTCCGCCTGGCGGGATTCCGCGGACGCCATGGAAGCGTTTGAATCCATTGGCGCCGGCCACGCCAAGGATACCGGTACGGACGATCCGATGATGCACAAGACCGCGACGGTGGATTACCTGATCGTCCTCAAGGGCGAGATTTGGGCGATCCTGGAAACCGAAGAGGTCTGCCTCAAGCAAGGCGACGTGATGATCCAGCGGGGCACCAACCATTCCTGGAGCGTACGCACCGAAGAGCCCTGCCTGCTGGCCGCCATCCTGGTGAACGCCGACCCGGTCTAGTTTCGTGAACCTCGCCGCCTTATTGGGGAAAGCCGCCCGCACCTGGGGCGACCGCCCGGCCCTGGCGCTGGGCGGCAGCCTGGTCTCCGACTACACGGAAACGGCGTCGCGGGTGGGGCGACTGGCCGGTGGCCTACGCGATAGTCTCGGCCTCGCGCCCGGTGACCGGGTGGCCATCGCCATGAAGAACTGCCCGGCCTACAGCGACGTGTTATTCGCCGCCTGGCACGCGGGCTGCACCGCCGTGCCCATGAACGCCAAGCTGCACGAGAACGAATTCGCCTACATGCTTGAACATTCCGGCGCGAATGTCTGCTTTGTCACGGGCGATCTGGCGGAGACCATTCATGCGGCGGCGGCACAGGCCGGTACGGACGTCCGGATCATCGACACAGCCGACAAAGACTATCAGGCGCTTTTCTCCTCGGACGGCGCTTCCTTGCAAGACGTTTCCCCCGACGACGTGGCCTGGCTGTTTTACACCAGCGGCACCACGGGCCGGCCCAAAGGCGCCATGCTGACCCACCGCAATCTGTTGATGATGACCGTCGGGTATTACGGCGATGTGGATCAATTGGGCCCCGGCGAGACCATCCTCCATGCCGCGCCCATGTCCCACGGCTCGGGGCTTTATATCCTGCCCTATGTGGCCAAGGGCGCGTGCCAGTTGATCCCGGAAAGCGGCGGTTTCGAACCGGCGGAGGTGCTGAACCTGTTCCGCACTTATCCGGAAGTGGGCTGCTTCTTCGCGCCGACCATGGTCACAAGGCTGATCAATGCACCGCAGATTGGCGACTATAACCCAGCCGACCTCAAGACCATCGTCTATGGCGGCGGGCCCATGTATGCCGAGGACTGCCTGAAGGCCCTCGACATTCTGGGGCCCAAGCTGGTGCAGATTTATGGCCAAGGGGAATCGCCGATGACCATCACCGCCCTCAGCCGGGATGCCCATTCGGACACCGCCCATCCCCGCTATCTGGAGCGGCTGGCCTCTGTCGGCACAGCGCGAACGGATTTGGAAGTGCGGATCACGGACAAGGACGACAACCCGCTGCCCGCCGGAGAAATCGGCGAGGTCTGCGTGCGCGGCGACGTGGTCATGCGGGGCTATTGGGACAACCCGGACGCCAGCGCGGAGTCCCTCAAAGGCGGCTGGCTGCACACCGGCGATATGGGCGTGCTCGACGCGGACGGGTTCCTGACCCTGAAAGACCGGTCCAAGGACGTGATCATTTCCGGCGGCTCCAACATTTATCCGCGCGAGGTGGAAGAGGTTCTCTTGCGCCATCCGGATGTGTTGGAAGTCTCCGTCGTCGGCGAGCCCCATGCCGACTGGGGCGAAGCGGTCATCGCCTTTGTCGTCCCTCGGCCCGGCGGCGCGCCGGTGGAGGCCGAACTGGATCAGCTGTGTCTCGACAATATCGCCCGGTTCAAACGCCCCAAGGCCTACCACCTGATCGACGCCTTACCGAAGAACAATTACGGCAAGGTGTTGAAGACCGAACTGCGGGCGAAGCTTGCCGGGAAATAGGCCGCAAAAGTCGCCAATTTTCTCCGGGCCGACTCACCAAATGTTAACGAGTCTCCCCTAGGGTGTGATCATCCCCTTCACCCAGGAGATACGCGATATGTTTCTAGATTACCGGTGGGATCCTGCGTCCAAAATGTGGATTGTCGTGGATACCCGAACCAACCAGCTTATTTCCTCTCACTGGACGGCCAACGAGGCCATCGACTTGATTATGCGTCTGGAGGTCGAAAAAGACCAAGCGGCATAATAGCGGCGCTCCTCCGTTACGCCCGGACGCACAAACCGGCCTCACCGGCTCCCCCGCGGTGAGGCCGGTTTTCTCTTCTGCTAAAAAGATCCAAATTTTGGATCCACACCCAGAGTATGGCGGGCGGCCTTGGCGACGTCTCCTTTGGAATGCTCGTTGACCACAAAAGAAGAAAAAATCACATCGACATCCTGTTGGTTCGTTGAATACGGCAGCCGGAGAGTGATCGTATTCGCTTGTAAATCGTAGACATCCAACAGTTCGATGATAGAAATCCTGGCGTCTTTCAGCTCCAGCACCTCTCTATAGGATCGGGTCGCTGCGTTAGATAGGCTTTCGGGTTGAAGATTACCGATACTTTTTCCGGCCATTTCCATGGTTGAAATGTCAGCATAATTTCCGCCCCAATAACGGTAGACAAAATCCTCTCCCCCGTTGATTACATCTACGCACACACAATTTGGCGCAATTGCATAGTCAAGGTTGGAAATTCGAAAACGGCTATAATCCGGGGCGAATTGATCAGCCCGCAGTTCAAGCCACTGATCGAAAAGCTGAGCCAACTGGCTATACCGCTTCCGGTTGCCAGCCAAGATAAAGAACTCAGCCGCAGCAACCGACGTCAGCGTGGACGACGATTCACTCATGACAAATCGTTCCGGCTACAGCAAACAAGGCCTACTCCCTCGCATTCGGCCTTTCAGGTCATTCGTCTAAATGACCTCCGTTCAACTTCTTACAGCCATAATGATAAATATCATGATAGAAATGCGCCGCAATGAATACGTCGCATTTCGTTACCAATACTATGCCGGGATCACCGGCCATAGCGGACGGGATTAAATGAGATTACCCCTCGTTAATCCCGGCATACCGCCGCAGGCGGATGTCGGCCTGTTCTTTGTGGCCGGCGAAGCCTTCCAGGGCGCAGAGGCGCGAGCAATACTTGCCGATCTCCACCGAGGCCTCCTCAGTCACCTTCTGATAGGTATGGGTCTTGATGAACTTACCAACCCACAGTCCGCCCGTGTAGCGCCCGGCGGTCTTGGTGGGCAGCGTGTGGTTGGTGCCGATCACTTTATCGCCATAGGAGACGTTGGTCTCGGGGCCCAGGAACAGCGCGCCGTAGTTGGTCATGTTGGTGAGGAAGTAATCCGGGTCCTTGGTCATGACCTGGACATGCTCGGACGCGATCTCGTCAGCCACTTGAACCATTTCTTCGTATGAGTCGCAAACGATTACCTGACCATAGGTCTTCCACGCCTCCCCGGCGACCTCGGCGGTCGGCAGGATAGTCAACTGGCGCTCCACCTCTTTCATGGTTTCTTCGGCCAGAGCCTCGGAATTGGTCAGCAGCACCGCCGGGCTGGTCGGTCCGTGTTCGGCCTGGCCCAACAAATCGGCGGCGCACAATTCGCCATCCACGGTCTCGTCGGCGATAATCAGGGTCTCGGTCGGACCGGCCAGCAGATCAATACCCACCCGGCCGAACAATTGACGCTTGGCCTCCGCCACATAGGCGTTGCCGGGGCCGACCAGCATGTCGACCGGCGCGATTTCCTCTGTGCCGAGCGCCATGGCGCCCATGGCCTGGACGCCGCCCAGGCAGTAAATCTCGTCCGCGCCGGCCAGGTCCTGGGCGACGATAATCGCCGGGCTCGGCTTGCCCTGATAAGGGGGGGCGCAGGCGATGATCCGTTTGACGCCGGCCACCTTGGCGGTAACCACGCTCATATGCGCAGACGCGACCATCGGGTATTTGCCGCCAGGCACATAACAACCGACAGAGTTCACCGGGATGTTTTTGTGGCCGAGGATCACGCCGGGATAGGTTTCCTCCTCCACGTCCACCAGGGCGGCCTTCTGGATTTCGGCAAAGTTACGGATTTGCGCCTGGGCGAACTTGATGTCCTCGATATTCTGTTCGGTGACCTGATCATAGCACGCGTCTATCTCTTCGCGGCTGAGGCGGAATTTTTCCGGCGCCCAACCGTCGAACTTCTCGGAATAATCCCGAAGCGCCGCATCGCCCCGCGCCTTGATGTCATCGAGAATGCCCTCCACGGTCTGGCGCACCTGCGCTTCCGCCGTGTCTTTCTCCTTCTGAGATACGCCTTCCTTGAGCCAGCGCGCCATGATCTCCTCCACTCTTCGAAACGGGTGTGACTGTTGGGTGTTGAATACGGCGTCACTGCAGATTCTTCAAGCCGCTAACGGTCATTTGATCAAGCGTAGTGGCGTTTACACCGGCGCGATCACTTGCTACGGAGGACACATGCTACGGAGCGCACTTGCTACGAAGAAAGCAGAATTTTCGGGGAGGCGGCAGATGACCGATCAGATCGACACCAAGAAAATAGTCGCGGCAACGGACTTTTCCGGCCGGGTGGCGCTGGTGACTGGCGCAGGTAAAGGCCTGGGGCGAGCCTCGGCCCTGGCGCTGGCCGAGGCCGGTGCGCAGGTGATCGGGGTATCGCGAACCGAGGATGATCTGAAGGAGCTCCAGTCACACTTTCCGGACCGGATCGATTATTGGGTAGAGGACGTACTGGAAGAAGACCTCTATCCCCGGATTGAAGCCCTGCCCCGGCTTGATATCTTCGCCGCCTGCGCCGGGGCGAACCGGCCGCTGCCCATCGTCGAACTGTCCACCGAAGACATCAACTGGCTGATCGCGCTGAACATTACGGCCGTGTTCCGGGGCGCCCAGAGCGCAGCCCGGGCCATGCTGAAAAACAAATCGGGCGCGATCGTCATAATGTCATCCCAGATGGGGCATATCGGTGCGCCCAACCGGACGCTTTACTGCACCACCAAGCACGGGGTGGAAGGCCTGACCAAAGCATTAGCGGTGGAACTCGCCCCCAACGGAATCCGAGTGAACTCGGTCGCACCGACCTTCATCGACACGCCGATGACCCGGCCCATGTTCGAAAATAAGCAGTTCAAGGAGACGGTGCTCAACAATATTGCGCTCGGGCATTTGGGCACGCTGGAAGACGTGGCGGCGGCAGTGGTGTTCCTCGCCTCCGACAATTCAGCGATGATCACCGGGGATAGTCTGAAAGTGGATGGCGGCTGGACCGCCTGGTAGCTCTGGTCAACCTAGGCCAACCGGCCAAAACTAGACGGCGACGGGCTCCATGATTTTGGCGAGCTCCAGTGAAGACTTACGCAATTTGTTGATCTTAATCTTGCCGAGATTCTGATCCAGTTTGACCAGGTTGGAACGCAGGGACGTCATCTCGCTGCCCAAGAGATCAATGGCCTCCCGAAACGTCTCAATCGACTCTTTCTGCCGTGCCAGGGCTGTTTCCATCTTTTGAACGGAACGTTGAAGACGGCGGAATTGGTACTGTCTTTGATGATCTTGCGGCAGTTCAACAACGCTCATGGTCACACCCGTTTATTACATTTTGTTACATTGAGATACTTCATGTTACGTTCAGCCTAGTAAGGCCCCTGAACACAGGCAACGAAAAACCCATTATTTTTGCGATTTTTCCGGTTTTTCATGGAATTCATTAACAACTGGCGAAGTATTGGCCGGGCCTATGAAACCTGGAATAGAACCACTAGGATATTTCCCTAATTTTCGCCTAAGCTTGGCTGAGGTAAGTCGAATCATGTCAGCGGAGAGTATGGGCAGTTAACCGGCGGCGGGAGCAAGAACAATGAGCAACGATGAGTTGGAGATTGAGCCATCAGAACTCGATGAGATGACCCATCGGGAACTGGGTCTTATATATGACGATTCCACCCGGACCACTCTATTCACCAAAGGTATTCAATGGAGAACAGTGGGCTCGACGCTGATCATTTTCATCGCCATGGTCGGTCTCGCCAAATTTGTTTCCAGCGCCGCAGACTTTGTCCGTATCCTCAAAGTCGCGATCATCCTGTCTTCCATGGGCGCGATTTTCATGCTGGTCATTTTTCAATTCTGGAAGCACGCCGAGGGTCAGAAAATTCGCGCCGTCGAGCGGCAGTACTCCAGCCTATTCCGGGGAATCCGGATGAAGAAATCCCGGCTGGAGGCCAATATCCACCGCTATCTCTTGCTGACCTTCATGATCCTGGTCTTGCTGGCCGGCGCCTTTGTCGCCATTACCGCCATCGACAAGATAAGCTAGGGTCCAGAGCGTAACAGCTCACATGGTCAGATGTCGGGCGGAAATCACCACAATCCCGACCACGGTCACACCGACAAAAAACAGCGGCGGTGACCAACGCCAGCCGATCACATGACTGGGCACGCCGGTTACACGCGCCATAAAGAGCGTCGTGCCGGAGAACGGCGAAATCATGGTGCACATGCCCCAGCAGCCGAGGTACGTCAGCCCCACGATCCAATCGGTCAGACCCAGAGCTTCCGGGGGAAAAATCGCGCTTAAGGAAATTACCAAAATCACCGGGTGCAGGCCCGCCAGACTGGTCACCGTAAACGTGAGGATCAGCAGGATCAGCTTGGCGTCCGCCCACGGCACCAGCTGGTTCAGCCCGGCGCTCAGATCGGCCGAAGGCAGAATGTGGGAAATGCCGACACCAAACATGGTCGCCGCGCCAAACATCATGGTCTCGTTCCGCATACCGGGCAACCCCGCGACCACGCCACGGGCCAGGCCGCTCAAGCTAACCCCCTCCAGCTTCAAACGGTCCGATTGGATTTTGTACCAGAGAAGCGCGAAAGGCGGCGCGACGATGCCGAGCGTGATCGGGATGGAAACCAGCAGCATCTCCGCCGGGGTCACCACAAGAACAATCAACGCTAGAAGGATGATAGCGGCGAGCGCCGTCGCGCGGCCATCAAATGCCGGTGGCCCGTCGACTACCCGCCGGCTGCCCCGGCGCAGGAACAGCCGGTCAAAAATCCACGCGGTCAAAATAACCAACACCGCCATAAGAAAACCCGTGGGCGCCAGCTCGCCCCAACTTAGGCTGGGCAGCGCCACCAGAACCACGACCATGCCGATATAGAACGGCGACCAGCACGATGCACTGGTAAACCCCTGCATCAAGGCCACCGATAACCGGCGCTTCTGCACCGGGTCCTCTTGTTTTTCCAAGACGGTGGTCAATAGGCTGAGCCCGGCCAAATTGAGGACAGTGCCCAGAAAGTGCGCGCCGAACGCCAGATAAAGGAACCGCTTCCCCGGCGTCTGCTCGACGATATAGGAGCGAACCGACTGGAGGGATGGGCTCCGTTCCACCGGGTATTTCAGCCAGGAGATGGCGAAAAATAGCAACAGGAAGATGCTCGCCCGGGCGGTGCCGTCGATCACGATCGCCCGCCACTCCCCGGATATGGCTGCGCTGACCAGTGCGACGCCAATCATCACCAGTCCGGCGATCATTTGCCCCCGCGGCAGATCGGTAAACTGCAGGATAAGAAACAGAATAATCAAACCCGTCAGCACCGGGCGCAGTTCGGGTCCATAGACGAATGCGCTAATAACGGTCAGCACCGAAATGGCCACATAAATCCAGGCGGAAACGGTATTACGCATGTCCGCCTGCGCTGACGATTGCGGAGAGAATTTCTTCGGAACGGATCATTTCGCCATGGCCGGGATTGCAGTGGCGGGCATTGTCATGTTTGATCTCGTGAAGATCAAACCAATTGACCTTTTGACAAAGGAACCACCACCATGATTGATCCGCGCACGGAATTTGACCAGCTCGTCGCCGCCAACCGAATTCTTGCCCGGGAGGATGTCGTCGACTCCTTCGGGCATGTGAGCCTGCGTCATCCGGACGATCCGCATCACTACGTCATGTCCCGCTCCCGCGCACCCGAATTGGTGGAATTTGACGACTTTATGGAGTTCGAGCTGGACGGTGAGGTGATCAACGATGATGGCCGCATGCCCTATGGCGAACGCATGATCCACGGCGCCATCTTCGAGGCCCGGCCGGAAATCAACGCGGTCGTCCACAACCACGCGCTGGAGGTCCTGCCCTTCACCATTACCGATAACACCCTCAGACCGGTGGTTCATACCGGTTCAGTGATAGGAGAAACCATCCCCACCTGGGATATCCGGGATAAATTCGGCGAGAACACGGACATGCTGGTCCGCACCATGGAACAAGGCCGCGATCTTTGTTCCACCATGGACGGCAATCAGTGCGCGCTCATGCGGGGGCACGGCGCCGTGGTCGCCGGGCGGACTCTGAAGGAGGCCGTGATCACCGCCATCTATCTACAGATCAACGCCAAGGTTCAGACCATCGCTATGGGCATGGGCACCCCGAAACCACTCAGCAAAGGGGAGATCGACGGCTGCGCTCAGGTTCAGTTCTCGCCTCTGGGCGCCGATCGTATGTGGGAGCATTTTTGCATCCGTGCGGGCGTGGAGCCCTGCTAAGACTTAGGCGCTAGCCTCGCAAGCGGGACCGCAACTGCTGATCCGCCGCGTGATACGCCTCTTCCGGTGATTGGCCCGCTTTGATCTCCGTGAGACCCCAGGCCACATCTGCGTGATATCCCTCTCCGTCCCGTCGAATAGATGCGCCGGCCAAGGCGGCCGAGAGAAGCTTGGCCGTCTCTTCGATCTCGTCGAGACCAGACACATTGTAGAGCACGCCAAATGTCGCCGCCCCCAGATAGCCGATGGGCCCAGCCTCGGCGACTTCGGCCACCAGCTTTTCGGCAACAGCTGTCAGCAGCCCATCATGAACCGCAATCCCGTGGGTGATGCGCAAGCTTTCCATATCGCGGAGGCCCAGAACCAGCAACGTACTGGGATCGCCGGTCTGTTGCACATGATTGGCCGCCTGACGAAGAGACCGGAAAAATGCCCGCCGGCTCGCCACAGGCAGGAACGAATCCTCATCCGCCGCCGCCAACAAATGACCTTCCCTTTGCCGGGCGACGTCCAGATCCCAACGCAACGTGTCCATCTCGTGGAACAGCAGGGTCATCGCCTCTTCCACCTTCGGCGTGAACTCGCCCTTCGGCACACCCAACACAAAGGTGGCGTCCTTGATCTGCTCTTCGGTTCTGGGATTAGGTTTAGCGCGCTCCCGCCCGCTTTGAGCGTAGCCGCCTTGGTGATCGGCGGCGCGCCGGTCGGTAATACTGCGATATCGATGTACGCCGCCGACTTCGGCCATGCGGGATCGTCCGTTATTCGGGGTTCAACAAGCTAGCATGAGCAGCTTAGCAGAGCCAAATGGCGCTTGTGAGTCGGGTAAAGCCCTGACCTGATCAAATACTGCGGGAACGGCCTTCCCAGTATTCTTCCCGAATCGCGTTCTTTTGAATCTTGCCCACCGCTGTTTTTGGCAGGCTGTCGACGAACTTGATCATCCGGGGACGCTTGTGCCGGGCCATCCGATCCGCGCAGAAGTTAATCAACTCTTCTTCCGTGACGGTTTGACCCACGCCCAAGACGATGTGCGCCGCCGGCAGCTCCCCCCAATGGTCGTCAGGAATACCGAACACCGCACATTCATTGACGGCATCGTGCTGGTAGAGCACGCCTTCAATTTCCGTTGGATAGACGTTTTCCCCGCCGGAGATGATCATGTCCTTGGACCGGTCCACCAGGAACAGAAAACCGTCTTCGTCCAGAAAGCCTACGTCGCCGGTTCTAATCCAGCCGTCGGCTGTAAACGCCGCCTCGGTTTCCTCCGGCTGTTTGTAATAATGCATCATGACATTGGTTCCGCGAGACGCGACCTCACCGATTTCACCGGCCGGCAACGGACGGTCATCGGCCCCCAGAATTGCTAAATCCAGATCGGAATACGCCTTGCCCACGCTTTCCGGCTTTTCCAGGTTCGCCGCCACCGGCCGCACGGTTAAATTACCGGCCTCCGTCTGGCCGTATTGTTCCTGCCAGGTGACATTTGGCAGGATTTCCATCTGGCGGCGAAGCTGCGCTTCGCTGGTTGGAGACGCCCCGAAGTTCATATAGCGCAGCGTCTTAAGCTGTTCTTTCGAAAACTCCG
>Ga0181587_10000142_pt1 | contig 53144 bp, 45 predicted proteins | sample 071ome_27_FD_132463 | JGI IMG/M metagenome (GOLD analysis project Ga0181587, IMG submission 132463) | Coastal salt marsh microbial communities from the Groves Creek Marsh, Skidaway Island, Georgia - 071409AT metaG (megahit assembly) | ecosystem: Environmental > Aquatic > Marine > Intertidal... | reverse complement strand
GGCAGGTCGCGGTACTGCCACCAGGTGCGGATGTTTTCCCAGAACGACCACATGGGATAGCCGTCCTCACGGAGCAGGCGGTACCAGAAGGCCTTGATATCATCCGAAGGTCGTTCCAGAGGCGGGCCCACCAGCCCCGGCATGTCATTGAACATACTGTAGGCTTCGTCGGTGAAGTTGCGCAGGTGTGCGTGCAGGCTCCAGGCGATGTCCGGGAGGTTGCGGGTGACGTAGAGATATTTACAGGAAGGATTGAAAACCAGGGCGTCCAGCGGCAAATGAGTCTTGATGAACCGGCGCTGCGTCTGCCCCTCCAGAATCTCCATCTTCACCTCTTTTGGCATGACGCGAATATCCAGCCAGGGTGTCAGTTGCTCGGTGGGCAGGTTCGGATCGCCGCCATAAATAAGCTGGCCGACGATCTGCTGGGTCCAGGTGGTGCCGGCCTTGGCGTAGGTGCCGATGATGATGTCATCGTCGCGAAACGGAAAATCATTCCAGATGGTGGAATCCATGTGGTGGTTATGGAGTTCCCGGGTCTTATGGGGCAATGGAATGGCGTCTGTCATTGTTTTCCTTCTATTTATAAAACCGAGTGGTGATGCCATGTAAATGAGTACGAACCAGTTGCAGAATGCCCGGGACGTAAAACCTTACTTTTCACTCCTGAACAGGTTTTCCGACTGCTCCTGCATGTTCTTGCGCAGGTCCTCATCGGTTTGGGAGGCAATCATCACGTCGAGCAGCTTGCGGGTTTCATCGCGGCTGTTGACCCGGGGGAACGGGGTATCCGGCACCGGCACATCCAGGAACTTGCACAGCGGACCCCAGCCCTCGCGCACATCGAACACCAGCAGCCGGTCTGCGGGTATTTCCGCCGCGATGGCCTTGTTCCGCTCCCTGAAGTAACGTTCCATGTACTCACGGTCGAGAATGTGTTCCTCGAAATCCCGCCACACGCACAACTCGAAGAATTCCTTCATCATGGGATCGCTGCGCAACCAGCCGTTGACGCTTTCCGACATGATGGTGGTATTGACCGAGGCGAACCAGCTTTCCGGTGAACGCGTGGACAGGATCACCTTGGCATCCGGGTAGTAGGCCATCTGCTCGCGCCAGAAGGTGCAGGAAGGATAATCCGTGGCGCTCTGGTAGCCGTCGAAGATGGCATCCCAGTCCGGCTTGCCCTTGCCCGCCGCGATCCAGAGCGGAACGCGCTCCTGCGCCTGGGGAAGCACCTCACCCATGTGGTAGCAGGGTCCGAAACCCAGCTGCTCGAGGGCCACTTTCAGGGAAGCTGTTCCTGTTCTGCCGAGACCGGCCCCAATGACTTTCAATGCCATGCTGTCTCCCGTTTTTGTTGTAATTATAGTTGTTATCGATGTGCAGCCGCGCAAGTGTGCCGGCTGCGTCTAAGATACACAGAAACCGGGCAAAGCAAAATACGGCTGGATGGGGACAGGTCAGCGCTTGCGGATCTTTGCTTCCGCTTTCGCCACCTGCTGTTTCACGGCCACGAAACTGTCCGGGTTCACCGACAGGGAATCGATGCTGGCCTGCACGAGGAAACGGGCGAATTCCGGATGATCGCTTGGCGCCTGGCCGCACAGGCCAACCTTGCGCCCGTGTTCGTGGGCAGTATCAATGAGGCTGGTGATAGCGCGCCTGACCGCCTCGTGGCGGTCATTGAACAGCGGCGCCAGCTTTTCGGAGTCCCTGTCCACGCCAAGTACCAGTTGCGTGAGGTCGTTGCTGCCGATGGAGAAACCGTCGAAGCGCTGCGCGAATTCATCCGCCAGGATAATGTTGGCGGGTATCTCCGCCATGACGTATACCTGCAGGCCCTTCCTGCCCCGCCTGAGCCCGTTGGCCGCCATTTCCGCCAGCACACGGTCGGCCTCTTCCGGCATCCTGCAGAAGGGAATCATGACAATGACATTGTCCAGGCCGATCTCCTCGCGCACCTTCCTGATCGCGAGGCACTCGAGGGCGAAACCGTCCCGGTAGTCCTCACTGTAGTAACGGCTCGCGCCACGCCAGCCGATCATGGGATTGGCCTCTTCGGGCTCGAAGGCCGCACCGCCGACCAGGCGCGCATATTCATTGGTCTTGAAATCACTCATGCGCACGATCACGGGATGCGGGTAGCGTGATGCCGCAATGCGGGCGATGCCGCGGGCCAGGGTGTCGATGAAAAACTGCCCCTTGTCCTGCCAGCCGCTGGTGAGTGCGGCGATTTCACGCCGCGCCTGTTTGCCTGCCACTTTCCCGGGATGCAGCAGCGCCATCGGGTGAATGCGGATCGCGTTGTTGATGATGAATTCCATGCGCGCCAGCCCGATCCCGTCGGCGGGCAGGCGCCACCAGCGCAGCGCCGCGGCCGGGTTGGCCATGTTGATCATGACCTGCGTGCGCGTGGCCGGGATATGGTCGAGGTCGACATCCTCGACGACAAAGTCCCCGATGCCGTCGTAAACGAAACCGAGATCGCCTTCCGCACAGGACACGGTCACCTTCTGTCCCGCGGCGAGTTTTTCCATCGCGTCACCGGCGCCGACGATGGCAGGCAACCCCAGTTCGCGGCTGACGATCGCGGCATGGGAAGTCCTGCCGCCGTGGTCGGTGACGATGGCGGCGGCGCGCTTCATGACCGGCACCCAGTCCGGGTCGGTGATGGATGTCACCAGGACCGACCCATCCCTGAAGCGGCCGATGTCGGCCGCGGTGGACAATTTGCAGACGGGGCCGGCGGCAATGGCTTCACCGATGCTCAGGCCGGTCACCAGTTTGCTGCCTTTCTTTTTCAGGGTATAGGTTTTCAGCGTCGCGCCCTGTTTTTGCGATTGCACCGTTTCCGGCCGCGCCTGCAGCATGAACAGTTCGCCTGAGTCGCCGTCCTTGCCCCACTCCATGTCCATGGGGCATCCGTAATGCTTCTCGACGATGGCCGCCCAGCGTGCCAGGGTCAGGATTTCCCCGTCATCCAGTACACTGGACCGGCGTTCGGCAGCACTGGTCGCGAGCAGGCGCGTGGACTTGCCGCCGCGTTTGCCGTACACCAGCTTTTTGTCCTTCCTGCCGATCCGCTTTTCCAGTATCGGCTGCAAACGCCGTTTACCCAGCAGGGGTTTGAACACCAGGTACTCATCGGGTTCGACGCTGCCCTGGACCACTGTTTCACCCAGGCCCCAGTTGGCGGTAATGACCACGGCTTCTCGGAACCCCGTTTCGGTATCGATGGAAAACATGACGCCGGCGCCACCCTTGTCCGACCGCACCATGTATTGCACGCCGACGGAAAGGGCCACTTGCATGTGGTCGAAACCGTGGGTCGCCCGGTAACTGATGGCCCGGTCGGTGAACAGCGAGGCATAACAGTGACGGCAGGCATCGAGCAGGTTATGCACGCCACGGATATTGAGGAAACTTTCCTGCTGGCCGGCAAAACTGGCTTCCGGCAGGTCTTCCGCCGTCGCGCTGCTGCGTACCGCCACAGCTGGCATTCCCTTGCCACTTTCTCCGGCCAGTTCCCGGTATGCCGATCGAATGGCGCCAGCCAGGTCTTCCGGGAAATCCGCCGCCAGGATGAGGCGGCGTATCGCGGCACCGGTGTTCTCCAGGGTCGCCCGGCGCTTCTCGAGGAGTAACAACCGCTGCTCGATGGCCGCGCGCAGGTTCGAGGCATCGAGGAAGTGCCAGTAGGCATCGGCTGTCGTGGCAAAGCCCCCCGGCACCCGGATGCCGGACTTGTGCAATTTGCCGATGAGTTCACCCAGGGAGGCGTTTTTACCGCCAACCTCGGCGACCCGAGTGTTATTCACCCGGGACAGGGAGATGATGAAGGGATTGGAGGCTGCCATTACTGTGTCTTCCGGGCCTGCTGATAGCATTGATCAGATAACCTACGCCTGCCTGGCAGTGTGCTGGATGATCCGGGTCAAGTAAATGGCACAATTGTGTGTATCAGCAGCTAAAACCGGTTTGAAATTGGCGTTGAACCAGACGCGTCAGGGCCGTAACCGATAACAAGGCCGGGAAACGTCCGAGGGAGGATGCCGAGGCCGAGCGTACAGGAATGTACGTCTGCGCTTTCCGGGCATTGTTATCGGTGACGGCCAACCATCCCCGATTAAATCCAATCGAAATTCTCTTAAGACTAAATCTGGGTGCATTCGGCAGGACAACTTATTATGATGAATATCCAGCACTACACATAAGGGGGAGATCACCATCATGTCCAACAAGCTGCTCCCGTGCCTGGCCCTGCTCGGCCTGTTGCACGCATCGCACGCACAGGCACATCACAGTTTCGCCGCCGAATTCAGCTACGACGAATTCGGCACCATCGAGGGTGAGGTGATCGAGGTCCTGTTCGTCAATCCGCACGCCCGCTTCTTCGTCGCCGTCATCAACGAGGACGGTGAAGAGGAGATCTGGGATACCCAGACGTCCAGCAGCGTCGGGCTGACCCGGTTCGGTTGGGTCAAGGATTCCCTGCAGGTGGGTGACAAGGTGGTGATGGAAGGCAACCTCGGTCGCAACAACACGCGCAAGCTCTGGATTCGCCAGGTCACTTTCGAGGATGGCCGGGTGATCACACCGACTCCGGGAGGGGCAGCCAGTGAAAAGGATTGATACCTGCCTGAAATTCACCACCCTCATTGCCTTCCTGCTGCTGGCTCCTATCGCCGGCGCCCAGATCACCGGTCAGTGGCTCCTGACTATCAATCACGGCGGCGAACGCCTGGGCATCCTCACCGTGGAGGAAAACCGCGGCAACCTGGCAGGTTTCATCGATGGCGGTCCCATCGCTCTCAGTCTGGATGGCAATGCCATCGAGATGGTTGCTGATTACCGCGACGGCGGCGGCAGGCTGCTCAGCCGGCACCTGACCGGCACCGTGGCCAACAACATGATGGACGGCACCCTCGTTGCCGCCCACGACGGTTCCAGCGGTACCTGGCGTGCCGAACCCTGGAGCAGCCCTTCTTCATCCGCGCCCCCTGCCCCGGTCGACCTGACCGGCATCTGGTCGCGCATCTCGGCCGGTACGGAGAAAGTCCACCTGGATTACACGGCTGCCGCTGATAGCCGCATCGCCGACTATCATTACCTGGACGATCCCGCCCTGCGCTGCATATCACCCGGCCTTGTGCGTGTGTCGGGGTGGCCCTATCCCGTGGAGATCGTCCAGAACGACACGCAGGTCACCGTCCTGTACGAAAGCTTCCACGAAGTCAGGCGCATTTACACCGATGGCCGCGATTTTCCCGACGACCTGCCCGCTACGGCGATGGGCTATTCCATCGGCCACTGGGAAGGCAGCACCCTGGTGGTGGAAACACGCCAGTTGAAATCCGGTTACGTCGACCTGGCAGGACAGCCCCTGTCGGAAAACGCCCTGGTCACCGAACACATTTCCCTGGTGGACAACGGTAATGTGCTGCGCAGCTTGCTGACCCTGCACGATCCGGAATTCTACAAGCGCCCAATCACCCGCTACCGCCAGTGGCGGCGGACACCGGACGCGGCCATCCTGGAATACGACTGCGACCCCTATCCCTTCTTCCGCGGCCTGGAACTGGAAGGAACGCTGGACGAGTACTGGCAGCGCATGCGCCAGGCCGCGCGCAGGCGCTGAACACGACCTGAATCGAACGCCCGGTGAAATGGACATTCACCGGACCTGTTCATATCCTAGCAACTGAAGACAACCAACCGGCTAACCTCATGAAAAAGTTATTCCTGTTTCTTACCATGTTTATTTCCGCACTGGCCATCGCCCAGGAAGGCAGCGTTATCTATGTCACCAACGAGGATTCCAACACGGTAACCGTGATTTCCGGCGACACCCACGAGGTTATCGCCACCATCCCCGTCGGCAAGCGCCCGCGCGGCATCAAGGTGAGTCCGGACGGCAGCGTGTTTTATGTCGCCCTGAGCGGTTCACCCAAGTGCCCGCCCACCATGGACGACGAGGAATGTGAAAAGATGGTTGCCGACAAGTCCGCCGACGGCATCGCCGAAGTGAACGCCGTGACCCAGGAAGTGGTCCGTATACTGCCGAGCGGCTCCGACCCCGAGCAATTCGACGTGAACTGGGAGACCGGCAGACTGTATGTATCAAACGAGGACACCCACACCTCGAGCATTCTCGATCTCAACAGCGGTACGCTACTGATGACCATTCCCACCGGCCTGGAACCCGAGGGTGTACGCCTGACGCCCGACGGCAGCCGTTTCTATGTGAGCGGGGAAGTGGCCAGCGACATCACCGTGCTCGATGCCAATACCGGTGACGAGATCACCCGTATCGGCGTTGGCCTGCGCCCGCGTGACATCCTATTTACCGCCGACAGCTCGACGGCATTCATCTCTGCCGAATTTGGCGGCGCAATCAACATCATCGACGTTGCCAGCAACAGCATGACCGGTGAAATCCCCTTGCCCGAAGGATCGCTGCCGATGGGGCTGGTGCTGTCTCCCGACGAATCCATGCTGTATGTGGCCAACGGCCGCGGCCAGACAGTAACAGCCATCGATCTGGCCAGCAGGCAGGTGGTGAATTCCGTGGTGGTCGGTCCGCGTCCCTGGGGACTGGCCATCAGCCCCGACGGCACCACGCTGTACTCAGCCAACGGCCCGTCCGACGATGTTTCCGTCATCGATATCGCCAGTTTCGAGGTGGTGAAGAAGATTCCCGTGGGTGAGACGCCCTGGGGCGTTGTGACGGGGCCCGCTCCCCGCTGATCGAGGGCTCAGGCCCTACCTGAAACGTGCCGCCATCCGGATGACGGATTGCGGCTGGCCGTCGATCCGGTACATATCCCTGATTTCGCAAAGATGTTCGAAACCGGCGCCACGATACAAAGCCAGCGCCGGTGCATTGCCGGCAAGCACTTCGATGTCGATCCACTCGATGCTGTCGCTGTCGCGCACCCACTGGCAGGCGAAATCCAGCAACTGCCGAGACAGACCCTGCCGGCGCCAGGCCTTGCCCACACCCATACCCAGCAGGGCCCGGTGAGTGATGGTGCTGTCGGCGTGGGCGCGCAGGTCCACGTGTCCCATGATTGCTCCCGCCGCGTTACAGATGACCCAGCAACACCGCCACCCGGGCAGTCCCACGGATTTGGACAGCCCTGCCACGAAAGTCGACTCCTTTTCCGAGGGGAATTCCGTTACATCACGCGACACCGGCTGGAACAGGGGGTAGCCGCCCTTGCCATTGATGGCCAACTGGGAATTCAGGTAGGTGAAGAATTCGGGATAATCCGCGGATTCCAGGGGGCGGATGATATTGGCAGCTTCGCTCATATCTAAAGCTTAAGGCTGAAAGCTCAAAGCTCAAAGCTCAAAGCAGTATGCCTCAAGCTTTCAGAATTCTCATACTGAAGGGTATTCATCCTGAAGAATGGCACGGGTCTTTTCGAGCAGCGCCTTGGTCAGCCGGATGCCCTCGACATCTTCGATGGCGCGGCCTTCGTACTCGACACCGACATATCCACGGTAACCCGCATCGAGAACGATACGCATCATGCGGTCGAAGTCGGTGAAGGTTTCGTTGCCGGCGGCATCGAAATCATAGGTCTTGGCACTGACACCCCGCGCAAAAGGCATCAGCTCCTGCACGCCGAGGTAATGGTCGTACATCTCCTCAGGGGTGATGCGGAAATTGCCGAAATCAGGCAGCGTGCCGCAGTTATCCGCGTCGATCATCTGCATGACGCCGGCCAGCCACTTGCCGTTGCTGGACAGGCCGCCGTGATTCTCCACGATGACATTGATGCCGTAATCGCCGGCAAACTCGCACAGGCGCTGCAGTCCGTCAGCAGCCAGCTTCTGCTGCTCGGTATACTCGCCGCTGGACTGCGCATTGACACGGATGGCATGGCAACCGAGCCAGGCGGCCGCCGCAACCCACTTGTAGTGGTTGGTAATGGCCATGGTACGGGCGGCATTGTCAGGATCTCCCAGCGCCCCTTCCCGGTCACACATGATCAGGACACTGCGGACTCCGTTGTCGTCGCAACGCTTTTTCAGTTCAGAGAGGTAATTCTTGTCCTCGGCCTTGTCCATCCAGAACTGGTTGACGTATTCCACCGCAGCGATGCCGAATTCATTGCGGGCAAAGGCGGGAAAGTCGAGATTGGTGAGCTCACCGCCGAACAGGCGCCGGAACAATGACCACTCAGCGAGGGAAATATCGAACAGGCTGCCTGCCTGGGCCCGGGCAAAAGGCCGATGCGCCAGCATGGCGCCGCCTGCAAGGACAGCAGCGGTATTGAAAAACTGGCGACGGTCGGTCATGGGGGGAGTATCCTGCAAATTGTTTTCTCTGCGGAGAAGATAAAAGATAAAGGACAAAAGATAAAGGCGGTAAATCCCGGGCTCTTCGCAGCCTTCTCCTTTTATCCTTTATCCGTTATCTTTTATGCCCGTCAGGGGAATTCCATGAAAATTAGAATAACGAGGGATTAAGATGGATTTCAGCATTCGATCGAAGCTCTCGATCATGATGTTCCTGCAGTTTTTCATCTGGGGTTCGTGGAATGTCACCATGGGCACCTACCTGCTCAATATCGGGTTTGATGGAATTTCGGTCGGCGCAAGCTACAGCACCATGAACTGGGGCGCCATCTTCGCTCCCGTCATCGTCGGCATGCTGGCAGACCGCTTCTTCCCGGCGCAAAAGGTCATGGCCATCCTGCACCTCATGGGCGCCGTCCTGCTGTACTGGATCTCGACCATCACTGAACCCGCGGCATTTTTCTGGTCCCTGTTCGCCTATGCCCTGTGCTATATGCCCACATTAGCCCTGGCTAATTCGGTGTCTTTCAACCAGATGGACGATCCCGGCAAGCAGTTCCCGGGCATACGCGTCATGGGTACGCTCGGCTGGATCGCCGTAGGACTCATCATCGGCGTTCTCGTTCCCTCCTTGACGGGCAGTTCCATTGAGGCCACCAACATCCCACTGCGGATCGGCGCCGCCAGTTCACTGGTGATGGGGTTGTACTGCTTCGCCTTGCCGGATACACCTCCCAGCAATGTGGGCCGAAAACCTTCAGTTGCCGAATTGCTGGGCCTGGAAACCGTTGCACTGATGAAGGATCGCTCCTTTGCCGTGTTCATCATCGGCTCGCTGCTGATTTCCATACCGCTGACGTTCTATTACAACTTCGCCAACGCCTTCCTCAACGAAACCGGCATGGAGAACGCCGCCGGTAAAATGACCATGGGCCAGATGTCTGAAGTGATTTTCCTGGTGCTGATCCCGTTCTTTTTCGTCCGTCTCGGCGTCAAGAAAATGCTGCTGGTAGGCATGGCGGCCTGGGTGCTGCGTTACGTGATGTTCGCTTTTGGCAACAACGACGCACTTGTCTTCATGCTCTATGTCGGCATCATTTTGCATGGCGTCTGTTTTGATTTCTTTTTCGTGACAGGACAGATCTATGTCGACAAATTCGCGCCTGCCCACATTCGCTCCAGCGCACAGGGGTTCATTCACGTTGCCACCTACGGGGTTGGCATGGTGATTGGCTCCTGGATCTCCGGAGCCATCGTCGACAGCTATGTCGTCGCCGGCAATTTGCACGACTGGAATACCATCTGGTTAATACCGGCCGGCATGGCTTTCATGGTCATGCTTGGCTTCATGTTCTTTTTCAGGGAGCCCGGCAGCATGCCTGCCGGACAAACCGAAACCACCACCATGGGAGATAGCTATGATACGCCGCATTAAATCCATCCTGCCGGCTTTGCTGGCACTCGTTTTGTACACTGCTGCATCCACGCAGGCGCAAAACATGAACCACGACATGAGTCACGATATGGCCGGCAACATGGCCGAGCACATGGCCCTGCTGCAACGCATGGCGGACCGCGAAGCGATCGAGCACCTGATGTGGCGTTATACGCGCGCCCTGGATTCCTTCGACCCCGACGCCTACGTGGCAGTTTTCACTGAGGACGGCGCCTTCGGCAACATCAAGGGACGGAATGCGCTGTACAAGATGATTGCAGACCTGCGCGATTCCCGCGCGAAACAAGCCGCAGAGGGCAACCCGCCGGCACCGATGTTCCATGCCACCGAAAACTACTGGACGGAGTTCGTCAGTGCGGATCATGCCCGCCACCATGCCTACTGGGTAACCTACTTCGGCGCCAATGGTGCGGACTCCCCCGCCCGCATGGTTTCCGTAGGCCGCAGTGTCGATGACCTGGTCCGCGTCAACGGGGAATGGCGCATCCAGCTGCGCAACATCGCACCACAAGACTGAGTCAACTTACACCTTTGCCACCAACGGGCCCGCTTCATTGCGGGCCCGTCTTTTACTGTCAATAACACGCAACCTGTCGACTCCTTCCCCACTCACATTTCAAAACCAGAAAAAATTCTGTGGCGCAGTTCACATTCCATTCCTGGACTGCGGAATGCCACTAGGGTAAATCCCCAGAAATACTTTGTTTACCGCGACAATCCTTTGATTAGACACACTATTAAAGTACATTAATCTGGCGTCTGGTTATGGCGAAATATCATTCTGATATCGGGCGCGGCGGCAAGACTCTTGCACAAGAATATTTTATACGGGTGTTCCATAATTACCCGCTGCTTTGAAAATATCATTCTAATTTCAGCATTCAGTACACAGGGAACAGGGAGTGAGCGGCAATGACTGGACATGGCAAAGGCGACAGCGCCACCGGCACGGATAAGGCGACTGCGGCAACCAAACCTGACATGAGCACAAGCCCGTACACACCGGAGCCTTCGCAGGATGTCTATTACAAGTCTGTGCTCGACTCCCTGCCTGACTGGGTCTGGGAAGTTGACCAGAACGGCTATATCACCTATTCCAATGCCGCCGTAGAAAATTTCCTGGGCTACGCGCCCAGGCAGATCACCGGCAAGTCGATCCTGTCTCTTGCACCCCAGGCCAAGACTGATACTGCGCTGCAGTTGCTGGACAAACAGTGGGGTATAAACGACACCGCCGATTACATCAGTCATAGCTTCTACTCCAACGAGGGTTCCGAGATCTCCATGCAGACCAGCGGCAACCCTTTCTACGACCACAACACCAAGACCAGGGGCTTTCGCTTCACCAGCCGCCTGGTGATTGATGACGAACACAGCCGGCTTTCCACTTTCGCGGCCAACAGGATCAATGAAGCCATCGTGCTCATGGACAGGAATCGTGACATCACGTATGTAAACCGGGCGTTTACGGAAATCTTCGGTTATGAGAGAGAAGAAATCATCGGCAAGTCCATGAATGTGCTGGGTTCAGAAAAAAGCCTGGTGGCTTCCGTCCAGACCGATGATGTGACTGGCGCCCTGAGTGGTGCAAAGGGCGTTTGGCAGGGCGAAGTGCTGTGCAAGGGCAAGATCGGCCAGTATATCCCCTGCCTGCTGAGCGCCGCGTCACTACGCGGCGCCGACAACGACATCGATGGCTATATCGGCACTTACCTGGACTTGCGCGCCATGAAGCACACGGACCAGATGCAGAAGAATGCCCTCAAGGCCACCATCAATGCCGTCTGCAAGGCCATTGATGAACGCAATGTGCTCAAGGGGCACCACCAGGAACAGGTAACCGACCTGTCTGTTGCCATTGCCTTTGAAATGGGCAAGGACCTGAATTTCATCGAAGGCCTGACACTTGCCGCCCACCTGCTTGATCTGGGCGAAATGTATATCCCACCGGACATCGCCTCCAAGGAAGGCGCGCTCAGTGACGCCGATTTCGAACTGGTGAAAATCCATCCGATCAAGGCTTTTGAGATCCTCAAGGACATCAAGTTTCCCTGGCCCGTCGCGAACATCATCCTGCAGCACCATGAACGCATGAACGGCAGCGGTTACCCGAAGGGCCTCAAGGGTGACGAGATCATGCTGGAGGCCCGCATCCTCGCCGTCGCTGACGTTGTATGCACCATGCTGACCGACCGCCCCTACCGGCCTGCCTGCAGCATGGACAAGTGCATCGATGAACTGGAGATCAACAAAGGCATCCTGTACGACCCGCGTGTCGTGGATGTTTGCCTGCGGCTGATCCGGGAAAAGAGCTACCAGCTCAAATCCTCCTCCATCCAGTTTTCGGTCTGATTCACCGCCAGAGCCCCCCAACCCGTTGATCAGAATGTATATTTCGGTGAACAGAGTTATTTTCACTCGCCGCCTAATCATTTCCCGGTAAAGCCCTTACACTGTGCCCCGCAGCATCAGGAGCAGGTGTTGCCAGCGCCGTAATTTGCTATCTTTGTTCATATATTTAAACAAACGACCTTATTCGGGCAGGGTGCAACCATGAGCAGATGGGAGGGTTTTGAAGAGCTGGTCAAGGTGGTCGAGGTTGGCAGTTTTTCCGGTGCCGCCAGGGCCATGGGTGTTTCCAAGGGACATGTCAGCCAGCGTATCAGCCAGCTGGAAGACCGCCTGGGCACCAGGCTGCTGCACAGGACGACACGCAAACTGTCCCTGACCGAGCTGGGCAACTTGTATTACCAGCGCTGCAAGCAGGTCATCGAGGACCTCGATGAAATCGAGCAGACCGTTTCCGAGTTCCAGCAGAAAGCCACAGGGCTGCTGAAAGTCAGCTCCCCCAACCTGCTGGGGGAAATGCACATCGTCCCGGCTATCGCCGATTTCCTCAAGATAAACCCGAACCTGGAACTGGAGCTGAATTTTTACAGCCGCCGTGTCGACCTGATCGAGGATGCCTACGATGTCGCCATACAGGTAGGCGCCCGCACTGACATCAGTGTCATCAACAAGCCGATCGCCAATACCACGTTTGTTCTTGTCGGCAGCCCACACTTTCTCAATCATTACGGCACGCCGGAAGCACCCCAGGACCTGAAATACCTGCGCTGTCTGCATTTCACGCAATATGGCACCACCAAGCCCTGGAAATTCTTCAAGGGTGATGAGGAAGTCGCCATACGCGGGGATTGCCACTGGCACAGCAACAGCGGCCATTGCCTGCTCGCGGCGGCCAGGAACGGACTCGGACTGGCTTATCTGCCGGACTATTACATTTCAGAAGACATCAAAGCGGGCAACCTGGTGCGCGTCCTCGAAGAATGGCGCGGCATCGAGCGTGACATTGTCGCCATCTACCAGCACCGCCGGCACTTGTCCGCCAAGGTCAAACTGTTCGTGGATTACCTCGAAGAACGCTTCGCGGCGGAACGTCCCTGGTAGGCTGCAAAAGCTCAGTCGAGCCCCAGGATTTTCCGGTTGCCTTCGGCATCGACGCCGGAAGCGGCGAAATCGTCAAAGGCCCGGTCCGTCACCCGGATCATATGCTCCCTGATAAAGGGCGCCCCTTCCCGTGCGCCATCCTCGGGATGCTTCAGGCAGCATTCCCATTCCAGCACCGCCCAGCCGGCGTATCCGTATTGCGCGAACTTGCTGAACACCTGGCGGAAATCGATCTGTCCGTCTCCCAGTGAACGAAAACGTCCCGGCCGCTCCACCCAGTTCTGGTAGCCCCCATATACTCCCGACCGGCCGTTCGGCCGAAACTCCGCATCTTTCACATGGAAGGCCCGGATGCGGTCATGGTACAGGTCGATGAACTGCAGGTAGTCCAGCTGCTGCAGCATGAAGTGGCTGGGGTCGTAGAGAATATTTGCAGCGGCATGCCCGTCGACCGCACCCAGGAAACGCTCGAATGTGGCACCGTCATGCAGGTCTTCGCCCGGATGGATCTCATAGCAGCAGGCGACGCCGTTGTCGGCAAAGGCATCCAGCACCGGGCGCCAGCGCCTGGCCAGTTCCGCGAAGCCCGCTTCCACCAGTCCGGCAGGGCGCTGCGGCCATGGATACATCGTGTGCCATAACAGCGCACCGGAAAACGTGGCATGGGCCGACAGGCCAAGCCGCTTGCTGGCCTTGGCCGCGGCGATGAGTTGCCCCGTCGCCCATTCCGGCCAGGCCTTCGGGTTGTCACGCACTTCCGGTGCCGCGAATCCGGCAAACATCTGCTCGTAGGCCGGATGCACCGCAAGCAGCTGGCCCTGCAGGTGCGTGGATAGTTCCGTGATCTGTATGCCGTGCTGCCCGACCTTGCCGGCAACCTCGTCACAGTAGTCCTGGCTGTCGGCCGCAATGGACAGGTCGAACAGGGCCGGGTCCGTAGGCACCTGGATGCCGACATAGCCGAGGTCGGCTGCCCACTTCGCCATGTGCTCCAGGGAATCGAACGGTGGCTCGGTGCCGGCAAACTGGGCGAGGAAAATGGCGGGGCCTTTCATCAGCGGTAATACCTCATTGTATTTGCTTCGACAGGGTCAGGGGTGAATCAAACTCCAACTCTACCTGTGTTCGATAAAGGGATAAAACGATAAAGGGATAAAGCGTATGAACACACATTCAACTGCTAGCCTGAACTCTGGCACCTGCTGAGCTTGTTACAATTCCAAACTATAATTAAAAAAGTTGAATTTCATTACGGACGCTTTATCGGTTTATCCCTTTATCGTTTTTATCGTTTTTATCGTTTTTATCGTTTTTATCGTCATTCATATTTCCGGAAACGCCACCCACTTCATCCCCGCCTTCGACGATTTCACCGTCGTTTCGATGAACGCCATGCCGCGCAGGGCTTCCTGGATGCCGGGTATGGTCCTGTCGATGATCTCGCCGTCGCGAAAGGCAATGATCTCTTCGGCAAAGGTGCGATACAGGTTGGCAAAGGCCTCGATATACCCTTCCGGATGGCCGGCAGGAATGCGCGTATTGGCTGCCGCGCCGGGTCCGGTGGCGGGCGTACCGGTACGAATCATCTGTGCAGGCTCGACGTTGGATTTCAGCCATAACGTGTTGGGATCCATCTGCTGCCAGTCAAGGCTCGCCTTGTCACCATAAATGCGCAGGCGCAGGTTGTTCTCGTCACCGACACAGACCTGGCTGGCCACCAGCGTGCCGCGGGCGTCGTTGTCAAAATGCATCAGCACCGTGCCGTCGTCATCAAGCCGGCGACCGTCGACGATGGTATTCAGCTCCGCCGCGAGTTTTGTTACCGACAGGCCGGAAACGAACTCCGCCAGGTTGAAGGCATGTACGCCGATATCCCCCATGCAGCAGCTGATGCCGGCTTTTGCCGGGTCCAGCCGCCAGGCGGCCTGCGCATTGCCGCGGCTTTCCTCGCGCCCAGCGAGCCAGCCCTGCGTGTATTCCACCAGGATTTTCCGCACCGTTCCAAGCTGACCTGCTGCAACCCGCTCGCGTGCTTCCCGGATCATTGGGTAGCCGGTGTAGGTGTGGGTGAGTCCGTATAACAGGCTGGAGTCTTCCAGCAGCCAGGACAGGTGTTCGCATTCTTTCAGCGTGGCTGTTGCCGGCTTGTCCGACAAGACATGGAAGCCATGCTTGAGTGCTGTTGCGGCGATGTCGTAATGCGTGTGGTTGGGGGTGACGATGACGACGCATTCCATGCGTTTTTCCAGCGGCAGGGATGCCTCGAACTCGCACATGGTGAAGTAATCGGCATAGCAGCGTTGTTCATCCAGGCCCAGGGCCTTGCCCGAATCCATGGAGCGGGCCTCGTTGCTGGAGAATGCACCGCAGACCAGCTCGAAACTGTCATCCAGGCGGGCGGCCATGCGATGCACTTCACCGATGAAGGCACCCTCCCCGCCGCCGACCATGCCATAACGTACTTTATTCACATCTTTCCTCAATACATCACGAAGGCGAACAGGGTGTCCCGGACCGCCGCCAGCAGGTACTGCCTGCCGTCGATCAGGTAAGTCTGCGGGCCATTGGAAATATTGCCGATGCGGCTGTGCCACAACAGGTCGCCATTCTCGCCGTCAAAGGCAACGAGATTGCCGCTGCCGTCGCCGGTGAATACGAGACCGGCCGCCGTCGTGAGCACACCGGCTCCGACCGGGGCGCTGCCCGGCCACTCGTGCCGCCACACCGCATCACCGGTGCGGTAATCCAGTGCGTTGAAGGCATTGCCGTCGGTGCCGACGATGGCGACACGCTTGCCGCCGAGGCCCATGGAGCCGCGCGGATCCGGGTCGGTCAGGTAGACGATGTTGAAGCCGTTGTTTTCGTGGGTATAGAACAAACCGAACTCGGGATTGAAGGCCGGCGGCTGCCAGTTGGCCACGCCGCCCTCGATGGGTGACACCAGGGCACCCGGGATGATGGCTTCCTTCTCCGGATTCGGTATCGGCGAGCCGTCCGCGCGAACGCCCAGGTCCCAATTCGATCTGGTGCCGTACTTTTTCGTCGCCACCGATTCGCCGGTGATGCGATCGACGGTAAAGAAATAGCCGTTGCGCGCCGCCGTGGAGACCAGCTTGCGCGGCTGGCCGTCGATGTCGCCGTCGATCAGGATCGGTGTCTGCGCGGAATCCCAGTCGTGGGTGTCATGGGGTGAGGTCTGGTGATACCAGGCCATCTGGCCGGTATCCACATTCACCGCCATCAGCGTGCAGGTAAACAGGTTGTCACCGGGGCGGGCGACGCCGGTATAGCCCGGCGTGGGATTGCCGGTGCCAAAAATGTAGTAGCGGGTTTCCGGATCGAAGACGCCGGGCACCCAGACCTGGCCGCCGCCGTTGCGGGCCGCATCGAGATTGGGCCAGGTATCCAGACCGGGATCGCCGGGGTTTTGCGGCACAGTAAAGAATTTCCACTGCAACTCGCCGGTGGCCGGATCGAAGGATTGCAGGAAACCGGGACTGTCGAGGTCGTTGCCTGTACCCACCAGCAGGTGGTCATCCACCACGATGGGTGCCATGGTGGAGAAATATTGCTGCTCCAGGGGCGCGATCTGCACATGCCAGTTTTCTTCCCCGGTGAGGATGTTCAGGGACACGAGATAGTTGTCCGGCGTCTCGAAGAACAGGGAATCGTTCCAGATGGCCGGGCCGCGGTTACCGATATGGATGCCGCCGCGGGAATGCCAGAAGTAATGCCACAACTCGGTGCCGTCGCGGGCGTCCATGGCCCAGACATGATCCGGGGACGTGACATAAAGGATGCCGTCCACCATCAGGAAGTTGCCTTTCAGATTGGCGCCGGGCGGCAGGTAGTTGCCGTCGCCCTCACCGCCCTGCACGGTGACGATATTGCCCTGCGTACGGACATTGGTGTTCATGCGCACCGTCCAGGCCAGGGTCAGGTGCTGGACATTGTCGCGGTTGACCTGCGTCAGCCGGCTGTAGCGCTGGCCGGTGTAATCACCGGAATAGGTAGGCCACTCTTCCGCCAGCGGGGCATACAGTTCGGCAGGTTCCACGCCCTGTGCCGAAGCGATGGCGGGAATGCCTGCGAGCACTGACAATAACAACAGATTCTTCATGTGATGGCTCCTGCTCATTCCAGTGTCATCAGGTAGGCGGTGACATCATGCATGATCTCGTTGGTCAGTTGCGACAGCAGGTCGCGGTGGGCCAGCAGCGGATCATCGACGACGATGCTCGTTACACCGGGATCGGTATTCTCATGCAGGGTGAAGCTGCGGTACTGACCGGCGTCGGTTGTCAGGCTGATAATGAAATCATCACGCCTGTTCAGGCGGCCTGACACCCTCTGCCCGTTGCTGAGTGTGACCGTGGCACGAACTTCCCTGCGGGAAGGATCGGCATTCGGGTCAGGCGCGCCCCAGCGGCGACCTGCAACCCAGGAATTCTGCAGGGTTTCCGGGTTGCCAATCCTGGAAGCAATACCCGCAAGGTCGGTGGTTACCGAGTGGCAACCGGTGCATTGCGCACTGAAATATACTTCACCGGCAGCGGCATCGCCGACAACGATATTGAGCTGCACTTCCTCACCCGGCGGCGGACCACCCTGCCCGGACTGGCGCGCCCACACACTGTGGATGAATTCCGCCACCGCGACACTGTCCTGCACCGACACTTGCAACGGCGGCATTTCCGGCATGCCCGGCGTGCTGCGTCCGTTCTGGATAATCTCGCCGATCAGTTCACCATGCTGGTCGTTGAGGACGATCTGGGACCGCAAGAGATTGGGACCGCCCTGGTCGCCACCGCGCATGTCGGCGCCATGACAAGCCCGGCACAAGCCTTCATATACCGTTTCACCGCGTGCCAGCACTTCCGGCGCTGCCAGTTCGCGCACCTGGGACGGAAAGATGGCAAAGGGTATGGCCTGGGGCGAAGTGGTTTCGGGCACTGCTGTCGCCGTTGCACTGACTTCGGTGGATGCTCTGCCCGCGGCTTCACTCGCAGCCTGTTCCTGCTGGCCACAGGCAACCAGTCCCAGTGACAGGCATAACAGGCTGGAAACTCTTGGAATTAATGGCATGGATACTCCGGCTTTTATTATTTTTGGCCACTGCAGTATCAGAGCAATGAAGGTACAAGCATAGGAAAAACGGCTGGAAATTGACAGCCATAGTGCGCGCATTTGCCATGGCGATGACAGCAGCGTCGTTTTTGGGTAGCCTGTACCGATCAACCCTGGGGAGTATGACCATGGCTCTCACCCGCCGTACACTGACCAAGTCCCTTGCCGCCTCCGCGATGCTACCGACCGGCATCACGCTGGCCCAGGCGAAGCCGCGCCTCGGCATGATCTTTCCCGTCATCGACCGTGATGTGCCAGAAGAAGCCATCCGCATGTACGGCGACCGCATCGAGTATGTGGTTGAGAACCTCGACCTGCAGACCATGACACCGGATGGCTACGACGCCGTCATCGGCGACATACCGGCCCTGGCGCAAAGGCTCGTTGAACAGGATGTGGATGCCATCATGGTGATGGGCACGTCGCTGACCTTCTACCAGGGCCGCGATTTCAATGAACGGCTGACACGCACCATTGCCGAATCCACTGGGCTGCCGACTTCCACCATGAGCAACGGCATCATCAATGGCCTGAATGCCGTAGGCGGCAGGAACATTGCCTGCGCCACCGCCTACAATGACGTGGTCAACGACAGGCTGGTGCGCTTCCTGACCCAGCATGGTTTCAATGTCACCAATATCGAAGGCCTGGGCATAGAGGCGGTCGGCGATATTTTTTCGGTCACCCAGCCGCAGCTGATCGACTTCTGCAGCAGTGTCGGCGGCGCCGCTGCGGAAGCGGATGCAATCCTCATCAGTTGCGGCGGGCTGATTACGCTCGACGTGCTGGAACCCGTGGAAAGCCGGACCGGCAGGCCCGCTGTTTCCAGCACCCCGCATGCGCTTTATGAAGGCGCCAGGCTATTGGGCATCGATGCCCGAGTGCCGGGTTACGGCAGGCTGTTGTCCGCCTAGAACACCTCAGTCCCCTGGACCGACGATGTGCTCCAGGTCGAGGTTGTTGTCCTGGCAGAAATATTCCGCCATCGGGAAGGTTGACCAGGGAACGTCCCAGCTGGCGGTCCACGGCCGCGTGTAGGCACCGGGATCGTCGATGGTCACCTCGTAATGCAGGGTGTCATGATCCGGTCGCGAAATTCTTTCCACCAGGTGCAGCTGTTCGGTGTGCGGCATCCCGGTCGGTCGGCGCGCAAACCAGAAACGCTCGTTGAAGCCCACACTGTCCACGACCAGCGTATCCCCTTCCCAGTGCCCGACCGAGTGTCCGAAGAACGTCGGTGTATAGGTAGCCAGGTCCGGGTGTTCACGGCCGTCCATCCAGATTTCGCGCCAGCTGCGGTTGGCGCCGCCTGACATCACCAGGATCCGGCCCAGGCCTTTGTCATGCACGATTTCCAGGCCCCAGGGCGTGTGGAACTGCCTGGGGCCGCCCGGCGGCATGCAGCGCGGATGTGGATCGTCGCGCCCCAGCGTGGCGAGGCGCTCCTTGACCAGTTGCAGGGCCCACGGCTGGAACGGCGCCACCTTGTCGATCTCTTCCGGGTGCACCAGGAAAGCGCCCTCCATCTCGACAAAGTTTTCCGACAGGTTGCCAACGCCGCTATTCCAGTGGCCGGTTTCGCCGGGTGCCGCGCCCAGGTTCACGGAGCCGTCTTCAAAGCGAGGGGTGGGCGCCTGGGCCAGGAGTGAACTCGAGGCCAGTGCCAGTAAACAGGCCGCCAGGTGCTTCCTGGCAAACAACGACTCAGTCACTGCTGCCGTCCTCGCGGGAGCTGCCGACAAACAGCCGCCTGCCGCTGTCGGCCATGGTGACCGAATTGGCATTGACCAGCCTGCTGCCGTCGCGGGCCAGACTGCCTTCCACTTCCAGGATATCGCCCACCCCGACCGAATTGCGGGTCCAGCCATTGCGCTCCATGGCGATGGGCGATCCCATTTCGAAGGCCCACTCCTCAATATCGCCGTCCTCCGTTTCCACCTCGAGAAAGAAGTAGACGTGCGGATTGCGCCAGTCCATTTTGATCAGGTAGCCGCTCAGGCTGACCGGGCTGTCGGCATCGTACTGGGCTGTGAAAGAATGGTGGCTTGAAGCCGCCGGTGTGATGAAGGCTGCTGATACCAGCAATAACCTTGTAAGCAAGCGTGGTGACATGGTTTCCCCCTTGGTGCACTCCCCTGTAAAGCGTATGCCGCTTATGTGCAAATGTCCATTCACCTGACGCGGTCAACGGAGTTTCAGGCAGAGGGAATATAAAAAGCCGTGCCGGCCATCAGCAGCCGGGCCGTGCGCATGATGGCGACACTCTTCGGCGCAGGATCGGCCGGATCATCACTGGGCTCCACTTCCACGGCCAGCGCGCCGGTAGGATGTTCGACGTGGCAGAGCTTGCGCTCACCCGCCGGTATCGTGGCCAGGTCATGGCCTACGGCCCCGGGCGTGGTGGCGGCCACGGCCACACTGGCGGCCGCAAGTACGCCTACCGCATCGTGCACACGGTGGGGAATGAAGCTGCGGGTGTTGATGAGGCCGCCGTTCTGCGCCGGCGACACAATGGTCATTTTCGGTACGGTTTTATCCTTCACATCACCCAGGTTCATCATGGGGCCCACCTTCAGGCGTATGGCTTCTACACGTTCTTTCAACGCCGCATTGCCTTCCAGCGCCTCAATGCTTTCATCGCCTTTCAGCCCCAGGTCGGGTGCCGAGATCATCACCACGGGCATACCGTTGTCGACCAGCGTGACCGGAATGCCATCGACTTCGTCAACCACATTGCCGGAAGGAAACAGCGCACCGCAGCTGGAGCCGGCCACGCCGACGAACTCGATCATGATGGGCGCATGGGTGCCGGGCACGCCATCGATGGCGGCATCACCGTCATACTGCACTCGCTTGCCCGGCGTAAGTATGCGCTGGCGGGCAATGCTGTCGGTATTTTCCATGTAGACGGTAACGATGGTTTCACCGTCATTGGCTTCCACCAGCCCGTTCTCGATGGCGAAGGGACCGACACCGGCAAGGATATTGCCGCAGTTCTGTGCCGTAGAGGTGCGCGCTTCGTCCACCACGACCTGGACGAAGAGATAATCGACATCTATGCCTTCGCGGTCGGATTTCTTGATGATGGCGACCTTGCTCGTCAGCGGGTGCGCACCGCCGACACCGTCGATCTGGCGCGGATCGGGTGAACCCATGACGCGCAACAGAACTTCCTCGCGGGCAGCCGGATCCGTGGGCAGGTCGCTGTCCAGGTAGTAGGTGCCCTTGGACGTACCGCCGCGCATCAGCATGCATGGAATGGCTTTCTGCATCATTTTCCCCTCATCACGGCAATGACGTCCGGCATTATCGGGGTTTGCACTCTTGATTGGAACCGCGTGAAAGGGACAAATGCCATTCTTTCATACACATTGCGGCACCGCTTTCACACTGCAAGTCCAACAATACTTTCAAATCAATGCCTTCCGATGGGAAATCCGATTTGAGCGAGAACGGCATGCTTCATATAATGGGCGCCTTTTCAGCCATCCCGGAAGTCATCCATGCACAAACCCGTAGCCGTAAGAAATATCCCCCGTGCCGACCAGGCAGTCATCGACGAACTTGGCGGCATGGGCGTGGCCACCGTTCACGAAGCCCAGGGCCGTGTCGGCCTGATGAAGCCCTATATGCGGCCTGTATACAGTGATGTCAGGCTGGCCGGCAGCGCGGTCACCATCCTGGCCCAGCCCGGCGACAACTGGATGGTGCACGTGGCCATCGAGCTGTGCCAGCCCGGCGATGTCATCGTCTGCGCCATTACTGCAGACAGCACCGACGGCTTTTTCGGCGACCTGCTCGCCCACTCCTGCATGGCCCGCGGCGTCAAGGCCCTGGTGATCGACGCCGGTGTGCGTGACACGAAAGATCTCAAGGAAATGGGATTCCCGGTCTGGTCCCGCGCCATCCATTCCAAGGGCACCGTGAAGGAAACCCTGGGCTCGGTGAACATTCCCGTGGTCTGTGCCGGCGCACTGGTCAATCCCGGCGACATCATCGTGGCAGACGATGACGGCATCTGTGTCGTTGAACGCGCATCCGCCGAAGTCGTCCGCGACAAGGCGAAGGCCCGTGAGGACGCGGAAGTCGCCAAGCGTGAACGCCTGCAGAAAGGCGAACTGGGTCTCGACATCTACAACATGCGCGGCCGCCTGGAAGAAGCCGGTCTCGTATACGTGGACTCGCTGGACGACCTGGACAAATAAACCATTACTTTTAACTTTAACTTTTACTTTTTACTTGTAACTTTTAACTCTTTCAGGGGAAGCCAATGAAAGTACTGATGATCGGGCATGGCGCCTTTGCCCAGAAACACATGGACGGGATCGACAAGATCGACGGCGCGGAAGTCGTCTCCATCATGGGCCGCCGCGAGGACGCCACCAAAGCGGCTGCCGAGAAGCGCGGCATCAAGCACTGGAGCACCAGTCTCGATGAATGTCTCGCCCAGGACGTGGATTGCGCCATCATCACCTCCGCCACCCAGGTGCATGCCGAGCAGGCCATCAAGTGCCTTGAGGCCGGCATCCACGTGGAAGTGGAAATTCCCATGGCTGACACCCTGGCCGACGCCCGCGCTATCGATGCGGCCCAGAAAAAGTCCGGCAAGATCGCCATGGCCGGACATACCCGCCGCTTCAATCCCTCGCACCAGTGGGTGCACAACAAGATCACCGCTGGCGACCTGAATATCCTGCAGATGGACGTACAGACGTACTTTTTCCGTCGCACCAACATGAATGCAGCCGGCGAGCCGCGCAGCTGGGTCGACCACCTGCTGTGGCACCATGCCTGCCACACCGTGGACCTGTTCCAGTACCAGACCGGTGAAACCGTGTCCGAATGCTTCGCACTGGAAGGCCCGCATCATCCTGAGCTCGGCATCGCCATGGACATGTCCATCGGTATGAAGGTTCCTTCCGGCGCCATCTGCACCCTGTCACTGTCATTCAACAATGACGGTCCGCTGGGCACCTTCTTCCGCTACATCGGCGACAACGGTACATACCTCGCCCGCTACGACGACCTGTTCGACGGCAAGGAAACCCAGATCGACGTCAGCAAGGTCGATGTCAGCATGAACGGCATCGAGCTGCAGGACCGCGAATTCTTTGCCGCCATTGAGGAAGGCCGCGAGCCCAATGCCAGCGTGGCACAGTGTCTCCCCGCCATGGAGACGCTGGACCGGCTGGAAAAATGCCTGCAAGCGCAGATGAAATAAGCCTCCACTGATACGCCACAGGGCCGGTTTACCGGCCCTGTTCATTTACAGATACAAGGAGTACACCGTGCAAACCCGAAACGTCGGACCTTTTGAAGTACACGCCATTGGCCTGGGCTGCATGAGCATGTCACATGCATACGGCACCCCGGATGTGGCCGAAGCGGAAGTCGCCCTGCACCGGGCGCTGGATATCGGCTACAACTTCCTCGACACCGCTGCACTTTACGGTTTCGGCAAGAACGAGGAATTGCTCGGCCGCGTGCTCAAGGACCGTCGCAAGGAATACGTGCTCGCCAGCAAGTGCGGCATCTTCAAGGACCCTGATGGCGGCAAGCGCAAGATCGACGGCCGCCCGGCGGTAATCCGGCAAACCTGCGAGGATGCCCTGAAGCGCCTCAATACCGATGTCATCGACCTGTATTACCTGCACCGCTGGGACAAGAACGTACCCATCGAGGAGAGCATCGGCGCAATGTCACGCCTGGTCGAGGAAGGCAAGGTACAGACCCTCGGGTTGTCGGAAGTTTCTGCCGACACCCTGCGCAAGGCACATGCCACCCACGAGTTGACAGCTTTGCAGACCGAATATTCCCTGTGGAGCCGTAATGCGGAAATCGCCGTACTGGATGCCTGCAGGGAGCTCGGCATCACTTTCGTTGCTTTCAGCCCCCTCGCCCGCGGCTTCCTCACCGGCAAGCTGACCGATCCCGACAGCCAGCTCGAGGACGGCGACCTGCGCAAGAACATGCCGCGCTTCCATAAGGAAAACTGGGACAAGAACATGAAACTGTTCGCTGAATACACGAAGGTGGCGGATGAGGTTGGCTGCACACCCGCCCAGCTCGCCATCGCCTGGACACTCGCCAAGGCGCCGCACATCGTGCCCATTCCCGGCACCCGCCATACCGCCTACGTAGAGGAAAATTTCGGCGCCATCGACGTGGTGCTGGATGCCGCCACCGTCGCGAAACTCGATGACCTGATCAACCAGGACACCGTGGCAGGGCCACGTTACCCCGCTGGTGTGCAGGTGGAAATCGATACGGAAGAGTTCCAGGGAACCTAGTTATCGGAATTGCGCTGCCGTTTCAGCTCTTCGAGGTGATTGCTGATATCGGCCAGGGCATCGTCTACTCGCTGGGCGCTGTCCGACTTTTTCTGCTTGCGGGATTTTCTTTCCGGCATACCGAACCCCTTGCGCATGCTGTTGATGATCTCATCGGCATTTTCCTCATTGCGCTTGAACTGCTCGAGCTTTTCCGTAAGCAGGCGGTTCTTTTCCTCGGCGGTAAGGTGGTGTTCCTCGGGCAGGCTGGCACCGCAATACATGCAGCGGTTGGATATGCTCTGCATGATCTTGCGGCTGCATTCCGGGCAGGTGGGTTTTGCGTCTGACATGATTTTCTCCCCAGTTGCCGGCAGGATAATTCACCCCTTCCGGTTAGACAAGCCTGCCGCAAAGCCGTGGTTTTCGCGCTTTCACCCCCTGCAGCGATATGGGTATACTGCCCGCAAAGGGGGAATGCCATGAAAGCTTTACTGAAATTGATCACTTTGGGCGTGACTGCACTTTGCCTGTCCTTGCCTGCGATGGCGCAGCGCCCCAATCGCGACCTGCTGCCGCTTTCAGCCTACGCTCTCGAGGGCTATGAGGCGGTCGAGGTTACCGAAGCCCTGACCCTGCCCGCCGGCTTCGCCTTTTCGCGTGTGTCCGGCGTCGTCATCGCCGATGATGGCCACATGATCATCCTGCACCGCGGCGAGGATCCCCTGCTTGAATTCGATGCCAACGGCGATTTCGTGCGTGCCTTCGGTCCGCGTGACACCTGGACCTTCGCCCATGGACTGCGCCTGGATCCCGACGGCAATATCTGGGTCACCGATATCGGTACCCACACCGTGGTGAAGATGGATCGCGCAGGCAATACCCTGCTGACGCTGGGTACCGCCGGACAGAACGGACTGTGGGATGAGAGTTCCGGTGCGGAACTATTTGACCAGCCCAACGACATCGCCTTCGACAGCCAGGGCAACTTTTATATCGCCCAGGGCCATGTGCGCGGCGAACCGCGCATCCTCAAGTTCGATGCCAACGCCAGTTTTGTCACCATGTGGGGAACCCGCGGCAGCGGCGATGGCGAGCTGGCCGTTGCCCATGCCATCGAGATCGACGACCAGGACCGCCTGTACGTGGCAGACCGGGAAAACATGCGGGTGGTGATATATGACACGAATGGCAACACCCTCAATGAATGGCACTTCGAAGCCATGGCGTGTGCCGTATACCTGCATGACGATGGCACCATGTACATGACCACTGGCTTCGACGGGGAATGGGCCATCCTGGACGGCGATGGCAAGGTAGTGGGATCACTGGGACACCCTGGCGACGGCCTGGGCGGCTTTGGCGAAGGTCACTTCATGACCGTCGATGCCCGCGGTGATGTCTATATCGCCGATGCGGTCAGCAGTAAGGTGCACCTGTTCCGCAAAAAATAATTACCTGACGCGGTAGATCTGCACGAACTCCAGGCCAACGCTCATGAGTTTATCCGGTATTGCCATTATTCCGGCTCCCTGCAGCTGTAATTACCTGCATCGTTAATATCGCCGCTACCGCTGTAATGCGGGTGTGCGGGCCAGGCGCACAGGGGGCGACTGATTCCGGGCATGCTCCTGCCGGTCGCTGTCACCGCATCGGGTGCGGGGCCGTTTTCCACCCAGTCCACCAGCCCGGTGAGCAGGTCAAAGCTGTCGAGCGACTGCTGGCCGCCGGCGCAGTGCGCCATACCCGGCACGTAGAACAGCCGGCTCCAGTCCTTCACAGTGGCCAGTCCACCGTTGAACCCGGCCATTTCCTCGTAATAGCGGATGGTTTCGTTGACGGAGAACCACGGGTCCGCTGCACCGTGGAAAAAAATCTGCTTGCCGCCGTTGTCGGCGAACGAACTCATCAGCACAGACAGGGTTTCACCCATCACCAGATGCTGGCGTGAAGCCGCGATGACCTGGGCATCCACATCCATCTCAAGCACGCCCGTGGAGCCCGCCCCTTCCGGGGGATTGTTGCTGCTCGCCAGGATGCCGGGCAGGCCGCCGACATCGTCGATGCCCGGATCATATTCAAAGCCCGGGTATACCTGGATGCCGCGGGAGTCTCGCGGCCCCTGCATGGCCATGTGAATGGCGTCGGCCTTGGCCGGCGCCAGGCACGAGGCCGTGGAATCACCGCTGTCGCAGGCGATGACGCGGGGATCGAAGTCGCAGTCCCGGGGATTGAACAACAGACCGTCGACGGCGCCGTCCAGTCCGTCACAGCGGGTCATGAGCGCATCGATGACCAGTTCACGCTCTGCTTCCGTGAGCATGGGACCCGGTTGCGGACGACCGTTGTCATCCAGCGGTGCCGCCTGGTTGAGCTGCACACCCACCCAGCGGATGCCGATGTTGGACAGGCTGGTGCGCATGGCGGGCGCGCCGGAAATGATGCCGTCGTAATATAGCGGATACCGCTGCGCCATCAGCATGCCTTCCCTGCCCCCGGTGGAACAGCCCGTGAAATAACTGTAGGCAATATCACGCCCGTAATAACGGCTGACGAGGGGCTTGGTGATCTCGGTGACCTTGGGATTGGCCTTGTAATAAAAGTTGAGGGTGGCTTCCTGGTCGGCAAAAAAACTGTTGTCGAAAGGCCCGCTTGCCTGGTGTCCGGTATCGTTGCTCACTACGGCAAAGCCGCGCATCAATGCCGGGGCAGTGCCTGCAGCCGTACCTCCAAGAGGCTCACCGACATTGCCGTTGAGCCCACCGCCGCCCTGGAACAGGAAGCGTCCGTTCCAGTCCTGCGGCAGGTTGACGGCAAAACGGATGGCATATTCGACATCATTGACACCGATGCGCCGGTCGATGGCACCCTCCACGTGGCAATGGGGCGGCAAAGTCATGCCCGGTCCGCCGAAAGATGCGGCCATCGTACGGTCATCAAACCACTGGGCACTGGTGATCTCGACGTTGTAGCCGTCAAGCGTGAAACCGGACAACGCTGCACACTCAGCCGGTCCCTGTGCCAGGACGCTACCTGGTGATACCAATAATACGGCCGTCAATATTCGGGTGAACCTCACTGCAAACCTCCCTACATGTTATGTCTGAAAAAAAGCCGGAGGGTTGCTCCGGCTTTTCCTTCTACCTTCTACCTTCTACCTTCTACCTTGTCCCTTGTACCTTGTCCCTGGCCGTCAGGCTTGTGGCATCTGCCACTCCGGCACCCACCAGCCGTGAATCTGGCCTGTGGCGCGAATGGGCAGGTGCACCACTGCGACGGGACCGTCTTCCAGGTGTTCGGCATCGAGAATCACCAGGTCGCCTCGGCCGTTCTCATTCTGGCGGGTGGCGACACCCATCAGGTACCCGGCGCCTTCAGGTGCATCAGGACTCTTCGGTGCGAAACAGCATTCGGCCAGCGACGTGCCGGGGCCGGCATCCCAGAACACGGTGGTGCGGGTGGCGTTGTCCATGCGGATATAGCCGGCATTGGCCTGGCGCGGGTTGGCTGCATCCTTGTCGCGTGTACCGAGGAAGCCATAGCGGTAGTTCTCCGTGTTGTAGCGGTCATCCTGCCTGGGCAGTGCACCGGTGTAATCGTACAGGCGCTCGATCTCGTACCCATTCACGCTGCGATCGTTCATGTTGGCGGACAGCCGCGTCATGTAACTGGTGCCGCGCACGGGATCCCACTGCTTGCCGCCCTGCATCGGCATGAACGGGAACGGGTTGGATTCAGACATCTCCACGTCCACGTAGATGCGGCCGTTGTCCTCGAAGGTGCCCATGACGTGCGTGGCGCTGCGGGTCGGGCCCTCAAACCAGCGCATGTCGGAACCGTCGCCGTCGCGGCGCACGGCGCCGAACCAGGTGCGGCCGGAGTCGTTCCAGGCCCAGTGGATACCGCCTTCCTGGATCTGCTGGCGGTCGATCACCATGGGGATGACATAGAGGATGATGTAGTTCTCGGTGACGGCAAAGTCATGCAGCATGCCCACATAAGGCACCTTCACCATGGCGTTCCAGACCAGTTCGCCCTGCGGCGTATATTCGAACAGGGACACGTCATCACTGCCGAAACCGGTGGCTTCGTAGCCGAAGGCCACGATGTTGCCGGTGCGTGAATCCACTTTCGGGTGGGCCGTGAAGGTCTGGCTGGGCAGTGTGCCATCGAAGGTGTAGTTCGGGATCACGGTTTCCAGGGTCAGCAGGTCCATGGCCGAGGGCGGGCTGTCCTCTTTCAGGGCCAGCAGGTAGTTCTTGTGGTTGATGATATGGGTGTTGGCCGTGCTGCGGCTGAGGCCGGCAACACTGGGATCGTCCATGTACGGATTGCGGTACATCGGGAACAGGATGCGGCCGGCCTCGTTCTGGGCAGTCCAGCGGTCATTCTTGACGAAGCGGGTACGGTAGTCGACGCGGCCATCCTTGATGCGGAACATGCCCACGTGACCTTCCCCGTCGAAGGGAATATTCCCCGCGCGCATGGGGTACTGTGCGTCGGGCCCGACACGGTAGAAGGCACCGTTGAGGTCATCGGGAATCCTGCCGGTCACCTGGCAGTCGCTGACATCGGCTTCCAGGCGAAACAGGCTCGGACCCTGCGGCGCACCTGCGCCAGGACCACCGGGTCCGCCCGGGGGCTGCGCCTGTGCGTTGCCGATCAGGCCGGCTCCCGCCGCTGCGCCGGCAAGGCCGATGGCGCCGCCGAGAACCTGGCGGCGATTGAACGTGTGTTTGTCGGTGTTTTTCTTGTCAGTCATGGCGGTTTCCCCGGGACATCATTTTTAGTCGAATTCGGTTATAGCGATTGCTGGCCCTAGTTTACTACTCCAACCCACCCGGCTTCATCCGGTAATTGACTACCATATGATCGAGGGCAAGGCCGGGGCCTGCCAGGGTGAGTCCCTCTCATGGGCAACAGGCAGGCTCTCGCAGGCGACTTTCGGGTATGGCTGCTGTGCCCTGACTGGCAGGCAGACATAACAGGCAAGGAATGCGCAGTACCGTATCAAGCACATGGGAGTATCGTGATCGGTTATTGTCCGTGCCCGCCTTTGCGGGTGCACCAAGTAAAACAACATTGAATGGCCAAGGCAATAGAGCCTGCGCCTTGTCCCTGCCCGGAATACAGTGGATACTTGGATGCGATAAAACCCTGCACAGTTTCCATACAAACAAAGGCGCCCCATGAAAAAAACAACACTGGTTTTGCTGTGCCTGCTTGCCGTTCCCACGATGCCGGCACTTGGTGCACAGGCTCAATCCCCCAATGACACGCTGGTTTCACCCGTGATCGCGAACGGCCGGGTTACCCTGTCCATTTATGCGCCCGAGGCCTCAAGCGTGACCATCAGGGGCGACTGGATGAACCCATTTGCACCACTGCCCCTCGACAAGGCCGACAACGGCGTCTGGTCCGTTACCCTGGACAACCTGAAGCCGGATTACTACAGCTATACGCTGTATGTGGACGGGGTAAAGACGCTCGACCCGAAGAATCCGGAAATCAAGCAGGGTATCGGTGGGGTCGACAACATGTTCTACCTGCAGGGTGCAGAAACAGTTTTCGAGGACAACCGGCCAGTGCCGCACGGACAGGTGCGCAAGCACTGGTACTGGTCAGATACGCTGGGCATGCAGCGGCGCATGCATGTATACACACCTCCCGGTTACGACGCCAGCGGTGAGGATTATCCCGTGTTCTACCTGCTGCACGGCGGCGGCGATGAGGATTCCGGCTGGAGCACCATCGGCCGGGCCGGTTTCATCCTCGACAACCTGATTGCCGAAGGCAAGGCGGCCCCCATGATCATCGTCATGCCCAACGGCAGTCTTCCCTCCAGGGAAGCCAGTTTCGAGCGCGAACTGATGACCGCTGTCATGCCGGAGGTGGAGTCGCATTTCCGTGTCCGCGCCGGCGCGGAAAACCGTGCCATTGCCGGCCTGTCCATGGGCGGCGGCCATACCACCCAGGTGTTTGGACTCAATCCGGAGCAGTTCGATTACGTCAGCATCTGGAGTGCTGGCCTGTTCAATGGTTCCGTCGAGGATTACGAAGCCGCCTACCCGGATTTCATTCGCAAAGCTGACTGGATCAACAGCAACGTGGATTATTTCTCGCTGGTGGTAGGCACCGACGACTTTGCCCATCCCGCATCAAAGCTGCTGAGTGAAACGCTCGACAAGCACGGCATCGAACATGAATTCATCCAGACGGACGGAGGTCACACATGGCTCAACTGGCGCGCCTACCTGGCGGATTTCGCCCCGCGCCTGTTCAGGTAAAGGCCGTGAATGAAGACCGCAAGAAAAAGTGCCCGCCTGTTTTTCGCCCTGTTGCCTGACAGGGCGACGAAGTCTGCACTCGAATACCATGCCAACCAGTTTTCGCCAGTTACGGGCAGGAAGGTCTGTCCTGACAATTTCCACATCACCCTCCTCTTCCTCGGCAATATCGACCGCCACTACATCGAACCACTGTCCCTGGCCTGCGACAATCTGGAACTACCCGCCTTCTCCCTGGAGATAGATACTCCCGGCTGGTGGAAAAAGGCCGGCATCCTCTGGCTGGCCCCCTCGGCAACGCCCGCCCCGCTCAAGCATCTGCATGCCGCGCTGGCCAGCATCGCGGCCCGTTGCCATCTCGTCATTGAAAAACGTGATTACGTGGCTCACATCACCCTGCTGCGCAAGGTTGTGTCGGCGCCGGAATACCCCGTGATCAAGCCTTTCACCTGGCGGGCTGACGCGTTCAGCCTGATGGAATCGGTCACGCTGCCCGACGGGCCCCGGTACACGGAGCTGGCGTCCTGGAACCTGTATACGTGACTCGTGCGGGTGCCATCACTCTTTTTACAGGCTCCCCTGCTATAATCGATGCCATGCTTATGCGACTCTCCACAACTGTTTGTGTGCTGGCGATCTTCAGCAAGCCATCTGCATACGCCAACATGGAGTATGACGGCAATATCAGCTATGGCTTCAGTGACAATATCTCCAATGCCGTCAGCGACCGGGATATTTTCGAGGACAGTTTTATTGCTGCCAACGTCAATATCGGCAAACTCTGGGTGCCGGCCGTAGGCAGGTCACTGCTGTTGAGCGGCCATCTCGGCACCGAAAATTTCAACGACAGCACCGGGTTGGACCGCTACAGTTACGGCGCATCACTCGCCTATATCCACAAACTGGAACTGGGGGCCTACACTCCCCGCCTCTCCGCCACCCTGCGGGCAGATTACCGTGATTTCGATACTGACATGCGCGACGGCATGCTTTACCGCTCCAGCCTCGGCCTGGAAAAGCGCTTTACCCCCGAATTGCATGCGGCAATCACCCTGACCAGGGAAAAACGCACGGCAGACGCCAACAAACCTGTGCCCTATGCACCCTACATTTCCGGCAATGTATTCAACCAGGACAACACCGAACTGGCGGCCAGCATCGATTACACCCTGCCCAACCAGTCACTGCTGACTGCGCGTTATCTCTACCGTGACGGCGAGATCGATGCCAGCACCAACCCCGGTTCCGCCTTTTTCGGGTTTTCCAGGGCCATCGCGAAGGATTACGGCCTTTGCAAGTCGTGCGGTAATTACGTCGTATACCTGACCAGGGCCAGTGTGCAGAGCTTAATGCTCGACTGGAACTTTGTGCTGGGCCGCGACACTTCCGTCAGCGCCAGCTATGAAAGGCGCGTGGCCGATGCCAACGGCGGTGTTACCTATACGGGAAATGTCTTCCGCGTCCAGCTCAACCGGAGATTTTGACCCCGCCATGAAACTTTCGATTTCGGCTGTAGTGCTGCTCCTAGCATCGAATATTGCCCTGGCCGGTGACTTGCACGTTCATTTCTCGGACAGCAAGGGCAACCTCGTGCCGGATGCCGTCATAGAGATCATTTCACCCAGGATTCCCGTACCGGCCGATTGGGATTACATGGGGCTCATGGACCAGGTGGACAAGGAATTCATTGATAACGTCGTGCTCGTGGTGGCCGGCAGCTACGTCAACTTCCCCAACAGCGACGATATCCAGCACCACGTATATTCCTTTTCCGACACCAAGTCATTCGAGCTGCCCTTGTACTCCGGCGACGAAGCCGACCCGGTACTTTTCGACATGCCTGGCATCGCCGTGGTCGGCTGCAATATCCACGACTGGATGCTGGGTTATATCTATGTGGGATCAAGCCATCTCATGAACAAGAGCAGTGATGACGGCATTGCCGTTCTCACCGGTCTGGCGGCTGGCGATTACACCTTCCAGGTCTGGCATGAGCGCGCCCGCCGCCGTGACCAGTTCACCACCTTCGATGTCACTATTCCTGCAACGGGAACGGCAACCGTCGCGCTCACACTGGAACTTGGCCGTGACCGGCGTATTCGTCGGGCACCTGCCGGCAGTGGCAGCAGTTACCATTAACTGCGCCAGCAGCATTCCCGGAGCACGCTGATCATGGCGGTACCAAAGCGACTACAGTTCAGCAGTTTCAGGAGCCGCATCATCGCCTGGCTTGTCCTGCTGCTGCTGGCCGTGCTCGGCACCGTGTTTTTTTCCGTCAATCGCAGCACTTACGACAACACACGCGCCGTCATCGATGACAACCTGGCTATTGGGCGTGATGTGTTTCAGAGGTTGATCGAAGAACGCGAAGACAGCTTCAAGATCACTTTTCGCGCCCTCGCCCTCGATTTCGCGTTTCGCACGGCCTACAACACCGGCGATTTCGACACCATGCTCTCGGTCAGTGAGAACCTGCTCGGACGCACTGAAAATGCGGACATGCTGATGGTGGTGGATTACGACTACCGGATGATTGCCGACACTTCCGGCATGTATCCGCCTGAAAGTGAATTCCCCTGGACCTGGCTGCTCGAAGCAGCGGAAGACGACGAGGATTTCGAAACCTCTTCATTCATTCTCATGGATGGCACCGCCTACCACGTGGTGGCAGTGCCCATCCTGACGCCATTGGTGGACGGCTGGATCCTGGTCGGCCAGCGCCTTGACGGCAACTATGTTTACTCGTTGAAAGACATCATTACCAGCGACGTAACCATCATGGCGCTGGATGCGAACGGCAGCGGAAAACCCGTGGCCACCACACTGCCTGCCGCCCAGGCAGAAGATTTGGCGGCGAATTTCGACATGTATTTCGCGGGAGGCAGCGCCACCGGCATGCTCGACCTTGACGGCGAGGAATTTGTCTCATTGAACAGCCCCCTGGTTTCACGCCCTGAATTCGCCATGGTTGCCCTCATCCAGCAGTCGCTGCCCTAGGCCTTGTCTCCTTACCGGGCATTGGAGCAGCGCCTGATCGTCCTGTTTGCACTTGGCCTGAGCCTGTCTGCCCTGATGGCCATGTTTCTCGGCCGCTCCGTGAGCAGTCCCGTGCTGGCGCTGGTCAACCGGGTTGGCCGGATCGAGCAAGGTGATTATTCAGCCACATCACGCAGCCTGCGCCGGGATGAAATCGGCCGCCTGGAAACATCGGTCAACAACATGGCTTCCGGGCTGGCCGAAAGGGAAAAGGTTCGAGACCTGCTGGGCAAGGTGGTATCGCGGGAAATAGCCGAGGAGCTGATGAGCGGCGAGGTAAAACTCGGCGGTGAAACCCGCGTGGCCACGATCCTCTTTTCCGACATCCGTGATTTCACCGCATTATGTGAAGGCCGCGCCCCGGAAAATATCCTCGAAATGCTGAACCATTACCTGTCAGAAATCAGTGCGGCTATTGAGGACAACAAGGGTGTGGTGGACAAGTATCTCGGTGACGCGGTGATGGCCCTGTTTGGGGCGCCGGTCAGCACCGCCAATGACGTGGCCAATGCACTGGCGGCAGCGCTGGCGATGAGGGAAAAAGTCCGGCAGATGAATGCGGCCAACAAGGCTGCCGGCCTGCCCCTGATGAAAACCGGCATCGGCCTGCACACCGGGGAGGTGGTCGCCGGCAACCTGGGGTCGGCAAACCGCCTGAACTACACCGTCATCGGCGACAGCGTGAACCTGGCGTCGCGACTGGAGGCGCTGACCAAGCAGTATGGCGCCGGCATCCTGGTCAGTGAAGACACCTGCCTCCAGGGACCGGGATTCGTCTACCGCGAACTGGACATGGTTCGCGTCAAGGGCAAGACAAAACCAGTGCGCATCTACGAACTGCTGGGCCATGAAGGCGAGGTTTCGGCTGAAGAACTGGCATTGACGCGTCAGTTCGACAAGGTGTTGGCGAGCTACCGCCAGTGTGACTGGGACGCGGCGGAATCGTTGCTGCGGCCTTTACTGGCTTCCCATCCCGATGTCGAAGTCTTCAAACTGTACCTCGAACGCATCCAGGCCTGCCGTGCATATCCCCCGGGACCAAACTGGGACGGCGTCTACACATTTACCGCCAAATAAAAAAGGGCGCCGAAGCGCCCTTTTCCGTTTCCATTGATCGATCGCTTAATACTGGTTTTCCAGTACCAGTACACCAGCACCGGTATTTGAAATCGGCGCATGGTAATGCTTGTGGATGATCTTGGCGTCGTCCTGCAGGGCGCCGCGCATGACGAGCCACATGATGGTCTCGATGCCTTCGGTGCCGGCCAGGCGCATGATCTCGCTGTTGGAGAACTGCGTCATCCATTCCGGCTCAGTCGCGATCTTTTCGATACATTCAATATCGAAGTCGACGTTGATCAGGCCCGCCCTTTCTCCCTGCAACTGGTGTGACAGGCCGCCGGTGCCAAAGATGACCACTTTCAGGTCTTCCGGGTAGGACTCGATGGCCTTGCCCAGCGCCTTGCCCAGCTTCAGGCAGCGTGCCGCAGTGGGCACGGGATGCTGCACGGTGTTGACCGCCAGCGGCACGGTTTTCACCGGCCAATTCTCGAGTGTGCCGTACAGTGCGCGGATCGGATTGACGAAGCCGTGGTCTACCAGCATTTCCTGGCACAAGCAGATATCGAATTCCTGTTCCATCAGGGACTCGGCGATATGCCAGGAGAACTGTGCGTCGCCCGGGAACGGCGCCTGGGGTTTGAGGCCCCAGCCTTCGTCGGCATTGTGGTAGATGTCGGCGCAGCCAAGAGCGAAGGTCGGCATCTTGTCGAGGAAGAAATTCAGGCCATGATCGTTGTAGACCACGACGATGACATCGGGGTCGGCTTTCTTGAGCCATTCCTTCGCCGGCGCGTAACCGTCGAAGAAGCGCTTCCAGTAAGGTTCCTGCTGCAAGTTGTGCTCGATGGCATTGCCAACCGCAGGAATATGGGAGGATGTAAGTCCACCAATAATTCTAGCCATTCCAGTATCCTCCTACTTTAGCCAGTCTCTCTTCCAGGCCCTCGCGATTCTTCAGCAGCTTCGCCTGGAACTCTTCCGTGGTGATACCCTGGAAAGCGGCGCCGGCATCCTGTACGGAGGTGCCGCGGGGGATGGCGATCTTCGCCATGAAGTAAATATTGCAGCCGAGCCTCAGCATCTTCAGGAAGTCCTTGTTTACCACGCAATCCTTGAATTCACCGGTGACTCCAAACTTGTCGCAGTACGCGGAGGGGTCTTTGTCGAATTCCGAGCGGCACTCTTCGGTATTGAAGGTAAAGAGCATCTTGTTGATGTTGTAAGACGCGTGGGCGACCTTGCCGTCGAAGACGTAGGTGCCCGGAATATCGTCGTAGTCGTGCTTTTTCCAAACCATAAGGGAATACCCTGTATTGATCTCAAAATTTTTCGCTTTTATTTCAATGAGATAAGCGACAAAAAACCGCAGACGCGGTTTCAGGAGGCGCTATTATAGTAAAAGATGGCTGGGCCGTCCTGATATATGACAAGTTTTCCGCGAAACCGGTGCGCCTGGCCGGTTCGGGCGCCGGGACCTAGTCTTCGGCCCGGCTGCGGAAGACGTTGAGTGCCGTGTTGAAGGCTTCCGCCCTGTCCTGCAGATCTTCCACAATGCCGTTATAGAGGTAATTGAGTACGGCGACCTGGTTGATGGTAGCTTCTGCACCCCACCCGGTCTCCACTTCCTGCAGGCAGCCGAGATAGGCATTACCAGCGTCGATATAGGATTTCAGCGCAGTTTGCGCCGTCATCATTTCCTGCTGGCTGGCGGTTGAGCCGTCGGGAATGACCGGACGCATGGGCATGGCGCAGGTTCCGTTGATGCCGTCGGCGATGCCGCGGATTTCAGCCTCCTGCCCGGGCGTCAGTGCATCATCCTGGGCGGCAGCGATGCCGGCGCATAGGCACACAAGGAATGTGCAGCAGGTAAGACTGGCTTTAACCGCCATGATATCGGCCACCTACTGTTTAATCGCCAACCCTGAGTGACGGGTCGTCTGCGGTGCGTGACCACATGGATGCGGCTTCCAGCTCGCATTTGTAGTCGTACATGGGCGTGGTGTCTGCCACCCGGACCAGGTCCACGCCGTCGCTGTAGGGAGCGGTCAGATAAATAGGATCGCTGATCGTGTATTCGTAGTGCAGGGTATTGCCGTCGGCACTGACTGAAAATCGTTCCACAAGGGTCTTGCGCGCGCTGGATGGCATGTCCCTGCCCCCGCCGAGCTTCTGCGTTGCTGAGCCGATGCCCCAGCGCGAGGGTACATAGCCGCCACTCTCGAGAACCAGGGCCTCGCCATCCACGTGTGCACGTACCACGCCAAAAAGGCCGTCCATACGCGGACGTACCGGTTTGCCATCCAGGGGGATGCGCCGCTCCACTTCCCAGGCCTGGTTGTAAATCACGACGGCGCCGTCTTCAAATTTCAGGTCCGCCAGGTAGGGTGCATTGAACATGTCGGGAAAATTCATGGGCTCACAGGTGTTGGCAGGCGACTGTTTGGCGTCATAACTGTCCCATGCCTGTCTGCCCTGTTCGGTCAACGGCAGGATCATCTGGTTGCCGAAACCGCCGCGCGAACTCCAGCGTCCGGCAAGCCTGTCGATACCCCGTACTCCGGCAACCGCGCCTTCACCTGCCTGCTGGTAGGGTTCGCTTTCCCGAAAGTTGTAGGTGCTGCCGTCCGCCAGGGTGAAATTCGAGGAATTGATGAACCGGAATTCCGGTTGGCGGTTGGGGTTGCCGATGATCGTGATGCTGTCACCAGCTTTGAACGTCTCGCCGGTAACACCCATCCGGCGCATACCCGCCGTGGCCATCGACTCGATCTCCCAGCGTTGCGGGGCTTCCTGCTGCGCCACTCCGTCTATGTAGCTGATCGCATCCACTACCATTGACGAATGCGGGCTGCGCAGCTTGAAATCCACCACGGTGCCGCGCAATTCAATTTGCTGCGACATGTCAAAGTTCGCCGTGAAGGAATGATGGGCACCGACCGGCATCGATATCGCCATGGTGATTGCCAGAAAGACTGAACAGATTTTCATCGCTTATTCCCCTTGTACCTTACCAGCCGCCGCGGCCCGGACCGTATTCGGCATCCCAGACACTCGGGACTGCATCAGGCAGATTGTAGAGCACCGCGTGCACTTCCTGGATCATGCCGTTCTTCACCTGGAAAAATTCCGCCACGAGACGATCATTGGAGGTCGCAACACTCTGACTTTCCATGCCGTCCTTGAGGCCGAAGCGTACCATGGACAATACGATGCCGCGCTCTTCGTCCACGACCGGGTAGCGACGATCCCAAAGATTGCGGCCGATAAAACGGCCTGTATCGAAACCGTCCGGGGCCGAACGGAAGGAACCGTCCACCATGAGCCCGGTAGTCTGCAGGCCGTTTTCGAAACGCAGGGTATCGTAGAGCAGATCGGCGCGATGGTATTCCTCGGTGCCGTTGGTCTGGAAGGCGCGCCAGTAGCTTTCGGCAGCAGCGATCAGGCGGTAGTAGGAATCCCGGTCCGCGATACGAATGGATTTGTTCAGGTTGACCGACAGCGGATGGTCGACCAGGCGCTCTGGCCCCCACAGCCGGTCGGCGTCACCCTGGTTGGCACGGACGACTTCCACTTCGGTGATGGCATTGTCGGCCACTTTCAGGCGCACCATGATCATCGTGTAAGAGCCATCACTGTTGCGGATGACGGCTTCACCGGCAACGTCCCCCAGGCGCGGATTGGCGATATCCCAGCGGTAGACGACCTCCTCGGCATCTGCCCAGAAAGCCTCGCGCAGGGAAACGAGATTGTTGTTGTCCGAGATCTTCGCGTTGGCCGCCAGCGGCACCATGTTTGGCGTGTTGGCGTTCAGCGCGTTGTAGTAGGTGGTCATGTGCCCTTCCAGGCAGGCACGGTCGCAGCCGATCTGGGCAGTTGCATGAACAGACATGATCAGGCAGGCAACAGCTGCTGCGTTCATTATGGTTTTCATTGTTCTACCCCCTCTTTATCAAAGCGCATAGTAGCGCATTATATTGCCGATTTCCTTGCGCCTGCCGATGCCGACGATGACTTGGCGCATCAGCCAGTCAGGCTTGCCCTTCTCCACCTCGAAGGTCGGGAAGGCGTTTCATCCATGCTGGCGCCAGAACTCCAGTTTTTTGCCGAGTGCGACTTCCAGTTTCGCAATTTCAGGTTCAAAGAGGGCGTACAGCCATGCGCGGTCTTCCGCCATCATGGGGTTGTCATAATCCTGTGCGTTTACAATGCGCTCCTCAATGACCGGAAACGGGGCAATGCCCAGGAACGCACTGATTTGCTCCAGTACGGTCGCCGGGGACTGACGCAGGTCCTCGTTGAACACCACCAGAACATGTTCCCTGCCGAACAGGGACCAGAGCAATTCCAGCTGGCGCAGGTACCTGCCGCGATCGACATAGGAATAGACGCGCCGGTGATCAGCATCCGCTTGTTGCAGGCGTGCAGCCTCCTGGCGGACCGCCTTGCCGAAAGCAAGCGTCTCGTGACCGCGACGGCACTCCATCTGCCAGTGGGAAAAGGCACGTTGCACCGGGTCGCGCAGAATGACGATCAGGCGGATATCCGGATTGTAGGCGTGGATGCGCGCCGGTGCGTCGGGCCAGTACATGTAAACAGGCGTGGACTCTCCCCGCAGCTTGCCCTCCTCGTGTGGCGGGAAGTGCCGATGGTATTCCCGGTAATCGGGCTTCTCATTGCGAAACAGTGCCTCGTTGTCGAAGAAATGGACTTCCTTGGCATCTGCCATGAACAGATCCTGATGATGACGGCAGTAGGCATCCAGGGCGGAAGTGCCGCCTTTCTGGGTACCGCAAATCAGGAAATCGATTGGCGTGGAAATGTGGTCAGGCAACTGCTGCTCCGGGGCTCAAAACGGCGCGGGATGTGTGACCGGCGCGGCCTTGCATTGAGGGCTAGGGATGAAGCCGAAAAACGTTGTCGATGATTTTTTTTTGTTTTTATTAATCAGTATGTTAGCGCATATTTTTACCGGCTTATTCTACTCATTTCTTGCACAATTAGCCTATCATTTTTTATCCGGAATAGTACACTTATCGGCTTGTTGGAAATAAAAAAACCAGGGAGTTATTGATGCCAGTTTTGTCTCGGTCTGCATGGCGTTCAGCCGCTTTTTTTGCCGGTTTGGCGCTCTGCGCAACCACTTCCTTAACTACGCTTGCCGGTGGTGAAGCCGGCATCATCAGCCTGCGTGACCAGGGCCATTTCTTTGTCGGTGGCGTCACGAGCGAGCCCGCCGAAAACGGTTCCGTGCAGATCTATAACCAGATGTACGTCGGTTACCAGCTGCCGGCTGCAAAGTCCCGCAAGTATCCGCTTGTCCTCGTGCACGGCGGTGGCGGACAGGCATCCGACTGGTTCTCTACACCCGACGGCCGTGATGGCTGGCGCGACTATTTCCTGGCAGCCGGATTCGATGTGTATTGGGTGGATCGCCCCGGTTATGGCCGCTCCCCGACCAGCAACCGCTACGGTGAACTGACTGACAGCGCCACATCCAGCATCATCAACTTCCTGGCCAACTCCAATCACTGGCCCGGTGATTCCAAAAATCCCGTCGATGAAAACATTCTGAACTGGCTTGCCAGTTCACCGCCCGGACCATACGCCGGCGACCCTGTTGCCGCCGAGGGAATCAGCAAGCTGCTCGAGCGTATTGGTCCTGCCATCCTGGTGACCCACTCTGCAGGCGCCGCCAGCGGCTGGCTGGCAGCCGACCTCAACCCTGAAAAGGTGGCAGGCATCATCGCTTTCGAGCCGGGAGCCAGCAACATGACCAGCAGTATCCGCAAGGGCCTCACATTCGAGCCGCCACTGACGGATGCATTCGAAACGTGGGCCGATGCCGAAGGCTGCGAAATGCAGCCGCAAGCCGCACCCAGCAAACTGACCAATTTCGCGCGCATTCCCGTGCATCTGGTTGGTTCCGAACTCGGGCTTATTGCCGGTCTGCCCTGCGCGGTCAAGGTATTCACCCAGGCCGGCGTCAGCGTGCAATACACTTTCCTGCCCGATATCGGCATCACCGGCAACGGTCATTTCATGATGGCTGAAACCAACAATGCCGAAACAGCGCAGGTCTTCATCGACCTGGCCGCATCCATCAAGTGACGTTACGGGTGGTTGCCATGGCCAACCTCAAGCGCACCCTGGTTGTTCTGACAGGACTTGGTGCCGTCGTATTCACCCTGGCCGTCGTGCGCGCCGATCATGCAGGCAATGATGATCCGGAGGTATCCAGCCTGGCCGGACAGATGGCAACAGCCGCCAATGCAATCCTGGCAACGGTGGCGGATGGTCCAACCGGAATAGAAAGTGCCGTCGGTTACGATCGCCGGGAATTATTGCAACTGGATTTCACCGATGATGCACGCACCAACTATGTGTACTGGCCTTACCTGCGCAAGGGGCTGCCGCTGGAATACATGACGGCACAGCAAAAATTCCTCACCCATGACCTGCTCAACACCGCCCTGAGCGCCAAGGGTTATCTCAGCGCCATCCAGGTCATGCAGCTGGAGAAACTCCTCGCCGATGCCGAAGTGGTCGGTTTCCCGCGCGGCCCCGAGAACTATGCCCTGGCCATCTTCGGTTCACCCGGTATGGACAGCAACTGGGGCTGGCGTTTCGAGGGACACCACCTGTCCCTGAATTTCGCCCTGGCAAACGGCGAAATCAGCGTCACACCGACCTTCTTCGGCGCCTCGCCGGCAGCCATCCGGACCGGTACGCTGGCGGGATTTCGTAGCCAGCATTATGTCCATGACGCAGGCCTGGCACTGGTCAATGCCCTTAATGATGCCCAGCGCGCAGAAGCCATCGAAGACGGCAACCCACCGTTCGATATCGTGTCAGGCACACTCAATCGCCCGCGCGGCAGCTGGGATGACTGGAAATCACTGCCCCAGACCGGCATTGCCATCAACTCACTTGAGGCCCAACAGAAACAGCTTGCACAACATATTCTCGATGAAGTCGTGACCGTGTACCGTCCGGAAATATCCCGTGCCTACCTGGCGCAAGTGGACGTCAATGAACTGCGTTTCACCTGGTACGGCAGCACGCTTGGCTTTGATGCCCACTACTGGCGCCTGGATGGCCCCGACTTTTTCTTTGAATACGATCTCGTGCAGGGGGATGGCAACCACGTTCACGCCGTCTGGCGCAGCAAGCAAGGCGATTTCGGGGCTGATCTGCTCATGCAGCACCGCGCAGAAAGCCACTAACGCCCCGTCACCCGCCTTTCCCGGCTTCGGTTGAACGCCTGATTCGGCTGGATTATGCTTGAAAGGTTCCCCTGTATTTCCGGGTCCTGAACAACTCAGGATCGCAATGCTTTTGCCGTGGAGCACGCGGAGCTCAACATGACTCGCAGTAGTAATCTTTCCAAGCAGGACCATTCCGGCACCAGCTTCCATCTTGTCGTGCTCACGTTGCTGCTTTGTCTCACTTTTCCCATGCCAGCCTGGACCCAGGCCTCGTCCCAACTTGACCGCCTGGTCTTCGATCCCGTACTGATCGAGCCCGATACCGGGCTGGAGATGCCCGCGTACAGGCTGCCCCTGCAGTTGCTGCCCCTGGACGAGAATGGTCAAAACGACCAGGACAACGCTGCGGAACAAGACGAGCGAGGCGCCCTGGAAGTCCTGCGCACCATAGACGCCTACCTGAAAGCGGTCACAGCTCTCGAGACAGAATCAGGCCCCTTTTCCCCAGAGCTCATAGAGCTGCTGATCGATCTTGGCAGCCAGTATCAGCAGGCAGGAGAACATGAGGAGGCCATCGAACTTTTCCAGCGTGCGGAACATATCAGCCGGGTGAATAACGGGCTTTACCACCCCGACCAGTATGCCAGTATCGAGAAAATGGTCGACAGCTACATGGCCATGGGAGACGTGGCGAGCGCCAATGAGAAACAGCGCTATCTGGTTTATCTTAACGAGCAGCATCACGGGGATGCCTCGCCCGATGCGCTGCCTTATGTAGTCAACCTGGCGGATACCGGCATGGCTCAGTTCAACCAGGTCATGTCGACGCCGAGACAACCTGTGTTCTCCGTTTCATCTGGCATCGGCCCAGGCCCATCCGGGCGGGGTCCCACACCAAGGGAAATGGCGTTTGGCAGCCTGTACATGGCCCAGCAAAACTACCTGCGTGCCATCACCACCATGCTCGACAACCGCCAGTATTTTGATCCCGAGCTACTGGACCTTGAATACCGCTTTCTGGAAACACTATTTCTGCAGGCATTTCGGCAGGCCATTCTGAACGATCCCGACTATTACCTGAGCAACCGCACCACCACCACCGGCTCGATGCTGAAAAAAGATTATGCCAGCAGGTTTGCTTCCTACAATTTCAACAGTGGCAAGAATACCTTCGAACGCATCCTCATCTATATCCGCAATAACCCGGAAGCCCGCGTGTACCAGTTGATCAACGCCCTGATGGAATACGGCGACTGGTGCATGCTGTTCGGCAGGACGCAATCCGCCATGAGCAAATATCGCGAAGCCTATGAGTTGGTGCATGAGATGGGGGTTGAACAGGCTTCGATCGAGCAGCTGTTCCGCCCCGCCATGCCTGTGCATTTGCCGCTGATCACGGCCAAGCCGAATAGCCGGGAAAAGTTTGGCATCCATGACGAAGCCGAACTGGCGTATGAAGGGTATATCGACATCGCCTTTACCGTATCCAAGTACGGCAAGGCCAAGAGTTTCGCAACGCTGGCAACCTCCGGAAACGTGACCCGGCAGATCGAGCGTCGTCTTGTGCGCTACCTGAGAAACTCCCCCTTCCGTCCAAGACTGGAGACCGACAACCGTTTTGAATCGCAAAGGGTGGAAGTGCGCTACTACTTTGCCTACGCCGACAACGTTATCTAGACCACCTCGTCATAGGGCAGTCCAACATACTGTTCAGCCATGACACTCAGGCCGGCATCCGTACCGGTATAGAAATCGAGCTCTGAATCCATCAGTTTACGATCAAACTTGCTGCCAAAGTCATGCAGCATGTTGGTCATCCACCAGGAAAAACGCTCGGCATGCCAGATGCGTCGCAGGCACAGGGCGGAATACTGTTCTATGGCCTGCGGCCGGTTTTCCTTGTAAACCTTCAACAGTATCCGGTACAGGTAGTTTACGTCACTGCTGGCCAGGTTCAGTCCCTTGGCACCAGTGGGTGGAACGATATGCGCAGCATCGCCGACCAGGAACAACCGGCCGTACTGCATGGGTTCACAGATGAAACTGCGCAGCGGCGCGATGCTTTTTTCCAGCGAAGGTCCGGTGACCAGTTTGCCGCGCACGGATTCCGGCAGCCTGCCGGACAGCTCCTCCCAGAACCGCTCGTCAGACCAGTCCTCGACCTTCTCGTCGAGACTGACATCCACGTAGTAGCGGCTGCGGGTATGCGAGCGCATGCTGCACAGGAAAAACCCCCTGTCGCTCACGCCGTAGATCAGCTCCTCGTCAATGGGCGGCGTATCCGACAGCAACCCAAGCCACCCTACCGGGTAAACTTTTTCATATTCAGTGCGCAGGGATTCCGGAATGCTTTTACGGCTGACACCGTGAAAACCGTCGCAACCGGCAATGTAGTCGCAATCTATGCGATGTTGCTGCCCGTCCTTTTCGTATGTCACGAACGGATTGTCCGAATCGGGGTCGTGGATCTGCACGTTCTCCACTTCGTAGTGGATCGGCGCCCCGCTGGCCTTGCGCGCCTCCATCAGGTCGGCGGTGATTTCGGTCTGGCCGTAAACCACCACCTGCTTGCCGTTGGCGTACTTGTGCAAGTCCACGCGGCGGATCTCGCCATTAAAGGCAATCTGCACGCCGGCATGGGGCAACCCTTCCCTGTCCATGCGTTCGGCAACCCCGGCTTCACGCACCATGCTGACGAAGCCCTCCTCGAGCACGCCGGCACGTATGCGGCCCAGCACATAATCCGGGGTAACCCGTTCGAGGATGATGTTTTCGATGCCGGCGTTGTGCAGTAACTGGCCGAGCAACAGGCCCGACGGCCCGGCTCCGATGATGACAACCTGTGTTTTCATAGCATGCTGATTTCGGTTCAAGGGACCAATGCCCTGTCATTGCATAACGGGACATTGCCCCGCACCAGCGGGCGAGTATAGCAACGCCGTTTGCCCACGCAAAATGCGGCAGATCAATGAATGGGTTGCCGGAGTGGCCGGCCCTGGCTGTGGATAAAAAAAGCCGGCCCTTGCGGGCCGGCTTTACTTACCAAAAAGGGGAATTTTCAGTAAGTCGCGGAGTTCAACTACAACCCCGCATTACAGTGTGAAATCCCAGGTCAGGCCCAGACGCACGTAGCGCGGGGACTGGAAATAGGACGGGAGACCGAAGGTGGTGGAGGCAATGCCGGATTCTTCATCGGCAACTTCATCAACTTCAGTGACTTCATCAGCATCGAACAGGTTAAAGATATCAGCCCTGAAGGTCAGGAGGCTGTTACCCATCTCCATTTCGTACTTGGTGCCCAGGTCAACATTGACTGTAGAACTGGTGCGGCCAAGGCTGCCACGGGGAGTGAAGACGCCCTGGTTGAAGAACGACTCGGCACCATACAGAGCAGCGAAGCTGTCTGTCGGATGAACACCGAAGGCGTTCCTTGGACGACCACTCTGGTACTGGGCGGCAAAGTTCACCTGCCAGTTCGGGGTGATGTCATAGGCACCAAACAGCTTCAGCACATGACGACGGTCGTTCGGCAGGTCGCCGTAGGCACCGTCAACAAGGCCCGGGAAGTCATACAGTGTTGTCAGGCCGGCATCATCCTGACCATTGTCAGAACGTACCATGCCTTCTGTATTACCGTAGCTGTGCGACCAGGTGTAGATACCCTTCAGGTACAAGCCGCTGGAGAAGTTTTTCTCCATGGTCAGGTTAACCGCATGATACGTACGCATCATTTCCGGGAAACCCATTTGCGCTGCAGTGTAGTTGAGCTCTTCGATCACGCCATCACCGTCAACGTCGTACCAGGTGTTAACGTCGGTACCCGGGTTGGTCAGGATGTAGTGGAACTCACCCGGCAGATTGGCTGCGGCATCGATGGTTACGTCTTCGATGCCCTGACCAAGGTCACGGTATACGTAGCTGATAGAACCGACCCAGTCATCGAACACTTCGCTTTCGTAGCCAATGATGAACTCATTCTGGTACATCGGCTCGATACTGGAGTCGATGGTTTCACGAACGTCAGGTACTGAACCGTCGCTGAACACGTTGGTGTCACCAATTTTCGGACCCAGGGCGACGCTGCCGTCAGCCTGGATTGCGCCACCCAGCTGGTACCATTCTTCAGTGAAGAACTCGGCACCGGACAGGCGGATGTTGGTGTTTGAAGCGATCGGCAGATGGTAGCGGCCGAAGTTGGCGAAGGCCTTGGCAGATCCGTCACCGAACACGTCCCAGGCTATACCGATACGCGGTGCATACTGGTCAGTGATCTTGATAAAGGTTTCGTCAGCGGCATTGCGGTTGTCGAAACGCTCGTTACGGATACCAATACGCATGGTGATGTTGTCAGTAACAGTCCACTCATCCTCGATGTAAATGGATTCCTGGAAAGTACGGAAACGACCGCCGCCTTGCAGCTTGCGCAGACGAACAATCTCAGTGACGCCGGCAGGAACGATGGCGCCATTGTTCAGGCTGTCACCCGGTGTGGAGTTGTAGTAACGATAGTAGTTGTTACCTGAATAGAAGTTGGTGTTTTGAGAGATATTTTCCTCACTGTCCATACCAAAACGGATCAGGTGGCTGTCATTGAGCTGCCATTCGAAATCGGCACGCCAAATGTCTCGAGAGTCTTCGCCAGCTTCGGGAACCAGGTTGGTCCAGCATCCCAGGTAGGCAAGACCGCCCCCACGAGAGTCGTAAGCTGCGGGACAAGAAGTATCCGCAGGTGACTGGGTAGTGAGGTTGTATTCACTCTGGCCGGCCAGCAAGGCTACGGTGAAGTTGTCACCGAAGGTACCAGTGTACTTGAGGATGTGGTTGTCACCACCACGGTCGATAATAGTATCGCCCTGGTTGGCGCCGATAGTATCGGTGGACTCATCCCAGCTGTAAGTGGTACGAACTTCTGTTCTGGAGTCGGTCCAGCCAGTGTATTCCAGGCTGTGGTTGTCATTGATCAGCCAGTCCAGCTTCACGCCCCAGAACGGGTCGTCATCCTTTTCCTTGTAGTAAAGGCTGGAACCGGTGTAGTTGTCGTTTTCTACATCGCGAGCGTTGTAGATAGCATACATGAACAACTTGTCTTCAATGATCGGACCACCCACAGAGATGAAAGCTTCAGTGGAGTCTGTTTCATCTTTTGAGAAGACCTGGTCAAATTCGCCCGGAGTGTTCGGGTCGGCAACGTCAGGCGCACCGCTTTGCAGTGAACCCGGCTGCATGTAGACGCCGGCACGAATATTCCACTCGTTGGTACCACGCTTGGTAACGGCATTCATCACACCGCCGGTAGAACGACCAAATTCAGCACCGTAACCGCCGGTTTTCAGCTGTACCTGATCATAGAACTCGAACGGGATGGTGCTGCCGCCAAGACCGTTACGGAAGTTGGTAACGTTCATGCCGTTGATATAGTACGCATTCTCGGCAACGGAGGCCCCGCCGAAAGAGGCAAAGCCGAAGTTGGTGGAGTAATGTGATGCAGTTTTGAGCTTACCGAAAGAGGTATCGCCATAAACTGCGCCAGGCGCCATCAGTGCCACCGCGTTGATATCCCTGGGAACAGGCAGGCGGCCCAGGTCGACGGCAGTAATAACAGTAGTGGTTTCAGCACTGGTGGTATCCACCGGAGCGACGACGTCGCCGGTTACCACGATTTCCTGTACACCACCGCCAGACTGCAGCGAGAAGTTGGCCGGAGTACCCTGACCTACGTTAACTTCCACAGTCTGGACCTGGGAACCCATGCCAGGTGCGGCAACCCGCACTTCATAGGTACCTGTGGCCATACGGGAGAAACGGAAGTCTCCGGAATCAGAGGTAGTCATGGACCTGGTAGCACCGGTATCCAGGCTGGTCGCAGTGACCGTCGCGTTGGATACGGGACCAGATGCACCAGACACCTCACCCACGATGTAGCCATCCACGTTACCCTGGCCATAGCTCGCCACACTTCCGAACATCAGGGAAATGAAAGCAAACAGGCGGGTAAGGCGGGACCACGAATAAAAGGACTTATTCATAAATAAAGCTCCCACAATTTTTCCTTGAACAGTTGATGCAAGACTACGACACTTGCACGCTGATTTTTTTTTGCCAGCAACGCTAAAATAGAACTTCCCCCTTCCCGGCCTGCAAACTGTTATGTCAAACAGCCCATGAGATGAAATTTCCGTTCGATTTTCAGTGTCTTAAGCAAAGATTTTTCTATTGTTTAAAATTAATTAAACAATGTTCAGTTAAATACTATACACTGTTCAATTAGTTTGTACACATTTTTTTGAATTAAGTAATAAGTTGTATTAGAAGGGGTTTCTTGCACAGTGGGACGCAGATCCGACCACACCCAGGAACAGCTAAAGGAGCTGATCATCACGGCGAGTATCAAGCTAATCACCGATATCGGGCCCAGTGCCTTCGGTACGCGGGCCATTGCCAAGGAAATCGGCTATTCCTTTGGTACCATCTACCATGTCTACGGAGATCTCGAAACCCTGCGCTATCACGTCAAGGGCCGGATTCTCGACAACTGGTATGACGATCTGGCCGCCGGCATGGAAGAGGTCGAGGCGAAAGCCCAATACCTGGTCGATACCTATATCGACCTGTCCGAGCAGCAGCGCTTCCTCTGGGCCTTTGTATTCGCCTTGCCCAGTGATCCCAAGGAAAATGCCCCGACCTGGTATATCGAAAAGGTCGAAAGACTGTTTTCCCTGGTCATCAGGGCCTTCTCCCCCATTACCCATAACAGGAAAGAAGCGGAAATCGCCGCCAGAGCCATATGGCCGAGTATTCATGGTATTTGCGTACTGGCCATGGCCGGCAAGCTGGATATGGTCAGTTCGGAGAGCCCGAAGGAACTGGCTCACCGCCAGCTGGCGATTTACATGGAAGGCCTGAAGAGCCTCGACAAGGACAAGGAGCTGTTCAATGCAACAGCGGCAGGTAACGCCTAGCGATCGAATCCCAGCTCAACGGATCCACGAATCGGGCGGCCGCCTTGCGCATCTTGTCGGCTTTTTCCGGACTGGCCAGCAGGCTTTCGATGGCATCACAGATGGCATCGTAATCATCCAGGATCAGTGCTTCCCTGCCATTGGTCACCGGAATTCCCTCTATCCCCTTCGCCGTACTGATCACCGGCACGCCGGCTGCAAAATAATCGAGAATCTTCATGCGCGTTCCGCCGCCTTCAAGCAGGGGTATGACGGCAAGGTCGGCTGCCGGTAAAACCGGGCTCAGGTCTGCCACGCTGCCCGCAAATATCACCTTTTCATGCAGCGGAAAATCGGGTGGCTTGCTGCCGATGGCCAGCACGGTGACGTTTACCCCTCTTGCTTCGAGGCGCGGCAGAATTTCCGTGGCCATGACATTGATGGCTTCGAGGTTTGGAGCGTAACTGTATGTGCCGTGGTAGACAAGCACCTTCTCCTGCGACGCAATCTTGTAGTGCTTCCTGATATCCATGGGAGTCGCCTGCTGGAAGGCATACAGGTCGACGCCATGGGGAACCACATGTATCTTTTCGGGTGCCACGCCATCGGCGATCATTTTGTCCCGGTCGTTGGTCGAAACCGCGACGATCCTGTCCGAATCTGCACACATTTCGAGTTCGACATCCTTCAGGCTCTGGTAATTCTTCTTGGTGAGCTCCGGCACCTGGTTGCGAATACGCTCGTATTCCACATTGTGCTGGACCAGCAGAATCTTGCCGCCAAAAAGCGCCCGGGCGTTGCGGCATGGTTTGACGTAGGCGGGAAATTCGGCCTGGTAGGCCCCGACGGGCTTGCGGCTGGCCAGGTAAATGGTTCTTACCGTGTAGCTCATGTCCGTCAGAGGCAGGTAAAGGAAGCTGTTGCTCCAGGGAAAGCCCTGCTTGATCAGTTTTACATAGGCCACTGAACTGGGCAGGCACAAGAACCTGACCCACAGGGGAAACCTGTGGGTCTGCATTTCCCCGTTGGTGAACTGGTAGTAAATCTTGCGATTATCCGTGGTGAGCCAGACATCCCTGCCCAACCGCGAGAGCGCTTCCGCAGTGCGTATGATTTTTACCGCGGCACCGTGATCGACGGGAAACAGGTCGGCGCGTGTCACCATCAGGATATCCGGTCGCGAGTCCGGCCTTGGAGGACATAAATAGCGCTTGAACAAATTGGCGAGAAGGATCTTGAAGGTGAACGGATGCTCCTGAGGGGATACCGGTTCGTCAGGCAGCTGGTCTTCCATTGCTTGCCCGTCGGTCTCCTGCGGGTTTTCACTTTCCTCTTGTGCCGGTGCAACCGCTACCGGTTCTTCGAAGAAGACTGCCAGCCCCGCCTCCTCTGCAGTAGCCTCCGGCTCGCTTTCCACTTCTGCGCCGGGCACTTCGATTTTTTCGGGATATAGGAACAGGTGCGCTGATTTACGCGGCGCCCTGATAAAGTCCAGTAGCGGCGCGATGGTGGTTGCATAATTCAACGCCGTGCCGGCCAGTTCACGGGCCCCTGCCCGCTTCCTCTCCAGTACGGCAGGGTCGGCCAGTATTTCACCGAGCAGTGTCTCGAGTTTGGCAGGCGAGTCTATGACCCAGCCAGCATCGTATTGCCGGATTGCTTCGGACAACTGCACCCAGGGATTGATGATGACGGGTAATCCGCACTCGAGGTATTCCAGCGCCCTGAACGAATGACTGAATTCGCGTTCGGTATTGCGCTCACCCAGTTCCAGCCCGATATGCGACCGCTGCAGCTCTTCCTGCATACCGGTATAACTGAGCAGGTTTGATTTCGCATCACTGCCGGAAAACCCGGGATACGTGCCCGTAAATTCGACGAACGCCAGGTTTTTATTGCCCCCGGTCAGCCTGTCGAGCTCCAGTCTATAGGCGGAAAAATCACGCCAGGGCCAGTCGACACCCGCATTGACCAGTCGCACCGGCAATCCAGGAGCATCCTTCCATGGCGTCTTGCCCCGGGCGGATATCGGCACTACAGAAATTGGCGCGCGCTCACGACAATCGATGCCGGCCTGCAAGAGGTAAGGCAGCAGCAGGTCCGCCTGCCGCCTGTTGCCGACAAGAAAATGATCCGCCTTGCACACCATGCGCATGATGTAGTCAGTATGTTCAGGAATGGTTTCGGGCTCCTGGTACATCAGCTCCAGGACACGCGGCGCGATGAAATCGAGCACCACCGGCAGGTCGGATGCATACAGGTGGTCGAGGATTGTCCAGAAACCCGCTATGAGCAGGACGGGATCCTGTTCCTTGATGAACTGCCGCAACTCATCGGACGTGTGATAATGAAAACATCCGAGGGAGTCCACACGGGACTTTTCCGTGGTATAGGTGGCCTGGATGACTTCGACACCGGCCAGCTCCAGGGCATCGCGAATACCCTGCACCCTGACCTGGTTGCCCGTGGCAACCTGATCCGGATCCATCGGCGGATCAAGAGTGATATAAAGAACTTTCATGGAAAATCACGGGAAAAAACAAGCGGGCATGATGCTGTGCTGGCAAAGGAGTGTCAAGGGAGATAACCTGCCGTCTTGCCAGTGAAATTTTCACCTGATTTCAATTGTTTATGTTGTTTAAAGCTGCAACTTCATCACCAACCGACATGAAAATTTCATGAATTTTTCACTCGGCGATCTGATCTGGGCATTATTGCTGATGATGGCGGGCATCTACTGGTGGCGCAGCCGCGGGCAACACGGTATCGCCCTCGCCTCTGCCAAAAAATACTGCCGGGAGCGGGATATCCAGCTGCTGGATGAAACCCTCGTCTTCAGCAAGTTCGCCCTCACCCGTGCCGCCAACAACCGGCGCTATTTCACCCGCATATACACATTCGATTTCTGCCGGGACGGCATGGACAGGCACAAGGGGGAAATCATACTGCGCGGCTATCAGGTACTGCGCGTGATGCTCGAAGGCGATGCGCTGGAGATTACCGAATACTAACAGTGAGCTTGAGGTATCAGCGGGTTTCCGCCTGCCAGCCGCCGCCCAGCGCCTGGAACAGGCCGACCATGGCATTGAGCTGCAGCAGCTTGTTGTCGAGATAACTGTTGCGGGTCGAGAACAGGGTGTTCTGCGACGTCAGGACCGTCTGGAAATCCGCCACGCCTTCTTCGTACCTGACCTGCGCGATGCGGAAGGACTCTTCGGCCGCTTCCAGGTTCTGGAAGGCCACCACGCCCTGCGCCTGCAGGAGCTGGATATTGCTCAGCAACACTTCCACTTCGTTGAAGGCACCGATCACCGCCCGGCGGTAATTGTTGAGGCTGTTTTCCATGGTGATCCTGGCCTGGTCGATGTTGCGGAAACGCTGGCCATTATCCAGCAGCGTCTGTACCAGGTTGGCATTGATACTGAGGATCGTGTCGGGATCACTGACCAACTCCGTCAGTGACGTGCTGGAGGCGTTGATGCCACCGGTCAGGGCAATTTGCGGGAACAGGTCGGTCTTCACGATATCGACGCTGGCACGGGCGCTGCGCAGGTTGGCTTCCGCCTGCACCAGGTCCGGTCGCCGAACCAGCAATTCCGAAGGCAGACCAGGCTGCACAGCGGGCACCTGTATCTGCTGCAGTGTCTGGCCGGCTATATTGAAATCCTGCACCGACCTGCCTGCCAGCAGCGCCAGGGAAGCACGGGTGGCGAGATCGTTCTGGATGAAGCCGCGCAGGTTGTTGCGTTCCCTTTCCATGGCAATCTGCTGCTGCAGCGCCTCGATAGGCACGGCGACACCGGCGTCAACACGGGCCTGGGCGATGCGATAAATGACCTCGGCGTTTTCCACGTTCTGCATGGACGCCTCGATCTTGTCGCGGGTCAGCAGCAACTGGAAATAGGTGGACGCCGTGGTGCCCAGGGTATTGAGCGCCACGTCGGCAACCTGTGCAACGCGGAAATCGTAATCAGCCACCGCCCTGTCGTAGGTCGCCGGCTTGC
>Ga0181587_10000139_pt1 | contig 54176 bp, 51 predicted proteins | sample 071ome_27_FD_132463 | JGI IMG/M metagenome (GOLD analysis project Ga0181587, IMG submission 132463) | Coastal salt marsh microbial communities from the Groves Creek Marsh, Skidaway Island, Georgia - 071409AT metaG (megahit assembly) | ecosystem: Environmental > Aquatic > Marine > Intertidal... | reverse complement strand
TGACGATGACGACGACGAGGACGACGAGATGCTGGAAGACGCCTCGGAACTCGGAGAAGACAAGGACGATATTTTCGAGGTCATCGATACGGTTGAAGAAAAGCAAAAGGACGAAGATACCTGACGCAGACAGGACAGGTTGATCGGAGGCCTTGCCACCGGGGGGGTAACTTCGATAGTTTCCGCCTTCGCACCGGTCGATCCCAGGCGACCGGGCACGCCAAAAGGAAATTCGGGGCCATAGCTCAGTTGGGAGAGCGCTTGAATGGCATTCAAGAGGTCAGGGGTTCGACTCCCCTTGGCTCCACCAGTTAGAAAGGGCTCGACCATATCGGTCGGGCCCTTTCCCGTTTGCAGGAAATCACTCCCGGTTCTGCGTCAGTGCGCCAGCAGAACCGGCAACGCTGCCTTGTCGAGCAGTTGCGCGGTCACGCCGCCAGCGGCGATCGAACGCTGGCGACCAGCATAGTTTGCCCCTGCGACCAGCAGGTCACCGCCAGCCGCCTCTGAGAGGAGTACGTCGCCAATCGCTCCGCCTCTGGGTTCGGGCCGGATAATATCCGCGCTGATATCGTGCCGGGCGAGATATTCGGCAAGCTGCCGCGGACTCGGCCCCTGCTTGGCAGCGGTCCGCACCGCGCAGATCGTGACGGCCTCGGCTTTCTGAAGCAAGGGAAGCGCGGCGACAACGGCGCGTCCGGCCTCTGCGCTCCGGTTCCATCCGATCATGACGCGCTCCATGGCAGCGCCCGGCGCCCGTTCCGCAGCGTCGTCAGGCACGAACAGGACGGGCCGCGCCGCCTGGAACAGCGCGGCGTCAACGAGATCGCTATCGGACCGCCCGGCATCGTCCATGACCAGAAGGTCGTAAAGTCCGCCCTGCAACCGCAGCGCCGTCGGAGCATCGGCGTCAACCGGCTCCCACTGAAACCCCGATTCAGCGGCACCTTCGCTAAGGACCGCGCCGATGACTCCTTCGACGCGGCGGCGCGCTTCCTGTTCGCGCGCCTCAGCCGCTGAACGCGAAGCCTGCTCAACCTGTACGAAGAAGGAATCGCCGAGCGAGGGATACCGAAAACGGGCGACCTCGATCGATTCGCCTTTTGGAAAAAGGACGCGCAGAAAACCGTCGAACGAAGCAGCAAGGCGGGCCGCATACGCCACCGCGCCCTCGCCGGGGTTCTCGCCGGTGACCGGAAGCAGAATGCATTTGTAGCTCATGTTTTCCTGCTCCTGTAGCTCATGTTTCCCTAATCTCCCGTTGCTGCATCCCGTTCGTGCAGCCGCGCGACCGAAGCAGTCTGGGAACGATCCTTCCGGTCTACAAGGTCCTTGAGCGTCAGGCCCTGTATCGATGCAGCGCCCCCGGCCTCGACCCCTGCAACAAGCTCTTCGACCGGTTCAGGCAGCCATGCGCGTTCCGGCGACAGCCGGCCGAACTCTCCTGCGGCCCGGATCGCCGCTATTGCGGTATCAAGAGAAATTTTCTCGAGCGGATGCGCCGGCATCCATTGTTCCGGCTGCGCGACGGCAAGAACGAAGCTCTTGTCCTGCAACGTCGCCAGAAGACCGGCCGCCGTCTCCCGGGGAATGTGCAACCGGTCGGCCAGTTCCGCCGTGGTCGAACGGGCCTCTCCCTTGTCGAAAGCCGCCCCGATTTCAGTCAGCAGCGCGATCGAAAGCCGCTCCGTCATTCGCGGACTGGGCGCCGCGTCGCCGGCAAAAACGTCTGTCATTTCGGGGTTCTGGTGATAATACGCCACGCTGGCGCCGATCAGCAGAACCAGCCAGGAAACATGAAGCCAGAGCATGAAAACGATAAGCGCGGCGAACGCCGAGTAGATCGCCGTGTATTGCGCCGACGAGACGACGAATGACGCGAAGACCCAGCCGGCGAGATGCCAGAGAGAACTTGCGACCAGCGATCCGGTAAAGGCGGAGACGGGGTTAACCGATGTATTCGGCATAAAGACGTAGATGAAGGTGAATGCGCCTACGACAAGCGCGAACGGCAACAGGGCGCTGGCCCAACCCATGACGGTGCCGAACGGTTCAACGGCGGAAATCGCTGCGACGATGTCTGTGCTCATCAGCGTCGCCGTCAGCCCCATCGAGCTGAATACCAGAACCGGCCCGACGATCACCACCGACAGGTAGCCCGCAAAGCGCTGGGAAAACGGCCGTTCCTGGGACACGCGCCATGTTCGGTTGAAGGCGCGTTCGATCTTCTGCATCAGGGAAACGACCGTATAGAGCAACAGTCCGAGACCAACCGAGCCCAGCACGCCTACCTTCACATTGTCGACGAACTCGATGATACGGATGCCGATCTCGACGCCCTGTTCGCCGAGCGGCAGCAGAGACCGCATCATCATGGTCTCGAGTTCCTCATGGACGCCGAAACCCTTGAGGACCGAGAAACTGACGGCGAGCAGGGGCACCAGAGAAAGAATGGTGGTGTAGACGAGGCTCATGGCGCGCAGGCTGGGATCGCCGCTGCGCAGGTCCCGGACGACAGCCCAGACCAACCGCAACAGCCGGACTCCGAATGCTGACCAGAAACCCCGACCTTCCAGCTCCTCGGACCAGACGCTATCGCGAATGGTTTTCGGCAACTCCTGAAGATCGCGCACAAATTTATCCTGCATCGCTCCACCATTGCCGCCGGGACACACCCGATAATATCGTGCAACTCAGGATAGGCGGGATGCAGTTTCGCGTCAGCGAAAATCGTTCTGCGTCGTAACCGGGTTGAATCCCGCCGGATTTGGCACAATATCTTACCGAGCGCCGTTTCGGACCCGGGGCCGCCTGGCATGTCATACCGGCAGGCCGGGTCGACGCCTGCTCATTCGGAGAGGCTGGAAAGGAATTGCCGATGTCCCGTGCCCCCCTGTTCAACAGCCCCTATCTTCTCGGGTTCGACGAACTCGAACGACTGCTGGACCGCACCGCCAAGTCGTCGTCCGACGGGTACCCGCCCTACAATATCGAACAGGTCGGCCAGGACGGCCTTCGCATTACGCTCGCGGTCGCCGGTTTTACGGAAAGCGACCTGTCGGTAACGGTCGAAGACCGGCAGCTCGTCATCCGGGGCAAACAGACCGACGACGGGTCGAAGGTCTTTCTGCACCGCGGTATCGCGGCGCGTCAGTTTCAAAGGTCGTTCGTTCTTGCCGAAGGGATCGATACGGTCGGCGCGACGCTGGACAACGGCCTTCTCCATGTCGACCTCGTTCGCCCCCCCGCGGAAAGCAGGCAACGGGTTATAGAAATCACCCGCAACGGCGGGAGGACAGCAGACAATCCGCCGTCCGCGATCGAAGTGGAGAATGTTAAGGGCTAATCGCCGAGCGCGATCTCAGGCGGCGTTTGCGGAAACGCCCCGGGTCAACAGTTCCAGAAGTTCCTCGGAGTCGCTTGTCCTGCGGAGCCGGTCGCACAGGTCGGCATCGCGAAAAAGGCGGGATATCCGGGCGAGCGCCTTCAAATGATCGGCGCCGGCCTCTTCCGGCGCCAGCAGCAGGAACATGAGATCGACGGGTTGCCCGTCGACCGCATCGAAATCCACCGGTACTTCAAGCCTCGCGAACAGCCCGTATAGCCTGTCGACTTCGGAGAGTTTTCCGTGAGGGATAGCGATACCACGCCCCACGCCGGTAGTTCCGAGGCGTTCGCGTTCGAGCAAAACATCGAAAATCGTGCGTTCCGGAACGCCGGCGATCTCGGAGGCCCGGTGCGCCAGCTCCTGTATCGTCTGTTTCTTGCTGGTGGCTTTTATGCCGGTCAGGACTGCTTTCTGCGTCAACAGATCGTTGATTTCCATTCTTTCCGTTCTCCGGCCCGCCCGGCGCGGGTCCTTCAGTGTTCCGGTTCGACAGAACCCGATCGTTACGGACTTCCCTCCGGGTCGATCCAGCCGATATTTCCGTCGGCCCGACGATAAACCATGTTGAGGCCGCCATGCGCCCGGTTCCTGAACATCAACGCCGTGGTGTCCGCCAGATCCATGCGCATCACCGCCTCGCCGACCGTAAGCGATTCAACCGGCATGGTGGTTTCGGCGATCACGACCGGATTATCCGAACCCGTCTCCTGTTCGTCGTCTTCAATATTTTCAGGAACCAGCACGTATTTCTGGGCCATCACCTCCGCCTCGTCGGCGGCTTCCTTGCGGTGATGATCGCGCAGCCGGCGCTTGTAACGGCGCAGCTGTTTGGCGATCCGCTCCGCGGCGAGATCGAAGGCGCCATAAGCGTCGCCGGCAAGGCCACGACCGTGCATCTGAATATTGCGCCCGACATGCACCGTTACGTCGGCGCGCAACTCTCCGCTCTTGCCCTGCTTTGAAAACACCGTCGCCGCATCCACGGGTTGGTCGAAATACTTTTCGACGATATCGGTCAGCCGCGATTCGACATGACCGCTGAGCGCATCGCCCACGTCTATCTGCTTTCCTGTGACGGTTACTTTCATTCGCTTACTTCCAGGTTTCTTCTCTCGCCGCGCATGCATCCGGCTCGAATTCAGGCCGGCCGAGAGGAACGGCATAAACGCCCAGACGAGAAGGGGCGCAACTTAGTGCCCGCCCCGAAGCAAGTCAATCGATCCGTCAATCCGACAGGCCGCGCCAATGTTTGCCCGAATGCATGTCCAGAAGTCCTCCTGGGCGACCCAACGGGTCGAACAGGCGGTCCGGTCTAGAGGTGAAGAGTTTTCTCGCGCCGTCTCTGCACCGAAGACGGAATTCGCATCGATTCCCGGTATTTGGCGACCGTCCGACGCGCTATGTCGACGCCAGCCCCCTGCAGGATCGAGACGATCTTATCGTCCGACAATACGTTATCGACCGACTCGGAATCGATCAGCGACCTGATGCGGAACCGGACCGCCTCAGCCGACGCCGCCTCGCCATCCTCCTTGTCGCCGATGGCAAAGGTAAAGAAATATTTCAACTCGAAAATTCCGCGCGGCGTCGTAATGTACTTGTTGTTCGTCACGCGGCTCACGGTGCTCTCGTGAATATCGAGGGCCTCGGCGATATTGCGAAGCACCAGCGGCCTCAGATACTGGACCCCCCGCTCCATAAAATCTCCCTGCTGCCGGACAATCTCGGACGACACTTTCATGATCGTCTGTGCGCGCTGGTGAAGAGCCCGCACAAGCCAGTTCGCCGACTGATAGCACTCGGCGATGTACTCCTTGTCCTCCTTGCGACTCGCCGAGCGCGCGATCTCGGTATGGTACCGGTTGTTGATCAGGACGCGCGGCAACGTGTCGCTGTTGAGTTCAACGACCCAGCCGCCTTCGGGCCCCCTGCGAACGCTCACATCGGGGATGACGGGCTGCGCGACTGAGTGATCGAAGGCCAGTGCGGGCTTCGGGTTCAGCGTCTTGATCTCGTCCACCATGTGGGCGAAATCCTCTGCCGTCACCCCGCAAAGCCGCTTCAGCTCCTTGAACTCCCGGCGCCCCAGCATGTCCAGATTCTCGATTACGATCTGGATCGCCGGGTCGAAATGATTGCGGTCTTCCAGCTGAATGCGCAGGCAGTCGGCAAGATCGCGGGCAAAAATACCGGGCGGGTCGAAACGCTGCACCGTTTGCAGAACCGTTTCGACCGTTTCGTACCCGCATCCCAGCGTCTGCGCGATCTCGTCGAGATCGGCCGCGAGATAACCGGCATCGTCCAGATTGTCGAGCATGTGCAACGCGATCAGGCGATGCACCGGATCGTTGATATCGATATTGATCTGTTCCTGCAGATGATCCCGCAGGTCGATTTCGCCGGCGGGCGCGTTTTCCATGTCGGAATCGTCCGAATCGAAGCCGCCAGCGCCCTGCACCTGCCAGTGAAGCGAGTCGCCGTCTCCGCCAGCCGGAATACTGCTCTCCGTATCGCCTGACCAGACATTTTCGTAATCGGCATCGAGCGAATCATCGCCGCCGAACGACATGTCTTCCGAACCTACCAGCTCGACGGCATCCCGCTGAACGATGTCATCGCCACCGGAACCTTCCGCCGAGAAAGCGCCCTCGTCTCCAGTTTCAAAGCCGCCCGCATCCGCGGAAAGCTCGGCGGACGAGTCCCCGTCCCGCCCGAACTCCTGCGTACCGCCGTCCGCGTCACCGTATGCGTCACCGGCGGACGCTGACGCCGGACCGTCTCCTTCCCGACCGGAATCTTCGCGCTCGAGCAGGGGATTCTGCTCAAGCTCCTGTTCGATATATTCGGAGAGTTCAAGATTATTAAGCTGCAGCAGTTTTATCGCCTGCTGAAGCTGCGGCGTCATCACCAGAGTCTGGACCGTCTTGAGATCCAATCTGGGAATTAGGGCCATTATCTTTTGCCTTACATATACTTAGCGGTCGTTTACCCTCTTACAGGGTGAACCTTTCGCCAAGGTAAACGCGCCTGACATCCTCATGGGTAACGATCTCTTCGGGTGCGCCATCCATGAGTACGCGGCCATCGTAAAGAATGTAGGCGCGATCGACGATGTCCAGCGTTTCGCGCACATTATGATCGGTGATCAGCACACCGATCCCGCGATCCTTCAGATGAGACACAAGTTCGCGGATGTCGTTCACCGCAATCGGATCGATCCCGGCAAGCGGCTCATCAAGCAGGATAAATCCGGGATTGGCAGCCAGCGCACGCGCGATCTCCACCCGCCGGCGTTCGCCGCCCGACAGCGCCACCGCCGGGGTCCGCCTCAGATGCGTGATCGAGAACTCGGCCATCAGGTCCTCTATGCGGGCCTCACGCCGTTCAGCCTGCGGCTCGGCAACCTCGACCATCGCGCGGATATTGTTCTCCACCGTGAGGCCACGAAAAATCGATGCCTCCTGCGGCAGATAGCCGATCCCCATACGGGCGCGCCGATACATCGGCAGATTTGTCAGATCGTTCCCGTCGAGGGATATGGAGCCGTAATCGGGGGCGATCAGGCCCGTGACGATGTAGAAACAGGTCGTCTTTCCAGCGCCGTTCGGCCCCAGCAATCCAACCGCCTCGCCTCGTCGAACATGCAGCGACACTTCGCGGAGTACGGGCCGTTTCTTGAACGCCTTACCGATATTCTGGACAACGAGTCCCCGGTTCTCCGAAACAAGCCGGGGAGTCCGGTCGTCGGGGTCCATAACGGCGACATTTTCGTTCATATTATCGTTTTCCGGCACCGGAAAGGTCCTGGGTTCTTACATTTGCCTTCGAAGGCGACCGCCGGTCGAAACCGGATAATTTCCGATTCTGCGCCGGCAACGCCCCGCCACCGTCGACTATATCGCAAAACCGGTTCGGTCCAATGGCATAAAACAAGCGTTTAACCGCAGGCGGCGAAAACCTATCGACCGTCAGTCGATTTCCACCAGCACCCGACCGTCAAGGGACGTAAAACCGAGATAGGAATAGCGGGTACCGGTGGACTCGCAAAACTCTTTCCAGGCCTTGAACTCGTGCAACTTCCATCCGGGATAGTTGAAATATTCGTCGAACAGAACACGTGTACCTGACTGAAGACGGGGACCGATATGATCGAGAATGGTCCTTGTGGATTCGTACAGATCGCAATCTATGTGGACGAAACTTGCGGGACCTTCATGTTCGGCCATGAACCCCGGCAGGGTTTCTTCGAACAGCCCCTTCAGCAACGTAACGTTCCCGGGAACCTTTGGGACCTGTCTCTGGCGAAAGGCACCTGCCGTCTCGACGTGCCCCGTCCAGTCGCCGGGCAACCCGGAAAAACTGTCGAACCCGAAGACCGTCGTTCCCGGCGGCGCGCTCGCGGCTATCTGGCGAATCGTATTGCCGGTGGCGACGCCGAACTCCAGAAACAGCCCTTGAGCGGAAGCACCCTGTGCTGCAAACTCAACCAGGCTGCGGTGGGACGTAAAAATCCTCGCTTCCTGCATTTGTTGCTGTACATAGTCAGCGGATTCGGCGCGGGCCCTCGTCTGCAGCTCGTAGAGCAGATTGCGCGCGTAATATTTGTAAAAAAAACGCTGAACAAGCCGTTCGGAAAAAGACCTGCGAGTCTTCATGCTGAAAGGCCTTCCTCCAGGCAAATATCGGATAGAAAAACCATTGAAAAATATCCGGCTCAATCCTTCGGAAAACCGCCTGTCGAGCGGGTATCCGGACAGATCGCCAGATATAGCAGCTATCGGCAGAATCCGCCAATGACAGCACTATGCAGGATACACAAGTGACTACCGCGACCGTTTCAGCGCTTGTCGTGGCGCGGAACGAGGAAAACCGGATCGAGACCTGTATCGCGAGCGCCGCCTGCGCCGACGAAATCGTGGTTCTGCTCGACAGGTCGGAGGACGCCACGGGCGACATTGCCCGCAGAATGGGCGCCCGCGTCGTCGAAGGCGACTGGGAAGACGAGGGCGCCAGGCGAACGGCAGGGATCTCGGCATGCACCGGAGACTGGATTCTTGAGCTCGATGCCGACGAAAGGATTTCCCGCGCCCTGGCTGACGAGCTGCGCACACTGACCGAATCGGATGCTGCGGATTATTACGTCATTCCGTTTCACAACCATTTCGGCGGCAAGTGGATCCGTTACGGCTGGGGGGCCTATAACGGCGTCGCCGCCAAGTCATGTCTGTTCCGTCGCGACTCGAAAAAATGGCTGGGCGGATCCATTCACCCCCGAATCGATCTTTCAGGCCGGCGCGGTGACGCGACCGGTCACATCGATCATTTCGTCGACGACGACATCGCGGACATGTTCAGGCGACTCGACTGGTACTGTTCCTCTGCCGCCCGGGACGCAGTTGCACGGGGAGAAACGCCGCGACGCCTTTCGACCGGGCGCCGGTTCTTCAGCCGTTTTATCCGGTCCTACTGGAGCCGCAAGGGTTACAGGGAAGGATGGCAGGGAATGGCGCTCGCCCTTTTCTCCGCCCTCTACCCGGTTCTCACGCACCTGAAAATTCTGGAGCTTTGCGAAAAGGCAAAAAGCAACCGGTAAGGGACATCACGGCGACGAAGAACTTCGCCGGGATTTGAAGGACCCTCGGACACGCCTCTGCGCACCGCTCAGCATGCGGCTCACGCCGGTATTCAGATTTACCTCGGCGACCGCGCCGTTGAGCTGATCGTCGCCACGCGTAATCTTGACCCCGCCCCGCAGGACGATGATCCCCGTCTTTGTATTGTAGACGCCGCGGGACGCCCGGACGATTTCCCTGGGTGACGAAACGACGACATTGTCAAACGCCTCGACCCGGTTCATTTCGCTTTTGCCGTCGCGACCGGTCACGAAATGAGCTGTCAGCACATCCGCCCGTAGACGCTTGTCCTCGCGAATCGCGAGTGCGTTGCCGCGCGCCACCGCCAAAGACTTCTTCTCCCAAAACTCCAGGCTTTGCGCGGCGCTTATTTTCTCGGTGCCGGAAATCAGGTGCGGCGCGCCGGTGAGAACGAAGATGCCGCGCTCCACGTCATATACGCCCTTGGTTCCAAAAGCGGTTTGACGCGGCGTCGTAATCCGGACGTCGCCCTCGGCGTCGATGCGCCAGATCTCTGTGCCGCCGCCCGCACCCTTGTGATAGTAGGCAGTCAGCGTATCGCCCCGAACCGTTACATCGCCCTGACGCGCCTTTGCGTTGCCGCGAGCGATATAGGCCTGGTTCTTCTGCTGCCATTCGATGCCTTCGTCAGCAAGGATTTCGATCGGCGTATCCCGCGACTGGTCCGGCAGGCCGATACCCTGCGAGTGCGCAACGCCCGGCGCGCCGGCCAGCAGAGCGGCTGCAAGGAAGACGCGCAGGACAAGGAACCGGAAGCCGCGCACACGCGTCATCTGCGTGATCCTGCTTTTCGTTTCTGCGTTTTGGGATAGAACTCCATTTTGCTCTTCCCCGAGAAAACCAGCACAGCGCCCCGTTCGAGTATCCGGAACCCTTCCGCCTCGACAGTGCCGCCAGGCCCGTGACCGGTGATCCGGTCGTCTCCTTCGGCCCTGCTTGTCGTCAGATCGATCCTGGCGGCGGTCGTTCTGAACTCGTAGCCCGAATCGTGAAACATCGTGACGTCATCCGCAAGATCGAGCCGCTCGCTGTTACGGTTGAACAGCCCCTTTTTCGCCGACAGCGCAACCCACGATCCTGCCCGGGTCGTGATGTCGGCCTTGGGAACCGTCATTTCGAGAAGATCGGGCGCGTTCTTGACCTGCACGGCTGTATCGGCCGTCACCGTAAACGGGTTACCGGACGAATCGGCACCCGTGAAATGGGCATTGACCATTCTCTGGCCAACAGCGGCCTGCACCGAGACTCGCCCGCTGTCGAGGCTGAATTTTTTCGGTGCGCTGGTGAACTGGGGCCAGGCGATCACAAGAACGACGATACACAGGGCGACCAGCGGCAGTGAGATCCGCATCGCGCCGACAAAGCGGGAATAGTGTTCGCCGCTCCTCGGCGTCGGCGTCCAGTCGGTGCGGTAACGGTTAGAGGATTGGGCGCTGTCCGTGTCCTGAGTATGGGCGGGCTCAACCATCGCTGGGACGCCGTCAGACGATGCCCGCGCGGAGCAGGTCGTGAATGTGAAGGATGCCGGCCGGCTTTCCCTCCCGGACGATGAACAATGACGTAATTTTCTGTTCGTTCATCAGACGCAGCGCAGAGGCAGCCAGCGAATCCGGTTCCATGGTTTTCGGCGCCGGCGTCATTACATCGGCGGCGCGACGGCTCAGAAGCCCGTCCCCCATATGCCGGCGTAGATCGCCGTCCGTGATGATGCCCAACAGCACCCCTTCGGCATCGACGATGCCGACGCAGCCAAAACTCTTCGCCGTCATGGTCAGCAGCACATCCGCCATGCTGGTATCGCCCCCGGCCAGCGGCAGGGAATCGCCGCCATGCATGATGTCGAGGACCTTGATGAAGCGTCGGCCCAGCTGCCCGCCGGGATGCAGCGCATTGAAATCGTCGGGCGAAAAATTCTGGCGTTCCAGCAACGCCACCGCCAGCGCATCGCCGAGCGCCAGCATCGCCGTTGTCGACGTCGTTGGCGCCAGATTAAGCGGACAGGCCTCGCGGATATCCGGCAGGACCAGCGACACGTCGCCGGCCTGGTCGAGCGAGCTTCCTCCCTTGCCGGTGATCGCGATCAGCGGGATGGAATTCAGCCTGGTGTGCGCCACCAGATCGGACAGCTCGACCGTTTCGCCGGAGTTCGACAGGGCGAGAACGACATCGCGCTTCGTGATCATCCCAAGGTCGCCGTGGCTTGCCTCGGCGGCGTTCACATACTGGGCAGGTGTACCGGTCGACGCCAGGGTCGCCGCGATCTTGTTGGCGATATGACCGCTTTTTCCCATACCGCTGACGACGACCCGGCCATCCGCCTGGGCCATGAGATCCACGGCTGCCGCGAACCGGCCGTCCAGGGCATCGGCGAGTTTTTGCAGCCCTGCCGCTTCCTCGGTGAGAACGCGCCGGGCGACGTCGACATCCGTCACAGTACCGGGATCCTTGATTTCGGTAGCCAAATCAGAAGTCCTAACGATGACCGAATACAGCTCGTTATACAGCTCGTTATACAGCTCGTGGAACCTTATAGCGCAAATGATCCTGCCTCAGGACCCCAATTGTGAATCGTTGCCGGGCGGCAGCGATCGGGAGTCTCAGTGGGCAAAGATGTCGATGTCGTTCCAGCCCGCGAGATCGAGTTCGGCCCGCACGGGCAGAAAGGAGAAGCATGCCTGCGCGACGAGCATCCTGTCTTCCCGATGCAGCATGTCGCTCAGCGCATCCCGCAGACGGTGCAGATAAAGAACGTCGGACGCGGCATAGGAAAGCTGGGCGTCGCTCAGCTCGTCAGCACCCCAGTCGGAGGATTGCTGTTCCTTCGACAGCGAAACGTCGATGAGTTCCTTGCAGAGATCCTTCAGCCCATGACGGTCGGTATAGGTGCGAACGAGTCGCGATGCGATCTTGGTGCAGAAAATGGGACTGCAGGTGACATTGAGATAGCGGCGAATCACCGCCACGTCGAACCGCGCGAAATGAAACAGCTTGACGACATCGGGGTCGGCCATCAGCGCGCACAGGTTGGGCGCATCGTACACGCCCCGCCGAAACCGGACGATGTGCGCGTCTCCCTCGCCTGAAGAAAGCTGGACGAGGCAGAGACGGTCCCTGTCCGGCTTCAGCCCCAGCGTTTCCGTGTCGACCGCAACGGCCTCGCCGAACGACAGCCCGCCGGGAAGGTCGCCTTCATGGAGTTCAACTGTCATGGCTCTCGCACTCTCCTATGGCCTGAATCCCTATGGCCTTCATCGACCGGCTCGACCGGACGTAAACATTGCGGAGCGGGATGGTGCCCAGGAGAAGACTCGAACTTCCACGACCTTGCGGCCACAGGTACCTGAAACCTGCGCGTCTACCAATTCCGCCACCTGGGCTCCGAGGGAGAGTGGGTATGCCATAGCGGGATCGAATGTCAACCGATTATCGGCCATTATCCAACGTTAGCTTGACGTTCACCAGCCGCCTGTATAATAGCGCCGCGACGCTTGCGGCATTCGGAGGAACGCATGGAACCAGGTATCGTCACCGTGTTCGGCGGGTCGGGATTCGTCGGGCGTCAGGTCGTCCAGGCCCTGGCCCGCACCGGCGCCCGTATCCGCGTGGTTTGCCGCAGGACTGAAGAGGCCCTCCCCTGCAGGACAATGGGCGATGTCGGCCAGGTTGTGCCTGTTGTCGGCAATATCAGGGATAGCGCCTCGATCGCCGCCGCCGTCGAAGGGGCCGATACGGTCGTCAATCTCGTCGGCATTCTGTATGAGCGAGGCCGCCAGACATTCGATGCGGTTCATCGCGACGGCGCCGCCGCGATCGCACGGGAAGCCGCGCGCGCGGGCGTTCGCCGCCTGATTCACGTATCCGCCATAGGCGCCGACCCGGACGCCGACGCCGCCTATGCGCGCAGCAAGGGCGAGGGAGAAGCAGCGGTACGGGAGGCGTTTCCCGAAGCGGTCATTCTTCGTCCGAGCATCATTTTCGGACCGGAAGACGGGTTTTTCAGCCTGTTTGCGGCCATGGCGCGGCTGTCACCGGTCCTGCCGCTGATCGGCGGCGGTCACACAAGGTTTCAGCCGGTTTATGTAGGCGACGTGGCAGCTGCCGTCGCCCGCAGCATGGAGAATTCATCTGCGGTCGGTCGCACCTTCGAACTCGGCGGACCCCGCACCTACAGTTTCCGGGAACTGCTTGAACTCATGCTGCGGGCGATCGACCGGCGTCGACTCCTTATCCCGGTGCCGTTCTGGCTAGCCCGGGCGAAAGCCGCCTGGATCGAGCTATGCCTAGCCTTGCCGGCGATGATCGTCCCCTCTATTACCCCGCCGCCGCCGATTACGCGCGACCAGGTGCGCCTGCTCCGTCGCGACAATGTCGTATCGGAGGACACGGACAATCTAAGCACGCTCGGCATCGAACCCGAGGGCCTCGAAGCGAAGCTACCTGCCTACCTCGTCCGGTACCGTCGGAATGGCGGCAATTTCTCGCGAGCCAGCGGCGAGGCGGCCTGACCCGCCTCCGGTTATGCAATCTTTCTTTCCGGACACGACCGCCGGGATGCCTCAGGCGGCAAGCCACAGAATAACGATTCCGACGATGACCCGGTACACAACAAACGGCGTGTAGGACTGGCGCTGGAGCCATCCCATCATCGCCCAGATGGCAACCAGAGCGGTCAGGAAGGCCAGCGTTGCGGCAAGAATGCCATCAGGCAAAATGGCCAGATTGCCGCTTTGCACCACCTCGATTCCCTGGAGGACGCCTGCCCCGGCTATCGCCGGAATCGCCAGCAGCATCGAGAAGCGTGCGGCGTCCCGTCGTTCGAACCCGAGGATGCGCGCCATGGTGATGGTCACGCCGGCGCGGCTAGATCCGGGAATGACCGCCAGCGCCTGCGCCAGCCCGATAATGAGCGCGTTTCCCCAGGTGAGGTGGTTCAGGCGCCTGATCGTCAGCCCGAAGCGGTCTCCGAGATACAGAAAAATACCGAAAATTATGAAGGCCCAGCCAATGACAACGGGCGCCCGGGTCGCATCGCCCAGCAATATCTTGACGCCCAGCCCCGCCGCCATGACGGGTATGCTGGCGACCACGATCATCGCCGCCAGGCGCGCGCCCTCATCGAACCGTCCGATGAAAATGCGCGCGACGCCGCAAAGGATCATCCAGACCTCGCGGCGCAGGTAGACGATCACGGCGAACAGCGTGCCGACATGAACGGCGACATCGATCGTCAGCCCCTGATCAAGCCACCCCATCAGCCCCGGCGTCAAAACGAGATGACCGGACGAGCTGATCGGCAGGAATTCGGTGATGCCCTGAATAACCGCCAGGACAATGATGTGCAGCAGACTCACCGCAACCTCTTGTTGTTCAGTCTGTTATACACATCCTGCACGAAAGCGACGAACAAGAAAGAGGTCTGTTTACTTGAACGGCTCGCGCACCGCTCGCCCGGCATTTCTGATTGCCGGGTTCTGCCTGGCGCTGGTCCTCAACCTGACCGGTTTTATGACCCTCGCCGCAGTTTTGCCGCAGCTGATGGCCGAATGGGCGCTTACCGGGGGAGAGGCTGGCTGGCTCGGGGGCATTTACTTCGCGGGGTACGTCGCTGCGGTGCCGGTTCTTACTTCGCTGACGGACCGGTTCGACGCGCGACGCATCTGTCTTGCGTCGTCGCTGGTTGCTGCTATCGCCTCGCTGGCGTTCGCCGCAACCGCCGACGGGTTCTGGCCGGCTTTGATCTGGCGTTTTCTCGCCGGCGCGGGATTGGGCGGAACCTATATGCCGGGTCTCAAGGCGCTCACCGACCGCTTGCCGGCACCGGCCCAGGGACGCGCCGTCACCTACTATTCGGCAGTGTTTGCCCTGGGTACCGCGCTCTCGTTTCTGACCGGCGGAGAGATTGCCGAAGCGGTCGGCTGGCACTGGTCGTTCGTCGCCGCAGGCGCAGGCTGTGTTCTCGGCTCCCTGATCGTCGCAATCCTCGCCCGTCCGGTTGCGCCGGACCGACAGGATGCCGCTCCCGGCATGGTCCGGGGTTTTCGCAACGTCCTAAAGAACCGGGAAGCGATGGCCTATATCGTCGCGTTCTTCGGCTATGCGTGGGAAGTCTTTGCGTTCCGCGTCTGGATTGTCGCGTTCATCGTTTATGCCCAGGCAAATTCAGGCAGAGACGAGTTTTTTCTCTCGCCAACCGGTCTCGCAACCCTGTTCGCGCTGGCGGGAGTCTTCGCGAATTTCGGTTTCGGCGAACTGGCCCTGGCCCGTAACCGCCGGATCGTCCTGATGACGGTATCGATCCTGTCCGCTGTGGCGGCGGTGACTGTCGGCATCGCAAACGATATCGCCTATGCGCCGCTGATCGCGCTCTGCTTCGTCTTTGCAATGCTGGCGTCCGGTCGAAACGCGCCGACCACAGCCGGCAGCGTCGCCGCCGCGGCACACGGCGCGCGCGGGACGACCATGGCGGTGCACGCAACCATCGGCTATGCTGGCGGTATCGTCGGACCGCTGGCGGTGGGAATCGCGCTCGACCTTGCGGGCGGAATCGGAACAGCGACCGGCTGGATCGCCGCCTTCTGCACGATGGCGGCAGGCGCGGTTATCTCGTTTCTCGCGCTTCTCGCGATACCCAGGAGAAAACAGTAGGCGCCGCCAGCCCGCGCAAGCGGATTACGGGATCAGCTATCCAGCACGCTCTCGTGGAACAGATCTTCCACCGGATAGGGCGCGTCGATCAGCGTCTGGTCGGTCAGATACTTCATGAAACGTTCAACGCTGGCTTTGTTGGCCTTCAACCCTGACGGCCAGATATCGGCGCCGAACAGGTTTTCCTGATCCTCGAAATCGTTGCGCGCGAAGGCAAGCTCGGCATAGCCGGGATCGTCGTAGAACTCCGCCGCCTGATGCTTGGCATCCTCCCACATCGACATGATGGCGCGCGGCAGGGTCGGGTGACGGTCCACGAGCTCCTGCTTCATGACCATGATGTGCATGATCGGATAATCGCCGTATTTCTTGAAATACCGCGCGCATTCCGCCTTGGTGTCCGGAAACAGCCGGCGCACCTTGCCTTCGCGCATCGCGTTGAGAATCTTGGGCGGCGGGTGCGGGTGGATCATCATGGCGAGTTCGCCCTCGATCAGCCGGTCGGGCGCGCTCGGCTCGTCTATCAGAGTCAGGTCGGCCGCCTCGCGGCCCGGCCAATCGACCAGCTCGGGCGACATGGTATGCCAGTCGAGCTCCTGCCATTTGACGCCGTATTCGAACGCGAGATCGCCCTTGCACAGCACCGACATGGTGGTCTGGAAGCTGCGGCAGCAGACCTTCTTGCCGATGAGGTCCTTTGGCTCCTCCACGCCCGCCGCGGCCGAGACGAACATGTGGTTCTGGCTGAACAGCCGGCGCGGGAAAACCGGCACGGCGGTGTAGGCTGCGCCCCGGCTTTTGGCTGTCAGGTAGGAGGAGACCGACATTTCGCAGATATCGAATTCCTCGCCCTTCATGAAGCGCGCATGCCGTTCTATCCCGTCGCGCCGCGGCGGCGCCATGCCGACCTCGAGCGCACGCAGGGTGAAATCAGCGTCCGCCGGGGGTTCCACCATGCCCATGAAAAACGGCACGTGGCGATCGTAGCGTTCGAGCGCGATAGATAGTTCAGCGGTCATGGAGAGCTCCCTGTGTATTATTGCGAACAACTCATGCTAGCGCGGAATCGGTCATCGCGGAACCGGCCCGCAGCCCCACCCCGCCACCGAAACTCTGTTTTCGATTCAGGCGATCGATTACACTTCATGTCATGCGTGTGCTCTACCATCTCTGGCTTTCGCCTTTCTGCCGCAAGGTGCGAATCGTCCTGCTGGAGAAGTCACTGGATTTCGAGCTCAAGACCGAAAATTACTGGCAGCGGCGCGAGGAGTTCCTCGCGCTCAACCCGGCCGGCGACGTGCCGGTCATGGTGGAAGAAGACGGTCAGTCAATCAGCGATTCCGCCGCCATCTGCGAATATCTGGAGGAAATTGCACCTGAACCGCAACTATTCCCCGGAACGCCCGCCGAACGGGCCGAAATTCGCCGCCTGGTCGCCTGGTTCGACGGCAAGTTCTACTCGGAAGTCACCCGGTTGCTGGTCGGCGAGAAGATCATGAAACGGTTCCTGCGCGGCGGCGCGCCGAATTCCGAGGCGATCCGCGCCGGCAAGCAGAACATCCACCACCATCTCGACTATGTCAGCTGGCTTACGGAACGGCGCACCTGGCTGGCCGGGCCGAATTTTTCGATCGCCGATATCGCTGCGGCGGCGCAGATCTCGTCGGTCGACTATATAGGCGATGTGCCGTGGGACGAGCACGAGGACGCCAAGGACTGGTACGCCCGCGTCAAGTCGCGCCCGTCCTTCCGCCCGATACTCGCGGACCATCTGCCCGGCGAGCCGCCGCCGAAACATTACGCCGATCTGGATTTTTAGGGACTTTTTATCAACGGCACCGGCCCTCTCCCCCACCCGGCCACCCATCAGGATACTCACGTGGGTGGCCGGGTGGGGGAGAGGGCCGGTGCGAAAACTATCATCTATTTCGCCGCGCCCTTCCCGGCGCCGCCATCCATGTTCTGAAGATTCCGCCGCGCCGCATCGGTCAGCGGTCCTTCGACGGCGATCTCGATCACTTTGAGCCAGTCGGCGCGGGCGCCGGACTCATCGCCCTGCGCCGTGAGGATCAGGCCGCGTTCGAGCAGCGCATCGGGCTTGTCGGGCAGCTCCTTCAGCACCGCGTCGATATCCTGCCGCGCCAGATCGATGGCCTCGACCTTTCGCCATGCGCTGGCCCGGAAGGTCAGCGCGTCGATCCTGTCGGGTGAAATCTCCAGCGCCCGATTGAGATCGTCCAGCGCTTCCCAGTTCTTGCCGAGCGAGACCAGCGCGATGGATCGGTCGATCATCATGTCGACATTATGCGGCTGGAGCGCGAGCGCATCGCCCAGCAACTTCGCGGCGGTCTGCGGCCGGCCGGCGATGATCCAGCCATTCGCCGCCTGGGCCAGCAGCCCGGCCTTGAGATCGGGCCGCGCCGGGTCGCCGCTTGCGGCGAGTTCCTCCAGCAGCCGCGCCGACTGGCTGTATTCGCCAAGCCCCAGCATCGCCACCGCGATGCAGTGAAGCGCCGCATCGCCGCCGCCCTCCTTGCGCCATTCAAGCGCCGACTGCCGCGCCGCTTCGGGCCGCGTCCGGGCGAGCTGCATGCAGGCGCTGTACTGCCGCGCCTCGGCCGATCGGGGCGTCAGATCGGGCTGCCGCTGGGCGGTCGCCGAATGAGCCGCCAGAGATACCGCCAGAGTGAGGGCCGCGATTCTCGGTCTCGGGAAAAGCCTGTCGGTCATGGCGATCCATCGTTAAAACGATGGACAACTTTACCAACGGACGCCCATCGGCGGACAGGCTCATGTCGCATCTTTTCTGTTTCGGGACGGGATATGTCGCAAGCCGACTTGCGGCCGACCTGCTTTCGGAGGGCTGGACGGCGGCCGGTACGTGCCGGGAATCGACCAAACGCGATACGCTGGCGAAATCCGGCATCGAGCCGGTCCTGTTCGACGGCAGCGCGCCGGTTCCGTCTGAACAGCTGGAGAACGTCACGCATATCCTGATCTCTATTCCGCCGGGAGAGGATGGCGACCCGGCACTGGTCCATCACGCGGGTCTGCTGGAAGAATGCGAATCACTGCGATGGGTCGGATATTTGTCGGCGACCAGCGTCTATGGCGACAGCGGCGGCGCGCTGGTTGATGAAGACGCTCCGCTGCTTGCGACGGCGTTGCGCGGCAGACGCCGGGTCGAGGCGGAGCGGGCCTGGCTCGACCTGAACCTGCCGATCCATGTTTTTCGGCTCGCCGGCATCTACGGGCCGGGCCGGTCGGCGTTAGACCAGCTCAAAGCCGGCATGGCGCGGCGAATCGACGCGCCGGGTCATCTGTTCTCCCGAATCCATGTCGACGATATCGTCGCGGTTCTCCGCGCCTCAATGGCGAAACCGAAACCGGGCGCGATCTACAATGTTTGCGATGACGAGCCGTCTGAAAGCGCCGACGTGGTCGCCTTTGCCGCCGATCTTCTGGGCCTCGATCCGCCGCCGCTCGTCGTGCTGGAAGATGCGGAGCTGAGCCCGATGGCGCGGAGTTTCTATGCTGACCGGCGGCTGATCGACAATCGCCGCATCAGGAATGAGCTGGGCGTTGTCCTGCAATATCCCGACTACCGCGCTGGCCTAGCCGCAATTCTGGCAGAGCGCATCGACCGTCCGGCATAGCAGCGCTAGATCCTCGTCGCGCGACAGGCGGTGATCGCCGTCCTTGATCAGGGTCACGGAGACGGCTTCGTGACGAAGCCTTTGGGCGATGGCGAGGGAGTGTTCCCACGGCACGTCGGGGTCCCGCTGGCCGTGGAGCAGATGCACCGGACAGTCAATGTCGATTTCTGCGTCCAGCAGCAGATGATTTCGCCCGTCCTCGATCAGACGTTTCGTAATCGGGTATGGCGTATCGCCGTACTCGGTCGGCGCATAATAGACGCCTTCGCGCTCTATGGTCTGCCTGATGTCGTCGGAAAATTTCGGCCACATCAGCCGTTCGGTGAAATCCGGTGCGGCGGCGATGCCGACAAGGCCGGCGATACGGTCGGGCCGCGCCAGCGCAGCGAGCAGCATGATCCAGCCGCCCATCGAGGAGCCGACGACAACCTGCGGACCGTCGGTCAGCGCGTCCAGCGCGGCAATGGCATCGTCCTTCCAGTCGCCGATGCAGCCATTGGCGAAATCGTCGGACGACGCGCCGTGACCGCGATAATCCAGCCGCAGGAACGCCTGACCGGTCTTCCGGCAGTGCTCCTCCAGGACGACCGCCTTGGTCCCGGTCATGTCCGACATGAAACCGCCGAGAAAAACCACCCCGGGACCGTCCCCGTCATGCCGGTGAAAGGCCAGCGCTGCGCCGTTATCGCATTCCAGCAGGCCGGGAATGTCTCCGCTCGGGTTTCTGGCGATCTGGGGCATGTCGTTCTACCGGCTGTATTCGAGTCGCGGACCGTTCTAAGAATAGGTCATGGAATCGTCATCCTCCAGTGCGGACGGCGCGTCGCCGCCGACCATTTTGCAGATTCTGCCCTCTCTGGTGACAGGCGGCGTGGAACGCGGCGCGGTCGAGGTCGCCCGTGCGATCACCGAGGCCGGATGGCGGGCGCTCGTGGCATCCAGCGGCGGACAGATGGTCGCCGAGATCAGTCGCGCCGGGGCGACGCATATCGATTTCCCGGCGGCGACCAAAAACCCGCTGGAGATGTGGCGCAACGTCTCGAAGCTCGCCGCCCTGATCGAACAGCACGAGGTCGATATCGTCCATGCAAGATCGCGTGCACCGGCCTGGAGTGCGCTTTACGCCGCGAAACGCACCGGCGCCACCTTCATGACGACGTTTCACGGCAACTACAATGTCGGCAACCCGGCCAAGCAGTTCTACAACTCGGTCATGGCGCGGGGCGAGCGCGTCATCGCGATCTCCGAGTTTATCGCCGAACAGGTACGCGACCGCTACAGCGCCGATCCATCGCGAATCCGGGTGGTGCCGCGCGGCGTCGATGTCGATATTTTCAGCCCCGCGGCGGTTTCCGCCCAGCGGGTGATCCAGCTCGCCGAGCAATGGCGGATTCCCGATACGGCGCGAGTCGTGATGCTGCCGGGCCGGCTGACCCGCTGGAAAGGACAGACGGTGCTGATCGAAGCGCTGTCGCGGCTCGCCGACCGGACCGACCTGCGCTGCCTGATCGTCGGCGGCGACCAGCGGACCGGTTACCGGGAAGAGCTCGAACGCCAGGTCTCGCGCAGCGGGCTCGAACCCTATGTCCAGTTCACCGGCGACTGCCGCGATATGCCGGCGGCCTTCATGCTGGCCGATGTCGTCGTATCGGCCTCGACCGACGCCGAGGCATTCGGTCGCGTGATCGTGGAGGCGCAGGCGATGGGACGGCCGGTCATCGCCACGGATCACGGCGCAGCGCGCGAAACGGTGATCGAGGGCGAAACCGGCTGGCTGGTCCCGCCGGGCGACGCCAGTGCGCTGGTCGCGGCTCTGGAGCAGGCGCTCGCCCTCGACCCGGATGCGCGCGAGGCGATGGCCGCGCGCTCGATGGAACGGGTTCACCGCGACTACACGCGGGAACTGATGTGCGACCGGACGCTTTCGGTTTACGAGGAGCTGCTCGCGGAGCGCGCCGCACGATGACCCTTCCGGATGCGCAGGCCGGACGTGTGCAACGGATACTGGTGATCAAGCTGGGCGCGCTGGGCGACGTGGTGCTGGCGATGGGGCCGTTCGCGGCCATCCGTAACTGCCATTCCGATGCCCATATTACGCTTCTCACCACGCCGCCCTTCGCGGCGTTGCTGAATAACTCCCCCTGGTTCGACGAAATCCAGGCCGAAGACCGCGCGCCCCTCTGGAAGCCGGGTGTGTGGCTCGGTTTGCGGCGATGGTTGCGCGCCGGTGCGTTCAACCGGGTCTACGATCTGCAGACCTCGGACCGGAGCGGCTGGTATTTCCGGCTGATGGGGCCGGGGCCGCGCCCCGAATGGTCGGGAATCGCACCGGGCTGTTCCCATCCGCACGCCAACCCGGATCGCGATTTCATGCACACGATCGAACGCCAGGCGGAACAGCTACGCATGGCGGGAATCGACAATGTGCCGGATGCGGACCTGTCCTGGATCGACGCCGACACGAGCCGGTTCGGCCTGTCGGACCGATACGCCCTGCTGGTGCCGGGCGGCGCGCCGCATCGCCCGGCAAAGCGCTGGCCGGCCGAACGATATGCGGCGCTCGCCGTCAAGCTGTGGACACAGGGCATCCAGCCGGTCGTACTCGGCGGTGCGGCGGAACGCGCCATCGGCGAGACCATCGCCGCAGAATGTCCTGAGGTCCGCGACCTGACAGGCCAGACATCGATGGCGGATATCGCCGTGCTGGCGCGCCATGCCGCTTGCGCTATCGGCAACGATACCGGCCCGATGCACTTTATCGTCGCCGCCGGATGCCCGTCGGTGGTGCTGTTTTCCGCCGAGTCCGATCCCGCGCTGACCGCGCCGCGCGGGCCGGCGGTCACGGTGCTGCGCGAGACCGATCTTGCGACCCTGCCGGTGGAATCGGTTGAAGCCGCCTTAACTTTGCGTTAAACGGCACGCTGTTAACCTTATTCTGTCCGAATTGTCGAACCAGAGGCGACTTCGTCCGAATGAACGCCAGATGCTGAACGCGCCTTCATGAGCGCCCCCGACGACATCGCTGCGCCCGCACCGGCGGCGTCGCAGTCCGGCGGCGTAACGATTACTCTTCCAGACGGCAGCAAACGCAGCTTCGACGCCCCGGTTACGGGCGCAGAGCTGGCGGCCGATATCGGTCCGGGTCTGGCAAAGGCGGCGCTCGCCATCCGGATGGACGGCGAAGTGCGCGACCTCTCCTGGTCAATCGACAGGGATACAGACATCGCCATCATCACGCGCAAGGACGAGGATGCGCTGGAGCTGATCCGGCACGATTCCGCGCATGTCATGGCGCAGGCCGTGCAGGAGCTTTATCCCGGCACGCAGGTCACCATCGGCCCGGCCATCGAGCACGGCTTCTACTACGATTTCGCGCGCGAGGACCCGTTCACGCCGGAAGATCTGGAGAAGATCGAAGCGCGGATGAAAGAGATCGTCGCTGCCGATGAGCCCTTCGTTCGCGAAGTATGGGACCGAGACGACGCGATCCGCGAATTCTCCGACATGGGCGAAAAATACAAGGCAGAGCTGATCGAAGGCCTGCCGCGCGACGAGGACGTGTCCGTCTATCGCCCGGGCGCCTGGTTCGATCTGTGCCGCGGTCCGCATCTGCCGTCGACCGGCCATGTCGGCGAGGGGTTCAAACTGCTGAAACTGGCCGGCGCCTACTGGCGGGGCGATTCCCGCAACGAGATGCTGCAGCGCATTTACGGCACGGCCTGGCGCGACGAGAAGGAACTCCGGCTGCATCTCGAGCGGCTGGAAGAGGCTGAGAAGCGCGATCACCGACGGCTGGGACGTGAGATGGATCTGTTCCATTTCCAGGAAGAAGCCGTGGGCTCCGCCTTCTGGCACGCAAAGGGATGGACGCTCTATCGCGCCATCGAGCGCTATATGCGCGCCCGGCTCGAAGAAGCCGGATATATCGAGGTCAAGACGCCGACGCTCTACGACCGGGTGCTGTGGGAGCAGTCCGGTCACTGGGAGAAATTCCGTGAACATATGTTCACGGCCGATACCGAAGACGACCGCACGCTCGCCGTGAAGCCGATGAACTGCCCCGGCCATGTGCAGATTTTCCGCCAGGGCATCAAGAGCTACCGCGATCTGCCGCTACGCATGGCCGAGTTCGGCTCATGCCACCGTTACGAGCCGTCGGGCGCACTGCATGGGTTGATGCGGGTGCGCGCCTTTGTGCAGGACGATGCGCATATCTTCTGCACCGAGGACCAGGTCACGGCGGAGACCAGGGCGTTCTGCGACCTGCTGCAGCAGGTCTACGCCGATTTCGGCTTCACCAACGTTGCGGTGAAATTCTCCGACCGGCCGGAAGTCCGCGCCGGAGACGACGCCGTGTGGGACAAGGCGGAAGGCGCGCTCAAGGATGCGGTCGCCGAGGCCGGGCTCGACTATACGCTTAACCCGGGCGAAGGCGCGTTTTACGGGCCGAAGCTGGAATTCGTGCTACGCGATGCTATCGGCCGCGACTGGCAGTGCGGCACGCTGCAGGTCGATTTCGTTCTGCCGGAACGGCTGGACGCGGATTACGTCGCGGATGACGGCGGCAAGCACCGGCCTGTCATGCTGCACCGCGCGATCCTGGGATCGTTCGAGCGTTTTATCGGCATCCTGATCGAGCATTACGCCGGGCGCATGCCGATGTGGCTGTCGCCGGTTCAGGCTGTGGTCGCGACGATTACGGATGCGGCCGACGGCTATGCCGAACAGGTCGCCGCCGCATTGAGAGACGCCGGTCTCCGCGTCGAGTGCGATCTCCGCAACGAAAAAATCAATTACAAGGTACGGGAACACAGCCTCGCCAAGGTGCCGGCCCTACTGGTGGTCGGCACCAAGGAGCTGGAAGCCCGCACCGTGGCGATGCGGCGGCTGGGCGGAAAGAATCAGGAAATTCTTGCGCTCGACGAAGCCGTCGCTAGACTTTCAGAGGAAGCGGCGCCACCCGCCCGATAGGCGGACGCGGCGAGCAATCAGGGGAGAAACGCTCATACCAAGACGACCTTTTTTTCGGCCGGAGCCTGAAAAGGACGACCGGCGCATAAACGACGCGATCGTTGCAGCCCAGGTGCGGCTGATCGATCCTGATGGTGAACCGCTTGGCGTGATGCCGACCGCAGACGCCCTCGCCAAGGCCGAATCCTACGGTCTCGACCTGGTGGAGATGGCATCCAGCGCCGACCCGCCTGTCTGCAAGATCCTCGATTACGGCAAGTTCAAGTACGAGGACCAGAAGCGCAAGGCCGAGGCGCGCAAGAAGCAGAAGACCATCGACGTCAAGGAAATCAAGATGCGCCCCGGCATCGAGGCGCACGATTACGACGTCAAGATGCGCGCCATGCGCCGCTTCCTCGAAGAGGGCGACAAGGTCAAGGTGACGCTCCGCTTCCGCGGACGCGAACTGGCTCATCAGGATCTCGGCATGAAGGTCCTTCACCGGGTGCGCGACGACCTGGAGGAAGAAGCCAAGGTCGAGCAGCATCCCAGGATGGAAGGCCGCCAGATGGTCATGGTGATGGCGCCCGTGAAATAGCCGTTCGGGGGCCTCGCGCCCCCTGACAGCCGTTCCGTCAAACACTTGCATTCGCCGCTTACGGCGGCTATAACCCGCGCTCCCGGGAAACCGGGGGAAATGCGGACGGTCCGGCTATTTCCGGCGCGATGCGCACGGAAAGGGCATGCCGAGGCGGTCCACGGGATTCGAACCGCTTGCGCGGTTTCGCATCTGCCCTCTCCCCCACCCGGCCACCCACAGGATACTGGCGTTGGGTGGCCGGGTGGGGGAGAGGGCTGGAGCAGCGCAGGGGGGCAGAGCCCAAAACGGTAAGCACCAGACATAAGGAAACCGAAATGCCCAAGATGAAGACCAAATCGAGCGCCAAGAAGCGCTTCTCCAAGACGGGATCGGGCAAGATCAAGCGCAGTTTCGCCTATAAGAGCCATTGCCTTGAGGAAAAGCCCCAGAAGATGAAACGCAAGGCGCGCGGCACGTCGACGCTCGCCCCGGTGGACGCAAAGATCGTCCGCCAGTTCATGCCCTATCTCTGATTACCCGGATTACGGAGAAGCACCATGTCACGCGCACGCACGGGCGTTCAGGCACACGCCCGCCACAAGAAAATTCTCAAGCTCGCCAAGGGCTATCGCGGCCGCAATTCGGACGCCTTCACGATCGCCAAGGAGAAGGTCGAGAAGGGTCTGCAATACGCCTATCGCGACCGGCGCAACAGGAAGCGCAGCTTCCGTGCGCTGTGGATCCAGCGGATCAACGCCGGCGCCCGCGAGAACGGGCTGACCTATTCGCAGCTCATGAACGGCATCAACAAGGCCGGCATCGAGCTCGACCGCAAGGTCCTGTCCGATCTCGCGATCAAGGAACCGGAAGCCTTTAAGACGGTCTGCGAACAGGCCCAGGCGGCGCTTGCCGGTTAAGCTCGGCTCGGCGAAGCGGGATTCAGCTTCGCCAACAGCGGAAACGCGATGTCCACCGATAGCCTCGACACCCTGCAGGAAGAGCTGCTCGGCGCGGTCGCCGGCGCGTCCGATCTCGACGCTCTGGAAGAGGTCCGCGTCCGCGCGCTCGGCCGCAACGGGGTCCTCACCGAACGGCTCAAGGGGCTGAGCCAGGCAGCGCCGGAAGATCGCCGCGCGCTGGGCCAGGGTCTGAACGCGGTCAAGAACGCCGTGTCGGACGCCATCGAGGCGCGCAAGACGGACCTGGAATCTTCCGCTCTCGACCAACGGCTGGCGACCGAGACCATCGACGTGACCCTGCCGCCGCGGCCCGAAGCGCAGGGCCGCATCCACCCGATCAGCCAGACCGTCGACGAGATGGTGGCGATCTTCTGCGAGATGGGCTTCACGGTCGCCGAAGGGCCGCATATCGAGACCGATTTCAATAATTTCACGGCTCTCAACATCCCTGCCGACCATCCCGCGCGGCAGGAGCACGACACGTTCTACCTGCCGGAAAAGGAAGACGGCTCGCGCCTCGTGCTCAGGACGCACACTTCGCCGGTGCAGATCCGCACCATGGTCGAGCAGGAACCGCCGATCCGCATCGTGGTGCCCGGCCGGACCTTTCGCGCGGACTACGACGCCACCCATTCGCCGATGTTTCACCAGATCGAAGGTCTGGTGATCGACGAAACGACCCATATGGGTCACCTGAAAGGCTGTCTGATCGAATTCTGCAGAGCCTTCTTTGAGATCGACGATCTGCCGGCGCGGTTCCGCCCGTCATACTTCCCCTTCACCGAACCGTCGGCGGAAATGGATATCGCGTGCTCACGCGAAGGCGGCGGGCTGACCATCGGCGGCGACGGCGGCGCGGGCGACTGGCTTGAGATTCTCGGCTGCGGCATGGTCAATCCCAGGGTGCTCGAGAATTGCGGCATTGATTCCAGCCGCTATCAGGGCTTCGCCTTCGGGCTGGGCATAGAGCGCGCGGCGATGCTCAAATATGGCATTCCCGATCTCAGAACCTTTTATGAATCGGATTTGCGCTGGCTGCGCCATTACGGCTTCGCACCGCTCGACATTCCGTCTATCGCGGGAGGGCTTTGATGAAATTCACCCTCTCCTGGCTCAGGGAACATCTGGAAACCGAGGCGTCGCTCGACGATATCGTCGAGCGGCTGTCGATGCTCGGGCTGGAGGTCGAGGAGGTCGACGACCGCGCTGCTGCGCTCGGCGCGTTCGTGATCGGCGAAGTCGTAGAGGCGAAACAGCACCCCAACGCCGACCGGCTACGCGTCTGCATGGTCGATGCCGGAGACGGCCCGGTTCAGGTGGTGTGCGGCGCGCCCAACGCGCGGGCCGGCATGAAGGGCGTGTTCGCGCCGGCCGGAACCTACGTGCCGGGCACCGACCTGCTGCTCAAGAAAAGCAAGATCCGCGGCGAGGAATCCAACGGCATGCTGTGCTCCGAGCGCGAGATGGGGCTGTCGGACGACCACGAGGGCATCATCGAGCTGCCCGAAGACGCACCGGTCGGCGAAGGCTGGGCGCAATGGGCGAATATGGACGACGCGATCATCGATATCGGCCTGACCCCCAACCGCGGCGACTGCGCATCCGTCCGCGGCATCGCGCGGGATCTCGCCGCCGCCGGGCTGGGGACGCTGAAACCGCTCGACACCTTGCCGGTTCCGGGAACTTTCGACAGCCCGGTCGCCTGGCGGCGCGATTTCGCTGACGGCGCGGGCGATGCCTGCCCCTACGTGATCGGACGCTATTTCCGCAACGTGAAGAACGGCCCGTCGCCGCAATGGCTGCAGGACCGGCTGCGCTCGATCGGGCTGCGGCCGATCTCGGCGCTGGTCGACATCACCAACTGGGCGACCTTCGATCTCGGTCGCCCGCTCCACGTGTTCGACGCCGATAAAATCTCAGGCGATCTTGTCATGCGGTTCGCCACGGCCGGCGAGAAGATCCTTGCGCTCGACGGTCGCGAATACGAGCTCGACAACGGAATGACCGTAATCGCGGACGACACGGCGGTCCGCGCCATCGGCGGCGTGATGGGCGGCGAGGATTCTGGCTGCACGGATGAGACCGTCAACGTTTTCCTCGAAGTCGCCCTGTTCGATCCGATCCGCATCGCGGAAACAGGCCGCAAGCTGGGCATCCTGTCCGACGCGCGCTACCGGTTCGAACGCGGCGTCGACCCGACCTCCGCTGACTGGGGAGCAGAGATTGCAACCCGGATGATTCTCGATCTGTGCGGCGGCGAGGCCTCAAACACTGTATCGGCGGGCGAAATGCCGGACTGGACCCGCTCGGTCTCTTTGCGTACGAACCGGACGCTCTCGCTCGGGGGCATCGACCTCCCGGTCGATGAGCAGGAAGAAATCCTGTCACGGCTCGGTTTCGAGACCAGCCTTTCGGGCGAGGAAATCAAAGCGGCCATCCCGCCCTGGCGGCCCGACATCGACGGCGAGGCCGACCTGGTCGAAGAGGTTCTGCGAATTCACGGCTATGACGACATCCCCACCCTGCCGCTGGAACGCAACACGGTGATCCCGCGCCCCGTCCGTACCGGAGAACAGAAGCGGGCCGAGGATGTGCGCCGGGTGCTCGCCGCGCGCGGGCTGGTCGAGGCCGTGACCTATTCGTTCATGGAAGAGGCGCAGGCCGATCTGTTCGGCGGCGTGAATGACAGCGTACGGCTGGTCAACCCGATCAGCGCGGACCTCAGCATCATGCGCCCGTCGATCCTGCCTAACCTCATCGCGGCAGCGGGCCGCAACATGGCCCGCGGCATCGACGATCCGGCCATTTTCGAGGTCGGCCCGCAATACAGCGACGACACGCCGGCAGGACAAACGTCGGTCGCTGCCGGAATTCGCGCCGGCATGGCGGGCGAGCGCCACTGGGCTTTGAGGCCCGAACCGCTCGATGCGTTCCACGCCAAGGCGGATGCGCTCGCTGCGCTCTCAGTCGCGGGCGCGCCGGTCGACAACCTCACGACCGACCAGGACGTACCGGGCTGGTATCACCCGGGACGCGCCGGCGCGCTGCGTCTCGGCAAAAACGTGCTGGCCCATTTCGGCGAAATTCACCCGCGGATCGCCGCCGCGTTCGATATCGACGCGCCGCTGGTGGGATTTGAAATCCACCTCGACGCCGTGCCACCGATCCGCAGCAAGGGACCGGCGAAGAAACTGCTCCAGCTTTCCGCCCTCCAGCCGGTGCATCGCGATTTCGCCTTCATCGTCGCAGAAGACGTGGCGGTTGCCGATGTGCTGCGCGCGGTAAAAACAGCCGGCGGAAACCTGCTGTCGGACGTATCGCTGTTCGATGTCTATCAGGGCAAGGGCGTCGAGGACGGTAAGAAATCGCTCGCCATTTCCGTTACCCTCCAGCCCGTCGAGGCGACCCTCACCGACGAGGAAATCGAAAAAATCGGCGCTGACATCATCGCCGGCGTGGAAAAACGCACGGGTGGCGTGCTGAGGAGATAATTTCTCCCGATTATCCCTGCGTTACGGGCAAGGAGACAGAACCGGACCCGGTTCCGAAATGAATTTCCCGTGAAAGGGGGTTACTTTCAGGAAAACGACGCCCCATTTTCGAAACTGTGGGTATCCGCCCGAAAATTCGATCAGGACGAGTTGCTTCATGAAAAAGATTCTTCTTTCCGTCTTCACAGGACTCCTGTTCGGCGCGCTGGGCGGGTTCGTCATCGGCATCTTCGTCTACCCCTATATCTTCCCGCCGGCGCCTGCGATGGAAGAGGTCGCCAACCGCGATACCAAGACCGCCGTCGCGACGGGAACGTTCATTCACGCCAACCCCTCCGACCCGGTGCATTACGGCATGGGCGGCGTCGAGATCCTGCGCGATCCCGCAGGCGCGCATGAGGTGCATCTCAAACCGGACTTCAAAGTCGGGCCGGGGCCGCGCTTTCATGTCTATCTCGCCGATCGGGCGGATATCACGACCGACGACCACTTCGAACAGTCGAAAGTAACCGATCTCGGCATGCTGCGATCCTTTGAAGGCAGCCAGGTTTTCAGAGTCCCTGCGGGCACCGACATGTCGACGGTCAGAAGCGTCGTCGTCTGGTGCAAGGAATTCAACGTTCTGATTACGCCGGCGACGCTCAAGACCGGCTCCTGAAATCAGCGTCCGGAGATTTTTCCGGACGCTCCGGATTCTCTTGCCGAAATCCGCGTAACTCCCTATTTTCCGCGGCACATGACCGACCTGTCCCACATTCGTAATTTTTCGATCATCGCCCATATCGACCACGGGAAATCGACCCTGGCCGACCGGCTGATACAGGTCTGCGGCGGCGTCACAGAGCGCGAGCTGAAGGAACAGATGCTCGATACGATGGATATCGAGCGTGAGCGCGGCATCACCATCAAGGCCCAGACGGTTCGGCTCGATTACAAGGCGAAGGACGGCAGGACTTATCAGCTCAACCTGATGGACACGCCGGGCCATGTCGATTTCGCCTACGAAGTTTCTCGCTCGCTGGCGGCCTGCGAGGGCGCGCTGCTGGTGGTGGATGCCTCTCAGGGCGTGGAGGCGCAGACTCTCGCCAACGTCTATCTGGCTGTCGATGGCGATCTCGAAATCATCCCGGTGCTCAACAAGATCGACCTGCCGGCGGCCGAGCCCGACCGGGTGCGCCAGCAGATCGAGGACGTGATCGGCATCGACGCGTCCGGCGCGCTGGAGGTTTCCGCCAAAACCGGGATCGGCATTGAGGACACGCTGGAAGCGCTGGTCACCCTTCTGCCGCCGCCCGAGGGCGATGCGGACGCGACACTCAAGGCTCTGCTGGTCGACAGCTGGTACGACGCATATCTCGGCGTGATCGTGCTGGTGAGGATCAAGGACGGGGTGCTCAAGCGCGGCATGAAAGTCCGCTTCATGGCGACCGGAGCGGTGCATCAGATCGATTCGGTCGGGGTCTTCACGCCCAAGCGCGCCGAGGTGGATGCGCTGCGGCCGGGAGAGATCGGCTTTATCACCGCGTCGATCAAACATGTATCGGAAACGAAGGTCGGCGACACGATTACCGACGACCGCCGCCCGACCGAAGACCCCCTGCCCGGCTTCAAACCGTCCGTGCCGGTTGTTTTCTGCGGGCTCTTCCCGGTCGATGCAGCCGATTACGAGGATCTGCGCGAGAGCCTGGCGAAGCTGGCGCTCAACGATTCGAGCTTTCATTTCGAGCCGGAAACGTCCGCCGCTCTCGGCTTCGGATTCCGCTGCGGGTTTCTCGGGCTGCTGCATCTCGAAATCGTACAGGAACGGCTTGCGCGCGAATTCGACCTCGAACTCATCACCACCGCGCCATCGGTCATCTACAAGGTCCATATGTCGGACGGTTCGGTGCTGGAAATGCATAACCCGGCGGACTGGCCCGACGTCACGAAGATCCGCGCGGTCGAAGAACCCTGGATCAAGGCGACCATCCTCGTGCCGGACGAATATCTGGGCGCTGTGCTGACGCTGTGCCAGGAACGGCGCGGGATCCAGGAACAGCTCACCTATGCCGGCAACCGGGCGATGGCTGTCTACCGACTACCGCTCAACGAGGTGGTGTTTGATTTCTACGACCGGCTGAAATCGGTGACGCGCGGCTATGCGAGCTTCGATTACCAGCTCGAAGAATATGTCGAGGGCTCGCTGGTCAAGGTATCGATCCTGGTCAACGCTGAGCCCGTCGATGCGCTGTCGATGATCGTCCATACCAGCCAGGCCGAACCGCGGGGCCGGGCCATCTGCGGCCGGCTCAGGGACCTGATCCCGCGCCAGCTTTTCAAGATTCCACTACAGGCCGCGATCGGCGGCAAGGTCATTGCGCGCGAGACCATCAGCGCCATGCGCAAGGACGTGACCGCCAAATGCTATGGCGGCGACGTATCGCGCAAGCGCAAGCTGCTGGAGAAGCAGAAGGAAGGCAAGAAGCGGATGCGCCAGTTCGGCTCGGTCGAAATTCCGCAAACCGCCTTTATCGAAGCGCTGCGCATCGGCGAGGACTAGAGTTTTCCCATTCTCCCGCCGGTCATGACTGGCGACAATCGACGCCGACCGCGTCTGAAACCGAGGCGAACCCGTCGGCAATCAGAAGCGCGGCAAGCCCGTCCTTGATCTCGCGGACCAGCCCCGGTCCGCCATAGACCAGCGCCGTGTATATCTGGACCAGCGTCGCGCCGGCGCGAATCCGGGCATAGGCGTCCCTCGCGCTGGAAATGCCGCCGCAGCCGATCAGAGGAATTTTTCCGCCGGTCAGCCGGTACAGTTTCGACAGCGCTTCCGTTGCCGGCGCAGCCAGCGGCGGACCACTGAGTCCGCCCGTTTGCTGCGCATCAGCACCGCGGAGCGAAGCCGGTCTTACCGTCGTGGTATTCGCCGCAATCAGCCCGTCAATGCCGGCGGCGAGCGAGATTTCCACGACCGCCTCCAGCCCTTCATCGTCGAGATCGGGAGAAATCTTCACCAGCATCGGCGTCTCGGCATGGGCCGCGTCGCGCGCGGCAATCGCACCATCGAGCAGAGGACGAAGATGCTCCCGCTCCTGCCAGACACAGAGGCCGGGGGTATTCGGACAGGACACGTTGATCACCAGATAGGACGCATCGTTCGCCAGCCGAGAAATCCCTGCCGTGATGTCCCGGATCGCATCGTCGGTGCCGGTATTGATGCCGACATTGACGCCGACGATCGCGCCGGAACGCTCCCGGTTTGCAAAATTCTGCGCGAACCGGTCGAGACCCCGGCTGGGAAACCCAAGCCGGTTGATCAGCGCCCTGTCCTCGGGGAGGCGGAACAGGTTGGGTCTGGGATTGCCGGGCTGGGGCAGCGGCGTCACGGTGCCGGCTTCGGCAAAACCGAATCCGGATGCGATAAGCCCGTCGAGCGCCTCGGCGTCCTTGTCGAACCCCGCCGCCATGCCGATCGGGTTGGAAAAATCCATCCCCCAGAGCCGGGTCGCCAGAACCGGCGCATCCGGTTCCCGATCGGTCGGCGTCAGCCGATGCTTGAGCGCGAGGATCGCTGCCCGGTGCGCCATGTTGGGAGGCAGCCGCCGCAGCAAAGCGGTACCGGTGCGAAACAGGTCTAATCGTCTTCCCTGCGAAGAATCCCCGGCGCGCGAGGCTATTTCTCGCTTTCTACTATCTGAAAAGACGGTCGATGCCATGCGCTGGACGATAGGTGACGGGTCGATTCGGAGCGAGCGATACCGAGCGATTCAGCGATGACGGCCATTGCCCGAAGTTATTGAACCTCCGGGCGCAAGCGAATATATCAACCCGACCTTTCCCGCAATCGAGAGTCTGGGCTGTGACCGAACCGGAGTTCTCCTCCATTGAGGAGGCGAAACAGAGCATCATCGACGAGTTCGCCCTGTTCGACGACTGGGTCGACCGCTACGAATACATCGTCGAGCTCGGTCGCAAACTCGACGGGCTGCCGGACGACTGCAAAACCGAGCAGTATCGCGTCCGAGGCTGCCAGTCGCAGGTCTGGTTCCGGGCATCGGAAGACGGCGAACGGATCCTGTTCGAAGCCGACAGCGACGCGGTCATCGTTCAGGGGCTGATCGCGCTTCTGCTGCGCGTCTATTCTCACCGAACGGCGGACGAAATCCTGTCCACCCCGCCCGACTTCTTCGAAACAATCGAGCTCGGCTCGCATCTGAGCGGCAACCGCGCCAACGGGCTCCACGCCATGGTCAATCATATCCACGCCTATGCGCGATCCTTCTCCGACGCGGACGGCGACCTGTCGGCGCCCGCGTCGGACAGCTGAGGCGCGGTTCGCAAGTCGCGGTTGCCCGGTTCCGATCCGGGCCGCATAATTCCGCTTTTCGCTTCCGGTAACACTGTCGACGGAGAAGGGCCATGCTTCAGCATCGGGATATCTGGGACGGGATCGACCGGATGGCCGCGGGAACCGGCTACTCCCCGTCAGGACTCGCAAGACGCGCCGGGCTCGACCCCACCACATTCAACAAGAGCAAGCGTATCAACGCGCAGGGCAAACCCCGCTGGCCAACCACCGAAAGCATCTCGAAGATTCTCGAGGCGACAGGTCTGACCCTGCTGGATTTCGTCCGCTATGTCGGCTCGGCGGCGGGCGCCGGACAGGGCGCGCGCTATCCGCTGATCGGCCTCGCCAAGGCGGGTACAGGCGGCTTCTTCGACGATAGCGGCCTGCCTGCAGGGGCCGGCTGGACCGAGGTGGAAGGGCCGGATGTAGGCGATGACAGCGCCTATGCGCTGGAGATAACGGGCGAAAGCATGATGCCCGTGTTCCGGCCGGGCGACCGGATCATCGTATCGCCCGTGGCCCGCACAGCAATCGGCGACCGGGTCGTAGCGAGAACGGTGAGCGGCGAGGTCATGGTCAAGGAGCTGATCCGTCAGACCGCCTCCGAAACATCCCTGAAATCGATCAACCGGGATCATGAAGACCCGGTAATTCCGGCAGGCGAGCTCGCCTGGATGCACCGGATCGTCTGGGCCAGCCAGTAAGCCGGCCGCCGTGCCCGCTTTGCGTTAATTGGTACAGTCCTGACCTGGTGGACCAGCATTCCATCGCCTGGATCGACGGGGCATGGGTGGAAGAAAACCCGCCGCAGCTCTGTTACGACTGCGCGGAACGGACGGGCCGCCGGAAAACAGGACGCACGCATTTAATGTCCAGGGCGCAACCGGCGTTAAACAGGAGTGAATAAGGGTGACGGAAAAAGCCGATCAGACCATGGCGGCCCGCTGGGCGAAGCGCAGCAAGGCATGGGCGAAGTCGGCCCCGAAAGGCCGCTCGCAGGACGACAGTTTCAACCGGATGATCATCGCCGAGCTGGACATCCGGCCGGGCGAAACGATACTCGATATCGCTGGCGGTTCCGGCAACCCGTCGGTCAGCATCGCCGATTCCATGGAGGGCGACGGGATGGTCCTTTGCACCGACCTGACGCCGAAAATGCTGGAGACGGCCCGCGGCAGGGCGGAAAACTTCGGCCTGGACGTCATGCATTTCACCGCCGCCGACATGATGGCCCTGCCCGTTCCCGACGGAATGTTCGACTGCGTCACCTGCCGGTTCGGCTTGATGTATGCCGCCGACAAGATCGCCGCGGCGCGCGAGGCCCTGCGAACCCTGAAGCCCGGCAGGCGCATCGCCTATGTCATGTGGGGGCCGTATGACGAGAACCCGCCCTTCTTCGTGCCGCGCCGGACGATCGCCAGCTATTTCCACGAAGAGGAACCGCCGCCCGCGGCGCGCCACTGCATGGGCGAGCCGGGAGCGATCCTGGCGGTGCTCGATGAGGCCGGATTCGTCCGGACGGAAGAACGCGAGCTGCGTTACCGGAACGAAGTGCCGGATATGGACGTCTACATCGCCAACGGACTCAGGCGCAGCTTCTCCGACAGGACCGAAGGCATGGACGAAACCGAGTTCGACCGCCTTAAGGAAGCAATGTTCGAGGCCTGGGCGCCCTATGTCGAGGACGGGCAACTTCGCGTGCCCAACTACGTCAGAATGGGGATCGGCTGGAAAGCGCAATAGATAAATCGTCGAAAGAGGAATGCATCCATGAAGAAACCCATTACCGACAAGGCGACCGTCTCGGTGGATTTTCCCGACAAGGCCTATTTCGGCATTTTCGGCCGGGATTCATCGTTCGAGGTCCACGCAGACACTGACGAGGTTCTGCTCAAGATCGAGAACGATAGCGATGAACGCCGGGAAGTCGCGGTGCACCTGCATTACTACCTGCTGGCCGACATCCTGAAGGAAATGGCCGTCGCGGTGACGGACGAAGCCACGATCGACGAAGCCCATCGCGAACCGCTGGCGGAAGGAGCCAGGGCGCTGGCCGATGCGTTGAAGAAAAAGCCTTCGCGTAAAAAACGCGGCTGACCGGGTACGTGTTGGGCGACGCCCGACCGGCCCCTCACCCTTCGGAGATATCCTCGCCGGCCAGCACCCGCCGGATCAGCGATAGCGTTTCCGAGACGCCGTAAAGCGCGACGAAGGACCCCATGCGCGGACCCTGTTCGCGGCCCAGCAGGATTTCGTAGAGCGCCTTGAACCATTCACGCAGGTTTTCGAACCCGTTGCGCTTGCCGACCTCGTAGATCTCGTTCTGGATCGCCGCTGCGTCTGCGTCCGCGGGCAGCGCTTCCAGCGTCGCGGCGAGGTCTTCCAGCGCCGCGCGTTCCGCATCCGACGGCGCGCGGAACCGTTTCTCCGGCTTCACGAAATCCAGATAGTAGTGGATCGCGTGCTCCACCAGCCGGTCGAGGATCGGCTCGCTTTCCGGCGTCGCATCCGGCGCGTAGCGCGTGATGAACCCCCACAGCACCTGCTTTTCGTCGGTGTTGCAGGCGGATGCCAGGTTGAGCAGCAGCGCGAAGCTGATGGAGTCCTCCGCGGACGGCGGCTGGCCGCCATGGATATGCCAGGCCGGGTTCTCGATACGCTTTTCCTCATCCTCGCTGGCGAACTTGCCGAGGAAGGTCAGGTAATCGTCGACATGGCGCGGAATCACGTCGAAATAGAGCCGCTTCGCCTTGCGCGGCGAGTTGAACATGTAGAGCGCCAGCGATTCCGGCGGCGCATAGCGCAGCCATTCGTCGACCGTCAGCCCGTTGCCGCGCGACTTGGAGATCTTCTCGCCGTTCTCGTCGAGGAATAGCTCGTAGGTGAAGCCCTCGGGCGGCTTGCCGCCGAGAATCTGGCAGATGCGCGACGACAGCCTGACGGAATCGATCAGGTCCTTGCCCGACATCTCGTAATCGACGCCGAGCGCGGTCCAGCGCATCGCCCAGTCGGCCTTCCATTGCAGTTTGCAATGCCCGCCGGTGACCGGCGTCTCGACCTTCGCGCCCGCCTCGTTCTCATAGGTGATGGTGCCGGCGTCCGCGTCGGTCGCCACCACCGGCGCCAGCAGGACCCGCCCCGTATCGGGACAGACCGGCAGGAACGGGCTGTAGGTCGCGCGCCGGTCCGGGCCGAGCGTCGGCAGAATGACCTTGGTCACCGCGTCGTAGCGCTGCAGCAGGGTCAGCAATGTCGCGTCGAACTCGCCGGAGCGGTAGCACTCGGTCGCGCTGCGGAACTCGTACTCGAACCCGAACGTATCGAGAAATTCGCGCAGCTTGGCGTTGTTGTGATGGCCGAAGCTTTCGAAGCGCTCGAACGGATCGGGCACCGCGGTCAGCGGCTTGCCGATATGCTCGGCCAGCATCTCCTGGTTCGGCACGTTGTCGGGCACCGCGCGCAGCCCGTCCATATCGTCCGAAAATGCGAACAGACGCGTCGGGATGTCGCTGAGTGTCTCGAAGGCGCGGCGCACCATGATGGTACGCGCGACCTCGCCGAACGTGCCGATATGCGGCAGGCCGGACGGGCCATAGCCGGTCTCGAACAGGGCGTAGCCCTTTTCCGGCGTCTCGCCATTGAGCCGCGCCAGAAGTTTGCGCGCCTCCTCGAACGGCCAGGCGCGGGCGTCCTGGGCAAGTGTGCGGACGGTGTCCACGGGCTCTTCTCCTGAATTATCCGGCGGGAAACTAGGCGCGGCAGGGCTTCCCGTCAATCGGCACAGGCGAAACGGGCAGCGCAGGCGCGCCGAGTCACTCCGCCCTGTATAGTTTCGTCCATGGCAGACGCGCTTACCCCCGATCTGGAACCTCCCGGCCCGCCGGCGCTGGAACGGCTGACAATCGTCGCCGGGCTGCGCTCGGTGGCGATACTGACGCCCGAGGGGACGGTCCGCACCCTGTCCCCGCGCGACGCGCTGGCCGCGATCAGAGGCGCGCCGCCGCCGATCCTGTGTCATGCGCCGGAAGTCGCCAAGCGGCTGGGGGTCGAGCGCTTCCCGGCGCTCGACGTGCTGGAGCTGTTCGCCTTCGCCCGACCGGCGGAATTCTGCGTACCGACGCCCGCCGGCATCGCCGCGGCGCTGGGGCTGGAGGAGCCGGACGGTCTGGAGGATCAGGCGCGCGCGCTGCGCCGCGCGGCGGAAACCCTGCTGGCCGGTCTCGCCGATATCGACGCGCTGGACCGCACGATGAGTCACGAGCGCGACGCGCTGCCCATCGCGCGCACCATGGCGCAGGGTCACTGGGGTTGGGGACCGGCCGTGGTTGCAGCGCTGGAAAAGTCTCATCCGGCGGAGGACCGCGACCGGCCGCGCCAGGGGCTCGATGTCTGGGTGCGGCTGCCCGGCTGGGCCGAGCATGCGCCCGAACCGCCGCCCGAGAATTTCGCGGTCGACCCGGCGGAGGCCCGCGAAAGGCTGGCCGATCTGGTCGGCGCCGATGCCGAGGCGCGCCCGCAGCAGGCCGATTACGCTTCCGCCGTCTGTCCAGCCTTCGCCCCGCGCGAGGAACCGGACGCGCCTAACGCGGTGGTCGCCGAGGCCGGCACCGGTGTCGGCAAGACGCTGGGCTATATCGCGCCGGCCAGCCTGTGGGCCGAGAAGAACGGCGGCACGGTGTGGATCAGCACCTATACGCGGAACCTGCAGCGCCAGATCGACGGCGAGTGCGACCGGCTGCATCCCGATCCGGTCGTCAAGGCGCGGCGCGTGGTGATCCGCAAGGGGCGCGAGAACTATCTGTGCCTCCTGAACATGGAGGAAGCGCTCGGCCGCCTGCCGATGCGGCAGGCCAGCGCGACGGCGCTCGGCATTCTCGCGCGCTGGGCCGGCCGGACGCGCACCGGCGACATCATGGGCGGCGATTTCCCGGCCTGGCTGGCCGACCTGCTAGGCTGGCGCGACACGCTGGGGCTGGCCGACCGGCGCGGCGAATGCATCTATTCGTCCTGCTCTCATTACAGCAAATGCTTCATCGAGCGCACCGTGCGGCAGGCGCGCCGCGCCGACATCGTGGTCGCCAACCACGCGCTGGTGATGGCGCAGGCCGCGCTCGGCGGGCTGGACGACGGCAACGTGCCGACCCGGCTGGTGTTCGACGAGGGGCATCACCTGTTCGACGCGGCGGACTCGGCCTTCTCCGCCGAGCTGTCGGGACGCCAGGGCGCCGAGCTGTGCCGCTGGCTGCTGGGCGCGGAAGGCGGCGGACGCAGCCGGGCGCGCGGGCTCGCAAGACGCATCGAGGACCTGTCGCACGCCGATGCAGCAGTCGGCGAGGCCTTGTCGGCGGTGCAGGACGCCGCGCGCATCCTGCCCGGCCCGAACTGGCCGCAGCGCATCGGCGACGGCGCGCGCCCGCGCGGCCCGGCGGAGGCGTTTCTCGCCCTTGTCCGCCAGCAGGTCTATGCGCGGTCTAAGGACACGCGGGGCAGCTACAATCTGGAGACCGACACGCGCCCGCCGATTGACGGCATGTTCGAGGCGGCGCGGACGCTGGAAGACGCGCTGGGCGTTCTGTCGCGCCCGATGAAGGCGCTGACGAGCAGGCTTTTGAAGCTGCTGGATGAGGAATCGTCGTCGCTCGACACCCCGACGCGGCAGCGGATCGAAGCGACCGCGCGCGGGCTGCGGCGGCGGACCGAAGGCGAGGTCGAAGCGTGGCGGGGGATGTTGTTGAGGCTGTGCGAGACCAACGACAACGAGCCGGAGGAAACCCAAACTTTCGTGGACTGGTTCTCGGTAAGTCGCGACCAGGGCAGAGATATCGACGCCGCCATGCACCGGCACTGGGTCGACCCGACGATACCGTTTGCCGAAGCGGTGGCCGCGCCGGCGCACGGGCTGGTCGTCACATCGGCCACGCTGCGCGACGGCACGGGCGATGTGGAGGTCGACTGGCAAGCGGCGGAATCCGTGACCGGCGCGGCGCATCTGGCCCGCCCGGCGATCCGCGCCGCGGCGCCGTCGCCGTTCGACTATCCGGCGCAGACGCGTGTGTTCGTCGTCACCGATGTGGGGCGCGACGATGCGGCGCAGGTCTCCGCCGCCTATCGCGAGCTGTTCATCGCGTCGGGCGGAGGCGGGCTCGGCCTGTTCACCGCCATCGCGCGGCTGCGCGCGGTGCATGAGCGCATCGCCGGACCTCTTGAAGAAGCAGGACTTGGGTTGCTGGCGCAGCATGTCGACCGGATGGACACGGCCAGCCTGATCGAGATTTTTCGCGCCGAGGAAGAGACCTGCCTGCTGGGTACCGATGCGATCCGCGACGGCGTCGATGTGCCCGGCCGGGCGCTGCGGCTCGTCGTGTTCGACCGCGTGCCGTGGCCGCGCCCGACCATCCTGCACCGCGCCCGCAAGAAGGCGTTCGGCGGCGCGTCCTATGACGACCGCATCACGCGGCTGCGTCTCAAACAGGCCTACGGACGGCTGACGCGCCGCGCCGACGACCGGGGCGTGTTCGTCATGCTGGATTCCAGAACGCCGTCGCGCCTGCTGGGTGCGTTCCCGGACGGGGTAGAGGTGCAGCGCGTCGGGCTGGCCGAGGCGGTGGCAGAGACGCGGGCGTTTCTGAGCGCGCGTTTGTAATAATTCTCGTCATTGCCGGGCTTGACCCGGCAATATCAATCCAGTTGGAACGAGATCACCGGGATAAGCCCGGTGATGACGACTTAGGTAACCAACAATTGACCCAAACCTTGACCTTTTCCCCGGGCGCAAGTATCAGCGCTGCAATGCAAATTCAGGAGTTTCGACGATGACCGAACGACATCACGAGGGGCTGATCTACACGATGGTGCTGGCGTCCGCCGCGGACAGCGACATGTCGACGACGGAGGTCGCGACGATCAGCGACATGGTGAAGATGATGCCGGTCTTTCACGATCTGGACGAGACCGATATCTCGCATGTTTCGGAGGCCTGCGCCGACATGCTCAATAGCGAGGACGGGCTCGACGACGTGCTCGACTTCATCGCCGACACGGTGCCGAAGAAACTGCACGAGACGGCCTACGCCATCGCCTGCGACGTCGTCGCCGCCGACCTGGCGGCCAGCCAGGAAGAGCTGCGGCTGCTGGAAATGCTGCGCCACCGGCTGGGACTCGAACGGCTCGTCGCCGCAGCTATCGAGCGAGGCAGCCGCGCACGGCATGTGGTGGTGTAGAAATTCCGCCCATAAACGCCAGGGGGCTGCGCCCCCTGGACCCCTCAGAAGGTAAAAAGGTTAAAAGGAAAAGGGTAAGCTTTCGCTAACGCGAAAGCGTCCTCGAAACTCGGAACCCGAAGCTGCCACCCCGGAACCCGTTGCCATCCCTGCCGCGGATCGCGGAACGGAGGTCCTCAGGTTTGCGGCCCCACGAGCCGCCGCGGAGAACGCGGAGGGACTGATTTCCACTTTCAGTCCACGCGCTACCGTCGTCAGGAGCGCCTTCATAACTATCATGCCAGACGTCTTCAACCCATTCCCAGACGTTACCCAGCACATCGTGAACGCCAAAAGCGTTCGCTTTAAATCTTCCGACCGGGGACGTGTGTAAATAACCATCCCGACATTTTGATGTCGTCCATCCTGGATGGGTTTCCTTTGCAGTCAGATCAGCAGCATTCGCGTACTCGCAACCCTCATCGGCGTTACCCCAGAAACGGGAAGTAGTCGTTCCTCCGCGCGCCATGTACTCCCACTCCGCTTCAGACAAAAGCCGATAAGGCTGCTTCGTTTTCTCTGAAAGCCACGCGACATAGGCTTTGGCGTCGTTCCAGTTTACGCAGACCACCAGGTCTCTGTCCGTCTGCTCAAACCCTGGATTGCGCCAGTTGCGGCCCGTCCGGTTCTCGCCCTTCCCTTCCTCGAGAGTCCAGCACTCGTTGCCAGCGTCGTAATTCTCATCCTTTACGAACTGCGCAAACTCGCCACGCGTTACCTCGAACTTCCCCACCGCAAAGGACGATGCGATCTTGACCGGGCGCTGGGGACCCTCATTCGTCCGGCGGCCCTTCTCGTCCTTCGGAGAGCCCATGACGAACCCGCTGGCGGGAATTACGACCATTGCCGGACAGTCGGCACAGTCGCTGAATGTCTCGTCAGGTTTCAACGATGCATCGGGTCCACGAGACGCCACCTGTGCCGGGGGTCTCGGTTTCGGCTTTGCCGGCGGCGGCAATGGCGTAACGGGTGGTTTGTCCGTTGGCTCGGGCTTCGCGGCCGCCGGTTTCCTCGTGGATTTCGCGTCTTCGCAGGGTTTCAGGAACTGGTGCTGGCTGCTGCCCCTGCCGCAGGCCTGGCCAAGGGACGCCTCGTCCAGAACGGCACCCGTCAGCTGGACATCAATCAGCTCCATCTCGCCGAAAAATGCACCGGTGAGCTTCGCGCGGGTTAAATTGACGCGATCGAGCCGTCCACGGCGAAAATCCGCGTGACGCAGGTCGGCGTCCTCGAAGACGGCATCCCGGATATCCGCGCCCTGCAGATCGACCCCCACCAGAAACGCCTTGTTGCCCCTTGCGTGGCGCAGGTTGGCGCGGTGAAGGACAAGAGGCGTCAGGGCTTCCCGGTTGATCTTGTCCTTGTTCTTACCCTCCAGGGCTTCGATCTCGGCCTTCGTCCTGATCTCTTCTCTCGCAAAGTCCAGATGCCAGATTTCTGTCGCATTGCGGATCCCGTAGGTCAGGAGCGCGCTGACTCCGATACAGAGCGCTGTGAACCCGATGGCCTTGCGCGACCGCGACTCCGGCTTACGACGCCTCAGGGTCTGGCCGGCCCGCCGGTAAAACAGGATCCCGAACGCAACCGACAAAGCAAGCAACAGCGCATGAGGCGCTACGCCCCACTCGTTCGTCACCAGCAGATACCGCCACCAGAACCAACCGATGGTCGCCGGTACGAGCAGCCATGCAGCCACGAGCGACAGCAGATATTGCGGCAGGGAGAAAGCCGGTGCTCCACCCTTAAGCTGGCGAATGTGGTAGTTCACCAGCCCGCTGAGCAGCCAGGGGAAGGCCTTCTCGTCCAGCCGCGCACCGTCGGGGAACACTGCCGGCAGGCCAGCCAGCCCGTCCCACATGCGTTGCAGGTAGAGCTGCAGATAGACATAGAGGGCCAGCAGGATCGCAGGGGCGAACAGGAAGAAGCCGCTGACCGGCACCTTGGTGTTGATGACCGGAAGTGGCATCTGGCCGATATTGGCGAGGAGGGCGCCGTCTGAGGTCTGGGCGATGGTCAGCCAGCAGAAGACGCAGCCGGCAACAACCGCCAGAAAATTGACACGCGCATGTTTGGAGACCTCGGCAACGTGATCCAGCGCGGGGAATTCGGCGAGGTCTTCAGGAAGTTTCGAGCCGGAGAGGTTGGCGGCGGCGAGGCTGGCAGGCAGCAGCCTCTTGACCTGGCTAAGATCCGCTCCCCGAAGATCAGCCCCGGTAAAATCGAACCCGTGGACGTTTTGATCCTCAAAGTCGTGATCCGACAGGTCGGGAACGACCTCGGAGTCAGTGCGCCGCCACGCATTCCAAGCGTCTGCGCCCTCCTCCAGTTTTTGGACGTGGTCCTGTTCGACCATCTTCCTCCCCTAATGCGCGAAGTGTGGAGAGATTTTGCGCCTGCGTCAAAAGGGGATGCCGCCGGGGCAGGAGATCACCGGGACGAGCCCGGTGATGACGATTGGGGGGTGAGAATAGGAGCCCTCGTCCTTCAAGACGGCTGACCTTCGGTCCGCCTCCTCAGGATGAGGACGTTCTACTTGCACACAAACAAAAACCCCCGCGGTTTCCCGCGGGGGTTCTCGTTGGCTTTAACGACAGCCGATGAAAGGCGTTTGCCTTACATCATGCCGCCCATGCCGCCCATGTCGGGCATCGGGGGCATGGCGGGCTTGTCGTCGGGGGCCTCGGCGACCATCGCCTCGGTGGTGATCAGCAGGCCGGCCACGGACGCGGCATCCTGCAGCGCGGTGCGAACCACCTTGGTCGGGTCGATGATGCCGGCCTTGACCAGATCCTCGAACCTGTCGGCCTGGGCGTTGTAGCCGAAGGTCATGCTCTTCTGTTCGAGCAGCTTGCCGGCCACGACCGCGCCGGATTCGCCGGCGTTCTCGGCGATCTGACGGACCGGAGCCTGGATGGCGCGACGCACGATGTCGACGCCGACGCGCTGGTCGTCATTGCCGACCGCCAGCTTCTCCAGCACCTTGGTGGCGTAGAGCAGCGCCGTGCCGCCGCCGGGGACGATGCCCTCTTCGACAGCCGCCCGGGTCGCGTTCATCGCGTCTTCCACCCGGTCGCGCTTTTCCTTCACCTCGACTTCAGAGGCGCCGCCGACCTTGATGACGGCCACGCCGCCGGCCAGCTTCGCCAGACGCTCCTGCAGCTTCTCGCGGTCGTAGTCCGAGGTGGTTTCCTCGATCTGCGCCCGGATCTGGTTGCAGCGGCCCTGGATGTCGGCCTTCTTGCCGGAACCTTCGACGATGGTGCTCTCTTCCTTGGTCATCATGACCTTCTTGGCGGAGCCGAGCATGTCGGTGGTGACGTTCTCGAGCTTGATGCCGAGATCCTCGGAGACCACCTGGCCGCCGGTCAGGATCGCGATGTCTTCGAGCATCGCCTTGCGACGATCGCCGAAGCCCGGCGCCTTGACCGCCGCGACCTTGAGGCCGCCGCGCAGCTTGTTGACCACGAGGGTGGCGAGAACCTCGCCCTCGACGTCTTCAGCGATGATCAGGAGCGGACGGCCCGACTGCACAACCGATTCCAGCAGCGGCAGCAGCGGCTGCAGGCTGGACAGCTTGGATTCGTGCAGCAGGATCATCGGGTTTTCCATCTCGCACACCATCTTCTCGGAGTTGGTGACGAAATAGGGCGAGAGATAGCCGCGGTCGAACTGCATGCCCTCGACAACGTCGAGTTCGGTCGTCAGGCCCTTGGCCTCCTCGACCGTGATCACGCCTTCCTTGCCGACCTTCTGCATGGCGGCGGAAATCATGTCGCCGATGTCGCTGTCGCCGTTGGCCGAGATCGTGCCGACCTGCGAGACTTCCTCGTCGGACTTCACGTTCTTGGAGCGCTTCTTGAGGTCCGCAATCACCGCTTCGACCGCCAGGTCGATGCCGCGCTTGAGGTCCATCGGGTTCATGCCGGCGGCAACCGCCTTGCAGCCCTCGCGGACGATCGACTGGGCCAGAACGGTGGCCGTCGTCGTGCCGTCGCCGGCCTCGTCATTGGTCTTCGAGGCGACGCTGCGCACCATCTGGGCGCCCATGTTCTCGAACTTGTCGGCAAGCTCGATCTCCTTGGCGACCGTGACGCCGTCCTTGGTGATGCGGGGCGCGCCGAACGCCTTGTCGAGAACGACGTTGCGGCCCTTCGGGCCGAGCGTCACTTTTACCGCGTCAGCCAGAACGTCGACGCCCTTGAGCATCCTGTTTCGGGCCGAGCTGCTGAATTTCACTTCCTTGGCGGACATTTCAGAATTCTCCTTTCAAGCGGCCATCCCGCCCGTGTCCCGGGGCGTGGATGCCGGGATGTTGAACGATGTTCCCCTTTGGGATCAGGCGGCCTTCTTCGTGGCGCCGGTTTTCCGGCCCTCGACGACGCCCATGATGTCGGACTCCTTCATGATCAGCAGCTCTTCGCCGTCGATCTTCACTTCGGTGCCTGACCATTTTCCAAATAGGACCCGGTCGCCTTCCTTGACGTCCAGCGCGACATACTTTCCGTTGTCGTCGCGGGCGCCCGGGCCGACGGCAACGATTTCGCCTTCGCTCGGTTTTTCCTTGGCGGTATCCGGAATGATGATGCCGCCGGCGCTGCGTTCTTCTTCTTTGACGCGGCGAACCACGACGCGATCGTGCAGGGGTTTGAATTTCATAGGTTTCCTCTCCTTCGACTAGACAAGGATTGCGTAGGCAATTGGGTTTTCAGGTGGCTGACTGGCACTCTCTTATGCTGAGTGCCAGTCTCCGGACGCGTACTTAGTCGTTTGCAAACGCGATTCAAGAGGAAAAATCCGATTTGTTAACAGTTTAACGACTTTTTTGCTAAGGCATTGTTTTTTATATTTTATTTATCCTTCCCTGTTGCGATTCCCGGCTGGAATGATCCAGAATTTCCTTATCCGATCTGCTTTTGGGAAGCAAAGGAGAAATCATGGAGAGAACACGCCGCCGTTTCCGCCGCGACAGCAGGGCGCTTGAGTTACAGCTGAAAGGCTATCGCCTGTCGACTGCCGAGATTATCTACCGCATGCCGGACCACCCGGAGCTTCTGCAGAGTTTCATCTGGCAGCTTTACGACATTGCGCCGGATTTCCCCGAACTGCACAAATTCCTGGATTTCTGGCAGGAAAATCTCGACGGTCCGCTGCATTCGGTGCGCGTGATGTCGAGAGAAATCATCGGTGCGGGTCGCTATCGCAACGTCGAGCACAGCTTCGCGCTGCACTAGATTTAACGGCGATCTTCAGGCCGCCACACCAACCCTTGAGAAGCGCCGGTTGGTTTAATCCAGCCCCGCTTCTTTCTGGGCTGCGTCGAGAATGTCCTGCGGCGTCTCGGTGACGATCTCGGCATAGATGGGCACGAACGGGCCGCTATCGACCAGCTTCACGAACTCGGGCGCCATCTCGATCATCTGGACGCGGATTTCCCTGTGAATGTCGATGTCCCGCCATTCGCCGATCAGGTAGAAATGGTCTTCGTCCTCGGTGTCGCGGCACAACACGCCGTCTTTCACCTGCGCCGGCGATTTATGCATCGGGTTCTCGTCCGAATAGTCGAACTCGTTGAACAGACGGATGAACTCTTCGCCGGATCCCGGCTTCACGCGGAAATCGTATACGTGAAAGAAATGGCCTTTTTTCGCCAGCGGTTCCAGCGCCATGATCTTCTCCTTTTTTCTGTTTGAGACACGCTAGCGCTCTCGCCGATTTCCCGCAATCGGTCTAGGCTTTGCCAAACCGGTTTCAGGGAGCAGGGCATGATCGTCGATATCTTCACCCATATATTTCCGACCGCGGCTTACGAGAAGATGGTCGCGATGTCGCCGGACCTCGGCAATATCGGCAAACGGCTGACAAACGTCACGTTTCTGCACGATCTTGAGGGCAGGTTTCGCGAGATGGATTCATACGGTGATTACCGCCAGATCATCTCGCTGCCGAATCCGCCGCTCGAAGACGTGACCACGCCGGAACAGGGGACGGAGCTGTCCCGCGTCGCCAACGATGCGATGGCGGAGATGGTGGCGAAGCATCCCGATCGCTTTCCCGCCTTTGTCGCCTGCGTCGCCATGCACGACATGGACAATGCGCTGAAGGAAGTCGACCGGGTGATCAACGATCTCGGCGCACGGGGCGTTCAGGTGTTTTCCAATGTCGGCGGCCGGCCGCTCGACGATCCGCAATACGATCCGCTGTTCCGGAAGATGTGGGAATACGGCTTGCCGCTCTGGCTGCATCCGGCGCGAACTTCCGCGCAAACCGATTACGCCTCTGAGCAGATCTCCCGTTTCGAACTCTGGACCATCATGGGCTGGCCTCATGCAACCTCGGTCGCGATGGTGCGGCTCGTCGTTACCGGCCTGTTCGACCGATATCCCGGGATCAAGATTATTTGCCACCATCTGGGCGGAAATATCCCTTTTCACGAAGGCCGGGTGGAGAACGCCTTTGCCGTGATGGGACGGCGTACGGTCGACGAGGACTATGTCGGGATGAAGAATAGGCTGATCCGTCCGGCGATCGATTATTTCCGCATGTTTTACGGCGACATGGCGATGCATGGCGCGGTTGCGCCGCTGCGCTGCGGGCTCGAATTCTATACGCCCAACAACGTGGTGTTTGCCTCCGATGCGCCTTTCGCCAATATCAACAAGTGTATCCAGGCGGTCGAACGGCTGGAACTCGACGCCGAAACGAAGAAAAAGGTCTATAATGGCAATGCCGGCAGGCTAATGAAGATGTCATTTGAATAGAGACCAATGGACGGATCGAACGATTTCCGCTGGCCCGAGGACGGGCTGACCCGCATCCCGGACTGGATTTATACGTCCGAAGAAATTTTCGCGCGCGAACGCGACCGGATCTTTCTCGGCCCGACCTGGAACTTCATCGCGCTCGAAGCGGAAATTCCCGAACCGGGCGATTTCAAACGGTCCTATGTCGGCGATGTGCCTGTCATCGTGACGCGCGACAAAGATGGCACGATCCACGCGTTCGAGAATCGCTGCGCCCATCGCGGGCTGGAATTCTGCCGGGCGTTGCGGGGCAACGCCTCGGAATTCATCTGCCCCTATCACCAGTGGATGTACGGGCTCGACGGCAGGCTGATGGCGGTTCCGTTCCGCCGCGGCGACCGCGGCAAGGGCGGCATGCCGGCGGATTTCGACATGAGTGACCATGGCCCCCGGCGTCTCAACATCGCGACGCGGCACGGGGTGGTGTTCGCCAGCTTCTCGGATGCGGTGGAACCGCTCGAAGACTATCTCGGTCCGGAAACCCTTGAGCATTTCGACGTGGTGTTCGCGAACCGGAAGCTCAAGGTGCTGGGCTTCTACCGGAACCGTCTCAACGGCAACTGGAAGCTCTATCACGAGAACCTCAAGGACCCGTATCACGCGACGCTGCTGCACGTGTATCTGGCGACCTTCCGGCTAATGGTCGCAGGCCAGAAATCGGCCATGTTCGTCGATGCGTCGGGCCGTCACGCCACAGCGGCATCGGCGAAGGACGACAGCGCTGAAATCGGTGAAGACACCGCGGCCGAGATGAAAAACGCCTTTCGCGACGACATGGCCCTGGAGGATGCCGAGTTCATCCGGTTCGTGCCTGAATTCGACAGCCCGTGGACCGTTACCATGCAGACCATCTGGCCGAACCTGATCGTCCAGCGCGAGCTCAATACGCTCGGCATCCGCCATATCGTGCCGCGCGGCCCGCACGCGCTCGACATGTACTGGACCATGTTCGGCTATGAGGACGATGACGCGGACATGACGCGGCACCGGCTGAAACAGGGCAATCTGATGGGGCCGTCGGGCTATCTCGGTGTGGACGATAATGAAGCGATCCGCTTCGTGCAGGACGGGCTGCGCCGTTCGGTGTCGGATGAAGGCATCGTGATGCTTGATCCGGAAAACGAGGGCGGCACCGATACGCTGATTTCGGAAGCCTCGATCCGTGCGCTGTACCGCCATTATCGCGAGGTGATGGGACTGTGAGTACCAACCTGTCGTCGGCCGAAGCGCGCGACCTGCGTTTCGAGATCGAGGAATTCAATACCGAATACGCTCGGGCGCTCGATGCGCTTGAGGTGGAGCGCTGGCCCGATTTCTTTACCGAGGACGGGTTCTACCGCGTGACCGCGCGGGAGAATGCGGATGCCGGCATGCCGGTCGGGCTCGTCTGGTGCGAGGGACGCGCCATGCTGCGCGACCGGGCGGCGGCGATCCGCAAGACCATGGTGTATGCACCGCGCTGGATGAGGCACATGATTTCCAACGTTCGGGTAAACGGAATCGATGCCGATGGCGCGATCGAGGCGGAGGCGAGCTACCTGATCCTCGAGACGCTGATGGAGGACGAAACCCGCATCTTCCAGGCCGGACAGTACCGCGACCTGTTCGTGCGGACGGGTGAGGGGCTGAAGCTGAGATCGCGCGACTGCATCTACGATTCGCACCTGATCCCGAACGATATGGTGTATCCGGCGTAATTGCTCACGTCATTGCCGGGCTTGTCCCGGCAATCTTTTGCCGTTTGTGCTTCGTCGGTCCGAGATGCCTGGAACAAGTCCGGGCATGACGCGTGATATTGAGGGGTATACCTCTACCCCAGGTAGCTCGCGATCATGTGGGCGTAGACCTTCGCGGCGTCCGCGGTGCGCTCGACCGAGGCGCAGTCCTGGTCGGTGTGCATGTAGCGGTCCTCGCCCGCGCCGTAATTGCAGCACGGGATGCCGACATGGTTGACGTAGCCCTGATCGAAGGCGGTTGTGGTGTAGAAGGTTTCCGGCGCTGACCCCAGCATTGCCTCGGCGGAAGCGAAGACCTGTTTCACGATCGGCGAGTCGAGATCGACCAGCGACGGATACATGAAAGGACCCTCGGTCATCTCGACCTGCCAGGGAATACCACTCGCCGGGTCTTCCATCCCGTCGACCTGCATCACGATGTCGCGAATATCGTTCCATTTTTCGTGCGGGTCGTCGCCCGGCAGCAGGCGACGATCCAGCGTGATCTCGCATTCGCCCTGGATCGTGTGGGTCGAGTCCGGAAAGCTCCTGATGTGGTTGATGGCGAAAGTCGGTTTCCCAAGCGCCGGATGGTCGCCTTCCAGCTTCAGCTGGTCTTCCAGCCGCCGGATAATCTCCAGCGCGCCGGTGATGGCGTTGCAGGCTTTGCCGGGCGCGCTTGAATGTCCGGGCTGGCCGCGGACCTTAACGAAGGTGTCGATCCGGCCGCGATTGCCCAGCGTCAGCTTCAGGCTGGTGCCGCCGAGGAGCGCCATGTCGGCCCGCACGCCTTCGCCTTCGATCACGCTTGTGATGGCATCGTGCCGCCCGGTTTCTCCGGAAACGCAGCACAGGAAGACGAGCTTTCCGTTTACCGGAATACCGGATGCGATAATGGCCTCGAAGGCGCATAGCATGGCGGCAAGATTGGCTTTCTGCTCGCTGGCGCCCTTGCCGAGCACGACCTCGCCGGGCAGATCCAGCGTCGCGCCGTCGATGACGTCGCCGTCATAGGCGTTCTTCATCGTCGCCTGAGGCTGGTTCATGGCGTTGCCGATGAACATCAGCGATTTTCCGGTCGAATCCTCGCCATATTCGGCGATCAGATTGTGCATGCCGTCATAGCGGATATTGGATATCCCGGCCTCGCGCAGCCGGGGCTCGACGGCGTTCCGGATGAACTCGGCGAGCAGCGGCTCGGCTTCGAACCGGTCGGTTTGCGGGCTTGGAACCTTCACCAGCTCGATCAGCAGCTCCCTGGCGCGGCCCACATCGATCGCTGACTCCAGAATCGAACGAACTTCTTCCACCATGATGATTCTCCTGCTCTTCCTGAACCCTGGGTCTGTAATCGGAACCGCTGGTTTACCAAGGTTTAACCCGACAAACGCAGAATGCCGACAATTTTCCTGATGCGCGAATCCTTCGCGCCCGGATGGATGGATTGGGACTGTCTCTGTCGAAATCTCCCGAAGCCGATGGTGTGGCCAGTGGTGTGTCTTTTCGCGACCTGTTGCGCGCATGGTGGCATGGTTACGAGCTAGCGCAGCCGGATATCGCCGATCTGCCGTTCGATGACGCTCCTGTGCGGACCGACGCCGGTAAACCCGACGGTCATGAGGTGTCGCCCGTTTTAGAAGGGCCGGCCGGACAGGACGAAATTGTCTGGGCGCGGGATCGGATCGACCTCGCCGAAAAAGTGTGGGGCGACGGGTTCGTATTGCCCGGCGGCGAGAGCCATGTACACGACCTGACTGCGTCGAGCCGGATCAACGCGGCGGATACCCTGTTGCAGGTCGGTGTCGGCATGGGCGGCGATGCCGCCGCCATCATCGGAAAATTCGGCAATTACGTTACAGCTTATGAATCCGACGACAACCTTGCCGAGGAAGCGATCAAGTTCGCCGAGGCGCATGGCTGCGGCGACAAGCTCAAGATCGACGTCTGTCCTGTCGACCAGATTGATCCGAAGCAGGGGTATTTTCGCGCCGCCTACATGAGAGAGGCAATGTCTGCGGTCGAGACAAGGGACGATGTCCTTAAGAGTGTCTGCGAGTCGCTGAAATCGGGCGAGTCCCATTTTATTCTCACCGATCTCTTCCACGACGATCCGTCGGCATCTGCGGAAACGAAGGCCTGGGCTGACGGAGAACGCACTATGGTTCTTCCCTGGAATATCAGCAGCGCCCGGTCCACGCTTGAATCGCTCGGCGTAGCGCTGCGGATCGTGGAGGACGCGAGCGACGACTATTGCGCGATGGTGACAACGGCCTGGGGGAAGTTTCTGTCCCAGTTCGGCCAGCAGAAAACCTCGCCTGAATTCGGCGCGGTCGTTGCGGACGAAGCCGCCTACTGGAATCGGCGGGTCGCCGCGATACAGTCGGGCGGGCTGCGCTACTACAAGATCATGGGCACGAAATATTCCTGACCGGAACTGTCGTACGCATGCGTTGACAAGCGGCGACGCCCCCCCTATTGTCCGCCCTTCTTGAAATTTGAGCACGAAGAAGGCCCACGATGAAGATCGTTAACTCGTTGAAGACCCTCAAGAAACGGGACAAGAACTGCCGCATCGTCCGGCGGAAGGGCCGCGTGTTTGTCATCAACAAGCGGAACCCGCGCTTCAAGGTGCGCCAGGGCTAGACACCTCTTTGTCCGTGTCGTTTCGAACCGCGCCGTCTGGCGAGGTTTTTCGTTTTGGGGCAGACCTCTGTCGATTCCTCTGACGGGTGTCTATTCTCGCCCGGGTGTTGCTATTCTGTAGAGACGCAAACCCGATAGCGACCCGAAAGCGCCCGCCATGCAGATGCCCGAACCGGACAGTGCTGTGATTGCGCGTCGCGGCGACATTGTCGCCGCGCTGAGACGGATCGTGCCGGGCGAGGGCGTGATCGCGGAGGAGACCGCGCTGCGCGCCTATGAATGCGATGGGCTGACTGCCTATCGCCAGCTGCCGCTGATCGTTGTGCTGCCTGAAACGGTCGACCAGGTCGCCCGCGTTCTCCGCTATTGCCGGGAACACGGCGTCAAAATTGTGCCGCGCGGCGCCGGTACGTCGTTGTCGGGCGGCGCCCTGCCGCTGGCCGACGGAATCACGCTCGGGCTCGGCAAGTTCAACCGGATCCTCGAGATCGACTATCCCAACCGCTGTGTGGTGGCGCAGCCGGGCGTGACCAATCTCGCGTTGACCCAGGCGGTGGAAGCCGACGGATTCTATTATGCGCCTGACCCGTCCAGCCAGATCGCCTGTACCATCGGCGGCAACGTGGCGGAGAACTCGGGCGGGGTGCATTGCCTCAAATACGGGCTGACGACCAATAACTTGCTCGGGCTTGAACTGGTGACAATGGAGGGCGAGATCATCCGCCTCGGGGGAAACCATCTCGATTCCGGCGGTTACGATCTGATGGGGGTTGTGACAGGGTCCGAGGGGCTGCTTGGCGTCATCACCGAGGTTACCGTGCGAATCCTGACGAAACCGCCATCGCTGCGTGCGCTGCTTGTCGGGTTCGGTTCCAGCGAGGAGGCCGGCGCGTGCGTGTCGGCCATTATCGCCGCCGGCATCGTGCCTGGCGGGATGGAGATGATGGACCGCGCCGCCATTCACGCCGTCGAGGATTTCGTCCACGCGGGCTATCCGCTCGATGTCGAAGCGCTCCTGATCGTCGAGCTCGACGGGCCGGAAGCGGAGGTCGATCATCTGGTCGATCGCGTCCGGGATATCGCTTCGGAAAATGGCGCCGTATCGGTGCGCGCCAGCGAGAGCGAGGAGCAGCGGCTGCTGTTCTGGGCAGGGCGCAAGGCGGCCTTTCCCGCCGTTGGTCGTATTTCGCCCGACTATTACTGCATGGACGGCACCATCCCGCGCCATCGGCTGCCCGACATTTTGTCGCGGATTTCGGAGGCGTCGCAGCGCTACGGGCTGGGTGTCGCCAATGTATTTCATGCCGGTGACGGCAATCTGCACCCGCTGATCCTGTATGATGCCAACCGGCCCGGCGAACTGGAAAAGGCAGAAGAGTTCGGCGCTGAAATCCTCACCCTGTGCGTCGAGATGGGCGGCGTGCTGACCGGAGAGCACGGCGTCGGCGTCGAGAAGCGCGACCTGATGGGAACCATGTTCAGCGAGATCGACCTGAAACAGCAGCAGCGCCTGAAATGCGCATTCGATCCTGCGCTGCTGCTCAATCCCGGCAAGGTTTTCCCGACCCTGCATCGCTGCGCCGAGCTCGGCCGCGTGCATATCCATGGCGGGGAGACGCGCTTCCCCGACCTGCCTCGGTTCTGAGACCGACATGGCCGATACGATCCAGCCAGCAGACGAAAAGGGCGTGCAGGACGCGGTCGCCGCCGCGCTTTCTGACGCAATGCCGCTCGAAATCGTCGGCGGCGGCACAAAGAGAACGCTTGGCCATCCCGTATCGGCATCCGGCATATTGTCGCTCTCCGCGCTGAGCGGGATCGTTTCCTACGAGCCCGAAGAACTCGTCATCACCGTAAGACCCGGCACAACGCTGGAAGAGGTCGAGGCGGCGCTGGCCGACAGAAACCAGTGCTTCGCTTTCGAGCCGCCGGACTGGCGCGGATTGCTGGGAAGCGACGGGCGACAGACGGTTGGGGGCGTTGTTGCGACCAACCAGTCGGGACCCCGGCGTTTGCGCGCCGGAGCAGCGCGCGATCATGTTCTCGGCGCGCGCATCGTAACCGGGCGGGCGGAGACCGTGAAGATCGGCGGAAAGGTGGTCAAGA
>Ga0181587_10000138_pt1 | contig 54651 bp, 50 predicted proteins | sample 071ome_27_FD_132463 | JGI IMG/M metagenome (GOLD analysis project Ga0181587, IMG submission 132463) | Coastal salt marsh microbial communities from the Groves Creek Marsh, Skidaway Island, Georgia - 071409AT metaG (megahit assembly) | ecosystem: Environmental > Aquatic > Marine > Intertidal... | reverse complement strand
TGCAACTTTAGAATGGCCGGATCAGGTGCAGGGTTTCTTTCCAGATAATACCCTGTCGGTGTCACGCACCAATACGTTTTGGCATAGTCGTCCCTGATTTTCTTATCTTTGATATAGGGGATAGCTAGCTGATCAAGTACGTAGCCGCTGAGCGGAACATCAAATCCCTCAGGATCAGGCCTAACTTTAAATGGCCCCTCTGCAGCTTGGACAAGTGGGATAACTGCATTGTCGGAGTGATACAGGGTGGCAGTAGCCCCAAGAAGGACAGTAGCGGTAATGGCTATTGATAAGGTGCGTTTCATTTAGACTTCTTCGTAGACCGTACCATCAGTATCAGGAATCGATTTAGAAAGTTCTAAAAAAGAAACGAACTGATCCTTAAGTCCTCAGAGCACCCCTAGCGGCCCTAATTAATGAAGCTGAGTAGCTGGAGGATGCAGGAAAGTGGATATCCCTTCCTCATCAATTGTCCTCATAACTTCTTCATAAGCTGCCTGATCGGTTTTGAAGGGCTCATCCCAAATTGTAGAAGCACCTTCTTCGTCGACGACTTCTAGAATCCAGACATCATCCTTCTCACCCTTATAGATCATAATCTCCACAGACATCCCTTCGCGAGTTTCCGTGCAGCAAAGGTGAGACATAACAATGTTTGGTTCTTCGTCGGTCATGTTGCCTCGTAAAATCCACAATCTTATTGTTTGTAGTTAGAATAGTTAGACCAAACCGATTTGGGATTCAAACCAATGTCCAAACGACTTCTATCGATCTCTATTATCGTAGCATTTGTCTTCTTCGCTCAACTCTCCACATTTTCCCTCAATGCTCAGACGCCTCCACCACAGCAAAATGATCCCCAAGAGATGTTGGAGCAGGGAATGAAGACCATTCTCAATGCTCTAGAACTACTATTGAAATCCATTCCTCAGTATGAAGCTCCAGAGGTGCTAGAGAACGGGGACATTATCATTCGTAGAATTCCAAAGAACGAAAATGTCCCCAAAGAAAGCCCAAAGCCAAATGGTGATACCCAGACAGAGACATAGAACTAGATGAGATGATATCAACATCCTTGGGCGGCAAAACGCCTTATATAAATTTATAGAAATAGAGCGCACAAAATATAGCCCGTAGCCGCCTAACAAAGCCCCTCCTCGACCCAAAGGGGGGGGCTGAGGATACAAGTTTGAGTGCTCAACGTAGCAATAAACGTGGCAATTATTTTTACTGTGCCTGGGAAAAATAGTATAGATGACACTTAAGTCATTGAAAAGATTGGTGGGTGCACAAGGACTCGAACCTTGGACCCGCTGCTTAAAAGGCAGCTGCTCTACCACCTGAGCTATGCACCCGAAGCCGTCATACCGGCAAGATGTCCGAATGGACGGGGCGCAACATAGGGAGGTGTTCCCTCCCGGTCAATACGGGAATGAGGGGAAAGTGTCCGACGCCCCGTACCGGGGGGAATTACTCCGCCGCTTGGTCCTTGCCGAATTGGTGCAGGGTGCGTTCTCGGACGCGGGGGCTGACGAAGTGGCTGATGTCGCCGCCGAGCATGCCGATTTCCTTGACGAGGCGGGACGAGATGAACTGCTGGCCTTCGGACGCCATCAAGAACACGGTCTCGATATCCGGGTTGAGCTGGGCGTTCATGCCGGTCATCTGGAATTCGTATTCGAAGTCGGACACGGCGCGCAATCCCCGAACAATTAACGACGCGCCCGCATTGGCGGCGAAAGCGGTCAGAAGCCCCTCAAACGGCCGAACCTCGACCTCGCAACCGTTGGTGTCCTTCATGGCGGCGATTTCGTCGCGCACCATTTCCACCCGTTCGTCCAGGGAGAATAAGGGTCCCTTGCCGGCATTGATGGCCACACCGACGATGAGTTTGTCCACCACGCGGGTGGCACGGGTGATGATGTCCATGTGACCATTGGTCACAGGGTCGAACGTACCGGGATAAATACCGATTTTTTTCGTCATAAAGACGTTTTACCCCTCACCGGGCTCGTCGTCCATATTTTCAGGCGCGTCTTCGGGCGCTGATTCAGCAACGGCTTCTTCCGCTTCCTCGACGGGCGCCTCGCCTTCGGGAGACAACTCGCCCTCCTCTTCTCCGGCTTCAACTTCCCTGATCCGGCTGACAGAAACGACGGCCTCTCCATCGGCCACCTTGAAGAGTGTCACGCCCCGTGCCGTCCGGCCGGTAAAGCTGATCCCGTCCACCGGCATTCGGATTAACTGGCCGCCATCCGACACCATGACAAGTTGGTCCGTCGGTGTGACCGGCGCGACCGCCACAACCTCGGTCGGATCACCTTTGCCACGTTTTAGGTCGATACTGTCAATTCCTTTGCCACCACGCTTGGAGATTCGATAGTCGTAAGCAGAGGTCCGTTTGCCGAACCCGTCCGCCGTGACCGTCAGAATAAACTCTTCCTCCTGACCCATTTCCGTGAACAAGGGCTCCTGAAGTTGAGCCGCCAACTCTTCATCACGGGCCTTGTCGTCGTCCCGGTCTGTATAGTCGCCACCGGCCAACCGGCGCCCGGCATTCACCGCCCTCAGATATTCATCACGGACCGGCACATCGACGGTGACATGTTTCAGGCCCGACATAGCAATGACCTCGTCATTCTTGGCCAGATTGATGCCGCGCACGCCGGTGGAACTGCGGCTGCTAAACACCCGGACATCGGTGACCGGGAAGCGGATGCATTTGCCGTGTCGGGTGGCCAGAAACACGTTCTGGTCTTCCTCGAACACCCGGACCCGGACCAAATGATCACCCTCGTTAAGCTTCATGGCGATTTTGCCGTTGGCCATGACGTTGGTGAAGTCGCTAAGCCGATTGCGACGGACACCACCGGAGGCGGTGGCGAACATGACAAAAAGATCGTCCCAAGTATCCTCGTCTTCCGGCAATGGCATGATGGTGGTGATGGTCTCCCCCTCGTCCAGGGGCAGCACATTCACCATGGCCTTGCCACGGGATTGAGGCGTGCCTTGCGGCAGCTTGTAAACCTTGAGCTTATAAACCATGCCGTTGGTGGAGAAGAACAACACCGGCTGATGGGTGTGTGAGACAAACACCTGGGAGACAAAATCCTCGTCCTTGGTGCTCATCCCGGAACGGCCTTTGCCGCCCCGGTTCTGCGCACGGTAGGTCGATAGTGGCACCCGCTTGATATAGCCGGAATTGCTGACCGTAATGACCATGTCTTCCTGCATGATCAGGTCTTCGATGTCCTGGTCGAAATCCCCTTCTTCGATAGTCGTCCGGCGATCATTGGCGAACTGGTCACGCATGGTCATCAGTTCTTCGCGGAGGATTTTGAACAGCAGTTCCTTGGATGCCAGGATGGCCAAATATTCGGAAATTTTCTCGCAGAGTTCCTTCAGGTCCTCGGCGATTTTATCCCGCTCCAACCCGGTCAGGCGATGCAGACGCAGATCGAGGATCGCCTTGGCTTGGATTTCGGACAGTTGATACTTGCCATCGACCACCTGGTGTTCCGGATCGTCGATCAGCTCGATCAACGGCGCGATTTCCTTGGCGGGCCAGGGCTTGGCCATCAGCTTGGTCCGGGCGTCCTCGGCGTCCTTGGCGTTGCGAATTAATTCGATCACCGGGTCGATATTTTCAACCGCGACGGCCAGACCGGCCATCACATGGGCCCGATCCCGGGCCTTACCCAGTTCGAACGCGGTGCGCCGGGTGATCACCTCTTCGCGGAAATCGATAAACGCCTGGAGGATCTGCTTGAGATTCAACATCTCCGGCCGCCCACCATTGAGCGCCAGCATGTTGACGCCGAAACTCGATTGGAGCGGGGTGAACTTATAGAGCTGGTTCAGCACCACATCGGCCATCGAGTCGCGTTTGACCTCGACCACCACGCGAACACCGTCCCGGTCGGACTCATCGCGGAGATCGGAAATTCCCTCGATCTTCTTGTCGCGCACGGCCTCGGCAATGATCTCGATCATCCGGGCCTTGTTCACCTGGTACGGCACCTCGGTGACGATGATAGCTTCCCGATCCTTGCCAAAGGTTTCAATCGTCGCCCGGCCGCGAATGGAAACAGAGCCCCGGCCCGTTTTAAAGGCGGAAATGATGCCCGCCTTGCCCAGAATAATGCCACCGGTGGGGAAATCCGGCCCCTGGATGTGGTTTTCGATCAACTCGTCGATCTCGATCGCCGGGTTGTCGATAACGGCGCAGCAAGCGTCAATCACCTCGCCCAAATTGTGGGGCGGGATGTTGGTCGCCATGCCGACAGCAATACCGCCAGCGCCGTTGACCAGTAGGTTCGGAAACTGGGCCGGCAAGACCGTTGGTTCCTGGACGGATTCGTCATAGTTGGGCTGGAAATCGACCGTGTCCTTGTCGATGTCCTCAATCAGATCATGGGCGGAGCGGGCCAGCCGGGCCTCGGTATACCGCATGGCGGCGGCGCGGTCTCCGTCCATAGAGCCGAAATTGCCTTGCCCCTGGATAAGCGGCAGGCGCATGGAGAAATCCTGCGCCATGCGGACGAGCGCGTCATAAATCGCAGAGTCGCCATGGGGGTGGTATTTACCCATGACGTCACCGACGATGCGCGCCGACTTGCGGAAGGGCCGATTATAATCATAACCGCCCTCCTTCATGGCGTAGATGATCCGCCGGTGGACCGGCTTCAAACCATCGCGCACGTCAGGCAGCGCCCGGCTGACGATCACGCTCATGGCGTAATCGAGATAGGAGGTTTTCATCTCCTCCTCGATGCTTACCGGCGTGATGTCGAAATTGGGCGGCATCGCCCCGGCCCCATCGCCATCCGGCGGATCGTTCGGCGGGCCCTCGGGCGGTAAATCATCGGCGGCGATATCGCCGGGAGTAATGTCTTCCGGGATATCGTCTGGCGTGTCAGGCGGTGTCGTCAAAAGCTGTATACCAAGTCGTTTTCGGGTGATTTTCAGGCGCCTCGACGCCCCCGAAAACCATGTAAATTTATAGCAAATTCTGGGGGCTCGGACAACTTGCGCAAGGCTTAAATCCGCCCAAAAAAACTCTTATAACACATTGATTTTAAACAAATAATTTTGTGACTTTTCTGCCGCATATGTTCTTGCCGGGAATCCCATATATTGTGGTCAAAAATGGCGAATCTTAAGACCGTTCGACGCCAAGCTCATCTCAGTTGAGACTATTTTTCCGGCATCCGATGCTAGTGCTTGCTAGTGCCCCATACGTGGTTTAAGTCCCCTTTCATGACCTCCTCTCGTGACAAAAGAAATGTGGCGGTCCTGGCGGTTTGTCAGGCCATTTTTAATAGCGCCCGTAGCCTTACCTTCCTCTCCGCAGCCCTCGTCGGGGTCAATATGCTGGGAGATGATCTGACTTTGGTCACCCTGCCGATTACCCTGATGCTGGTGGGCACGGCCGGCGCCACGATCCCGTCTGCCTATCTCATGCGTTGGATCGGCCGCAAATGGGGCTTCTTTATCATGTCGATGGTCGGAGCCGCTGGCGCATCGGTCTGCGTTTACGGGGTGAACCAAAACGACTTTTGGCTCTTTAACAGCGGAATATTTGTGTTTGGCCTGTATTCGGGCGCGGCCCAGCAGTATCGGTTCGCCGTTGCCGACGCCGCACCAGACTATTTTAAAGCCAAGGCAATCTCACTCGTTCTGGCCGCTGGCGTTGTGGGGGCGTTCGTTGGCCCGGAATCAGCCAAGTTCAGCAAGGATATGTTTGATGTGGAGTTTGCCGGCGCCTTTACGGCGTTAATGCTTTTCACCCTCGCCACCGGATTTGCGGTTTTGGGCGTGGATATCCCCAAGTTGAGCCGGCTGGAATACGAAGACAGCGGCCGGCCCTTGGGTGAAATTTTCAAACAACCCACGGCGATTGTCGCTGTGCTCTCCGCCTTGTTTGGCTACACCGCGATGAATTTCCTCATGACGGCCACGCCCATCGCCATGAAAGTCGGCGGCGGTTTTGACTTTAACGACACGGCGTTTGTGATCGAATGGCACGTGGTCGGCATGTTTGCACCGGGGTTCTTTACCGGTTCACTGATCAACCGGTTCGGCGTATTAAAGATCATCATGACCGGGTCGATCCTGCAGTTTCTCTCCATCCTTGTCGCCCTCAATGGCGATTCCCTCACCTATTTTTGGATATCGCTGTTCCTGCTGGGTGTTGGCTGGAATTTTGCATTCACCGGCGGCACAAGGCTCTTAACCCAGGTACACACCCCGTCTGAACGCGCCAAGGTCCAAGGCACCAACGATTTTATCGTGTTCACGGGCATGGCGTTGTCGGCGCTGTTTTCAGGGACATTGTATCACCACATGGGCTGGACCTGGGTAAACTACGGTGTGCTGCCGATGGTGCTGATCGTGTTGACCGCAACCACCTGGCTCTCCATCATTAACCGGCGTGAGGCTGACGACGCCTCCAATCCGGCAGAATAAGACATGGCCTACGACACGGAGCTTGGCGGACGCATTGAGACTTACCTTGCCGCCCGCCCTGAAATCACGTCAAAGAAAATGTTTGGCGGGATCGCCTATTTTTTAAACGGCAATCTAGCCTGCGGCGTCCACAAGGACAGCTTGATCGTCCGCGTTGGCCCCGATGCCTATAAAGCCGCGCTCGAAGAAGACCTGGTGGAGGAGTTCGATATCACCGGCCGGCCCATGCGGGGCTGGGTTATGGTGGCGCCGGAGAAAATCGCCGATGACGGCGAACTGGGCTGCTGGATCGATGCCGGCGTGTCCTTTGCCGGCTCACTGCCGCCAAAAGAATAAACGTTAAGAGTTTGATCAGGTTGGACCGGTATACTGCGGCTTGGTGATAATCGCTCGGAGCCAAGCTCTCAGATATGATCCGGATATTCATCGGATATGACCCGCGAGAGGCGGTCGCCTACAACGTCCTCTGCCACTCGATCCACCGGCGGTGCTCGGAGCCGGTGACCATTGCCCCCCTGATGTTAAGCCAGCTCGGCCAATTGATGTGGCGGGAGCGGCACAATCTTCAGTCCACCGACTTTTCCTTCTCCAGATTTCTGGCGCCCCACTTATGCGGCTATGAGGGCTGGGCTTTGTTCATGGACTGCGACATGCTGGTCCTGGACGACATGGCGACCCTTTGGGAGATGCGGGACGATCAGTACGCCGTGCAATGCGTGAAACACGACCATCGCCCCAAGGAGGAAAGGAAATTCCTAGACCAGGTCCAGACCACCTACGAGAAAAAAAACTGGTCCAGCGTCATGCTGTTCAACAACGAAAAATGCCGGGCGCTCACGCCTGACTATGTGAATACGGCATCGGGCTTGGAACTACACCGTTTCCATTGGCTGGAAAGCGATGACCAGATCGGCGAAATTCCGCACAAGTGGAACCATTTGGTTGACTATGACCCAAAACTGCCGCCGGAAGAACTCTCTAATCTGCATTTCACCACCGGCGGGCCGTACTTCGACGAATATAAAGACTGCGGCTATGCGGACCTGTGGTTCGCAGAGCGGGACAGTATGTTGTATGCGGGACGGGATCGGCCTGAATAATCGCTGCTCGCGCGTCGGCTAACCTTCCATAAATTCACGAATGGCGGCAACCACCTGCGGCGGCTTTTCCGCGTGAACCCAATGCCCGGCGCCTACAATCGTCTGAAACTCCGCAGCGGGAAATAGATCAACAATGAGGTCGTGATGAGCCGGCAGAATATAGTCCGACTTCTCCCCACCGACGAACCATGCCCGACCGTCATAGGACTGGCCGGCAAACTCGGGAAAGCCGTGCAGATCGGACAATCCTGCTTTCAGCGCTGGCAGATTGATCTGCCAGGCAAAGCCGTCCCCATCCCGCACCAAATTCAACAGAAAGAAGCCCCGCAAGTTGGGATCGTCCACCCATTCGGCCAAAGTGTCATCCGCGTCGCGCCGGCCGGAGAGGTTGTCCAGATCAACCGCCTCCATGGCCTCGATGTATTGACTATTTTCATGGTCATAAGTCACCGGCGCGATATCCAGCACGAACAACTTTCCAACCAGCGACGGCTGCATCAACGCCAGCGCCATGGCCGTTTTACCGCCCATGCTATGTCCCAGCACCGGCGCACCGGCCAGGCCCTCGGCCTGCAGGAAATCACCCACGGTATCCGCCATGGCCGTGTAGGAGACATCGTCCTGCCACGGACTTGAGCCGTGGTTCGGCATATCAATGGCGATGACCCGGTAGTCATCCGCCAACGCCTTGCCAATGGTTTTCCAGTTGCGGGCCGAGCCAAACAGCCCGTGAAGAATGACCAGGGGCCGACCGTCGCCCCAGGAAAGAAAATTCAAACTCATATCAATTCAAGCGGCGCTTTAGATTCTGCACCAGCATGCTGACCTGATCCTGTTGCGGATGGCTCGGCCGGGCATCGAGAAAATCATGCAGCCGGCGGAGCGCCGCGCGGATATTGCCGGATTCGGTTTCCAGCACCGCCATTTCCGAGACCAGACTGGCGTCGTCCGGCGACAACAGGACCATGGTGTCCAGAATTTCCATCGCCCGTTCCTGATCCCCATCGGCCAGGGCGCGGGACTTAATATTGTTCTGCAGGCGCAACAGCACGTCCCGGTCGTTAACCGAGCGTATATAGGACGCTTTGAGTTTGGCCGCCGGTCCCTGCCGCTGGATCAGCAGTCCTTGCAAATTATCGATGGTCAGACGTTTGGCCTTATAGAACGGATCGATGATCGCCTGCTCCCCATCACCGGTCAGCCGCAAGACGAAGTGATCCGGGAAATTGACGCCGGTGATGGCCCAGCCCTGTGACCGCGCAGCGTGGATCAGAATAATGCCCAGCGCCACCGGCAGGCCCATCCGCCGATCGATGACCCGCATCAGGTTAGCGTTTTGCGGATCGTCGTAGGTCTCCGCATCGCCACAATAGCCGTGATGGCGGAAGATCACATCCGACAACGCCGCCGCCCGGTCGCGCACATGGCCGACGCCCTTCGCCGCCGCCGCCATATCGTCGGCGATCTGGGCCAAATGTTCATAATAGGGCGTCAGCTTGACCGCTGGCTCGTCCAGCGACGCAAGCAACAGCGCCGTATCGGCGATGTCGATATCGCCTTCCGCCGCCGTAGAAACCTGCCGCAGGCGCTCTCTGATACTGTCGATCGATTCCATCTTGGGCCAAATCCGGGCACTAGGTAGTCACGCTCTTCCCACTATATGGGGATTTAGAACGGAATTTCATCATCCAGGTCGTCGCCGGGGCCGGGGCCGCCCCCACCTTGGTTGCCGCCGGAATCGCCACCATAGCCGGAATCCTGGGATGACGAGCCGTAATCCTGGCCGCCACCGCCGCCGCCACTACGCGAATCCAGCATGGTCAGCTCACCCCGGAAGCGGTTGAGCACGACCTCGGTCGTATATTTTTCGACACCGTCGTTGCCGGTCCATTTGCGGGTTTGAAGCTGTCCTTCCAGATACACTTTGGAGCCCTTGTTGAGGTATTTCTCGGCGACCTCGGCTAGGCGGTCGTTGAAGATCACCACCCTGTGCCATTCGGTCTTTTCCCGCCGTTCGCCGGAGTTCCTGTCGTTCCAGGTTTCCGACGTCGCGACGGACATGTTGACGATTTTATTGCCGTCCTGGGAGAACCGTACTTCCGGGTCCCGTCCCAGATTTCCGACGAGGATAACTTTATTCACGCTGCCAGCCATGGGCCTATCTCCACCTTTTCGAATTCGTGATTAGGACAAAATTACTAGCGCGATTCCCTGGAGGGTTCACGCACTAAGTTGCCTATGGCGGGGCCAGAGGGAGTTTTTGTCGAGTATCGCGAAAAATCGTCATGCCCGAGCACTTCCCCGCCCCACATATGCACAATATGGGTCCACGGGTCACGGCTCCGCCGGCCCGTGGATGACTAATCTTATGTCCTAATTTCTCTAGTCATGCGCGGACCGGGCGGCGCAGCCGTCCGTGATCCGCGTACCCATGTTAAACTATAGCAGCCCCATCTGCCCGTCGGCGGAGACAAACAAGTGCTCAATCTCGGCGTCATAATCCCGGATCAGCCGCTCGCTGATCATCAGCCGGTGGCAGTGATTGGGGTCCCGCTCATAACACATCAGACAGATCGCCCAGCTGTCCGCCCTTTCCGCCAGGGCGGCCAAGTCCCGCACCGTGGTCGCGTGATCCAGGCGCGCACTATAGATCGCCCGGTAGGCATCCCTATCCCCCGCCTTGGCCGCATTTCGCCCTTCAGTCGGGTTACCCAGGGTCTTCACATGCCAATAATCGATCCCGCCGGCGGCGAGCACCTCGGAAAGATCGCCTTTGGTGTAGTCGCTCCGCCGGGACCAGGGAACGTCCCGCACATCGGCCAGCACATTGATTCGCGCGTCAATCAGCGTGCGCACGAAATCGGCGATGTCCGCCCGTTCGTATCCGATGGTATAAATGCGGGCCACGACGCAAGGCCCCGCGGACTACAGGTCCAAAATGATCTTTTCGCCGGGGAGCGCGCGGGAGATGCAGACCTGAATCTTGGTCTTTTGCTCTTCCTCGTCCAAGACCTCGTCCCGGTGATCCACGCCGCCGCCCAGATAGTCGACCACGCAGTTGCCGCACCAGCCCTCTTCGCAGGCGTGCATCACCTCGATATCGTTCTCCCAGAGAACCTCGAGGATCGACTTGTCGGCGGGGATGGTGAGGGTTTTGCCGGTCTGCGCCAGTTCCACCTCGAACGCTTGATCGCCGTCATGTTGTTCCGCAGCGTCGGCCGCCTTTTCCTCTTCGGTCTTGAGGCTTTGGAACAGCTCAAAATGCACAGTGCCGGCGGGCCAATGGTCGGTGACCTCCCGCGCCGCCTTCAACAACCCGCCAGGCCCACAGATATAAAGATGCGCGCCTTCGGGCCGGTCCTTGAACGTCTCGGCCAGATTGATGCCCTTCGAGGGGTCGCCGCCGTCGTGATAGAAGGTGAGATCATCACCAAACAGCTCTTCCACCGTGTCGGCGAAGGCGGTTTCCTCGCGGGACTTGGTGCAATAGTGCAGATGCCGGGGCGTGCCGCCGACCTTGAGATGGTAGCCCATGGCCATCAGCGGCGTAATGCCGATGCCGCCGGCAAGCATGATGTGCTGGCTAGCGTCGTCCACCAGGGCGAAATTGTTGGCCGGTTCGGTGATGGTCAGCGTGTCGCCTACCTTCACATTGTCATGCATGTAGATGGAGCCGCCGCCACCAGAGCCTTCCCGCAGGATGGCGGTCACATAGCGGTGGGTTTCCGACGGATCGTTGGCCAGGGAATAGGAGCGGATTAACCCGTTTTCCAAATGGAAATCGATATGCGCCCCGGCGGTGAATGCCGGCAGATCGCCGCCCGCCGCGTTGACGAATTCAAACCGCTTGATGCCCGAGGTCAGTTGCTGAATGTCGGCAACCTTGAGGTCCAGCTTTTGCATGTATCAGTCTCCGATCCGGCCCGTGAATTCCGCCGGTTTTCTTCTTGAATCATTGGCTTGGTATAGCGAACGGAACGCCACATTGAAAGGCCGCGCATCTATGCGCTTTCCGCGCGCCGAAGAACCGTATATTGAAACCGCATGTCGAACCTTCTTTCGCTCCGCAACACCCAAATTGTGTTGTCGGTCACCTTCGTCAGCCTCCTCGGCATTCCCATCATCGGCCCGGCCATGCCGGCCGTGCAGAAGGAATTCGGGATCGCCAACGCGGATATCGGCTGGATGATGATGTCGTCCTTCGCCCTGCCCGCCCTGGTGTTCGTGCCGTTGACCGCATTCCTGGCGGATACGTTCGGCAAAAAGATGGTCATCGTGCCGTCGATTTTTGTGTTTTCCATAGCAGGCACGGCGATCAGCTTCGCCCCCAATGCGGAGACTATTGTGGTCTTGCGCTTTCTCCAAGGCGTCGGGGCGAGTTGCCTGTCCACGTTGAATGTGGCCCTGGTGCCCGACCTGTTCACCGGCCGGGACCGGGTGGCGGTCACCGGTTACACTAGCGCGCTGCAGAATATCGGCGCCGGGTTGTTGCCCCTGGTCGGCGGCATTCTGGCCGGGCTGGTCTGGTACTATCCGTTCCTGTCAGCGGCGCTGGGCATCCCGCTGGGGTTCTTTGTCTGGATTTATTTGGACAACAACACCTCCAAGCGCAGCGCCGGCGGGTCCCGCAGCTATTTCGGCCATGCTTGGAGCCATATCCGCCAGCGCGAGGTGCTGGAGCTCTGCTTCATGACCTTCGGCTTTATCTTCACCGGCTTCGGCGCATTTATCTCTTATATCCCGACCTTCATGAACGACCGGTTCGGGGTGCCGGCGCTGATCATCGGTTTCGTGATTTCGGCCCGCGCCCTGTCAGGCACCATTATGGCGACCTTTATCGCCAAGCTGACCGACCGGTTCACCACCCGCCAGCTGATCACCTGCGGGTTCCTGATCCTCGCCGTCGGCATGACCGTGGTGCCCCTCGCTTGGGGCCCGTTCGGTATTCTCATATCAGGCCTCTGTTATGGCGGGGCGTTCGGCATTATCCGGCCCTTGGTGCAGGTGCATCTGTTGAACATCGCGCCGGATAATCTGCGCTCCACGTTTTCGTCCATGAACGGCCTGGCGCTGCGCATCGCGCACGTGCTGGCCCCGGCCGGTGCGGGCGTCCTATTGGCGTTTTATGATTTCGATGTGCTCTATTTCACCGCCGCCGGGCTCGCCGTATTCATGGCGCTGTTCAGCTTTTCCGCAAGCGCGCTCAAGGGCGGCAAGAAAGCCGGGGAGTTGGAATAATCACGATTGGGAAATGTTCCGCTTCTTCAATGCCCTAAAAATATCGACGATAAGGAGGCCCACGCCCCAGGCCACAAGAAGAAATGCGGAAAACAGGAGGACAAGCAGCGCTACGATCAGGGCCCATTGGTCCTCGACGCGAACGATCACCTCAGCTCCGACCAACAGGATTGCGAAAAAGGCAGTCATTGAAATGCCCGTAAATCCGACGAGGATCAGCCGAACCGGCCTGGCGTAAAACCGGATAAGAAGCCTCCCGACTTTGGACCTGGGCTTTCCCAGCGTCCGATAATATCGTAGGCCACTGGGAGCAGCCAACACCCCCGTCAGGATGCTCATATAGTAAATAACTTCTAAGACGATGTTGTCGTCGACGCCATCCAACAGCCATATGCCGCAGGCTACCAACACAGTGCCCAACGTCAACGTCAAAACAAGTTCCCAAGGGATTTTTCGGAGACGGCTTATGAATATAAATCTCCGCCGAAGTTTTTCCGAGACCACTGCATCCGAAAAGACCGTAAGTACAGCCAAAATAAGTGGGATCGCGGCGAAAATCGGATCACCCTCGATCCAGACTATAACGCTTATCGCTACAAAGCCTATCGGCAAACCGGCTAGTCTGACGCTTCGCCAGACCATGAGGGGTCTATGGAGACGGTCAGAGCGCGGAATCTGAGATCGGCCTTTTGCCGCAATCCAAAATGCCCCGTCCATGATAATGACGAGGCTTACCCACAAACAAAATGGTCCGAATAGAAAATCCGTCAAGGACGCAAAGGTTACGCCGTTTTCGGACATCCAAGATACCGCGATAATCCCGAGCGCTAATCCGAATAAAATCCGTAGGGCCCACCATACTTTTATTGTGGTGTCTGATCTTCTTACCGGAAGATCGGGATTCTCATCGTCTTCTCTCGAGGACATATTTCAGCCGCTGTTCAATTGATCCGGTTCTGCAATCTAAGGTTAGGCGAAGATCGCACCGGTTCCAATCGTATTTGACCTCCCCCGACATCCGGACTCGCTTTTTCCGGTCCGGCGGTCCATATAAATCCCCATGGCCGACATCCAAGTTCGCGGTGCCCGAGAGCACAATCTGAAGAATATCGACGTGGATATTCCCCGGGAGTCCCTGACCGTGATCACCGGGCTGTCGGGCTCCGGCAAGTCGTCGCTGGCGTTCGACACGATCTATGCCGAGGGTCAGCGCCGCTATGTCGAAAGCCTGTCCGCCTATGCCCGGCAGTTCCTGGAACTGATGCAAAAGCCGGACGTAGATTCCATCGAGGGCCTGTCACCGGCCATTTCCATCGAGCAGAAAACCACGTCCCGTAACCCGCGCTCCACCGTCGGCACGGTCACCGAAATTTACGATTATATGCGGCTGATGTTTGCGCGGATCGGCATCCCCTACTCTCCCGAAACCGGCCTGCCGATCGAGGCGCAGACCGTGTCACAAATGGTCGACCGGGTGATGGAAATGGACGAGGGCGCCCGTCTCTATCTGCTGGCCCCTATCGTCCGCGGCCGCAAGGGCGAATACCGCAAAGAGCTGCAGGAGCTCGCCAAGAAAGGCTTCCAGCGGGTCAAGGTGGACGGGGAACATTACGAAATCGACGAAGCCCCGGCGCTGGAAAAGAACTTTAAACACGATATCGAAGTGGTGGTGGACCGCCTGGTGGTCCGCGAAGGGCTGGAACAGCGGCTGGCCGACAGTTTCGAGACCGCGCTCGACCTGGCCGACGGGCTGGCCTTCGCCGAGGATGCGGATTCCGGCGGCCGAGTCACGTTTTCCGCCAAGTTCGCCTGTCCGGTGTCGGGCTTCACCATCGACGAAATCGAGCCCCGGCTGTTTTCCTTCAACAACCCGTTCGGCGCGTGCCCGTCCTGCGACGGGCTCGGCACCCAGATGTTCTTCGATCCGGAGCTGGTGGTGCCCGATGACCGCCTCGCCCTCGGAGAGGGCGCAATTGCGCCCTGGGCGGAGTCGAGCTCTCAGTACTATCGCCAGACGCTGGAAAGCCTGGCCGAGCACTATGGGTTCGACCTCAAAACACCGTGGACCAAGCTGAAAAAGAAACACAAGGACGCGATCCTCAACGGCTCCGGCAACACGCCGGTGAAGATGCGCTATGACGATGGCAAGCAGGCCTATGACCTGAAGAAACCGTTTGAAGGTGTGCTGCCGAATATGGAACGGCGCTGGCGGGAAACGGATTCAAGCTGGATCCGGGACGAGCTCTCCAAATATCAGACCACCACAACCTGCGACGCCTGCGAGGGCTATCGGCTCAAGCCCGAGGCCTTGGCCGTGAAGATCGACAATCGTCATATCGGCGAGGTGGCGCGGATGTCCATCGACGATGCAGAGGCCTGGTTTGCTGGACTCGATAAACGCCTGACCGACAAACAGAACGAAATTGCCCGGCGGATTTTGCGAGAGATCAACGAGCGCCTGGGCTTCCTCAAGAATGTCGGCCTGGAATACCTGACCCTGGCGCGCTCGTCTCGGACGCTCTCCGGCGGAGAAAGCCAGCGCATCCGCCTGGCCTCCCAGATCGGCTCGGGCCTCACCGGCGTGCTGTATGTCCTGGACGAACCGTCCATCGGCCTGCATCAGCGGGATAACGGCCGGCTGTTAGAGACGCTCAAACGGCTCCGCGATCTCGGCAACTCGGTCGTCGTGGTCGAGCATGACGAGGAAGCCATCTCCACCGCCGACTACATCGTCGATATCGGTCCCGGCGCCGGCATCCATGGCGGCCAGGTGGTGGCCTGCGGTACGCCGCAGGAAATCATGAAGGCGAGCGAAAGTCTGACCGGCCAATACCTCACCGGCTTCCGCCAGATCGAGGTGCCGAAGGACCGCCGCCCCGGCCACAAGGGCCAGAAGCTGACCATCAAGGGCGCGTCGGAAAACAATCTGCAGGACGTGGATGTGGATTTCCCGCTGGGCACGCTGACCTGCATCACCGGCGTATCCGGCGGCGGCAAATCCACCCTGGTCATTGAGACCCTCTATAAGGCGCTGGCCCGTCGGCTCAACGGTACACGGGTGCATCCCGGCGCGCATGAAAAACTCACCGGTACGGAGTTCCTGGACAAGGTGGTGGATATCGACCAATCCCCCATCGGGCGTACGCCACGGTCCAATCCGGCGACCTATACCGGCGCGTTCACGCCGATCCGGGACTGGTTCGCCGGCCTGCCGGAATCAAAAGCGCGGGGGTACAAGCCCGGCCGTTTCTCCTTCAATGTGAAGGGCGGGCGCTGCGAGGCGTGTCAGGGCGACGGCGTCATCAAGATCGAGATGCACTTCCTGCCGGACGTCTATGTCCAGTGCGATGTGTGCAAGGGCAAACGCTACAACCGGGAGACCCTGGAGATCACCTTCCGCGGCAAGTCCATCGCCGATGTCCTGGACATGACGGTCGAGGAAGGGATGGATTTCTTCAAGGCGGTGCCGGTGATCCGCGACAAGATGGAAACCATGTTCCGGGTCGGCCTTGGTTATATTCATATCGGGCAACAGGCGACGACGCTGTCGGGGGGCGAGGCGCAGCGCGTGAAGCTCGCCAAGGAACTGTCCCGGCGTGCCACCGGCAAGACGCTCTATATATTGGATGAGCCGACCACGGGTCTTCACTTCGAAGACGTCAAAAAACTAATCGAGGTGCTGCAGGCGCTGGTGGATCAAGGCAACACGGTGATTGTCATCGAGCACAATCTGGAAGTCATCAAGACCGCCGATTGGCTGATCGATATGGGCCCCGACGGCGGCGACAAGGGCGGCCGGGTCGTGGCCGCCGGCACCCCCGAAGACGTGGCCGAGGTCGACGAAAGCTTCACCGGTCAGTACCTCGCCCCCTATCTCGGCGCCAAGAAGAGAAAGAAGAAGCGTAAAGCGGGGTAGCGGCTCCACTCTCTCTCGCCGTCATGCCCGAGTTGGACACAGCGCTAGTTGGGGACAATTCTCGGGTATCTTAACGCGGCAGATCCCCGACAATTGCTGCGCAAGTCGGGGATGACGGACGAGGATAGCCGGACAGCTACCCGGAACGCGCCTATTCCGCCGGTCCGTTGGCCGCCTCCAGGCGGCTTATCCGGGCATGACGGTTAGCGGTGGGAAGCACAGCATCCCACATAAATCAATGTCTACCCTGCTTCTCGAAATAGCGTTGGTGGTATTCCTCGCCGCGGTAGAACGGGCTGGCGGGTGTGATTTCAGTGACAATGGGATTGCGATAACGGCCAGATTCGTCCGTTTTGAGAAGCGACGCCCGCGCTTGGTCCGCCTGCGCATCATCATAGACATAGATGGCGGAGCGGTATTGGGTGCCGATATCCGGGCCCTGGCGGTTTAATGTGGTCGGATCATGGATATCCCAAAACACATCCAATAAAGTCTCGAATGAGACTTTGTCCGGATCAAAGTCGACCTCCACCACTTCCGTGTGGCCAGTGCGGCCGCTGCAAACCTCTTCATAAGTTGGGTTTTCAGTCTGACCACCCGAATAGCCAACAGCTACATCGGTGACCCCATCGACCCGCCGGAAGGCGGCTTCCACACCCCAAAAACATCCCGCGCCAAACATTGCTTTCGCCATAATCTGATCTCCCTTATAGCCGTTCAGGCGGCCGCCATCGTTTCGTCATAGTCTTAAACGATCCTCGGCCCTGAAACAATTGACCCGATAGTCCAGTCAGATATGCTGACCGGCCATAGGGGGGACCGATTTGATGCGCTTCGCCGCTTTATTGCTAATCACCTTGATGGCAGTTGTCCGGCCTGCCACTGCCGGCGTGTCACCACAGGCAACCGTGGAAGCATTCCACGATGCGCTGATTGAGGTGATGAAACAGGCTGAAAGCCTGTCCGTGAAAGAGCGCTACGCCAAGCTGGAGCCGGCGGTCACCAGCGCGTTCAATTTCCCCGTGATGATCCGCATTATTGCCGGCTCCCGCTGGAAAAAAAATTCGGCTGAAGATCAGGCTGCGCTCACCAAAGCGTTCGAGCGGGTCAGCGTCGGCACTTATGCGTTCCGCTTCAAAGGATATTCCGGACAGAAATTCGAGACGTTGGGCATTGAACCCGGCCCCAAAGGCACCACCATGGTGAAGACCCACATCGCCAGCCCCGATGATACGCCCACTAAACTCCATTACATCATGCGTCAATTTGACAAGGATTGGCGGATCATTGACGTGCTACTTGATGGCGGCATCAGCGAACTTGCGGTTCGTGCTTCCGAATACCGCTCATTGTTGCGGTCGGGAGGCGCCGAGGGATTGGCCGCCGCGCTAAACAAAAAAGCGGACCAACTGGTCAGCAGGAACTAGGGTCCTCGCCCGGGCCCTCAGCCTGCCCGATCTCAGGCTTCATCACGTAAAAAATCACAAGCCCCAAGACGATCCAAATGATCTCCCGGAGCCGCCGGATAATGGCAACGGCCAGTCCCATCGCCGGCGATCCAGTGATTGACGCGCCAATCAGGACAAAGGCCCCCTCTTGCACGCCGATACCAGCCGGGATGAAGAAGGCGCCGGCCCGGACCAGCTGGGCGATAGATTCAATGATCCAAGCGTTGGTCCAGGAAATCGGCGTACCGAGAAACGCCATCACGTAATAAACCTCGGCTACGCCGAGGACCCAGTTGCCGAAGGCCAGAACCAGAGCGATCAACAGCCGTGACTTCTGGCGCTGATAGAAATGCACCAGCCGGTCCTCCACATCGCTGATCACCGCCAATGTTTTGGCAATCCACGAGGCGACACTGTCCCGGCTGAAAAACCTCCCGGCAAACGAAGCCACCCGGAAACGCTGCACTAGGAAAAACAGAATGATGCCAGTGGCAAAGGCCGCCAATCCGACACCGGACACCAGTTTGTATTCCGGGGTCAGAAACGGCGCCTTGAGGATCAGGCCAAATCCGATCGCTAAAAATAGGATGAGCGCCAGCACATTGATCGTCCTGGCAAGGATCAGCGACGCCGCACCGTCCTTGTAAGAAACGCCATAGTAGTTCTTCAGCAGAATAGCCTTCACCGGCTCGCCCCCCATGCTGGCCGCCGGGGTAATGTTGTTAAAGGCCTCCCCCGCCATGCGCAGGTTAAAAAACCGGACAATCCATCGGGGCGACAGGGGTAAGGCCGGCAGCGTGAGCTGCCAGGTGAACGTATCGATGACAAAGGCGATGAAGTAGATCGCCAGAACAAGCGCGAATCCCCACCCGACGCGGCGCACATAGTCGGCAGCGAGCGCCAAATCACTATCCGCCACGACCAGCCAAAGCAGCGCAAAACCAAGCACCAGGAATGTGAGTTTCAGCCAGCGCATCCAGGGCTACTCAGACGCGATAGGTCTTATGCCGGGTGAACAGCGCCGTGATCCAGTACACATGCGCGCCGATAGCGACGAAGGGCAAAAGATACCAAACTTGGTCAACAATACAGAGTACCAGGACAATTAACCAGAAATCGGCCCGCGCCAATTCCCGGAAGGCGAACAAAATGGCTTCTCTCCAGTTCTCGGGCCGCTCAGGGGCATCCCCCTCGTCCCCACTTTTGCCGCTTGCATCTCCTTCTTTGAGATCATCGTAAAGTGATATGACGTAGTTGATGGTCGCGCCCGCGGCTGCGATCCACCCGGCCATATTCATCCAGTCATGGCCCAAGGCAAAATGAGACCCGATACCCAATCCGATAAAAATTGCCACGTGGGCAATCCAATCCACGAACGTGTCAAACATCGTGCCGAAACGGGAATTTTGTCCTTTCAACCGCGCTACTTCGCCATCGCAATGATCTAGAAGATACATAATAAACAGGAACACCCCTCCCCAAAGATCCCAAACGTAATCACCAAAAGAAAACACCACGGCCGATGCAAGACCAAACAAGAGCGAGATAAACGTGATCTGGTTGGCCGACAATGAGGTTGCCGCGAGAAACGGCGACACTCGCGTGGACAAGTGGCGGATTAGCGGAAATAGGAATTCCGGCCGGGGCGGTTTTGTGAGCGACTGCATCAAACCTCACGCAACATTTCGTCTGGCGCTGGCCAAATGTACATGAGGGCAGGCAACAGAAACAGCGTTGCCGCCAAAGTGCAGAAGACGGCAATGGTCAACAGGATACCCATGCTTGCCGTGCCAGGATGACTGGAAAGTGCAATGCTGCCGAACGAACCGATCGTCGTCAAAGAAGAAAAGACCACTGCGCGGGGCGTACTGGTTTCCGAAACATTGGCCTCGCGGCTCAGCGCTTGCTCCCGCCGGACCATATGGATGCTCCCGGCGACACCCAGGCCGAACAAAAGCGGCAGGACGATGATGTTGGCAAAGTTAAAGGCAAGGCCCAAGGCAACCGTCGCGCCGACGGTCAACAATCCGGCCACGCAGATGGGGGCAAAGATCAGAACGATTTGTCTGATATTTCGTGTCAGCAGAAATACCAATACGGCGATCAGGAAAATGGTTATCAATCCCGCCTCTCCGAAGGCCCGCTTCACCACCCTGCCGGCCTCATAAATCACAACCGGCGCGCCGGTCGCGTTGGGAATGACGGATTGCACCTCACTCACAAACGCCTGTAATTCGGCCTGATTACGCATATTCCCTTTCGGCGAAACATCCATCTTGATCCGGCCATCAGTAGCGACCAGCCGTTCCCGCAACGATCTAGGCAAGGCGCCTTCAGTAATCTTAACAGGCGTCAGAGAGGCTTTTAGCTGGATCAATTTTTCCGGAAGCGCGCCTATTACCCTATCTTGGAGCCGCCGAAGCGCCCTGTCGTCGAGAGGCGCCACCTCCCGATAAGACTTCAATGCGTCTACCAAAAGCGACAAATTGGCATCCAGTTGTGTCCGGTCACCGGTTCGGCTCGTCGCTAGTGCATTCTCCAAGGCGCGATACGCTGCATTCGCTTGCACGACGCTCCCGGATGGCTGGCCGACATCTCCGGACATGGCCGGCAACAGGAGCAGAGACACGTCTGAGATCAGCTCAAGTTTCTGTGTTTGGTTATTCGGCACCAGATCGGCGATTGTTCGAACCGCTTTGACCGAGTCCAAAGCCAACAACCGTTTCTTGGTCTCCTGCGCAGCCGATAGATCGCCGGCAAGAATAGAAATGGTATAGGGCGAATTTTCCTCGCTGCCAACTAGATCCAAGAGCGTCGCGACTGACTCTGTCTTCGGATCTTTCAGGTTGAGAGGATCAAAATCGAACACGACGTTAGACGACACGGCCGCAGCGGCCAGCGTTAGAACCGTGAAGGCGGACAGCGACAAGCGATGGATTGCCGGACGCGATGTCATCCCCGGCAATTGTGCTGGCGCGGGGCGATCAATTTTGGGGGCAAGACAAACCAACAAGGCCGGCAACAGCGTTAGGTTGGCGACCAGCGCAATGATCATACCCGCGCCGGCAATCAAGCCCAATTCCGCCAAGCCGAGATAATCGGTCGGCAGGAAAGAAAAGAAGCCAATAGCCGCGGCGGCGGCGGTCCAGGTCAGGGCGCTGCCGATCCCGTTTCCCGCTTCACGGAGAGCCGAATGCACGTCAGGCTCATGGGCCTCCTGCTCCATGTAGCGCAGGGTGAAATGGATACCGAAATCCACGCTCAGGCCGATGAACAACACCGCAAAGGCAACGGATATCAAGTTTAATGTGCCGATAGCGGCGGTGGCGAACCCGGCGGTCCAGATCAGTCCGCAGATCAATGTGATCAGGCACGCGGTGACGGCCGACCACCGGCGCAACCCCATAATCAGCAGCGCAAATACCAGAATCAACGAAAGAACGCCGGCCACACCCAGGCCGTCCGCCACGCTTTCCAATTCTTCATTGGCTAGGGCGAGAGAACCGGTAAGCCGGACTCGCGCGCCGTAAATCTCTTCGAGGCGGAGCTCCTCCGCCAGGGACCGGATCGACGATACAGCATCGGCGCCAGGCTGCAGGGAATCGAAATCGGTTTTCGGCTGAATGAGGATGATGCGCCGGCCCGGTGATAGATGCCCGGCGTCTCCGACGAAAAGCTTCTGCCAAGAAAGCGGGGACGCCAGTGGATCGTTTGCGTCAGCAACCGCACTGGCAATGCTGTCAACAAACGCTGCGGCGGCTTCCAAGGGCAAATCACTGGTTCCCCCAGCGCGCTGCTCAGCAATTTGAGCCAGAATCGCAAACAAGGTCGGAAGATCGGGCTTCTGCCACAACTTTCCAAGAAAAGGCTGGGCGTCAATGAGTTGGTCTGTCAGCCGTTCCAGTGCCGGGGCGTCCAAGTATAAAAGACCGTTTTTCCGAAAAAACGCTTCTCCGGCGGGGTCAAAAACCTCGCCGAATATCTCGGGCAATTTCTTCAATCCAGACGCCAAAAGATCTGCCGCAGCATTTATGGCTTCGGGCTCAGCCCCGTCTACCACAACAACAATGTTGTCAGAAAATTGCGGGAATGCCTGGCTAAGCGCGATTGAATTTTGTCGAAAGGGCAAATCTGGCGACAGCATATCCGAGGTATCAGTGTTCATACCCAGATTTCCGCCGACATAATATGACATTGCTGCCGTCAACAGGACTGATAACAGAACAACGAAGCGTGCACGACGGGAAATCAGTGCTATCCAGCGGGCGACTAGACCGTTCAAATTTAGAGATCTACCCACGCCTTAACCTCAGCCGGCCAATCATATTCCACCCAGGCAATGTTATGCGCCAGCCGAACTGAAAACATCCGAATTGGCGCCGATTCGCAAGTATTTCTGCATCCCGACTCAATTGATCATATTTTTACAAAACTATCTCGCATTTTTGCACGTCCTCCCCAATTAATTGATCCTATTTGTTAACTCAGTTCTTCATGAGGAGCTGTCGCCGCATTTCGAGAAAAATTCTACTTCTCTATCGGAATTCATGAGTAAGTTATCCACAGGCTAGAAAAGCCTGGGTATTAGGAATTCATGGATCATCACAGGTCACTACTGGATTTGGTGACACATCCTTGCCATAGGAGGTCGCAAAAGCATATATGATGTAAAATTATGCATTAATATTGTTGCTTATTATTTAAACATCTTTAATAAGCCGCCTGAAGCGTGGCATCGTTTTTGACAAGAAATGCGTATCGAGGTAACAACATGAAAAAGCATCTATTTATGACGACAGTCCTAGCCGGTGCAGGTATTCTTGCGATGTCCGCGCAACCCGCTTTGGCGCAAAGCAAGGCACAACCGATGAAACTCTCCGTCGGTGGTTCGCTCATGGCCGCTGTAGCTTTCTCTGAACAGAGTGGCAGCTTTGAATCATCTTCTAACGCCACGAGTCGGGTCGGTTACGACTCGTTTAACCAATGGAACGACACTGAATTACATTTCACGGGATCTGTGACCTTGGACAACGGTATCACCACCTCTGTCCACATCGAACTTGAATCGGATCAGGTCAGCAACGGCACACATATCGACGAGTCATTCCTTCAGATGAGCGGCGGCTTCGGCACTGTGAAATTGGGTTCGACCGTAAACGCCTCAGGCGCCATGGGTCATATCGCTCCGGCCGCCGGCGCTATCGTACCAAATGACGGTGACTCGACCTTTGTCATTGTGCAGCCCACGGCTGTTACCGCCACGGCCGACACGTTGCTCGGAAGCAATGACACGATGCGAGTCGTCTACATCTCGCCGTCAATTTCAGGTCTTTCGATAGGCGCGTCTTACCAGCCGTCGAGCGCTAACGTCGATACGCCGCCGGCCGTCGGTGGAAACAGCGGCACCGACACCCAAGAATATAACGTCGCAGTAGCCTATTCGGGGAAATTGGGTTCGGTCGATCTTGCGGCTGATATCGGTTACATGGAAGCCCACGGCACTGCGGCCAATTCACGCAATGGATGGCGTGGCGGCCTGAACCTTGGATTCGGCGCGGTCACTGTCGGCGGCTCCTATCGTGTTTTCGACGCCATTGACAGCGGACTTGCCGGCACAGCAAACAGCCCCGAGCAGGAATCCTTTGATCTCGGGATCGCATACGCTCAAGGACCATTCACGGTTAGCGCCACCTATCTGCACGGCGAGGCGCCTTTGGCCTCGGCGACGACTGGCGATGACTCTGTCCAGATGATATTCCTCGGCGGCGCATATTCCCTCGGTCCGGGCATTGATTTACTCGGCAATCTCATGTTCGTTGATTGGGAAGACGAATCCACGGCCGACGCCAATAATAACGACGGCTGGGGCTTAACGGCTGGCATCGCGTGTCCTTCTGATGATCATTGTCTACCGGGGTGCGGTTCTGCCCGTGTCCCGGTAGGTGTGATGCCCACCTTTTACAGACAGACGACTTCGGCTTGACAGAGGTCCGGTGCTCGACAACTGTGCGCGGCCATGAAAGCGCCACCTTATGATAAGCGATTGGCGCGGGTGCTGGTTCGCCCGCTGCGTCGTACATTTATCCGGCCCAATCATATCACCGCGCTGACGCTTGTGCTTGCGCTGGCAGGCGGCGCGCTATTTACCTTCAATGATTCCGCCATGGCCTATTGGGGTGCTGGAATATTCGTCTTATCCCGCTTTTTGGATCATTTCGACGGAGAGCTGGCCCGGTTGCAGGAGAGCTCCTCCAAGTTCGGCTACTACTTCGATTACGCCGTCGGCGGTATAGGATACGCCGCCCTCTTTGCCGGCTTGGGCATCGGCCATTATCAGACCGAGCTCGGCGTCTGGGCGTTGGTTCTTGGCGCCGCCGGCGCGGCATCGGCGCTGATCTCACTCTTTTCGAACCTGGGCATTGATCAAGAATTGGATACGGCCGATTCTGGCAAGGCCATCGGTTACCCCGGATTTGCCGGATTTGAATTAGAAGATGGTATTTACCTTCTCGCCCCGGTCACTTGGCTTGGGTACATCACCCCGTTCTTCATCGCTGCGGGCGTCGGCGCCTCAATTTACTGCATTTGGACAGTTGGCCACTGGCTGGTTCTGCGCCGCCGCAACTCAGCCCCGTAGGAATCGCCGGAACTTCCAAAAGAAAAAAAGGGCAAACAAGCTTGCGCCGACGGCTGCGGCGACAATTAACTCCACCCGCCATCCAAGCGCCATGGCAAGCGGCACAAACAGCATGGCGTCGTCGGCGTCGAAGCCGGCGGCGCTGTCCAACTCGGCCGCGCGACCTCCCGCTTGCTCCTCCGCTTTCATGACCAGCCAAAGCACAGCGGAAATCGCCAGCCCGGCCACAACACCCAATGGCACGGCCCAGCCGCCCAACTCGCTCTCCCGCAGTCCAATGCCGATTCCGACAAACGCCAGGGAATTGGAAAGGGAGTCGGAGATCAGGTCGTATGTATGCCCCCACTCCGATGTCCGCCCGGTCAGCCGCGCCAAAATGCCGTCCGCACGGTCGAGCAGCATAGCTAAAACAAAGATCCCACAGCCCCAATAGGTCGTGACCTGATCGCCCACGGCGAACAGCGCCGCCGCCGCAAGGCCGCCCAAAAGCCGCAGCGTGGTTATTTGGTTTGGCCGCACCGAGGTTTTCGCCAAAGGCTTCACACCAACCGAGACGATACGGTGAATCCAGGTGTTGTGACTGATGGCGGAACCTCCCCGACGTGATATGATCTGGCCACATACTTATCCAATTGACCGCCAAGTTAGAACCTTTAATTCCCCAACAACCCGTTATGACCAGAAACTCTGATACCCCCCTCCTCCTGACCCCCGGCCCGTTGACGACCTCCACCTCGGTCAAGGAAGCGATGCTGAAGGACTGGGGCTCCCGCGATACGGACTTTATCGAGATGACCGCCCGTGTCCGCCGGAACATTGAAGCAATCGCCGGAGTCGATCCGGTTAAGCCGACGCACACCTGCGTGCCGATCCAGGGAAGCGGCACCTTCGCCGTGGAGGCGGCGATCACCACACTGGTGCCCAGGGACGGCAAAGTGATTGTGTTGGTCAACGGCGCCTACGGGCATCGGATCGTCAAGATTTGCGGCTATCACGGCCGCGCCGTTGAGATGCTGGAGACAAACGAGGATACGCCGCCGTCAGTTTCCGATCTGTCGGCAAAGCTGGCGGCTGATCCGGAGATATCCCACGTGGTCGCCGTGCAGTGTGAAACCACGTCGGGCATTCTCAATCCTCTGGAAGACATTGCCGAGGCCTGCAAACAGGCGGGCCGGCTGTTAATCGTGGACGCCATGAGCTCCTTCGGCGCCCTGCCGCTTGATCTCGGTACTCTGCCTTGTGCCGCGGTGATCGCATCCTCGAACAAATGTCTGGAGGGCGCGCCCGGTATCGGCTTTGTCATTATTGAAGTGGCCGTGCTGGAGGCGTGCAAGGGGAACGCTGGAAGCCTAAGCCTCGATCTCCATGATCAATGGACCTACATGGAGGCCTCAGGCCAATGGCGATTTACCCCGCCGACCCATGTTCTGGCGGCGCTCGACCAGGCCATCAAGGAACATGAGGCCGAAGGTGGTGTGGCGGGCCGGGGCGAACGCTACCGGAAAAACGCGGCGGCGCTGATAGCGGGGATGCGGAAACTGGGCTTTCGTCCCTACCTTTCAGATAACCTCCAGGCGCCAATCATCATCACCTTCCACCCAGCGGCAGACGACGCCTTCGATTTCGAGGATTTCTATAATCGGCTTCGGGCCCGGGGCTTCGCCATCTATCCCGGCAAACTGACCAAAGCCGATAGTTTCCGCATAGGCTGCATCGGGCATTTGACCGCAGACGACATGCGAGCCGCCGTGGCTGCGGTCAAAGATGTCGTCGCCGAGATGGGTATTCGGATCGACTAGCTGCCGCCTTTTTGGTCCTGCCAAACTTTGCGGGTCACATCTATCATGGAACGATCGTGCTCGTGCCCCATGCAGGCGCGCATGCCATTCAGGCCATAGCGGTTGTAATCGCCCCGGCAGTTCCGGAACGCTGTCGCCGCTTTGGCCAGCGCCGGCGTGGACACATGATCCGTGTGCTTCTTCACCGACTGTTCCCAGACAGCGTCCCGCTCGGCCTGAGACAGATCGGAGTTCGCCGGGAGGTCATTGACCATTTTGTTCATCAGCCGGGCCGCCTGGACATTGACCGGTTCCCGTTCATTACTGGCGGATGCTACCCTGCGCATTGGCCCCGTGTAGAGGGCGATTTCCTGGCGTAGCCGGGGATCATCCGCGCCGGCCATAGCGGCGGGCACCAGAGACGCGTGCGGCGCCACCGAAAGAGTCGCGTTGCCCTTACCGAGGCTCGCCACCAGGCCCGCGGGCACGGAAATCTGTACCGTTGTATAGCCCCGCAAGCTTCGGACCGAGACTTTGTCGGCCACCGGCAGGGTGCGGACGGCGCCGGTCGCATCGGTCACCGACACGGTCAGCCGGGTCTGGTCGGACGGCACATAGGCCGTTCCTTGGGTCGGTGTCTTTCGATGCTGCTGGAGGCAAAAAGAGGAAAACTCCGCCGTGCAAACACCGCTGCTACAGGTCAGTTTGGCCGGCTCGGCCGAGGCCAGAAGGCCAAGGATTTGCGGCGACGCCGCTGCAGGGGTGTAAATACCGGCCGCCATGAACAGAGAGAGTGCGCCGACTTGGATTGCCTTGAACCGCATGGAGACCTCCTTATCCGCCGCCGTCATTGGGGCTATGGGAATGGTCTCACCAATCGGAAAACCGGTCAATGGGTATGGCGTTTGCGCCGCTTCCGGGACATCACATGCCTTACCAAAAGAAAGGGGCCGCACTACGGGCAATGACAGCCGACCATCGAACGTTACAGAACCGGCTAGAACTGTCCTCGAGTGATAGTCGCATAGGTCTGCTGTCTGTCTAAAACGGACAATACCGCCTCCCGCCAATAGTTGCCGTGACGCGCGCCGGTTCACATAGTCAAACTCTTTGGGCCAACATCTTGAGCTGGGATAAGGCATCATCGATTAATTGGCGCGTCAGATCACCACAGTTCATTTTTCGACCGAGGCTAGCGGCCTGTCCCGACCACAAAGCGGAAAAATCGTCCGAACCAGCCTGCTCCGCTTCGGCGCGTAAAGGCGCCAGCGCTCCAAGTGCCTGCGGAAATGGCGGCATCTCGTCCATCATCGGGCCCATTTCGTTTATTATCCTGTTGATCAAGCTTCGCGCCGGCTTCCCGGTGATTACGTTGGTGATCATCGTCCGGTCGTCGTATGCAAGGTCGAGGGCAGCTTGGTAGACGTTGCTGATCAATGCCTCGGGAGTAAACAGATATGCGGTACCGATCTGGACGGCCTCGGCGCCCAAGGCGAACGCCGCTGCAATACCGCGCCCATCAGCGATACCGCCCGCCGCGATCACCGGCACGGTGACCGCATCGGCAACTTGGGGTACGAGCGCAAGAGTGCCGACCTGCGTTTCAACCGATTCTGTTAGGAACATACCGCGATGGCCGCCAGCCTCGTAGCCTTGGGCTATGATCGCATCGCAACCATTCTGTTCGAGCCAGCATGCTTCCTTTACTGTGGTCGCAGTGCTGATGACAGTACAACCGGCATTTTTCAACCGTGTAATTAGGGGTTCTGCTGGTAGCCCGAAGTGAAAACTTACAACCTCCGGCCTCATCCTTTCGACGACCGCGCACATCGTCTCGTCGAAGAAACTGAATGAAAATGCTTTTGCCGACGCGCGGGGAATGCCGAGCTCGCGATAGTAGCCACCCAACTGATCCCTCCACGCTTCTTCCCGTTGGCGGTCCCTGCTCTCGGAATGGTGGCAGAAGAAGTTCACGTTCAAAGGCTTGTGGCTCTGTTGCCGAATATGTTCGATCGCAGCCTGCACTCCATCCGCTTAGAGAAGGGCACAGGGGAGTGAGCCCAGGCCTCCGGCTTCGCTTGTCGCGATTGCCATCGCTGGCCCACTGGCCCCGGCCATCGGGGCTTGAATGATTGGCAGTTCAATGCCGATTTTAGATAGAAGTCCACGCGCTGGGTTCATGTTTCCACTTTCTGATCAGATAGGGCATAGGCCACTACAGGCTTGGTGGCCGACAATCTGGGCTGGGCGGCGGCATGAGCGATTAGAGCACCGGATCACACCTTGATCCTTGGCGTCACCGAGCCCCTCGCCGCCCTCAAGGTTTTCAGCCTGCCGCAACCTTGGGCGTATCCACCGGCTCTGTTTGTTTGTCGTCGAGCCAGGCATGCGCCTGGAATTCGTGATCCAGCGGCAAGTTGAAACCGCTGCTGACGTAGTTCGTGATCGTCTTCAGGGCGATTCCGGTTATCACCTCCAGGATATGCTGATCGTCGAAGCCGGCAGATTTAAAGGCTTCAATTTTCGATTCGCTGACATGGCCACGATGGTGAATAACTGCTCGGGTAAAATCGACCAGCGATTGATACCGCCGGTCAGCAATCGGCCGGCCTTTGCGAATTGCTTCAATCGGGGTGAGCGGTAGTCCTGACATTTCTGTGAATGTGGTGTGGCCAGCTATGCAATAGGCTGCTTGGTTCTCGACGCTTGCCGTGACCTGAACGATTTGCCGCTCAAGTGGCGTGAGAGTGCCACTGTCATTTGCCTCTAGCATCGCCGCGAACCCGGTAAGTGTCGAGGGGGAGTTGGAAAGCGCACGAAACATGTTCGGTACGAAACCATTGGCGGCACGGACGGCCGCAAGGATCGGCTGTGAGGTCGCTGGGGCTGTGTGTTCGTCGTTAAGATTAATCATCATATATCTCCATGGTTATGGCGTGACCCACGCGGCCTCGCTACGCCGCGAAAGATCGGCGCAAATAAGTTATTTGTCTAATCGTATTTTTCAGTATTTAATATTCATATGATCGATATTAGGAATATCGAGATCAACCTGCTCGTAGCCTTTGACGCGCTATACGATACGGGTAACGTCTCGCGGGCCGCAGAGCGACTTTCGCTCACCCAACCTACCGTCAGCGGAATGCTCAGCCGGTTGCGCGCGCTGTTCGGCGACCCCCTTTTTGTGCGCACGCGGCACGGCGTCCTGCCGACGCCACGCGCGGACGAGTTGCGCGATCCGGTAAAGACTGTGCTGGCAAATGTGGAGGCCTTGGTCGAGCCGAGAACTTTCGATCCTGCTACCGCTGAATTGACGATCTCGGTCTCGGCCAACGATTATATGCAGCAGGCGTTGATCGTGCCTTTGGTCGCGCTGCTACGCGAACAGGCGCCCGGCGTCCGGCTTGCGGTGATGCCAGCATATATCACCGAGCTTGCGGGCAATTTGGCATACGGCGGCGTCGACCTGGCGATCAGCACTCCAGAATTCACCGACCCGAGCCTGCAGCGGGAGTTTCTTTACACAGAGCGATACGTTTGCATTGTCCGCGACCAGCATCCCCATAAAGGCGAAACACTATCTCTTGAGGATTTTTGCCAATACGACCATCTACTGGTCGCACCGACCGGAGGAAGCTTTTCGGGGCCAACAGACGAGGCGCTAAACCAAGCCGGTGCACGGCGCAGGGTTTCAGTCTCTTTGCCGAGCTTTCACGTAATGTTGGATACGGTTCGCGCCGGCGATTTCATCGCCGTAGTGCCGCAGCGGCTGATCCCGCGCAGGTCAACAGGTTTGAGAGTTTTTCCGCCGCCGATACAGATTCCCGATTTTGAGGTTATCGCTTGTTGGCATAGCCGTGTCGATAAAAGCCCACCTCATCGTTGGCTCAGGGGGCTTCTGTCGCAGCTTGCGAATGAGCAGGTTGGGCCACCTGCACATTGACCGGCTCCCGCTCATTGCTGGCGGATGCTACCCGCCGCATGGGCCCGGTGTAGAGGTCGATTGCCTGGAACCGCATGGAGATCTCCCATCCGCTGCCGCCGGGACATCACATGCCTTACCAAAAGAAAGTGTCCGTACTACGGGCAATCACAGCCGATAATCGAACGTTGCAGAACCGGTCGAGAATAGCCCAGCCCTGGCCTCAGCTGGACACGGACTTGGTTGAATGCAAACCTGCCCATCGGGTATATGCCTTCTGCGTTGCCGTACGACCATTGAGAGACGACATGGATCCGCTTTCCCAAGGCGCAATTGGCGCCACAATTCCTTTGGCCACTCGAGCTAGAGGCCAGGAGAGATTGGCCTGTGCTGCCGGGTTCGTTGCCGGCCTGGCGGCGGATTTGGATGTCCTGATCAGATCGTCCACCGACAGCCTGCTGTACCTGGAATTCCACCGGCAGTTTACTCATTCACTCATCTTTATTCCCTTCGGTGGTCTGGTGGTCGCGGCGCTCCTTTATGTCGTTCTTCGCCGATGGGGGAACCCTAAGTTTTTGACTCTTTGGATATTCTGCGCGCTTGGGTATGCAACCCACGGCCTGCTGGATACAGCCACATCCTACGGCACACAGCTTCTTTGGCCGTTCAGTGACACCCGATTTGCCGCCAGTATTATCTCTATCATCGATCCACTGTTTACCGGACCCATGTTGGTGCTGGTGACAATATCCGTCATTCAGCGCAAAGTGATTTTGGCCCGGGTAGCCCTGGTTTGGTCTCTGCTCTATCTCGGTGTTGGCGCCTATCAAAATGCGGCTGCGGAGGCCGTCGCCGGACAACTGGCCAAGAATAGAGGGCACGTGCCTGTGCGACTGGAAGTGAAACCGACCTTTGGCAACCTGATAGTCTGGAAGAGCATTTACGAGGCGCAGGGACGCTATTACGTCGATGCCATTCGCCCGAACTTCGGCGAGACCGTTTTTACAGGCAGCTCCATCGCCAAGCTTAATTTGCAGCGTGATTTGCCATGGCTCGATTCAGCCTCCCAGCAGGCGACGGATGTGCACCGTTTCGCGCATTTCAGCGATCAGTTTGTGGCCAAAGCCGAAAATGTAGATGAGAGAATTATAGATGTTCGTTATTCACTTCTGCCCAACAAAGTTGACCCGCTTTGGTCGATCCGTCTCAGCAAAGACGCGCCGCCTTCGGCGCATGCGAAGTTTGAAACCCACAGGTCAAATACCCGGGAAAACCTAGCCACGCTGTTATCCATGATTTTTCATTGAGGGCTAAATTCTGTCGTGCGGTAGCAGAGTTCCAATTATTTGTGATAGCGACGGATCAACAGCAGCCTATTCTCGCCGAGCCCGGTATGCTGACCGTGGCAAATGAACTATCCACTTCAAACGTTTCTCTGCCAAGAAAGGTAACATGCCCAATCTTGCGGCCCGGCCGTGATTCTTTCTTGCCATAAAGATGCAGCTTAGCGTTGGGAATTTTGACATAGTGGCCGACATTGTTCGCATCGTCGCCAATATTTAGCGACAGATTTAACGACCGGCTAGGAGCAAATCTCGGCCATTCGCCGCGATCACCACATTCGACCGCTAGTCGACAATGACCGGAAGAAGAACCGTCGCCTCTATTTTATGAACCGGCGATTTAGTAGTCCTTGGGGAAGCCCTTCGCGCCGCGAACGTCGGCTTTCTTGAGCTTCGCACCCGCCAGATTCGCATTGGTGAAGTCCGCGTCCACCAGGTTTGCGCCGCGCAGATCGGCATTGCGCAGATCGGCGTTGGACAAATCCGCGCCTTCGAGATTCGCCTGGGAGAAATCGACGCCCATCAACTTGGCGCCGCGCAATTTGGCGAACTCCAGACTGGCGCGCCACAGGCCGCCGCCCCGGTTGCCGACCGGCACACCTTGGAACCGCGCGCCTACCAAATTGGCATTGGACAAGTTGGCGCGCTGCATTTTCGCCCCGCGCAGATCAGCGCCGGTCAGGATTGCGCCCCGCATGTCGGCAAAGCAGAAGTTTGCCAACATGAAAAATCCCTTCGAAAGGTCGGTGCTCTTGAGAACACGGTATGACATGTCGGCGGCGGATAAATTGACTTCTTTCAAATCGTAGCCGCCCAGGTTGACCTCGCTAAGAACGGCCTGAACCCCCTCCTCGCCGTTGGTGTTCACCCACTTGATATGGTCGACGATGATTTCCTGGATCTCCCGGTCGAGCTTGGCGACGTGGCGGGGCATCCGCGCGGCCTGGGTATTCACCTTCTCCAAATTGACTGAATCCAAGATCGCGCCGGACAAATTGGCCTGATCCAGGATGGCATTGTCCAGGATCGTATGGGTCAAGGTTGCGCCGTGGAAAATCGCCCCCGTCAGATTGGCCTCGGTAAAATCGGCCCCATCCAGAGTCGCCCCGGTAAAGTTCGCGAAACTCAGATCGGCGCGCACGAACCGGGTGCCCCGCAGGACGCTGTCGGTCAGATCGGTTTGCACCACAAACGCGTTGGAGACCCGGGCATTGGTCAAATCGGCGGCATGCAATTTCGCTTGGTCCAACTGCGCGCTGTCGCTTTCCGTCATCACCGGCACAATTTCGCCCCGCTCCACGGATTTCATCAGGAGCCCGTCTCGCAGGTCAGCCTCGGTCAAATTGGCGTTGGAGAAGTCGGCCCCGCGCAGACACGCCCCCCGCAAGTCGGCCCGGGTCAAATCGGCCCCGATCAGGGACACAAACCGCATGTCCGCCGCATAGAAATTGCTCGCCATCAAATTGGCGTCTTCCATGGTCGCATGCTCACACCGCGCACCGGTGCAATCCGCCTGTGTCAAGTTCCGGCCGGAAAAATCCAGATAGGACATGTCCAAAAACTTCAGACTGGCCCGCTTAGCCCCGAGTATCCCTTTCACATACCGGTCGTGCTGATCCAGGTGTTCCTCCAGTTGAGGCTGCGAGACTTTGGTCCACATCGCATCCTCGTCCTGCAGCAGCTCGTCCAGCGTCTGCACGGCTTCGACGACTTTGACCTCGGACTCTTCCTGTTGTTGTTCGTCGCTCACGACTTATCTCCGTGTCGGATGGAGTACGCTCCCGTCCTCCCTCTTTAATACACATATAATTTGCTCGGCGGTATGTTAAATCACAGATCGTGAGTCATCGGTTAACGGGGTTTTCCCAGCCGTCACGCTTGCACGGTTCTCCAGGGACGCGTATGTGAACGCCATGTCTGACGATCCAAATGTATTGCGCCCCGTTCACATCGTCGGCGGCGGTCTGGCCGGATCCGAGGCCGCCTGGCAGCTGGCGACAGCCGGCGTGCCTGCGGTTTTACACGAAATGCGCCCGCACCGGACAACAGATGCACACCAAACGGACGGGCTCGCGGAACTGGTCTGTTCAAATTCTTTTCGCTCCGATGACGCCGATCACAATGCAGTTGGATTGCTGCACGAAGAAATGCGGCGCTGCGGCTCGTTGATTATGCAGGCCGCCGACGCCAACAAGGTCCCGGCGGGAGGCGCTCTGGCGGTCGACCGGGACGCGTTCAGCCAGGCGGTGCAGGCGGCGCTGGAAGCCGAACCGCTGATCACCATCGAGCGGGAGGAGATCGCCGGTCTGCCGCCGGCAGATTGGGACAGCGTCATCCTCGCCACCGGACCGCTGACGTCCGACCCATTGGCCAGGGCGATTGCCGAGCTTACCGGTGACGACGGGTTGGCGTTCTTTGATGCGATAGCCCCTATCATCCACAAAGACAGTATAGACATGTCGAAAGCGTGGTTTCAGTCCCGCTACGACAAAGGGGATGGAGCCGACTATATCAACTGCCCCATGGACGAGGCGCAATACAACGCCTTCATCGACAATCTGTTGAGCGCCGACAAGGTGACCTTCCACGAGTGGGAGGCGAACACCCCCTATTTCGAAGGCTGCCTACCGATCGAGGTGATGGCGGAACGGGGTCGCGAGACCCTGGCCTTCGGACCGATGAAGCCCGTGGGCCTCACCAATCCGCATGCGCCTGATGAGAAACCCCATGCCGTGGTGCAACTCCGCCAGGATAATTCACTGGGCACCCTCTATAACATCGTCGGCTTTCAGACCAAGCTCCGGCACGGGGAACAGTCGCGGGTCTTCCGCGCCATCCCCGGCCTGGAGAATGCCGAGTTCGCCCGGTTGGGGGGGATTCACCGCAACACGTTCATCAATGGGCCAAAGCTTTTGGACGAGACCTTACGGCTGAAGGCCGATCCCCGGCTGCGCTTCGCGGGGCAAATAACCGGTTGCGAAGGCTATGTGGAGAGCGCCGCGGTCGGACTGCTGGCGGGGCGATTCGCCGGTTTTGAGCGGTTGGGCGCCCCCATTAGCCGTCCCGAATCGGTCACCGCCATTGGGGCGCTGTTGGGCCATATCACGGGCGGAGGCGACGCAGAAACCTACCAGCCGATGAACATAAATTTCGGGCTTTTCCCGCCTCTGGAATTCCGCCGAGTGGACGAAAATGGAAAGAAAATCAAAAAGTTAAGGGGCAAGGAACGGCGCGCCGCCTATGCGGCCCGCGCCCGCGACGCCCTCAGTGGCTGGACACTGTAATCCACAGGTAAATTCAGTTTTCCCCCGGAAAACTTTCATTATCCACACGTCATCCACCTGAACGTATCGACAGGCTATTGCAAAGGCGGCATTATCCGCGTTGGGAGATATGTTTGCTGGCAGGCTCGTATCAGGAGTTTTCACTTTAAGCTGCTGATAGAAGTAAAAGTGAACTGGGAAAGTAAACTGGCGACGCAAGTCTCCCGACCTTCGTCACATATCAGGAGTGTGTGGGCCGTTGCGGCAATCGCTACGAGCTTGGCGCTGTCCGGTCCGGTGACCGGGCCGTCCATCGCACGCGCCCAGAACGCCGGTATCCCGATTGCTGCTAAATCCGATCCGGCCCTGCAGAGACTTCTCTTTACCGCCGTTCGCAATGACAATCTCAACGCGGTTCGCTCCATCGTTGATGCGGGCGCTGACGTTACAATGAGAAACTCGAAAGGGCAGACACCATTCGATTTGGCGATTAGCAGCGGCTATTTCGAAGTCGCGCAATACTTGATCCTCGCCAGACGGCTACAACAGCAACAGAAAGTAAAAACCCAGGCGGCCACGACCAGCGCGCCGGCGGTAACGGCGACGATCCGTCAACCATCCCCAGAAGCTGCGCCGGAAGTGGTGGTTGAAGACCGGCAACCCACGGTACGGCCCACTGTACAGACGCCCGTTCCCGTTGCAGCGCGGCCAGCACCCGAAATCGTCTCCGAACCGCCCCGCGAGGACAAAACACCGGCGACGAACGCGCAATCGGCAGAGATGAAGCGACTTGAGGGCATTGCTGAGAAACTCGCCGCCGCCGCAGAAGCGCTTGCCGCCGCCCAGAACCAGAGCCGCACAACGACATCCAGGAACCCCGCGCCTCAGCCCGAGGAAGCCCCTTCCACCGTGATCGTCATCGGGCCGGATGGTAAAATTCAATCGACGCGCAAAATTAAGCCCGGGGAAGCGATCATCGAGGCGCCTGCGCGGCCTGGTGCGGATGAGCAATGGCAAGACCTGCGGGTCGACACCAATGAGCAGGAGATACCGCGTCCCGGGCGAAAACCGGTCTACGCCGCCACCCGGTCGGTGATGGAAGATCAGGAACCACCGGAGTTCGTGGAAGAACGCAGAGTGTCCGCGCCGAATCTCAGCCGGCTGAGCCCCGCTGAAGACGTGATGACGGGAACAAAACCGCCGGAGGCCGTGGTGCCCGCGCGCCGCATTTCGCCCGAACTGAGGGAAAAGTTGCGACGCAAATTACCGCCCAGCCGGAGACGGGTGACGCCACGCGACCAGGGCACGCCCGTGAGCGCCGCACCGCAGTCACCTGGAATTCAGGAAGTTGCCGTAACGCGCGCCGAAATCTCTCAGGAACCGCCGCAAGTAACGCATTAGATCGCCGAAGCTGAGGCCCCGGCGAAGGCGATGCCCGCCGCTCAGCGGGCCAAACCGACCAAAGAAGCCAACAAGTCGGAAGCGGAAGATCGGGGGCTTCTCAGCAAGATGGTCAGTGGACTGGGCAAGTTCTTCAGTAAGAAGGAACGCCCCGACGGCTATCCGGAGGAACGAGAGGTCGCACAGGAAATCACGCAGCTTGCCGAGACCAAGAAGCCAGTTTCCCAAACAGGACCCGCCGCTCGGCCTGAACCGGTCCGGGACCCGATGCCTGAACCGCTGCCCCTGGCGCGCCCAACCCCGGTGCCGGTTATCCCGGTTGTTGTGGGCGAGATTTCGTCCGCCTCCGGTAGTCCGCACCCAACCACCTCCAACAATCCGTTCGAGCCGCCCAGGGTCACCGAAGAGCGGCCTCGCACACCGCTCCCCGTGGCGTCCGCTCTGCCTAGAGAGGCCGCGCCAAAACAAAACTCCTCGGATGAATTCTCTAGACGGATTGATATCAATTCCCTGCCTCGGCGTACGCGCAAGGAAATTACTGGCCGAAAAGCTGCACCACAGCTCGCCCGGAATGAGGCGCCGCCGCGCAGAATTGTCGATCCGAATACCGGCACGGACAGTGTGCTGTCGAGCGTGAAAAAAATCTTTACCCAGAAGGTCGAGAAACCGACGCCGAGGAGCCGGCCGAGCTCGGACGCAAAGGTGACCGAGATTGCTAGATTGAGCGACGGCACACCGGAAGCACGGCGCGCTCAAGCTGAAGTCGCTGGCCCGCAAGGGGGCGACACGCCGACCGTGCGACGGGTCCCCAGCAATGCGCCCCTCTCCAAGTTGCGCCAGCCCCTGAAGAACGTCCTGCTAACGCTCGGCGATTCCATCGCCACGGGGCAGCCGCAACTACCGAGGGGCATTGCGGAACCGGATGCCTGCGTTCGAAAGAAGTTGGGCAAAGTATCCTTTTGCATCGTACCGGTCGACTGGCCCCGGCAAATCGAACATGCCTTCCAGGTCAACACATCTTTCTACCAGGGTTCCCGCGCCATTGCGCGCTATGACAAGTCCAAGTCGAGCCACTTCCACGCCATGTTCAATTCCGGCGACTTTGACGATGTGATGGCGTTCCTGCGGGCCCGGTTCGGCCAGCCCACGGACGTCTGGAAGCGGATCATCGCACCATTTGACCGCCCCCGTCAGCCCAACCCGACCTATGTATGGCGCAGTAAAGACACCCAGCAGGATCGGGTTACTATTCTGGAGATTCGCAAGTTCGATGACACGAGGGACGTATTTCCGGATATGAACCACGGCGCCATCCGGCTCTACGAAGCGGGTGGCCCGCCGGTATTCCCGATCATCACGGCGCTCGATATCATGAATATCGATTGGACGGCGCGATCTGATCACTTGGACAACACTTCGCCGATCAGCGCTAATAGCCTCCGGTTGCGGCCTTAATTCCTAACCTGATCTGTTGGCCGAAGCGCCCATAAACCGGCTTGATGAGGTAGGGATTAAATGCCGTTTTTTCCAACGCTAATATGTGTGAGTCGATAAGCGCCGCCGGTAGCAAGACGCTTCGGAACCTGCGAGACGCGGTGCGGCGGCGCTGCCGGGCGGCGGCCACTTTTTCCCGCGCGATCCGGCATAGCCTTTCCACGGCCGTGCCGGCGCCAAAGTCCTCACCCGGCGCATAGGCCTGCTCTGTCGTTAATCCGCACTCTTCCAGAAGCCCGATCGGCAAGGGGCTCCGTCCCTGCCCGGCCCAATGAGGGATGACCCGCATTAAGCCTGTCAGCGCCCAGGCGATGCCGATGCCCCGCGACGCCTCGCAAACCTCATCCCATTGGTCTTCGGCCAAGGCGTCCCCGCCACACAGGGCTTCCAGCATCAGCATATTCAGTGAGGCGGAGGTAGCGTCCGCGTAGTCGATTAAGGCGTGAAGATCAGCGAACGGCTCGTTATCAAGGTCGGTCTGCCGGGCATCGACGAGAGCATCGAACCAATGCCGGCTCAATCCCAACTTGTGAACCAGTCCCGGCAGATGTTCCAGCACATAGTGGCCAGCCACCGGCTCTGGACCACTCGTATAAATTTTATCAATCACATCCCGCCACCATTGCAGGCGCATTTCCCCGATCAGCGGTTCGCTGACCACCTCCCGGGTTTTGGCGATCTCCAAATTGAAGGCCAGCAATACATACAGGTCGTCCCGCCGGACCGCCGGCGCAAACAGGGCGCACATAAACCGGTCCCAGTCATGGCGACGGACCTCTTCAGCTAAGTGAAAGACCTGATCTGACATGTGCTTCCCTTGCCATAAAAATGCACGCCTGTAAAAAGATGCGTGGCGTGATAGTTTTTCGCCCTTCTCTCGAACCTTTCCGTGCGCTGTATGATTGAGCCCATGTCAGTTCCCGCCCCATTTCCCGCCCGCGTCCATATCTTCGGTGCGGGCATGGCTGGTCTTGCCGCTGCGGTACGCTGTTTGGAATTGGGCCTGCAGGTGAGCCTCCATGAATCGACCAATCATGCAGGCGGACGCTGCCGCTCTCTTTATGACGACAAAATCGGGAGGTTGATCGACAACGGCAACCATCTGGTCCTTGGCGGCAACCCGTCTTTGTTTGAGTACCTTCGGACCATCGGCAGCAATCATCTGCTGGAACCTGGCGACATCGCCTTTCCGTTCATTGACCTTTCCACGAACGAAGCGTGGACGCTACAGCCCGGTAGCGTCAAAATCCCACTTTGGCTGCTGATGCCCTGGCGGCGCGTTCCCGGCACGTCTTTCAGTGATTACAAGTTGATGGAGGAGCTGGCAGAACTGCGTGAAGATCATTTCCTGGGCGAGCTGGTCGAAGCCAGCACCCCCATTTTTACACGGTTTTGGGAACCCTTGTGCGCGGCCGTATTAAATACCTCCGCCGAGGAAGGGTCGGCAAAGCTGATCGGGAAAATGCTGGAACGCACCATGTTGCGTGGTCCCATGTTCGCCCGGCCGTTTTTCATGCCCGAAGGCCTTTCGGCGAGTCTGGTAAACCCGGCGGTTGCTTACATCCAAAAACGCCAGGGAGAGGTCGAGTTCGGTTCACGCATTACCTCATTGCACATTAAAGACGATCTGGTCGCCGGCTTTGAGGCGGACGGGCAGAAGAACGATCTGAAGGAGAACGAGGCTGTCATCCTGGCCCTGCCGCCTAGGGAAGTCTCCCTCTTGGTGCCGGAACAGATTGTTCCAACGGAGTTCCGGCCTATCGTCAACGTGCATTTCAGGGTGGAGAAAGGTGTTTCCCTTCCGGACGGGGTCCCGTTCCTAGGCCTGATCGGTGGCGTCGGTCACTGGCTATTTCAACGGGGCGACGTCATCTCCGTGACCGTGAGCGCGGCGCAAACATTGGCGGAACAATCCGCGGAATCGATTGCGGAAAAAATTTGGCCGGAGATCGCACAAGTCACGAACTCGGATAGGTCCGTGATCCCGCCCTATCGGGTCATCAAGGAAAAAAGAGCCACAATCGCCCAAACGCCAAAGCAGGTCCGGCGCCGGCCCGATTCGGCGACTCGTTGGAAAAATCTCTTTCTCGCCGGTGACTGGACCAACACCGAATTACCGGCGACCATTGAAGGCGCGGTGCGATCCGGCCAGAAAGCCGCAGAATCCTTGAGCATCTGGAATGCCTCGTTAATAAATCGGTAAGCCTTGGGCCACTAGGTTGGGATCTTGCTGTACTTCGTTCAGCGAGTGGACCTACAATGGCGCCAAGCTTTTGTACGCATCCACGATCATAGGGAAGAGAAAGGGGAGTTATCTCATGAATCCATTAGGTTCATTGCAATCAGCCATCATCAGCGGGCTGATTTTAACAGTTATCATGGTGTTCGTCGTGAACGCCATCGGTTCTTAATCAGAGGGGATAAGGGAGAGTTATCATGGAATTTGGTTATGACTTTTGGACCTTTATCGTCCGCTGGTTACACGTCCTGAGCGGCGTGATGTGGATCGGCCTGTTGTGGTATTTCAATTTCGTGCAGACGCCGACCGTTCCGAAGATGCCGGACGAACTGAAGCCGGCGATTCCGAAGTTCATCCTACCGGAAGCCCTGTTCTGGTTCCGCTGGGCGGCGCTGTCCACGGTGATCTGGGGCCTTATCCTGGCGCACATGAACGGCTATCTCGGCGAAGCGCTGGCCATTGGCCTACTCGACAGTTCAGCCAAACATGCCTCCATCGGTATCGGCATGTGGTTCGGACTGATCATGGCGTTCAATGTCTGGTTCATCATTTGGCCGAACCAGCAGAAGGTCATGGGTATGAAGGAAGCCAGCGCCGACGAAAAGGCGGCCGCCGCGAAAGCCGCCGGCATGGCGTCGCGGACCAACACCTTGCTGTCGATTCCGATGCTCTATGCCATGGTTTCGGCGCAGAACCTCTACTAAGGTTCACACAGATATCCCTCTCAGGAGGGCGGAGAACGGGGCCAAACGGCCCCGTTTTTTGTTGTGTGTGATCCAGGTCATATCGCCAGGAGTGGGCGGGCTTTAGTCTGGACCCCATGACAATTTCCGCCCTTTCCACCGCCGTTTCCGGCCTACTTGCCAGCGCCCAACAGTTCCGGCAGTCCGCCCACAATGTGGTGAACATCAACTCGGACAATTTCCAGGCGCACGACGTCCGCACGGTCACCCAGGTCTCCGCCGGGCAGGCCGCCGGCGTCACCACCAAGACCGTACCGGTGGACGAAACGAGCTATGTCAGGGAGTTCGTGGTGCAGTCCAGCGCGAAGGTCGCCTATGCAGCAAACGCCCGGGTGATCTCCTCGGTTGAAGAGTCCCTAGGCGCGCTATTGGATATTTCCGCCTGATTACAATAAGTCGTAGAGGTATCCGCTCAGCTCCGCCATGCGGTGCGCGGCGGTATGGTGCGCCAGGAACCGGCGGTGTCCGGCCTCGGCGATTTTGGCGGCCTCATCCGGTACGGCGGCAAACCGGTCAATAATCTCGCCGATCTCTTCCAAAGACTGGAAGTAAATGACCTCGTTGTCCGGCTCATAGAGGCTGACCGCGTCATCCCGCCAATCCGTGACCGCCAGGGCCCGGCTGGCGGTAATCTGAAACACCCGGTGATGGCAGGACCGGGGCCAGGGCGTGCAATTCAAGTTCACGGTGGCGGAACAGAATACCGGCGAGAGGTCATGCCATGCCCGCCCTTCGTGCATGGTGACGTTTGGCCGGTCAAAACCGGCGGAGCCGATGCCTGTGATGTGGATGTCGCGGTCGCCCACGGCTTCCACCACCAGTTCCCGGATCAGTGCTTTTTGTTCGAAATACTGATCGTGCGATATCAATGAAAACGGCAGGGCATGCGGATCCCAGTCGACCGCCAGGGCATCGAACACGTCTACATGGTCTTTGATTTGCCGAAGTTCCGAGAGAACGCTGTCTGCCGCCTCGTTCATATGCCGGTCCCAGAACATCCGCCACTTCTGCCGCTCTGCCCCGTACGCGTTGACCGTCGCGGCAAAACTGGTCGTACAATCGAGGTCAGCGACGGGATCAACGGGTTTGAATATATCCGGATCGATATGCCAGGGCGGCAAATAGACGAGGTTATCATATCCCAGACCTGACATCTGCTCGATCACTCGCGTATCGGCAATGAACATGGCGCGATGCGTGGCCTTGTCCAAATCTTTCAGAAGGAAAAGATGTTTTACCGGGTTATCTGTCCACAGACTGACATAAGGCAGCCCGGCCTCGTCCAAGAAAAAAGGGCCGGTCTCCGTCATCAGGAAATTCTGGAGCGTAGAGCCCCACAGCACCGCCACATGAAAATCGAGGCGATCAACGATCTTACGGTAGCCCTCCACCGGCAATGGCTCGTCCACATAGACCACCTCGTGCCCCAGGTCCGCCAAAGCCTGCAACGCCGGCGCGCGCTGAGCATCCCAGCGCCCCCGCAGGATGGAAAGAATGGTCAGCGGCCTGTCAAGCTTGGCCCCGGTCCGATTTTCGATGATCCGCATCTAGACGTGTCGTCCGTATCTAATTCCCGCCCCGGCGCCAGTCACCGGAGCCGCTGCCCGACTGGCGATAGTCATCGAATGCCGGGTGGGTATAACAGCTATCAAGATCGAGATAATTTTCCCTTAAAACCCATTTCCGGAAAGCCGGATCATTTTCGAATTCTGAAAGGTGTTTCTCAAACCCCGCGCTGAGTCCGTCCTTGATCGCCTCGAAAACCTCGACCGGCGCTTTCTCCGGTTCGGTGAAATACCGGCGAGTCATCTCGATCACTTCCTCCTCCGCGGGGCGGGAATAAGCCTCACCGGATTTACGCAGAGTCTGAAAACTTCGAGCGAAGGCTGTTGTGAGAAACTTGGCGGAAATACCGGCGAGGGTCATCCTCGCCTGCGGAATTTGGTGACTCACCCCTGCGAGGGGATGGTAGAGAGCCTTGTACCCCCGAGCCGCCACTTCGCGCCCGACATGCACTTCTCCGTCACCGTAAAAATGCAGCAAGCTTGGCGGCATGGCCCCGGGATGAAATCCGCCGATTTCCAGCAACAATTCCCGCCGTATGGAAAAATTCGTTCCCCAGACAAAGTTTGCCGGTATCTCCATTATAGATGAGCCGCAATCCAGCATTCCCAAGAACGGTAACGTCTGACTGCCGGGTTCTCCCAGCTTCATGCTGTCCAACCAGTCGGGCGGCGCGGATTCGAATGCCAGTTCAATTGGCCCTGTAACCATACCCACGATCTGATGCCTGTAGGCATCTTCCAATCCGGCCAACCAGGTGGGGATCGGCTCTGCGTCATCGTCGATAAAACACGTAACCACCCCTTGGGCGATCTCCAGCGCCCGATGCCATCCGACCATCTGCCCCGGCCGCGCATCAAACAAATAGGTAAAATTGGGAAACGAGTCCCGGAAGTTTTCGGCCACCTGTTTGGTGTCGTCGGTCGAGCCGTTGTCGGCCACGATGATCTCGCAGCGGGAAAGGTCAAAGTCCTGACCAGCCAATGCATTGAGGCCCCGCGCCAGGCTTTGGGCGCGGTTGCAAGTGACTATGGTAATCGAGAATTCCATTCCCTATAACCACCCGCTTTCAATCATCTGATCCAGCATGTCGCGGCTCCAATCAGACAGCAAACCACGATGTTTTTGGGCAGCGTCTCTGGTGTCCGCCGTCGCATCCAATGGCGTGCCGTCCGACTTTCTGCAACGCCCATAAAACAGAACAAACCGCCGGAGGATATCACGCGCAGCCGCCTCATTGTCCCGGTACAGTTCCGCCTCTATTCCGTCGGCGAGGAGATCAAGGATCAACGGCGGATATAGATTTACGGCGGCATAAAATGATTCAAGCACCCGATCAAAATCTCCCGTGCGGCGCAAAACCGCGACGCTCAACTGGTGAGCAGGAAAATTCTCCGGCCAAAGGTCTACGGCCTGTTCGACATAATGAAGCGCTGTGGCCTGATCCCCGTGATCCAGCGCCGCCTGCGCCAAGTATGTTCGCGCAGTAGATGCAAACTGATTGATCACCGTGAACCCCGGTTCCCGGCCTCGCGCAATGTCCACCGCGGTGTGGTAAAAATCGCCATAGGGGAACATGTCGGCGAGAACCCTTACACGATGGCTGAGTAAGGCATCACGGCGCGGATCAAACTCCCAGGCCTTCTCTATATCGAGGAACTTCTCAAACTGGGCCATTGCCTGATCACGCTTGCCAAAGACCCATAGTGCTCGGGCAAAGTTAAACGCCAGGGCCGCGTTGTCCGGAAACCGGTCGATACCGGTTTCAAAGGCGTTCAGGCAGAGATTACCCAGCTTCTGGTCGGTTTGGGCCAGAATGGCTGCGTAAAATCCCGCCATCCCCGCGAAGTTAAACTGGGCTCCCGTGGTCGGGTCTTTCAGATTGTGTTTAATGCTGGCTGTATAAATGTTAACCCCGGTCGCGACATCGTGGCCCCTAAGATCAATGGCCGTGGCATGCGGCAAAGACGTCTCCTCCCGTTCCGGGATCAACAGAGCCTGATATAAACAGAACTTAAGAAACCGTTCTTCCCGCTCGGGCGACGGCCAGGCAAGCTCCGCGAAACCGCTTAAATCATCATCGTTAGGACGGGCCGCGAGCAAAAGGCGGATTTTCTCTTCCGGCTGTTCCGTTCCAATTGATTGATAATAGTCTTCATCGTCCCCCAGCAAAGCGCCGCATATTCCCTGCTCCGGCGCCAGGGCGCGGGCGCCGAACCGGATCGCATCGAACGCGCGGGTCTGGATCCCGCCGCCGTAGCGCCAGAACAAGGGAACACTTTTGGCCGATGACATAAGTTCTATGAAATCCGCATCCGGCACATAACCGTCAAATATCTGGATGTTCAGTTCGGGGTCATCCACGCCCGCCATGCGAAAGAGTTGCTGCGCCTTGTCCCGCATATACGGGGTAAAGGCCCGGCCCGTGAAGAGAATATCGCAGGGCCGCTCTCCCCCGGCCTGAAATTGATCTGCGAACCCATAGCCTTCGTGTCCGGGTATTGCGGCCAAACGACCCGAATAGAGGTCCGACAACTCGTCATGTTCCGCGGCGCTATTCATGACGATCACGTCGGCCCGGGATAAATCGTCGTACCGCGTCGCCAGAAAATAATCATGATCGCCAGCCCAAAAGACCGTGGGGATATCCGTATCGAAAGTTCCCGGCGGCAGGAACAGCCCGTTGCAATCGAGACACAGAACAAGTTTGGGTGAAAAACCGTCCGGCAGTGACGCCAACACCTCCTCGAACGGTGTCCCGAACTCTTCCGGCGACAAACACTTCTCGATGACCCGAAATCCTTTGGCGTTCGCGTATTCCACGGCCTTGTCAGAACTCGGCATGCTCAGGATCAAAATATCGATAAGGCCGGTGTCGGGGTTTTGGAATTGCCGGGAAAAATCGTCGTCCTGTCCTAAACACCACCGGGCGAGAGAGGCAATTTGATCATCCTCTTCCGACTCTAGCCCGGCTTTCTCCAGTGTCGCCAAACCCGGCGCCACGGCCCCGCACAAAATTTGCGCCTTGGCTCTGAGGCGGAAGTCTTCATTCGGACATCGTGAAAATGCTGCAGGATAATTGCCGATTTCAAACGCAGCCTCGGCAGTCAAATCATCCGCAACCTCTTTCGGTGGGCGGACCTGGGGGTCAATCTTGTCTGTGGAGAAATCCTCGAACCAATCCATAGGCGGAGATCATCCTACCGGCAATAGCGCCGCCGCTACCCGGCGGTCCTCGCCCAGCAAAACATTGAATGTTCGACACGCAGCGCCGGTGTCCATCGCCTCGATGGTAATCCCAACCTCCCGCAAGGCATCCCGCAGATTTGGGTGGATGAACTGACCGGTGTCGCCGCACCCCAATAAAAGTATATCCACCGGGTCTTCCAGAGCGAGGACAGGTTCGAAATCGTCTTGAGTAAAGTTCGGTGGATCGGCAGGCGACCAGGCTTGCGTCTTTTCGGGGAAAATGACAACCGGGCCGGTAAACACGATGTCGCTAATTGTAAATTGGCCATCACCGTAACTTTGGATCAGTTGACGCCCGGCGGGCACCATCGGTGAAATGTCCAAAGACACGTGGCTATCCCTCTATCGGGCAATCGCTAGTCTGCGGTTTCACCTACGGGCGCACCGCCGCTGCTGTTTGCTGTACCGCGATTGACACTTAGATAAACAAGCAAAGGCACGGCGACACAAATCGAGGAATAGGTGCCGATCAGAACGCCCCATATCATGCCGAAGCTAAACCCGCGGATTACCTCTCCGCCCAAAATGTAGAGCGAGCCCAAGGCCAGCAGAGTAGTCACACTGGTCATCACCGTCCGGGACAGGGTTTCGTTGATGCTCTCGTTAAGCAGTTCTTTGAGCGGCTTGGTCTTATATTTCCGCAGGTTTTCACGCACCCGGTCAAACACCACCACCGTATCATTGATGGAATAGCCCGCGATGGTCAGGATTGCGGCAACCGTGGACAGGTTAAATTCAAGCCCGGTGAGGGAGAATATCCCTATGGTCGTCAGAACATCGTGGGTCAACGCGACGATGGCGCAGATGCCGAACTGCCATTCAAACCTGAACCAGATATAGGCCAGGATGCCAATAATCGCAAAAATAACCGCCAGGACGCCATCAAATAACAGCTCCTCACTGACCTTGGGTCCAACAAATTCTGTCCGCCGGTATTCCACGTTGTCCGGCAAAGCGGACTTCACCTTTTCAACGGCAACTTGCTGAGCGCCCTCCCCGCCGTCCTGTTTTTGAACGCGGATCAGGAAGTCAGTCGGCTGCCCGAATTCCTGCAACGAAACTTCACCCAGCCCCAGGCCCGACAGATCATTTCGCATCTGGCTGATATTGCCGGTCTCCGGCGTACGGATTTCAATCAGGATACCGCCTTGGAAATCAATGCCGTAGTTGAGACTCTTGGTCATAAACAGACCTAGGGAGAAGATGACCAAAACGGCCGAGAGCATCAGGAATAGCTTATGCTTCCCGATAAAGTTCAGGTTCGGTTTGATGGGGATGAGGTTTATGGGTTTCACGTCATCCTCCTAAATGGGCACTTCGGTCGGGCGTTTACGCCGGATCCAGGCCACCACCATCAGCCGGGTCAGCATAATGGCCGTGAACATCGACGTGATGATGCCAAAGATCAGCGTCACCGCGAAACCTTTGATCGGACCCGAGCCGAACTGGAACAGAATGGCGGCCGCAATCAGCGTGGTCAGGTTAGCGTCCACAATTGTGGTCAGCGCCCGCGAGTAGCCGGCGTCAATCGCCGAAATAGGTGTTCGTCCGGCACGGACTTCTTCCCGGATGCGTTCGAACACCAGCACATTGGCGTCCACCGCCATACCGATGGTAAGCACGATGCCAGCTATACCCGGCAAGGTCAGCGTGGCTTGCAGGGCCGACAACAATGCCAGGATCAGCACCATATTCACAAATAGCGCTACCGAGGCGAAGAACCCGAACAGGCCATAAATCACGATCATAAAGACCACGACCAGAACCAGGCCGACCGCACTCGCGAACTCACCGGCGGCGATGGAGTCGGCGCCAAGGCCGGGACCAACGGTCCGCTCTTCCAATATCGTGAGCGGTGCAGGCAAGGCGCCGGCACGCAGCAGCAGCGCCAGGTCGCGGGTATCCGCCGTCGTAAAGCCGCCGCTAATCTGACCGCTGCCGCCCAGGATCGGCTCCCGGATGACCGGCGCGGTAATGACCTCGTTGTCCAGGACAATGGCGAAAGGCTGGTTAACGTTGGCGCGGGTAATGTCGCCGAACTTCTTTCCGCCCACCGTGTCAAATCGGAAGCTGACTACCGGGTCATTGGTGCGTTGTTCAAATGTGGGTTGAGCATCAACCAGCCGGTCACCGCTGACTTCAACTTTCTTGCGCACCAAGTAGTTCTGCGGCGCGCCGGCGCCGCTGCGACGGTTGCTTTCCGCTGATTGCAACAGGGCGCATCCCGGCGGCACGCGTCCGGCCAATGCCGCTTCCACGCTGCCGGTCGGGCACATCAAATGGAACGTCATCTTAGCGGTTCGGCCAAGCAACCGCTTCACCCGCTCTGGATCATCGACACCCGGCAACTGTAGAAGAATCCGGTCATCGCCCTGGCGTTGGATGGTCGGCTCTTTGGTGCCGGTTTCATCAATCCGCCGCCGGACAATCTCGATGGATTGTTCGATCGCCGATTGTTTGATCTCGGCAAGGGCCTCTTCGTTGTAGGCAACCGAAACCCGATTGCCCTCGACGGCGACCTCCAGGTTCGGTTCCACGGCAGTCATAATCTGTTGAACCCGCTCCATGGTACCGGCCCCTGGATTGCGCACATTCACACTCACACGCTCGCGGCCGACGCTGAGCCCATAGCGAATGCGATCACGGCGCAGCGGGCGCAAACCGTCTCGAATACCCTCGCCGAGGCTGGTGACACGCTCGGCAATCACGGCGCTGACCTGAACCTCCAGCAGCAAGTGGGAGCCGCCCTGTAGGTCCAGTCCCAGATTGACTTGGTTATGGGGTATCCAGTCGGGGAGAGAGTCGTTGGTTTTGGGATCCAGCAGATTGGGCGCTGCGAAATAGAACCCGAGCACCACAATAGCCAGGACCGTAATGACCTTCCATTTGGAAAAATAAACCATGTTTGGGAAACTTAGTCGCCTGGCCGGATAAGTAGACTATTTCTTGCCAAAGAGGCCGCCCAGAAGACTGCCGCCGCCGGATTGTTCCTGCTGCCCTGCGGGGCCGGCCATTTGCGCCGCCGCGCCTTCTTTCGAGAGAACCCCCGCGATCATATTGCGTTGCACCTTTACCTTGATGCCTTCGGCAATTTCCACCGCGACTTCGTTCTCATTTAGGACTTTGGTCACGGTTCCCAGGATTCCGCCACCGGTGATCACTTTGTCGCCACGGCGGATCGCCGCAAGCATTTCGCGATGCAGCTTGGCTTTTTTCTGCTGGGGCCGGATCAACAAGAAGTAGAAAACGGCAAAAATCAGTACGAGCGGCAGAAGGGTAGCGAAACCGCCATCCCCGCCACCGGCAGCTTGCGCATACGCCGGCGAAATAAACATCTGTGAACTCCTGACAGATAAAACCTCTGGTCTGGCGGGAATATAGCCCCGAAGGCAGTCAATGCAAACTCAAACCGTTGATTTTCACGAAAAATTGGCGGGATTCCTTGACCAAATTTTGTTGTTCGCTCCGCTCCGGCCATTGACGGACTCGTCTTATATGCTAGTGTCCCGCGCCCTCAATTCGGGAGACGAATTATCATGAGCGACCGGGACCTGGAACCCCTTCTAAATCGCATCGCCGACGCCCTGGATCGGTTGGCCCCGGCGCCTGTCGAAACGCCTGAACTGGCGGGCGCAGACGCATTCGTTTGGCATTCCGATCCTGAAGGATTGGAACCCGTACTCGAGGTCAACCGGATCGACCTCTCTCTGCTGCAGGGGATCGCCCAGCAAACGGAAATTCTCTACGACAACACCAAACGTTTCGCAGAGGGACTGCCCGCCAACAATGCGCTACTGTGGGGCTCCCGCGGCACCGGCAAAAGTTCCTTAATCAAAGCTGTTCATGCGCGCATCAACGAAGAAACCCCGGACGCGCTAGCGCTGGTGGAAATTCACCGGGAAGACATCCCGACCCTGCCCCGGCTGCTGCATGTGCTGAAGGACTCTGGCCGCCGCTGCCTGCTGTTCTGTGATGACTTGTCGTTCGAGGTCGAGGACACGACCTTTAAGTCTCTGAAGGCCGTTCTAGAGGGTGGCATCGAAGGCCGGCCTGAGAACATTTTGTTCTACGCCACATCGAACCGCCGCCACCTGATGCCCCGGGACATGATTGAAAACGAACGCTCCAGCGCCATTCACACGGCTGAAGCGGTGGAAGAAAAAGTCTCCCTGTCCGACCGGTTCGGTCTCTGGCTCGGTTTTCATCCGGTCAAACAGGATACTTACTTCGAAATCATTGAGGGCTATGCCGACGCGTTCGGCCTGGATATTGATAAGGAAACCCTGCGCGCCGAAGCCCTGGAATGGTCCATGACACGGGGGTCACGATCCGGCCGTGTGGCTTGGCAATTCATGCAGGATTTGGCCGGCCGGCTGGGGAAGAAACTGGACGCAAGCTAGCCTGCCTACCACCGGTGGCGCGAAGGTACCATTCGGCAATTCCCAGATTGATCAACCAGCTCGCCCACGACATCACGATATATCCACTGACGAATTCGTAGCCGAGCGCCGGTGCAACCGGTAATCCCAGCCGTAAGGTGATCGCGGCGGCGGTCAGGGCGAACGACCGGATCATCCAGACCCGATGGGCATCGAACCGCCTCTCGACCGCGCGCCGGTAACCGAACCAGGTGGTGATCAGCCAGAGAATAGCCAGAATTGAGAATCCCGCCGTCGCCCACGGACCGGCGGATGAACTAAACGCCACAAAAAACCCTGTTGTTCCGCCAATCAGCACGGCAAGAACGTACATCCTCCCGATCCAACGGTGGACCTTGGGTTTGTTCAGCCTAATCGACGCCAAGAATTGCCACGGCCCGAGCAGCAGTGCGGTCAACCCGCCTGCCACGTGCAGCAGGAACGTAACAGGGTTTTCCACCAAATTGGCCAGGATATCGGGAGCGACACTCGGTCGGTCTGGCAAGAAAAACCGAAGGGAAAATAAGGCGATACCGGTCGCCAAAAACATCATGATCAGCCAACCAGCTCTACCGTACCAGTTCGTCTTCATCGTCAAATCTTCCTCCACCAACGTGAGTGATTGGTGATCAGACTAGCCCGGCAATTGACATTAATATATTTCATATATAATATATTTATTATGAACAATATTCAGAACAACTTTGATCTCAATCTCCTCCGGATATTCAACGCTGTCCACGCGGAAGGCCATATCGGCCGGGCCGCCACACGGCTGGGCATGACCCAGTCGGCTGTCAGTCACGCTATCCAGCGATTACGGGACAGCGTCGGCGATCCCCTGTTTATTCGCTCCGGAAAGGGCGTCGAGCCGACAGCGCGGGCGGACGGGATGGCGGCATTGGTCCGGGAGTCCCTGGACAGCGCCATGGCGGCAATCTCCACAGCAAGAACTTTTGATCCCGCGACGTCGAACCGGGTCTTTCATGTCGGACTGCCGGATCATGCGGTCGCCAAGTACGCGCCTTTAATTTATGCCGCCTTTGCCGACGGGGCGCCGAACCTTGGCATTCACCTGCATGATGCGCCCACACCCGAGGCCATTCGGCTTGTCGAACAAGGGGAATTGGATATCGCCGCCGGCGTTGTCAGCGACCTGCCAAAGCGCTTTAAATCGCTTCCCCTCTTTACCAGCCAACATGTTGTCATCGCCTCGAAACAACATCCACATATCAAGGGTAAGGTCGATATGGCCGCCTATCGCAAGGCGCGCCATTTGATGTATTCGGCGCCGGGGCCGATGAATACGGGTCTGAGCGACGGACTCGCAAAACGCGGCGTCACCCGCGACATCGGGATGACCATCAGCGGGCACCTCGCCGTCCCTGTCATTATTGCGGGCTCCGACCTCATTGCCACGGTAAGCCGAGAGTTGGTAGAGCCTTACGCGCAAAAGTACGGGCTCCAAATCCTGAAGCCGCCCTTCGCCATCCCGGACATCCAGGTCAGCCTGTTTTGGCACGAGCGGAACGACCGGGACGCCGGACATCAATGGTTCAGGGAGATGGCGCTGCGGATGACCAAGCGGGAACGCTAGGCCGGGGAAAAACTATCACCGGCCCACCGACGGAAGTTTGGCTTCGAACTCGGCGATCTGGTCAATGCCCGGGCGCATGTCGGACATGATGAACTCCGCCCGCCGATTAGGACCGCCGCTCCCGAGATCGGGAAACTGATCATGCCATGACTGCATCTTCACAGAAAGCATGCACAACAACCCGCCGATGGTCGTGTGATAGAGAATCACGTTCTTGGCGAAGGACTGGAACTTATCTTTGTTCAGCCGATGCCATTCCATTTCCGGACTATTGGTAAAGTTTTCGATGAAGCCCACGACCAGGTTCATCTTCTCGCTCATAGTGCTGGCGATCTTGCGACAAGTATCGATGAGGTTGCGATTACTCCGAAGCTGATAGTGGCCGCAGATTTCGGAGGAAGACTCGATAAAATTATCCATCTTTGGGACCAGCCGGTCAAAAACCTGCCTGAAATAGGACAGCGACAGATACACATCCCCATAGGTTTCCAGAAAACTTGGTAAATCGTGGATTTGCATGCCCAACTTTTCGGACAAGGCCGTCAGGTTGGTTTTAACAACTTCCGAGTCAAGCTTGGAAAGCTCCTCGATGATCTCGCCGAAACTCTGAAAATCCTGGGCGCTGCCGAACAAATCTGCAATCAGCGGCCTGGTAAAATCGACCATGTACGAATTAAGCTCGGTCTGCTTATCATCGGACAGTTTTAGTGAGTCTGCGGACTCCACCTCAATGCCGTTTTGACGCAGAAGGATACGAAGGCTGTAAACATCATAGCTGCTGAGCCGGGCCAACTTTTGGACTGTCAGATAATCCCGTTCCTCGGTCCCCTTTTCCCAACTGAATTCGTGATGGATCAGGCCCGGATCAATTTGACCGCTGCCGGAACCATGGCCTTCAAACAGTTGCACAACTGTTTCCAGGCGGGCGTTTTTCAACATTTTTGCATGTTGGAGCTTGGGCGTGACGAACGGCACGATGGCCAAAGGCAGTACGTGCAAAGCATCCCGGTCATGATCCGAAATGATCACACTATCAACAGTTTCGCTTTCTGACATCCGCTGACAGATCCTTATGCGCAGCAACAGACTCTAAATTCGCAGACTTCTGCCAACCACGTAGCCTGATATTGGAAGAGTTGGACATTTGGGCCGGAAACTCAATGACTAAATCACATTTTGGTCACCGAGCCCCCGATCCAAAATGGCCATCTCCTCGGCAAAATTTTGCTGTCGTTGGCCGGTTTGAGGCAACTAGTCGATACGCCCGCCGAGCCTCATTACCATGCCGGATTTCTAAAACAGCGGCGCTTGCGGGATGCGCCTGCTGGGAATCCAATATTCTGTAAAAGCTATCCCCAGAGCCGCTCGGTGGCGATCCTAGCCCCTTCCGCCATCGCTCTGAATTTGCCCAAAACCACAGACGGGAAGACGCGCTTCCGGCCGGCATAGGTGCCAAATCCGCAGTCGGTACCCGCCAAGACCCGCTCCCGCCCGACAATGTCGGCGTAGCGGCACAAACGTTGTGCAATCAGCACCGGATGCTCAACATAGTTGCTGGTGGAGTCGACCACGCCCGGGATAAGAATTTTATCGTCATTGATCTTGGCGGACTTCCAGTCTTCCCATTCATGTTCGTGGCGGGGATTTGCCCCTTCGAACAGCAACCCGGCGGGACGGGCCTTGTTCAGTAAATCGATTAATTTAACGATGGGAATATCGTGGGTATGAGGGCCCGGATAGTTCAGCCAGCAGATATGCATGCGCATGGCCTCCGGCGGAATATCGGCGGTGGCCGAATTGAGCGCTTCGATGCTTTTCTCCGCATCGGCAAGGAAATCCTCTTCGCTCATATCCTGATAGTCGGTGTGCCGGCTGCCCGCGAGGTCGGGGCAGTCTAGCTGCAACACGAACCCGGCTTGGTGAATGGCGTCATATTCGGGCTTCATGGCGGCGACCAGGGCATCCCGGTATTCGTCCCGGCTGGGATAGTATTGATTGGGTACATAGGTTGACACACAGCCCGGTGAAACCGAATTCATAAATAGGTCAACCGGCTGCGCCCCTTCGGCCGCCGCTTTCAGGTTCTCGATATCGCGTGTTACCGGCCCCAGGTCGTCGTGGGAAACCGGCCCGACACAGGCGGTCGCCTGCATCAGGTTTGTCCCACCGCCGGCCAGCTGTTCGATATCAAGACCTTCGAATTCCTGTAGATCGCGCGGCGTCTTTCGGCCCGGCACGCCGGAGCCTTCAACATTGGAGATGCCGTTGAGCCGGTGCTTGGCATAGATGTGATAGGACATTTTACCCAGCTCGCCATCACAGACCACGTCCACACCGTTATCGACCTGCTCTTTCACCACCGCTTTGATGGCGTCGGCGGTCTTGGCGTGCAGAGCGTCCTGGTCTACGTCACCGCCACGGTCCTCCTGGATCAACAACTCCAGCAGATCATCCGGGCGGGGCAGGCTGCCCACATGAGTGGTGAGAATACGATCCGTGCTGATTTTCATGTGAGAGCTCCCGGCAAGGAATTTTGTTCTGGGGGCATATTAGATCACGGTTGCCGGATGGCAATCTCGGAGACGGCCTAGGGTTGGAGCCTGGTGACCGTCGCTGGCATAGCCGCGACAACGATTGGAGTTACTGACCTCAGGGGGTATCGAAGCGTCAGTCTTGTCAGAAAATCTTTCCCACAAAAAATCGCTCCATAAAATCGTTGAACGCCTCAATCTTTGCCGGGATATATCGGCTACGGGCGAACAGGCTGTATATCGATGCGCGTGGAAGCTTGTAATCGCTCATTACTTGCCGAACAGTGCCATTTTTAAGCTGCT
>Ga0181587_10000136_pt1 | contig 54942 bp, 50 predicted proteins | sample 071ome_27_FD_132463 | JGI IMG/M metagenome (GOLD analysis project Ga0181587, IMG submission 132463) | Coastal salt marsh microbial communities from the Groves Creek Marsh, Skidaway Island, Georgia - 071409AT metaG (megahit assembly) | ecosystem: Environmental > Aquatic > Marine > Intertidal... | reverse complement strand
CGTCGGCACCAAGGTCACCCCGAAGGGATCCCAGCGGTCCGTTACCGTTCGACTTGCATGTGTTAGGCCTACCGCCAGCGTTCAATCTGAGCCAGGATCAAACTCTCCAGTTCAAGATTGTTTCCATCAGACAAAACAAAGCTTCGTCTTCCGGAGTGCCTCTTTTTCATCCGGATTTTCATCCAGACAAAATTAAGACACGTTACTGTTGTTCGGAATTAGACGCAAAAGCGCCCACACAATCTGCCTGTAAATTGTTAAAGATCAGGACGAGCCCGAAAGGGGTTGCCCGAAGAGGCCGCGATTATACAGATAGAATCTGAGATAGCAAAGGTTTTTTCGCATAAATCCGGGATTTTTTACCGACCCGCATCCCCCGCGGATAAAAACCCCTTTCGGCAGTGACTGAGTGCGAGGTTTAACCCCCGCGAAGCAGGCGCTTTGCGACTTACACTTGCCGCGAATTTAGTCTACTCGCACCTTGGCGATGCGGCGCTTGCCAACCTGCAATACCCCGGTTGTCCCCGGGGCGAGGATGGTTTTTGGATCCTCCAATCTTTCGCCCGCAAACCGAACGGCGCCCTGCTTGATCAGTCGGATTGCCTCCGATGTGCTGCTGGCCAATCCCGCCTGCTTAATCGCGCTGGCAATGCCCAACCCGTCTCCGTCCGATGAGAGCGCCTTTTCCTCCAGATTATCCGGGACGCTTCCTTGCGAAAATCGCTCGACGAAACGCTGCTGCGCTTTTTTCCCGTCCCCCGGCGCATGAAAGCGATCAACGATTTCTCTCGCCAGCTCAAACTTCACATCGCGAGGATTTGCGCCTGTGGCCACTGAATCGCGCAACTTCTCAATTTCGGAGAGGTATCTGAAGCTCAAAAGCTCGAAGTATCGCCACATGAGATCGTCTGAGATCGACATGAGCTTACCGAACATATCATCCGGCGCATCGGTAATCCCAACGATGTTGCCGAGTGACTTTGACATCTTTTGTACCCCATCCAGCCCTTCAAGCAACGGCAGCGTGATTACGACCTGGCTCGGTTGGCCATATTGTTTTTGCAGTTCACGCCCCACCAGCAAGTTGAACTTCTGGTCGGTTCCCCCCATCTCAACGTCGGTCTTGAGCGCTACCGAGTCATAGCCCTGCATAAGAGGATAGAGAAACTCGTGAATCGCAATCGGCTGGCCACCCTTGTAACGCTTAGAGAAGTCGTCCCGTTCGAGCATCCGGGCAACAGTATGTCTTGAGGCCAGGCGAATGATGCCCTCCGCTCCCAGTTCACTACACCACTTTGAATTGAACTCGACCTGAGTCTTGTCGGGATCCAGTATTCGAAATACCTGCGTCTTATAGGTTGCGGCATTCGACTCGATCTCTTCTGCCGTGAGCGGCGGCCGCGTTACATTCTTGCCGCTTGGATCCCCAATCATGCCGGTGAAATCTCCGATCAGGAACACCACCTCATGTCCCAGTTCCTGGAATTGGCGCATCTTGTTGATGATGACCGTGTGCCCCAGATGAAGATCAGGCGCCGTCGGATCAAAACCTACTTTGATCCTTAATGGCCGATTCGACGCGAGGCGCTCAAGCAATTCCTCTTCGAGGAGCATCTCCTCCACGCCGCGTTTAAGTTCTGCAAGAACCTCTTGGGAAGCGCTATTGTTTTTACTTTCAGTCATCGGGAGCGAATTCTACCCGAGCGTGGATCCTCTTTTACCTGATTCACGGATGACGAGTTACACATTTCTGCATGAGGCCGATAACTGGCGCCCGAGCAGGGCTCCGAGCCGCATTTTTGATTGATCATCAAATCTTCCGCAAAGCAGTTGGGTGCATTCGGCTCGAAGACGAACCTCTTTTACATATAAGAAGTGACTTTAAGTATGAGAGGCAAATTATTTTGACGAATCATTAACGTGAAGGTAAATTATCGCGCTTGAAAAAGTGCCATCGCGCTTTTTTGGTGTCTGCCCATGATTCGCAAGACAACACCCACGTTTGGCAAGGATCTTCGCTATCTCTCCCGTCGACCTTCCTCGGGACGAAGTCGCGTATTCGGGCACCCCTCCCATTGGGTAGCCACCCTTTTCATTGCTGTCGCCGTCGGCATCTGGTTAGGCAGTGCCACGGATGCAGCCGTTGAGCGCTCCTCTATCACGCTCAAGAAACAAATCGAGCTGGTCCTGGAGAAGGATCCGGTGCCGCCATCAGAAACCCAAGCAAAAGAAAAGGTAGAGAGCGGTATCGATATTGCCTCATTGCCGACAATGGAGAGTTTTCAAGGTGTTTCCGCAATCAAAGAAGTCACTCCTGGCTTTGGGGTGAGCCTGGCGTCTTTCAACACCGCCGACACGGCTGATCCCAGCGCAAAACCACAGCCGGTCAGCGCTGCGACAAATACCGATGTTTCTGACGCTCAGGACGCAACATCTGAAAGACTCGAAGCTGCAGCCGAGTCTGAACATGAAAATGAACTGCCGGAGAGTTCTGTCTCAGCTCAGGACAGCATCCCTTGGGAATCCATTCAAATTCGAAGCGGCGACGCCCTGGTCCGCATTTTCAAACGCCTGGATCTTGACGTGGCACAGGCGATTGAAATCAGCAAATTACCCGAAGCCAAGCCGCTGATCAGCCTTCGAACTGGCCCCTATCTGAAAATCCAACGTGACGGTCGAGACTTAGTGGCCCTGCGGTACCAACCCAACATCAAGACCTTTCTGCAGGTTACCGCCGAGAACAACGCCTTCGTCGCCGAAATCATCGAACGTGAGTTCGAGTTACAAGAGCGTGAGGTTACCGTCGAGGTTACCGACTCCCTGTACCAAAGTGCTTTGCGGGGCGGGCTTCCTGAGTCCGTCATCTACCGTGTGGCACAAATATTTCAGTGGGAACTGGATTTCGCTCGGGACGTGAAACGTGGCGACAGGCTCACGGTGATCTATGAAGAGCGCTCTCTGGACGCCAAAAAAGTCGGCAACGGGCCTATTTTGGCAGTACGTTTTGAAAACGACGGGGTTCTTCGCGAAGCGATACGCTATGTCGATTTGGAGGGCACCGCGGCTTATTACAGCCCCGAGGGAAAAAGTCTGCAACGCGCCTTTTTGCGTACTCCCGTGCCCGGCAGGCATGTCACCTCAGGTTTCTCCTATAACCGCCTGCATCCCATCCTGAAGGTCCGCCGGCCGCACCTGGGTGTCGACTACGGCGCACCGCGCGGCACCCCTATTGTCGCAACCGCCGATGGGAAAGTGATCCGCGCTTCGCGAAAAGGTGGTTATGGCAAAACCATCATTCTTAGGCACGGGCAGAATTACCGAACGCTTTATGCTCACCTTTCACGGTATGCAAAAGGTCTTCGAAAAGGCAAATGGGTCAAGAAAGGACAAGTCATCGGCTATGTAGGATCAACCGGACTTTCTACGGGCCCACACCTTCATTACGAGATTCATGTGGACGGCAAAGCGCGGAACCCGGTATCCCTTAAGCTGCCCCGAGCGGCACCGATCGGCAAAGAAGAGAAAGCCAACTACCTGAAACATGCCAGACTCTGGTCGAGCCGCCTTAACGAGGCGCGTTCTGCCGCCTGACATCCCTGGACGAGTCCGGCTGAATGTCCGCTACGTTTATCGGCATCATGTCCGGCACCAGTGCCGACGCCATAGATGCTGCCGCCGTATCCTTCCCGGATGGACTGGTAAAAATTCACGCCGTGCAGTCGAACCCCATGGACAGCGCTTTACGCCAACGCATCACGAACATCATGCAGGGAGTTCATGATGATCTAGATTCGGTCGCCGCGCTGGACCGTGACCTGGGGCATGCCTTCTCGGAGTGCGCTACGGCACTCATGACAAAGCTGGACACTCCCCCACTCGCCATCGGCTGCCACGGTCAAACCGTGCGCCATCGTCCGGAGCAGGGATTTACCGTTCAGTTGGGAGCGGGCGCAATCATAGCTACCCGCACGGGATTGCCCACGATCACGGATTTTCGATCTTCCGATATTGCTCTCGGAGGACAAGGCGCTCCTCTGGTACCCGCCTTTCACAAGTACGTCTTCGGCTCGGATAAAGAGGATCGGGTGATCGTCAACATCGGCGGCATCGCGAATATCACACTTTTGCCAAAAACCGCGGGGGTAAGCGGTTTCGATACAGGCCCGGGCAACACCCTTCTGGACAACTGGTATCAAGAACATCAGCAAGGTCCATGGGATACCGATGGCGCCTGGTCGGGAACCGGCACGGCAGATGACGCACTCCTCGCGAGACTGAGTTCAGATGCGTTTTTCGAACAGAGCCCGCCCAAATCGACCGGCCTTGAGTACTTTAATCCAGCGTGGCTTACAAATTGGCTGAACGGCGACGAGCGCCCAGAGGATGTCCAGGCCACTTTGCGGGAGTTGACTGCTATCGGTATCTCAGACGCGGTGACCAAAGCACTCCCAACAGCGAAAACGCTCTATCTCTGCGGCGGTGGAGCCCAAAACGGCGCGCTCAAGGCATCTATTCAATCCCGGCTTCCCGATTCGAAAGTCGAGAGCACGGCCGCACTCGGTATTGACCCTATGTGGGTGGAAGCCTGCGCTTTTGCCTGGCTCGCACGCCAGCGCTGGGAAAGAAAACCTGGAAGCCTGCCTTCGGTTAGCGGCGCGAGCCGCGCCGCGGTGTTAGGCAGTCTGTATCTGCCCTAGGGAATGTTCCGTATCGGCGACGGTCTAGATTCCGAATGATGCTCCGCAACCGCAGGTGGTGGCGGCATTCGGGTTGTTCACCACGAACCGTGTGCCCATCAGGTCATCGATAAAGTCCACTTCGGCTCCCGACAGGTACTGCAGACTGAGGGGATCGACGACCAGCTTCACCCCGCCGCGATCAAACTCCATATCGCCATCCATGCAGGCTTCCTCGAACTGGAATCCATATTGGAATCCAGAACACCCGCCCCCCTGAACGTAGACCCGAAAACGCAGTTCCGGGTTTTCCTTTGTGGCGATAAGCGTGTTCAGTTGGTTGATCGCGCTATCGGTCATTTGCAATCCGTTGTCGTCGGTCACTTTAACTCCAAAGATGCATTAGCGTTGAATGCGGGTTGAATTTTACCAGTCCTGGAAAAGCCGCAGGCACGAAACGCTCACGGCCAGAGCGCGGCCGCTTGCAGGCCCTCGATTTCCGCAAGGCCGAACATCAGATTCATATTCTGGATCGCCTGCCCTGCCGCCCCTTTCACGAGGTTGTCTTCTACCGCAAGGATCACCGCTGTATTGCCGTCCTGGGGTCGATGGCAGGCGATACGAACCGTATTTGAACCCCGGACACTGCGAGTGTCTGGATGAGAACCGTCAGGCATCACGTCAACAAAAGGCTCCTTCTCATAGCGCTTTTGGTAAAGCGCCGTCAAATCAACACTCAGGTCATTCAGCCTTCCATAAAGCGTTGCCTCAATGCCTCGAATCATTGGCACAAGATGCGGCACAAAGGTGAGACCCACTGACTGCTGCGCGACCTCGGTTAATGCTTGCCGAATTTCCGGCAAGTGGCGATGGCCGGGCGCAGCATAGGCTTTGAAAGAATCCGACGTCTCACAAAGCAGCGCCCCAACGGACGCCCCCCGTCCGGCACCGGAGACTCCTGACTTGGCATCCGCGATGAGTTGATCCGGATCGACAAGTCCCCCCTCCAATAGCGGGGTCAGCCCCAGGATGACACAGGTCGGATAACAACCCGGATTGGCCACCAATTGCGCATCCTTAATACTTTCTCGGTTGATCTCGGGTAACCCATAGACCGCGTCTGCCAGGAGTTCGGGACACGCATGTTCGAGTTGATACCACCTGGCCCATTCTTCTACGTCGCGAATCCGAAAGTCCGCAGAAAGATCAATCAAACGTACGCCTTTATCCATCAGAGCGCGGGCATGCGTCATTGCCACACCGTTGGGTGTCGCCGAGAAGACAACGTCACACCGCTCTAAACCAGCTTCGTCGGGATCACAAAACTGAAGATCCGTATACCCGCGCAGACTGGGAAACACATCAGCTACGTTCTTGTCTTTTTCGGAACGGGAACTGATCGTGGTGACCTCTGCGCCGGGGTGCTGAATAAGTAAGCGCAGCAGTTCCACGCCGGTGTAACCGGTGCCGCCAATGATGCCTGCCTTGATCATGAGTGGATCCGTTAGATTGAAACCGGACGTATTTTACCTTCGCTCGTGCGCGATTCCTGCTTCGCGTTCGTACCGACTCAGCAGGATTCCGTCATCGCCACAGCAGGTATCGGCGCACTTCTTCACTTCATGCAATGAGGCCCAGTCAGGCAGATAGTGCTGAACCGGGGCGTTCTCAGTCGCGCAGTCACAGCCTTTATCGGCGTAAACATAGACATGCTGCAGCCCTTGCTCACGGCCGAGGTGCGCCGCCCGCTCCAGACTCTCAACGGGAGTCGACGGCACGTGTGCCATGCGGTAGGCCGGATGAAAACGCGTTACATGCCATGGGCTGTCGCTGCCGAGATTCTGATGAATCCACGCCGCCACTGCACTGATATTTTCATCCTGGTCGTTATAGCCCGGAATGATATTCGTCCGCGTTTCCACATGAATGCCGAACTCCTGCGCTTTTTTGATTGAGTGCAGCACCTGGTCGACGGAAGCGGTGGCACAGATGTTCCGGTAGAACTTTTCTTCCATGCTTTTGATATCCGAGCAGAGCACATCGATTCTGCCGCTAAGCAATGCAAGCGCTTCCTCAGTCACAAAACTGTTGCTGACATAGACCGTGTACAAACCGTGATTGTGCGCCTCTTCAGCGACGTCCAGGACATACTCAAGCCAAACCGCCGGTTCCGAATAGGTAAACGCGATTCCCTCTACGCCGCTTTCGAGTGCTGCTTGCACCAATTGTTCCGGCGTCACGAAGGCAGCGCGCGACTCACCCCGGGCAAGGGAATCCAGCGCCTCGGTGCCCCAGGAAATTTCAAGGTTATGACAGCCGCCGCAGCGGAAACTGCAGCCATAACTGCCAACCGACAACACCTTGGTTCCCGGCCGATAATGACGCACGGGTTTCTCTTCAATCGCGCCGACATCCATCGCCGAGATAATTCCATACGACAGGTTGTACAACGTGCCGTTGCGATTCACGTGCGCCTGACAAAACCCTCTTTGCCCATGATGCAAACCACATCGCCATAGACAGAGATTGCAACGGGTCTTGCCTGATTCTGCCTGTTCTTGCAGCCGGGTCGGCATCAGCCGATAGACGTCCGGCTTTTCAGTGGTCGCGGTGGCTTCCGTCATAGGTTTTGATCCGAAAAGATCGAAAGATACAATCGGCAATGATAGCGGTTTTTGATAAATGCAGCCGTCCCTGATCCGTCGAGCCGATAAATCATGCAGATCGCCCAACATCGAAAAGCGAAAAAAGTGCAGGAGGCGCTTGGACCTGATTTCACCGTGCTCGAATTCGACCAGCCTACGGCGAGTGCCGCGCAGGCGGCTTGTGCTATTGGCTGCACCGTTGCACAAATAGCCAAATCACTGATCTTCGCCGACGCCGATGGTGACCCAATTCTGGTCATTGCCTCCGGAGCAAACCGCGTTGATGAAGCAAAGGTGGGGCAGATTCTTGGGGCCACGATTCATCGTGCTGATGCCGACTTCGTGAAGCGCGCGACGGGGTTTTCCATAGGCGGCGTGCCTCCAGTTGGACATCCGACTCAGTCGACCGTCGTTCTGGATCGCACACTTCAGGGTTTAGAAGAGATTTGGGCGGCGGGCGGAACGCCAACTTCTGTTTTTTGCCTGACCCCGGATCAGTTAAGTGAGCTGACAGGGGGCAAGTTTGAGGATGTTGCCCTTTTGAGCACGCCTTCCCAGAAGTGAATATAGGAAATTGGCTGGGGGACCAGGATTCGAACCTGGGTTGGCGGAGTCAGAGTCCGCAGTCCTACCGCTAGACGATCCCCCAGTAGCAACGGGATTTTAGTTTATTCCCCTCAAGACGCCAATTGCGTGCTTGAATGCAGGAGCCTTACCTTTGAGCCCTTCCCAGAGTGGGCCGGAACTGGAGTCAGCCAGAGCGGATCTGGCGATAGCGGTTAGCGCTTGGAGTACTGAGGCGCTTTACGGGCTTTGTGCAGGCCGACTTTCTTGCGCTCGACTTTGCGGGAATCTCGAGTCACAAAGCCGGCTTTGCGCAGGGGTCCCCGCAGCGTTTCATCGTAACTCATGAGCGCGCGGGTGATGCCATGACGAATTGCACCCGCCTGGCCGGTGCCACCGCCTCCGGTGACACGGATGGTGATATCCAGCTTGTCATTAAGTTCCGCAGTATCAAGCGGCTGACGCACAACCATTCTTGCAGTCTCGCGGCCGAAGTATTCATCGAGCGAACGACGATTTACTGTGATGTTGCCCGAGCCGCGGGTAAGGTATACGCGCGCGACGGACGACTTGCGTCGACCCGTCCCGTAATGAATTTCGCCTGACTGTGCCAATGTGTTGTCCTATTTCGCGTTAAGTTTTTCTTTGAGGTCTTGCCAATACTGGGCAACGCTAGATTTCAAGGGCCTTAGGCTGTTGCGCCTGATGACAGTGATCAGGACCGGCATACACTCTAAGCTTTGCAAACATCGCCCTGCCCAGCGGGTTCTTGGGCAGCATGCCTTTCACTGCGCTTTCGATCACCCTGGTTGGGTGTTTTTGAAGCTGCTCGCCCAAGGTGATCTCTTTAATACCGCCAGGGTAACCGGAGTGGCGGTAGTAGCGCTTGGCTTCTGCCTTATTGCCAGTGACCCGAATCTTTTCCGCATTCACGATCACAATATGATCGCCCGTGTCAACGTGGGGGGTGTACTCGGCTTTGTGCTTACCCCGAAGCCTTGACGCAACTTCGCTGGCGAGCCGCCCCAACACCTTGTCGGTGGCATCAACAACAAACCAATCTCTTTGGACGGTTTCGGCCTTGGCACTGAACGTTTTCATTGAAGTACTGAATTTTTACGCAAAAATGAGGCGCGGATACTACTAAATAAGGGCGCTTAAGGCAAGTTCTGCGCCAAAAACAACGAAAAACCAATGATCCTCTCAAAAACTCCAGGGCAAGGAATGAATTAGGTGCTGGTCGACCTCGCCCCTGCCGATCTCCCGACTTAATCCGGTGACGCAGGATCTATCAATTCAATCCAATGCCGGACAGGAGAGTCGCTTTTGGATGCCAGGTGGGCAAGGCAGCCTATATTGGCCGTCGCAATCAATCCGGGATCACCCTGCCCCAGATCTGACAACTTGTTATCGAGCAGTTTGCCTGATAACTCGGGCTGAAGGACCGAGTAGGTTCCCGCGGCACCACAGCACAAATGTGTGTTCTGGACAGGGGTAAGAATCGCGCCGGCACTCTCCAGAATGCTCTCGACTCTTCCTCGGATGCCCTGGCCATGCTGCAGGGTGCAAGGAGAATGAAATGCAACCCTCTTGCCGGAGCAGGATCCCAGCCCTCTCGCGTCCTCGGGACTGATGTACTCACATAAATCCACAGTCATGCCGCTAACCCGTGCCGCTTTCTCCGCATAGGCGGGATCATCCTTGAGCAATTGTCCATATTCACGCACAGTTACACCGCAACCGCTTGCAGTCATCACGATCGCATCGACGCCCTTCTCAATCTGGGGCCACCAGGCATCAATATTTCGCCGCATTGCATTCAGCGCCCGATCACTATCAGCGAGATGCAACGGCAATGCGCCGCAACACCCGGCTTTGCTGGCATTGATCACGTTGACATCAAGTTTTGCAAGCACCCGCTGCGCCGCTGCATTGATCTGGGGCGCCATCGATGGCTGCACGCAGCCATCCAGCATCAACACAGACTGATCGCCCTGACTTTCAGGAAGCCGGCCCACCGGTCTCTTTTCAAGAACATGGCGTGCCAGGCTCCCCGGCAACGCCGGGCGGATAATCTGACCAAAACGAAACAGCACCCCAAACCAGGCGCTCAACAGAAATCTCACCAACAGCCATCGCTGCAACCGTTCAGAACGAGACCGTTGAACCAGTGCCTCAACTTTGGGTCTCGCCAACTCAATCAAACGCCCATAGTTCACCCCAGAAGGACAAGTCGTCTCGCAGGATCGACAGGTAAGGCATCGATCCAGGTGGAGTCTCGTGGTCTCGGAAGCCTCAGCAGTCTCAAGCAATTGCTTAACGAGATAGATGCGTCCGCGCGGCCCGTCCAGCTCGTCTCCGAGCAGCTGATAGGTCGGGCAGGTCGCCGTACAAAAACCGCAATGAACGCATTTGCCGAGTATCTCGCTCGCCTCCTCGCCAAACGAGGTGCCCTTGAAATCTTCAGCGAGTTCGACGTACATGGTCAGTCTTCGAGAAAAAGCCGGCCGGGATTCAGAATGCCAGCAGGATCGAATGCCGCTTTCAGTCGCCGGTTGAGTTTCAGGACGGCGTCTTGCGGAACATCAGAGCGCGCGCCCTGACTACGACCGCCAAAACCCGTTACGTAACCCCCGTAGGGCCTGACCCGTTCACTGAGGGCTTCGAAACCAGCATCGGACTTTACCCAGTACTGCGCGCCTCCCCAATCGATCAATGTATTGCCCGGAAGGTGCAACAGTTCGTTTTGGGGCTTTAGACTGATCCGCCAAAGCGGTGAATCGTGAGAGAAGAAATCAAGGCGGTGTTCTTTTAACTCTGCCCAGAAGGCATCTCCTTCTGCCTCCCGGTCGCCGCCCAGAGCACCTGCTGCGGTGCTCACTGCCGCCTCGCTTCCCGACAGGCGTACCCGCAAGACTCCGTCCAGGTAGGCGGCTGCAGAAACCGGCAGCGAACGACCCAGAAAACTCGTCATTAACTCAGATGCGGGCTTTCCCGGCATCTCGAAAGCGCGTGTTTGGGAGCATGCTGGCCGCGGCAGCACTTTCAGCGAAACCTCGGTGAGAATCCCAAGAGTCCCCATTGCTCCCGCCATCAGGCGGGAGACATCATAGCCCGCGACATTCTTCATCACTTCGCCACCGAAGCGAAGGGGCTCTCCCTTGCCATTGATGCAGCGAACCCCCAATACAAAGTCGCGGGCAGCCCCACGATAAGGGCGACAAGGCCCAGACAATCCGCATGCGATGGTACCCCCTATCGTGGCACCCTCTCCAAACGCCGGCGGCTCAAAAGGCAGCATCTGTCCTGATTGGGCTAGAGTGCTCTCAAGCTCGGTAAGGCGGGTTCCCGCACGGACAGTTACGACCAGTTCAGTGGGCTCATAGCGCACTACTCCCTGGACAGCACGGACAGAACACGGGGTGCCACGCGACACTTGGCCGAGAAAACTTTTGGTGCCGCCTCCCGTGATAGTCAGAGCTTCGCCATCCTGAGCTGCCTTTCTCACACGCTCCTGAAGTACTGCGACCGCGCTGTCGATGTCTTCAGACATTTCAGAACCTCGGCAACTCCGGATGCGGCAGCTCACCGTGATGGACATGCATTGCATTGAACTCGGCGCAACGTGAAAGCGTCGGGACGGCCTTGCCCGGGTTCAGCAATCCCTCTGGGTCAAAGACGGCCTTCAAGGCATGGAACTGTTCGAGTTCGGCCTTATCGAACTGCACACACATCTGATCGATTTTCTCGAGTCCAACGCCGTGCTCGCCCGTGATCGTGCCGCCGACCCGAACGCACAACTGCAGAATCTCGGCGCCCAGTGCCTCGGTGCGCTCAAACTCGCCGGGTTTTCCCGAGTCATACAAAATGAGCGGGTGCAGGTTGCCATCCCCCGCATGAAAAACATTAGCCACCCGCAACCCGGCACGGGAAGCGAATTCGGAAATACCTAAGAGCACTTCGCCCAGTGCCCGGCGGGGGATCGTCCCGTCGATACAGTAATAGTCAGGGGAGATACGTCCAACTGCAGGAAAGGCATTTTTTCGCCCAGACCAAAAGCGCTGGCGTTCGCTCTCATCACGAGCGACATCGACTGAACGGGCCCCGCACTCAAAGAGAAGCGACGACACAGACTCGATCTCGGTCTGCACTTCAGCATCTGTTCCGTCCAGTTCACAAAGCAGAATTGCGGCCGCGTCGCGCGGGTACCCTGCCTGCACAAAGTCTTCCGCCGCGATAATCGCCGGAGTATCCATCATCTCAAGCCCTGCGGGAATGATGCCTGCCGCAATGATGGCCGCCACTGCTGAAGCGGCCTGCTCAACATCCCCAAAAGCCGCCATTAGCGCTTTGGCAGTCGGTGGGACCGGCAACAGCCGCACGGTAATTTCCGTCACCACGCCCAGCATGCCTTCAGAACCAATAAAGGCAGCCAGAAGATCATATCCGGGCTGATCCGGCGCCTCGGAGCCGATCTCAATCACCTCACCTCCCATCAGGACTACTTCAGCCGCCAGAACGTTATGCACGGTCAGGCCGTATTTCAGGCAATGCACCCCGCCTGCGTTCTCTGCCACATTTCCCCCGATAGTGCAGGCAATCTGCGATGAAGGATCGGGTGCGTAGTAAAGGCCTCGCTCTGCCACCGCCTCACTAATGGCAAGATTCCTCACACCCGGCTGAACACGCGCCGTACAGGCAACCGGATCCACAGACAGAATCCGGTTAAACCTTGCCATGCTGAGCAGCACGCCTTCAGGATGGGGCGTTGCGCCACCTGACAACCCTGTTCCTGCTCCCCGTGCCACCACCGGCACCGAGTACTGCTGGCAAAGGCGCATTACTGAACACACCTGTTCCAGGCAATCGGGCAAAACGACGACACCGGGCAAAGCTTTATATCCGGAAAGCCCATCGCACTCATAAGGCCGCCTTTCATCCGCTGAGCGCAAAACCGCACGCTGCGGCAAAACTTTTTGCAGTGCGTTGAGAAAATCGGGAGGGAGTAGCTCGGTCAACGGTCGTTCCAAAGAGCGTTTGATAGCCCGAAACAGTATGTCACACTGCGTGAACTTCCTTAAGTCAAAAGCCCCGCTGGTCTGACCTCATGTTGGCAGGGAGAGAGGCCTTTCGTTATGCTGTCAACGCCCAGTAATCCTGCCCGCCGCCTCATGACAGATCCTGCCTCTCTTATCGAATCTCTCAAGATGACACCGCATCCGGAGGGCGGCCATTTTGCAGAGACGTTTCGCGCGGACGATGGCTCTGTCAGTTTGATCTTCTATCTTCTGAAAAGCGACGAAAGATCACATTGGCACCGACTCACCAAAAATGAAATCCTTCACTTCTATGATGGAGACCCAATGAGCGTCCTGCTGTCACCAGACGGAGTGTCTGTTCAAGAAAAAACGTTGGGACGCGATGCAATCGACAACGAGCCCTACCACCTGATCGTCCCGAAAGGCACCTGGTTTTCGATGCAGTCCACCGGCGACTGGTCATTGATCGGATGCACCGTCTCTCCGGCTTTTACGTTCGACGATTTTGAACTGGCTCCCAAAGGCTGGATGCCAGGCGACGGGCATCCCTAGCCTACAGCACCAAAAAAATTGTCGAACAGCAGTCGGGCGTTGTCTTTAAATTGCGGCATGTGCCTGAGAGCGTCGGTTTCCATCACCTTAAGCGCGCCTGGTCCTTTAACGGCATCAAGCGCTGCGGCATAAGCCGGTACCTCACTCCATTCACTGATGGTGCTGTCCTCGAGCTCTACATGAAACTGAATGCCCCAGGCGTGTTCACCGACACGCATTGCCTGCCAGATGCATTCGGACGAACTTGCCAGCAACGCGGCACTAGCAGGTGGTTGAGTGACCGCAACTGAGTGCCATTGCAGGCATTTCATCTGTGCCGGGAGCCCCTGCATCAAAGGATCCGCTTGGGCTGCCTCCGTCAGGTGGACATCAAGAATGCCGATCTCCGGTGTCGCCTGGACATCGCACTTGCCGCCCAGTGCATCGGCCAGCAGCTGGTGCCCCAGGCAAAGCCCAAGATAGGGCTTTTTCAGATCCTGGACCCACGTGCGGATAGCAGCTTTTTCGGGCAAAAGCCAGGGACACGTATCGGTATCCCAGACATCCATCGGACCCCCCATCACCCATAGCGCATCGTATTCTGAAAGATCGGGAATCGATTCGCCGGCATCCAGCTCCACTGCATGCCATGCAATCCCGTTTTCACTGAAGAACTGGCGAAAAACGCCCGGGTGCTCGCAGGCAATATGCTTAAAAACCAAGACCTTCATGGATTACGCCGGATCAATACCCACGTCAGCAGTCCAGCGTATGGTCGCGCTCCCATTGGCTGATCGCTGCGCTGTAGCTGCGCCAATCCTGATGCTTCAGTTTGGCATAACTGTCTACCAGATCGTCTCCCAGTCCTGCGCGCAGTACCTTGCTTTTTTCAAACACACGAATCGCGTCAAGCAGGTTGGATGGCAGCCGTCGCACGTTCTTTACCTTATGACCTTCCGTGTACATATTGATATCAAGAGGCTTGCCCGGATCACGCTTGCTTGCAACGCCATCAAGGCCTGCTGCGAGAACCCCGGCCTGAAGCAGATAAGGGTTGGCGGCTCCATCCATCAAACGCAGTTCAAATCGCCCGGCATCAGGTACCCGAACCATGTGAGTTCTGTTATTGCCCCCGTAAGTGATGGCATTGGGTGACCAGGTCGCGCCTGAGGTCGTCACCTGCGCATCGATCCGCTTGTAACTGTTCACGGTCGGATTGAATACCGCCGCGAGCGCATCGGCGTTATGCAGCACCCCGCCCAGGAATTGATACGCGGTCTTGGAAAGCCCCATCTCGTCGCGGGCATTGTGGAAAAGGTTCTTCTTGCCGGCCTTATCCCACACCGATACGTGGGCATGGCAGCCATTTCCTGTCAGATTCGAGAACGGCTTGGGCATGAACGTGGCCCGCAGTCCATGTTTCTCCGCGATCGCCTTGACCATGTATTTAAAGAACACATGACGGTCTGCTGTCACCAGGGCATCATCGAAATCCCAGTTCATCTCGAACTGTCCGTTGGCATCCTCGTGGTCATTCTGATAAGGGCCCCACCCAAGCGAGATCATGCAGTCACAGATTTCGCTGATCACATCGTAGCGCCGCATCAGTGCTGACTGGTCATAACAGGGTTTTTCCTGCGTATCATTTGGATCGGAAAGGGATAGACCGTCACCACTGACCAGAAAGTACTCACACTCGACTCCTGTTTTCATCCGGTAGCCCAGCTTTGCCGCCTTGGCAATCTGAGCCTTCAGGGCCACGCGCGGTGAAGCCTCCACAGGCTTTCCATCCATCACCAGATCCCCTGCCAGCCAGCCCACTTCCGGCTTCCAGGGCAATTGGATCAGGCTTGCAGGATCCGGTACCGAAAACATATCCGGGTGCGCGGGGGTCATGTCCAGCCATGCAGCAAAGCCAGCAAAACCAGCCCCTTCTTTTTGCATATCGCCGATGGCTCTTGCCGGCACCAGTTTGGAGCGCAACACACCAAAAAGATCGACGAAGCTGATCAGGAAATACTTGATCTTTTTTTGCTTGGCGACGGTCGCCAGATTGATTGCCATGGTAACTATCCTCCTTTCAGAATTTTTGCAGAATCTATTTTTTGGAATCCAATACCGCTGATGATCTCACGAGCCCGGACTGGGCTCAACGATGAAAGAGAGAAATCGGATCGGTAGTTGATTCAGCTCCTCTGGGCCGTGGGGCGCATCCGCATCGAAGTAGAGCGAATCCCCCGGACCCATCGCGTAGACATGCGACCCATGCCGATAGACCATTTCTCCCTCGAGAATGTAGATGAACTCAACACCATCGTGCTGGAACAGGGGAAAAACATCCGACGGCTCCGAGATCACAATCAGGTAGGGCTCGGCCCGGGTAGTCCGATCACCAACAGAATGACCCAGCAGGTGATACTGGTGACCTGCGCGAGTGCCGCGGCGGTCAATGACGAGACCCTTGCCCGCCTTCACGAAGGACGCCTCCCGATCCTGCTCATACTGGCGAAAAAGAGCGGTTACCGGAACATTGAGCGCAGCCGCAAGAGACTGCAGCGTCGTCAAAGACGGTGATGTCTGACCATTCTCGATCTTGGAGAGCATCCCCGGAGACAGCTCCGCCTGACGCGCCAGGTTGGCAATCGTCATCCCGAGCTGAGTCCGATAGACCCGAACCTGTCTGCCGATGGCATCTTCAAGCCGGTTGCTACGCTCAGAGACCGGGCCCGCTGAATCCTGACCGACTACCTCAAGCGGATGTCCTGAGAGTCTTGGGCTCATGGTCGGCTGTGTCGCCCAGTGACGTTGTGACCCGGCACAGGCACCCGCATCGTGGAACTGGTCGTCAGCGTCACACTTCGCAGGTCTTCCGGCTCCAGATTATGAAGCCGAGTCTTACCGGTACAACGCGCCATCATCGATGCCTCGCCCGCATTGGCATTCAGGATCGCTTTTAGACCTTCTACACGTTCTTCGGGTGTCCGATCGGATTGCCAATGGATTTCCCCATCATGAATCTCACCTCCCATCGCGATTGCTGAGGTCACACCATAAGTCACGACGCTGGCGCCCATCGCGATCAGACGTGCTGCATCGGTGCCGGACCGAACTCCGCCTGCGAAGATGAGCGTCAGAACTTCTTCCTTTTTTCGCTCCCGCAAGGCTGCAACGACGCCAGAGAGCAGTTCAAAACGCGGCTGCGCAGCCAACTCGTTTCGCCATGAACCCTGGCCACCGGTGCTATCGAGCATCAGAAAGTCATAATCATGCGCCAACGCGTAGTCCACGGCTTCGTCAATGTCTCCAATCTCCCCAAGGCTGATGCCTTTGAGTTGACTACTCGATCGAAGCGGGTCCTCGTTAGCTAGGGACTTCTGCCAGCCCTTCACAACACCAGCCGCTCGGGAATGAGCCGTTTCACCAGCCTCAAGAATCTGCAACCAGTGAACGCTGCCATCGGGCATGGATCTGCTGACAACTCCTGCGCCGTTTTCCTCTGCTGCCCGCCATGCGACTTGCCTGACCTCTTCAGGCGCATCATCCAGACCACTGACGAGAAATGGTTGGTTCAGATTAAGGTCTGGACCAAGGTCAATGTCGATTCGGCAGGCTTCACGATAAGGATCAATGACAAGACGTGAAAGATTCGCCGGCAGAAACACAAGGTCGTCCAAAGAGGCTGGGCGCTCATCGGGGTAAGGATTATCCCTGGGGTTAAGCCGCCTTTGCAGCATGGCCCGATGCTTATCGACATCTTTTGGATGGGTTCGAGCCATCGAAAAGAGATCTTCCCGATGATGCACGGAGTAGTCAGTCGACCCGGTCTCGGCGTCACACCGATAACACCGGGCGGCTTCCCGCATCGCGGCGGCCTCATCGTAGGTATCCTCAATCTCCGGAAAACTTGCAGGCTCTTCACCGACGCCGTGAAATACCGGCTCTTCCACAGCGAATTGCTCCCATTTGAGATCCTGAGCCACAGGCACACGCCGGGTACGGTATGGCGTGCGATATGGAATCGGTGACTCGATCTTCTCCAGCGCGGCACGAACATAGTAAGCGGCCCGCTGACCATGCTGCATCGCCATCACGATTGTAGAGCCGCCAAAGGCGCCGTCGCCGGCGGCAAAAACTTTCGGATCCGCGGTACGCATCGTCGCAAAATCAGCGCGCACACGGTCGACATCCATCAGGCCGGCAGTATCCAGTGCTTCGTTGGCACCTTTTTGCCCCACCGCAGCAATCACCATTCCGCAGGAAATCTCAAAAGCACTCCCCTCAACAACCACGGGTGAGCGACGTCCGTCTTCATCCGGCGGCCCCGATTCCGTGCGTACACACTGTAGCGCAAGGCTGTCACCCAGATCCGCGATACCTGTCTGCAACGCGTTGTATACAAATTCAATACCTTCTTTTTGGGCATGATGTAACTCGATCTTGCGCGCCGGTATCTCCTCCGGACCGCGCCGGTACACCACTTTGACGGTCTTACAGCCTGGCAGCCGCAGAGCCGCTCTGCATGCGTCCATCGCAACATCACCCCCGCCCACAACGACAACGGTCTCGGGCATCTGAGGGCGCTCTCCCCCGTTGATCCGCCTGAGAAAACTGACACCGTCCTCCACGTTGGGATGATCTTCTCCAGGGATCCCCATCGGCTTCCCCCACCACGAGCCGATTGTTAGCAGCACAGCATCATGCCGTGTTTTGAGCTCATCCAAAGAAACGTCGTTGCCCAGAGCCGTATTGAGATGAACCGTGAGGCCCGGACACTGGTGCTGGAGACGCTGAATATCTTCTTCAATGATTCCCGAGGGCAATCGGAACTGGGGGATACCCCAGACCATCGTGCCGCCCAATCGGTCAGTCATTTCATAAACTGACACCGAAAACCCGGCTTTGCACAACTCAAAAGCAGCAGTTAGTCCAGCTGGACCCGACCCGACAATGCCGACGGATTCGCCGCGGGACACCTCAAATCGGGTTTTAGGCAGATCTGCGCCCAACTTGTCCATCACAAAGCGTTTGAGATTGCGGATCTGTACTGCACCGTCGCTGCTTTCTCGACGACAGGCAGGCTCACAGGGCGCATCACATACCCGTCCGCAGATCGAACTGAATGGGTTGGTCGCGGTAATTGCCTCGAACGCCTCAGCGTACTGTTTTTCCCATATGTAGCCGATATAAGACGGTGCGTCTGTTCCTATTGGACAGGCGACCTGACAAGGAGCAGGCACATAGTGCGGATCCGAGGTGTCGTCCGAGAACCCAGGCGGCGACACCGGCACGCTGATCCGTTCAAGACCGTAAACACTCATGATGTCACCCCCATCTGGCCCTGAGCCGCCTCTGCCACGGGAGGCTCGTAAGGCAGGCCCGTGATGTCAGCTGCTTCGGGAGTAAAAGCAACGAGATCATCTCTACTGAGGCGCGTTACATCATCGTAGCCAAGTCCCTGGGTGATTGCTGCGATCTGCCAACGGACGCTTTCCAGGAATCGATGAATGTTGCTGGCTTCGACCTCGGGCTGGTAACGTTTTTCATGTTCGGGGTCCTGCGTTGCAATTCCGGTGACACACTGACCGATATGGCACTGCATGCATGAGATACACCCCCCTGCGACAATCACCGACGTCCCGAACGCCACGGCATCCGCGCCAAGACAGAGGGCCTTCACGGCGTCCACCCCGTCGCGAAGTCCTCCCATCAGGACCAACTGGATCTTGTCCCGCGCGTCAATTTCTTCGAGCGCTTCGATCGCCTCAATAATTGCTGGCAACGTAGGAATACCGACGTTGTCGATGACCTCCGCGCTGCCGGCGCCGGTCGATCCCTGCATGCCGTCCAACTCGACGAAGTCGAATCCGTCCTTGGAAGCGATCTTGATGTCGTCACGGATTCTTCCAGCGCCTAACTTCACACTGACCGGCACTTCATATCCAGTCGCTTCACGAAATTCCTCAACTTTAATGACGAGATCATCCGCTCCAAGAATGTCGGGATGGCGTGACGGGGAACGTAAATCAATGCCGGAGGGAATGCCTCGAATTTCAGCGAGTTCCGGAGTGACCTTCTTCGCCATCAACTGTCCACCGAGACCCGGCTTTGCACCTTGGGAAATATAAATCTCCAGCGCGTCCGCCCGGCGCATATCATGGATGTTCCAACCCAATCGCCCGCCAAGGCACTGGAAAATCAATTGACCCGCCGCATCCCGCTGCGCGTCACTCATGCCGCCCTCGCCCGTATTTTCTGCGATGCCGGACATGGCAGATCCCATCGCAATCGCGTATTTCGTCGAACGGCTTAACGCGCCGTAACTCATTGGAGCAATCATCACGGGCATACTGAGTTTCAGGGGTCGGGCGCCGTTGATGCCACCGATTTCAGTTGCCATCCGAACTTTTGAGACCACATCGCGGTCGTCTCCCGCTTGCGTCAGATCCTTGCGAAATCCAATGTCACTCAGGTGCGGCAAGGGTCGGGCTCCGCCATAGCCACGAATGCGATAACGACCGCTCTGCGCTTTGACCGTTACGTCCTCCTGCACCTTTGGATTCCAGTACGCAGAATCACCCGAGAAGGTGTTGAAGGGAATGCTGCGCATCGGTGTTTCGGGGGTGCCGTAACGCAGCTTCTTGCCCGCATTGACGATCTTGGAAAAACCTTTGGGCGCCTTGATCCCGTATCGATCAAGAAACTCATACACACTCTGGAGCTCTTCGGCATCAACATCTGTCAGCATCGCATCTGAGCCGAGATCCTGAACGTTGCCTGCCACAAAGATCTCGCCGCTGGACATGTCCTCCCCAACCCTTTCACCAGAGTCGCCAAGAATGATGATCCGGCCTCCGTACATCATGTAGCCGGCCATAAAATTCGCATTGCCGGCGCAGCACAACGTACCGGCTTTCATCACCTGCCCTGCCCTTGATCCCATGTTGCCCTTGATCACGATCTCGGCACCACGGATTGCAACGCCGGGGATGGCGCCCGCATTTCCGCCCACTACGACCGAACCGCTATACATGTTGTCGCCAACCCCCCAGCCCACGTTATGGGAAACATGAAAGCGTGCCTGATCGGTGAGCCCGGCACAGAAGTAGCCGGCAGACCCCTGGACGTGGACATTGATTGGGGCGGTCAGACCGACGCCGATATGATGACGGGCGTCGGGGTTAAGAATCTCTACTTCTTCCCCGGCTTCACCCAATGTTCGGAGTTGAGCATTCGCCTCACGAACGCTCAGTTCAGCTAAATCGATCGAGACCATGTCGCATAGGTTCCTGGTGCGGGTTCACGTGTGTTCAGCGCCTTGCCCGGAAAAAGCCGGTTCAGCGATACCTCTTCAGAAGCAATGGCGACGAGGTCGTCGTCCTCGTACATGATCATCGGCTTGGCCGCGAGACGGTCCTTGGCATAACCGATTTCGTCGCCGGTTGAGACAAGGAAGGAAAACGTGCCGTCGAGATCATCGATCGAAGTCGACAATGCGTCCTGAAGCTTCACGCCCTGTGCAAGTTTGTCCGCGAGATAGACTGCAATAAGTTCACTATCATTATCCGTGGTGAATTCAAAACCACGTTGCTCCAGTCTCCGGCGCATCTTCCAGTAATTGGTTATCTGTCCGTTATGCACGATGGCCACGTCAGCAAAGCCTGTTGCCCAGAAAGGATGGGAGGCCTCGGGCTTCACGTCGCTCTCAGTCGCGAGACGAACGTGACCAAGACCATGTGTCCCATGAAACTGGTTCACGTGATAGCGATCATCAACATCGTACGCACTGCCGACATCCTTCACAATCTCAAGGCTTGTGCCGATTGAGATGACCTTAGCGGCGTGCTCCATTTCGTAGGAGAGTTTCTGGACGTCTCCGTCATAGAGAATGGTCACACGATAATTGTCGCCGGCACGGGCTTCTTCTTCGATTCCTGCACCGAGATCGACAAGCCGCTGACGAATCTTTGCAATCGCCACGTCGCTGTCAGCGTCACTCTCGGGATCAATAAAGAATCGAAGCTTCAGCCTACCCGATGCTTCGGGCGCATAAAGTGCAAACCCCGTTGAATCCGGGCCCCGATGCTGACAGCCATCCAGCATTCGGATCAGTGCCTCGCCTGTGCTGAACGCTTTGTCTGATCCGCGATACATTACCCCCGCAATACCGCACATAGTTTCTCTTCCTTTGGTGGATTTATCTTGCAACCGTTGAGCGTACGCCTTTAGTTGTTTCAATTCAACTGGTGGAAATAATGTTTCCTTACAGGAAACTCGGATTGCAAAAAATAGCCCGGACGAATCCGGGCTATTGTCGCCGTTAAAACTGATCTCAACCCGACTTGAGATACGACTCCATGGAGTCGTCCATGGCTTTTAACCAGGTCGTGTGATGTGCAGGCTGGGGGTTCCCTGTCATCAGCGATGGATACGAATTGTCGCGGAAGGTCATGATGTTTTCGTGCTTGTGATGCTCCCACTCCATAAAGGTCTTGTTGACCCCTTCTACGTCAAAACTCGGGTAATCCGTTTCATCGATGAGTTCCTGGACGTAGTCCCCCTGGAACCAGATCATCTGCTCATCATCTTCAAGCTTTTCTTCCCGATCGCGCCAGGCCTGGCTGTGTTGGCGCATGGTCTCAAGATCCGGCAGCTGAATCCTGCCCATGATGTAGTCACGTGCATACCAGGCTTGGGCATCGAATATATTGAAGGTGTAGAACTGGTCCTGCATACCGAGGTACATCAGACGGGGGTTGTCTTCCCAGAATACGCCCTTGTAAAGATTCAGCGGCCACAGCCGATTATCCGTCTGAAGCCGTAATCCATCCGGCAGGAAGGGAAAATGATGCAGGTATCCCGTGCACATGATGATCGCATCGATCTCCTTGCTGGAGCCGTCTTTAAAGTGACAGGTGTTCTTGTCCACACGGGTTAATAAGGGCACCTCTTCCCAGTTATCCGGCCAATGGAAACTCATCGGTGCGGTACGGTGCGAAACCGTAATGGTCCGGGCTCCGTATTTGTAGCACTGTGACCCTATATCCTCGGCGGAGTAACTGGTGCCGATGATGAGGATATTCTTATCTTTGAACTCAAGCGCATCGCGAAAATCATGCGCGTGCATAACCCGCCCATTGAAAGTCTCAAGACCGTCAAACTTTGGAACGTTTGGCGTCGAAAAATGGCCTGTTGCCACCACCACGTTATCAAAGTCTTCGGTATACATCCGGTCTTCAGCCAGGCTATGGACCGTCACTGAAAAATTCTGTTGGCCTTCGTTGTATTCAACGCGCCGGACAGGCGTTGAAAAACGAATCTGTTCGCGCACGCCCGCTTTTTCAACGCGTCCCTTGATGTAATCCCAAAGGACTGCGCGCGGCGGATAGGAGGCAATCGGCCTGCCGAAGTGCTCCTAAACGGTGTAGTCTGCGAACACCAGGCACTCCTTTGGGCCGTTGGACCACAAGTAGCGATACATGCTGCAGTGAACCGGCTCGCCATATTCGTCGGTACCGGTGCGCCACGTATAGTTCCATATCCCGCCCCAGTTTGACTGGCGTTCAAAGCAGACGACTTCCGGCACATCCGCGCCTTTCTCTTTGGCCGACTGAAATGCCCGAAGCTGCTCCAGCCCGCTTGACCCCGCTCCAATTACTGCAACTCGTTTTCCCATGAGAGCTCCTCCTTCAGAACTTCTTGTTTAATCTCTTATGTCCTGGGTATCGCGCCACTCGGGCCTGCCCTCAAAGTCTTGGGCGGCATCACTTCGCACTATCCCATGATAATCGCATGGGTAATTGATCGAGATCAATCATGCGACACCATTGGGTCAAAATATGTTGAGATACCAAGTCTGCCTCCTGACCGCCCGTCGGCAGGCGGCTCTTCACTATTCCATAAGAGATGACATCCATGAGCACGGACAATTCGAATGCCACGGTTCCCTGGCGAGGCGGCCGGCGAATCGTCAACATATATGACACGCCGTACGAACCTTATGATCTTGAAGGTGAGGTTCAGGACAACGTTCACCTTCTAAACATCAGTTACGACCGAGACCGAGCAACGGGCTGGTACGTCATCCGGATGGAACCGGGAACCGCCTCCATTCCCCATGAACACGCCAAGCACGAGGAGTATCTGATCCTTGAGGGCGAACTGATCGAGAGCGATGGAACCGTCTTGGGGAAAGGTGATTTCATCAGTTACTCGCCCGGCAGTTTTCACAACTCACGAACCGAGACAGGTTGCCTCCTTATCGGCCATGATCGAGAGCCGTACGAAGGTTGACTGACCGCGAAAAATTGAGCCGTCGTTAATCGACAATCAATGGTACAAGGCCTAGCACCGACTCATCACCACAGTTTGAGATAGCGGCTAACTTCCCAGTCGCTGACATGGGTGAGATACTCATCCCACTCAGCCCTCTTGAAGTCGGCATAGGTCTTGGCCATCAGTTCGCCCATCACCTTACGCCCTAAATCGTCGGCTTCGAAAGCGTCAACAGCCTCCCCAAGACTTCTCGGCAGATAACTGACACCCAGTTGCTCAAGTTCACTCTCGGATTTGAGATACATGTTTTCTGTATGCGGTGCACCGGGGTCAATCTGTTCCCGGACGCCTTCCAATCCCGCCGCCAGAACCATTGCGCCGCCCAGGTAGGGGTTGTTTGAGATATCGGCTGCTCGAAGTTCTACACGTCCGCCACCCAGAGGAACCCGGATCGAGTTAGTTCTGTTGTTGTTCCCAAAACAGGCAAAGACCGGCGCCCACGTGAACCCCGACATACTGCCTTCCTTGATGAGGCGCTTGTAACTATTCACAGTCGGCGAAATTACAGCAGACAGTGCAGGCAAGTGCTTGAGAATACCACCGATAAACCAGTATCCGAGCTCTGTGATACCGCATCCCCGAGGGTCGCTGTCGGATTCAAAAAGATTTTCTCCTGACTCGAGATCTGCGAGTGACATGTTGTAATGCGCCCCGTTGCCTGCCCGGTCTGAAAAAGGCTTTGGCATAAAGCTTGCAAAAAAGCCTTTTTGATGGGCCAACTCCTGAATAAGGTGCCTGAAGAAAACAAAACGGTCGGCCATTGTTAGGCCGTCACGATACATAAAGTCAATTTCGAACTGGCCGTTTCCATCCTCGTGATCGTAGGAATACACGTCGTAATCAAGATCGTTCAAGGTGGAGACGATTTCTTCCAGCAGGTCGAAGCTGTCCAACGTAGAGCGAACATCGTATGCCGGCTTGGCCAGATCGTCACGGGGGCCAATGGGCGCAAAGCCGCCGTTCTCATCCTCCTTTAAAAGAAAGAACTCAGGTTCAATTCCAAAGTTGAAGGTAAAGCCCATCTCGGCCGCCTGCGCCAGAACCCCCTTAAAGATGTTTCGGCTACAGGGCTCAAAGGGTTTGCCCTCGCACCATAGGTCGCTGGCAAACCAAGCGGTGTCTTTGCGCCAGGGCAAAATGATCACACTGTCCGGATCCGGGCGCGAGGACACTTCTTCGTCACTGACATCCTGAGGGACACCATCCAGCGCTGCCCCTGTGCAAAGTTCGGAGCCGTTCATCATTCGATCAAAATGCTCGATCGGCACGAACTTGGATTTGGATACCCCGTGGATATCCACATAACTCGGCAGGCAGTACTTGACGCCTTCTTTTTTTAACCTCTCTTTCAGATCAGTTGGGGCCGGCTTTTCCGACATATCTTCCCTCTCCTTTGGATTAATGCCCGTGGGAACCCTTTGTTCCTACGGAAGTATGTTCTCTTTTTAAGCGCCAAGATTAAACGCGCCCGTGCTGCGGAAGCTTCCAAATTCGGGCTGCCATTTATATTCAAACGCAAAAAAATCAATTCGTCCAGAAATGGTTATTTAAACCATAAGATAAAAACGTATATCAATGCATCGTTGTCCAAGAAGGGGGGTGCCGGAATCGGCTTCACGCTAGGACTATTTGTGGCCTTTATGTGTCTAGCGGTCGACAATCTAATTCAGACTTGGGCGAAGGAAAGGAAGAAAGCTTTGGGAATTGACTGAAGCACCCTGCGCTAACTATCGCGAATTGACACTAAGAGACTAATCGGAAAATCAACTATGGCCTCCAACGAACACCTCTCGACAGATCCCCAAGCGGTCATCCAATGTGACTCTGTATTCAAGATCTTCGGGGATAAGGCAAAAGAAATGCTCGCGGAAACCCAAGGCAGCATCGTAGACGCCAAAGCTTTTCAGGAGGCGGGTTGCATCGTCGGGGTCAACAACGCCTCCTTTAATGTTACAAGAGGCGAGAAACTCATCATTATGGGTCTCTCAGGTTCTGGTAAATCAACGCTTCTGCGATGCATCTCCAGACTGACAGATGCCACTGCCGGCCGCATTCTGATCGAAGGGCAGGATCTGCTGGCGATGACCGATAAACAGTTGATCGAACTCCGCCGGGAGACCATGGGCATGGTCTTTCAGAGCTTCGCGCTGTTGCCGCACAAAACCGTGCTTGAGAATATTGCGTTCCCTTTGCAGGTTAAGGGGGTGAGCACCCAGGACAGCGTCAAAAAAGCGATGGACATGGTTGAACTTGTTGGGCTTCAGGGCCGTGAAAATTATTTCCCTCGGGAACTGTCGGGGGGACAGCAACAACGTGTAGGGATTGCCCGGTCACTGGCTGTCGAGCCAGACATTTGGTTTCTCGACGAACCCTTCTCCGCACTCGACCCGCTGATCCGAAAAGAGATGCAGGACGAGTTCCTGAGACTGCAAAGCGTGCTCAACAAAACCATTCTTTTCGTTACTCATGATTTTGACGAGGCGCTTCGACTGGCAGACCGCATCGCCATCATGAAAGACGGGGTTATTGAGCAGCTAGATACCCCAGCCAACATCGTTCTCAATCCGGCCACTGAGTATGTGAAAAAGTTTACGGAGGACGTGCCTCGGGAAAAGGTCCTCAGGATTGAGTCTGTGATGGACCCTGTAAACAGTTCAGAAGCCCTCAGCGACCTGAAGGTCTCTAAGGATGCAATCATCGAAACGGTCGCTGAGGCAGTGCTGAGCGAACAGCATCCTGTCCCGGTAGCTGATGAGAACAACGAAGTGGTCGGAGTGCTACACCAGTCTAAAGTAATTCACGTTCTCTTTGGAAAAAAGGCTGACGAGCCCCACCAGTGATAACCGAGTTGATAGCTCAGTTGATAGCCCCGTTAATAGCCGAGTGAGTCTCGGCTACTGCCGCTAAGCGATCGACAGCGCCCCCGAGCCCGCACGCAGCTCGGACTCTTGGGCGCCTTCTTCCAAGTCCCACCCTATATTAGTAGGGACTGCTAGAACAAGCCTTCTATCTCACCTTCGTCGTTGACGAAAATGCTGTTAGCTGCCGGTACCCTCGGCAGTCCCGGCATGGTCATGATCTCGCCGCAGATCGCGACCACGAACTCCGCGCCCGCAGAGAGTCGCAGTTCGCGGATGGGCACCACATGCCCGCTTGGCGCACCCAGCAGGTTCGGATCCGTTGAGAAGCTATACTGCGTTTTCGCCATGCAGACGGGGAAATGGCTGTAGCGCTCCTCGAAGTCTTCAAATTGGCTCCGGACCTTTTTGTCAGCAATAATGTCTTCGGCGCCGTAGATGGATCTCGCCACAGTCCGTACTTTCTCCCATAACGACAAATGATCGTCATAGAGTGGCCGGAACTGTGAATTGGAGGAATCAGCGAGACTGGCGACATGCTGGGCGAGTTCTTCCGTTCCAGCACCGCCGTCCGCCCAGTGACTGCACTCAAACACTTCGACACCAAACTCCTTGCAGTAGGAGCGAATCGCGTCAATCTCGGCAGGCGTGTCCGACACAAACTTGTTGATTGCCACGACAGCGGGAACTCCGAACTGCCCAATGTTGCGAAGGTGGCGGCCGAGATTCTCAAGACCATCTACCAGCGCACCCACGTTTTCCGTATTGAGATCGGCTTTGGCCACTCCACCGTGCATCTTTAAGGCGCGAGCAGTTGCCACCAGCACCACCGCATCCGGCTTGAGACCCGCCTTTCGGCATTTGATATTGAAGAATTTTTCTGCGCCAAGATCGGCGCCAAACCCCGCCTCAGTTACCACGTAATCGGAAAGTTTCAGCGCGGTCTTGGTTGCGCGTACCGAGTTGCAGCCGTGCGCAATATTGGCAAAAGGCCCGCCATGAATAATGGCCGGATTGTTTTCCAACGTCTGAACCAGATTCGGCATAAAGGCGTCACGCAACAATGCTGTCATCGGGCCCTCGGCTTTGAGATCACGGGCGTGAACAGGTTCGCGCGTGCGGGTATACCCGACAATGATGTTGCCCAGTCGGCGCTGCAGGTCTGAAAGGTCCTCCGCCAGACAGAAAATCGCCATGATCTCCGAGGCAACCGTGATGTCAAAGCCACCTTCCCGGGGAAACCCATTCGCCACACCGCCAAGCGCCACGGTGATCTGCCGAAGCGCGCGGTCGTTCATATCCACAACCCGACGCCAGGTCACTCTGCGTTGATCGATGCCGAGCTCATTGGTCCAGTAAATATGATTATCGACCAAGGCAGACAGCAAGTTGTGCGCCGCACCGATCGCATGGAAATCTCCCGTAAAGTGAAGGTTGATGTCTTCCATCGGCACCACCTGCGCATAACCCCCGCCGGCCGCGCCACCTTTCATTCCAAAACACGGGCCAAGTGATGGTTCGCGAAGACAGATCAGCGCTTTTTTCCCTATGCGATTTAGCCCATCACCGAGCCCAACCGTCGTGGTCGTCTTGCCCTCACCGGCAGGCGTCGGCGAGATCGCCGTCACCAGAATCAGCTTGCCATTGGGTCGATCGGACAGTGATTCGATGAACTGATTGCTGATCTTTGCCTTGGTGGGGCCATAGGGCAGCAGCGAATCGGAAGGAATATCTAACTTGTCTCCAATCTCTCCGATGGGTCGGGTTGCCGCCTCGCGTGCGATCTCGATATCACTGGGTACTGTTTGCATGATTCTCCTCTGGCTAAGCTGTTTTAATGGTGATTACTGAATTGATCTGAATACGAGGCCTGTAGCCGTTGTGCCGCTACGACAGTATTTCGCATCAACACTGCGACTGTTACAGGCCCTACTCCCCCCGGCACCGGTGTGATCCATCCGGCGACCTCTCTACATGTCTCATAGTCACAATCCCCCACAACGCGACTATGACCGTTTTCTGACTCGACTTGATTGATGCCGATATCGATCACGACAGCTCCGGGCTTGAGCATGTCGCCCTTTAAAAGCCCCGGCTGACCCACCGCAACAAACACGGCATCCGCCCGACGGGTGTGAATAGCTACCTCCCGGGTCATATGATGACACACCGTAACGGTGGCACCTTCAGCCATCAACAAGAAGGCAATCGGTTTTCCAACAATTTCTGAGTGCCCAATCACTGTGACCTCAAGACCCCGTAAGGAAACACCGGTTTCCTTGAGCAATTCGACTGCCGCCATTGCAGTGCAGGGTCCTAGCTCAATATTTCGATAAACGATGTTGCCGATGGACGCAGGATGCATCCCTTCGACATCTTTTAAAGGGGCGACCGTAGACTGAAGCTGCTGGATAGGCAGGTGCTCAGGAACGGGTCGTTGCAGGATGATTCCGGTCACGCCGGGATCGACATTGAGGTTCATGATCGCTGCCCGGACTTCGACTTCCGATATATCTGCAGGGAAATTTCGCCTCTCAAAGCCAATCCCTACTTCCTGCGCAGCCCGTTCCTGGTTGCGGATGTAAAGATCGGCCGAGGGATGTTCTCCAATTCGGATGGAGACAAGGCGGGGCTGCCATCCCGCATTTTGAAGGTCGCTGACATCCCTTGATACCTGGGAAAGCATCGCAGATGCAACCGCCTTGCCGTTAATGTCACGGTAGTCCGCTGTCGCCTGCTGATTCAGATTCGCACTCATACTTCGGCTATCGGTCTGATGACGTTCTATCAAAGCGGTCACTGACGGCCAATTCTATTTTTCCGTCCGGCCGGTGCTTGTCCTCGGACGCCCCGGACTTAACAGTCTAGACCAAGCGGCCGATCAGTCGTTGAGAACTTGCCTATCAGCTGATAACCCGACACATACATTCTCTGGGCCGATAAGCGGCGGCTCAGAACCCGAACCGCCGCATTGGTTACCCACTAACCGGTGCGGGGCCCGCCCTTTCGGGCAGGCGAGAACTCAGAACTTTGCGTACGCTTTCCTGAGATCAACCATCGGATGCTTGGGCGACATCTGGAACTTGATGAGAAGTTCTCGGGCAATCATATCCCGATCCTGCTGATTGTCAGGCAAATCAATCTCCTCAGGGATCGTGACCCAGCCATTGATGTTCCTGTCGAACACGGCCGGCCGGCTCTCCTCGTAACCCATGTGGACATCTTCCAGCCAGTTCAGGTCGCTCCAGCCCATTGTCTCAATGTAACGCTTGAGAAACGGGGTCAGCCGTTCATAGTCAGGGACCAGATTGACATCATAGCGATAGCCGATGTGCTGACCGATGGTCTGCTCACGCTCCGAGTCCAGACCGTCGCCTTTAATGAAATGATCGATATCTTTTTCGTATGCCATGTGCTTATCCTCAAAAACGGGTCATATCGGGACGGCCAACGGTGTGCTGTGAGCCGGCCAGGGGAACCTGCGCCAGAGCAGAAGCCTCCATGGTCAGCGCCGCAAGATCCTCAGGCTCCAGCGAGTGGACATTGGTCTTCCCGCAGGCCCGGGCCAACATCTGGCATTCGATCGCAAGCGTGTGCAGGAAGTTGTAGACCCGCTCCGCGGCGGCATCCGGATCAAGCCGCTTACGCAACTCCGGGTCCTGCGTGGCTACTCCCACGGGACAACGTCCCGTGTGGCAGTGATAACACTGACCCGCTTCGACACCCATCTCTTTTTCAAAGTCAGCTTCCGGAATATCCTTGTTGCAATTAAGCGCCATCATCGCGGAGTGTCCGATAGCTACCGCGTCAGCTCCCAGCGCCAGCGCTTTGGCGACATCACCGCCGTTTCGGATTCCGCCGGCATACACCAAGGAGATATCTCCAGATTTGCCTACGTCTTCCAGCGCGCGGCGCGCCATCATCGAAGGCACCTACGGCCTGAACGAGCGGCTTCCGGCAGAACGCGAGTTGGCCGATCTCTTCAAGACCTCCCGGGGGACCATTCGGGAAGCGCTTCGTCGACTCCAGGAACTCGGGATGGTGGATCGACAGATCGGCAGTGGCACTTTTGTCACCTATCGGCAGTTTTCCGAACATACCGAAATTGCCGACGTCACCAGCCCCCTGGAACTCATCGAAGTCCGTCTCGGGATAGAACCACAGATCGTCCGTCTTGCCGTTGCTAATGCGACTGCCATGGATATTGAACGAATGCGTAAAGCCCTGCTCAAGGTGGAAGGCGCTGCCGGTGATCCAGAAGCCTTCTCAAAGGCGGATGCTGAATTCCACCTCGCGATGGCCGAATGCACCCGCAACCGGCTAATGGTCTGGCTCTACCAGCTCGTCAATGAAACCCGCAGCCATGATCAATGGGCAGCCATGAAGGAGTCTATTCTCGTGCCGGAACGGATCGCCCAATACAATGCCCATCATCGCCACCTGTACAACATGATTGCCAAGCGGGATCTGGATGCTGCATTGGACACAATCTACGACCACCTGGATAAAGCACGAAGCGATCTTGTTGGAGTTGTACGAACGCGACCCAACTAATCAGAATTTCTAGCTTCCTCAAACGTCGCGTTACTCCAGTCAGGCGAAAATCTGAGAATCTTGATCTCGGCCGGTATTCTCGAATTGAAGAGCCGGTTGTGCCAGTAAGTGGCCTCATACGCTTGTGTGTTTTCTTCCAACTCGCGCACTGAACAGGGCAATCGGTAGCGCGACCCGAACTGGCTGAACTCAAGAATGCACGACCCACGAGCACAAAGAGCACGAGCCAACAAACCCTCCGCACTGAAAAGACCCGTCAACTCGTCCGAGAACTCCTGGGGCTTCTGATAGTAAGTGGCTGAAAGATACTTTATTGCCGCTTTGTAACGATCGGCGGGATCATGGGTCTTTTGCACCATATGCCGAAACTGGGAAACATCATGTGCAGCCTCTGCCCGAATGATGAGCAATGTCACCTGACCGGAGTAGCTCCCACCGTCGGCTAATGAGAGATGCGGGCACATTCCGGACGTCGGCCGTCCGTCGCCCACTCGCATGGCCCGTTGGCGAACAAGACATTGCCAGGCCAGAAACTGTGATTTCAGATCAGCAGTTGGTTCGCTCGTAACCAAAAGATCCTTGAGAAAGTGTGAACAGGGTCGCTTTGCAGCCCGATGATACCGGATCACAGTACCACGAATTCACGCTGGACGTTAGACTACGGCGTCCGCAAATCCGCCTCGGCAGAGCCTTGTCTACACCGTCCTTTTTTATTGACATTGATGGCGTCCTTTATGGGGGTTCTGCGCCAGTTGCCAAGGGGCCTGGTGTTCTTACCTACCTACGCGGCCGGGGGTTTCCTTTCCTGTTGGTGACCAACACGTCCCGAATGTCAGCGAGCGATATCCAGGAAAAACTCGCCGGTCTTGGTTATCAAGTGGATGCTGACGAGATTCTCCCGGTCTCCCTCGCTGCGGTGGAATACCTTACCCAGAAATTTGACGCTGCACGGTGCTTTCTTATCGGCGACGACAGTCTGGCGCGTCTGCTCGAAGAGCACGGCCATACCGTGTCGCGCAAGGAAGAATCTGCTGATGCGGTAGTTATCGGACAGTCGCTCTGGGCGGATTTTGGAGAAATTGATATTGCCCGGCGCCTGGCCTTGCAGGGTGCAGAGGTAATCGCCTTGCATCGTGATGCGACCTGGCCGGATGGCGACGTTACCCGCATTGGTCTCGGGCCGATCGTGGCGGCCATAGAATCGGTGATCGATGACGCGGTAACGGTTATCGGTAAACCACAGCGCGCTTTTTTTGATGCCGCTCTGTCCCGTGCCGGGTTCGCCCGTGCAGATACCATCATGATTGGAGACAGTATTGCCTCCGACATTGATGGTGCCATCAACGCAGACTTGCACAGCCTGCTGGTCCGCACAGGAAACAGTGCCACGGAGTCTGTGCCTAAGGGCTGTGATGGCGCACTGGATTCCATTGCAGATCTTCCACATTGGTGTGACGGCGAGTTTCCTGATTGAATCACTATTGACCACCTGCGTGACTGACCAGACCCGTCCTTTGCCAGTCGTCCACTGTCGCGACATTCGAAAAGCATTCGGCAACATGGTGGCCGTTGCTGATCTCAGCTTTGATATCCAGCCCAGAAGCTGCTTTGGTCTGCTCGGTCCAAACGGCGCCGGGAAAACGACCACGCTGCGGATGCTGCTCGGTCAGTCGCCCCGCTCTGGAGGCGTGCTTGAGGTGTTCGGTCAGGATATTGATGAAGGGCGAAAAACTATCCGTCAACGCACCGGTATTGTGCCCCAGGCCGATAATCTCGATCCTGACTTCACGGTGAGAGAGAACCTCTCAATGTACGGCAGCTACTTCCGTCTCGACTCTAAAGTGATGAGCGAACGGATCCCGGGTTTGCTGGACATGGTAGAACTCGCGCCCCGCGCTGACGACCGAATCGAGACGCTTTCCGGGGGTATGAAACGTCGACTGACTCTGGCGCGCGCCCTCATCAATGATCCGCAACTCCTTGTGCTCGACGAACCCACTACCGGACTGGATCCTCAGGCGCGGCATATGATCTGGTCGCTGATCCACCAGATGAAGCGGGCGGGAAAAACGATTCTGCTTACCACTCACTATATGGAAGAAGCAGAGCGCTTATGTGATGAACTGATTGTGATTGACGATGGGAGCCTGCTGGCCAAGGGAAGCCCGGCAGAGTTGATCGAAAAATACTGCGAGAGTGATGTGCTCGAGATCCGTGGCGAGGTGGAAGAGATCCCGATCGACGCCCTGCCGCAAGCATGGCGAACCGAAAAAGCAGGCGACAGTCTCTACCTTTACGCAAACGATGCTCAGGGATTGGTGCAGCTTTCCCAGCGCCTCACCGACATGGTTTGCCTGCACCGTCGCACGGGTCTTGAGGATGTGTTTTTGCGGCTGACCGGCCGGGCGCTCCGCGGATGAGCACGCTCGCTCCTCCCCGGTTTCGTCTCGAATCTCTCGCCGTCTGGCGACGTAATGCGCTGGTATGGCGCAGGCTTATGACCGCCAGCCTGTTGCTCCACTTTGGGGAGCCGTTTTTGTATCTTCTGGGTATCGGCTACGGCCTTGGAAGATTTGTCGGTGAGTTGGACGGAATCCCCTACTTCACCTTCCTTGCTTCGGGATTCATCGCCTGGTCCGCAATGAACGTTGCCAGCATGGAGTCAATGTGGTCCGTCTATACACGGATGGTGCCCCAACAAACCTACGAAGCAATCCTGGCAACACCCGCACAGGTCGACGACATTGTCATTGGTGAACTGCTCTGGTGCGGCTCCAAGAGTCTCGTGAGCGGAACCGCTATTCTGGCCGTAGCCGCTGTGCTGGGTGCGGTAAACGACTGGACCGCCCTGCTGGCGATTCCGGTGATTTTCCTCACGGGGGTCTGTTTCGCCGCCCCAGGGCTCATCATCACCGCTTACGCTCGCGCTTATGAGTACTTTAATTTTTATATGACGCTCGTCATGACCCCGATGTTCATTCTTTGCGGTGTGTTTTATCCCATCAGCAGTTTGCCTGGGCCAGTTCAGACAGCGGTCCAGTTTCTGCCGCTTACCCACGCCGTTGAGATTATTCGCCCCATCGTCGTGGGGCAACCCATCACAGACCTCGGGTTCCATCTCGCCGCGCTGATTGGGTTCGGGCTGGTGACCACCTGGATCGCCACCGTGCTGTTTCGGCGGCGACTGATTCAGTAGAAGGCCAGTCCCGGCAGTATCCCGCCCTTGTCAGGGAATTGACAGACAATCCCCAAAGGCGATTGACTGGCTCGCAGCCCTGTCAACACTGAGCCCGCCGCGCAGGATCCAGCACGCTTTGATAATGCCCGCATGCGTGATCAGAAGATGCCTCCCCTCAGGCAAGCCAGAAAGGAAGGCATCGACACGCTCGATGACATCCTGAAACCGCTCTCCTCCAGGCACCTGGTACCCCGAAATATCATTAGCCCAAGAATCGATCTCTAACTGATCAATCTCTGACCAGGAAACGCCCTCCCAGGCACCGAAACTCATCTCGCGCAATCGCTCATCCACCTGATAAGAGAGATCAAGATAGTCGGCCAACTTCACACAGCGACGCATGGGACTGACGAAGACGCTCGAATAACTCGAACTCAGTTTGCCGCGAACGGCTTCAGCCTCTGAGAAGAACGTATCGTCGACATCAAGATCCAGGCTGCCATAGCAGATCCCGTCGGCAATGCGCGGTCGCGTGTGTCGGATCAGGTCGAGAGCCAAAGCGCGCTCGCCGCAAGATAGATCAGTACTTCCGATATCTGCTGGGAAAAACCCAGGTAATCACCGGTATAGCCGCCAATCTGGCGGACACACAATCGCGCCAGCAGCAAGACAGCAGCCACCAGGATGAGGACTGCAACCACCGTGAGTTGCAGCTGCCAGAGACCCAGGGGCACGATGACTGCGAGGCCCACCAGAAGTCCTCTGGAGGGTACACCCTGCGCCACCGGTTTAGCCCGGGCCGCCTCGGCGTCCTGCACATAATCGAGGAGATAGATTAAAACCAGAGGCGCAATCCTGGACAGTGCATGCGCGACGACGAGCAACACGGCTCCTAAAACAGGATCCAAAAAAGCCAGTATCGCTGTCCGCAAAGAAAGGACAACCCACAGAGCCGTGGCGCCATAGGTCCCAATCCTCGAGTCCTTCATGATCCGAAGCTTGTCCGCCGGGCTAAACCCACCGCCAAACCCGTCACACACATCAGCCAGGCCGTCCTCATGGAAACAGCCAGTCATGAGCAGCCCTGTGACGACAGCCAGTACTGCCGCCGCTGGTTGAGGCAGCCAGAGTGTCGAGAACCAGAATACACCCGCCGCAATGGCGCCGATACCGAGCCCAATCCAGGGCAGATACTGACTGGCGTGATCGAGATCGTTATCTGAAAATCCGGAGATAGTGCCCATCGGTATACGGGTAAAGTAGCCTACGGCCACCCGAAAGCGACGAAGCTCTCGTGAAACAGAATCGGGATTCAATAACGCCATAGTCGCTTTTACAGCCCGCTAATCGGGGGCCTCGCTAACGCCCGCTTCGGCAAACGTCGCCATATTGCTGTGCAGCTGGCAGGCCGCTTCAAGCACGAGCACCGCAACGGCGGCTCCGCTCCCCTCCCCAAGTCGCATACCGAGATCCAGCAACGGATCTGCGTTCAGTGCCGCCAAAACATGCGTGTGTCCCGGCTCTGCTGAGCAGTGCGAGTAAAAAAGCCACGGCGCGATAGAAGGATTGGCTTTGACGGCAACCAGTGCCGCCACTGAGGCAATAAATCCATCCACAAGCACTGGTTTGCCCTGCTGAGCGCAACCCACATAAGCGCCGACCAACCCTGCAATCTCAAAACCTCCAAGATGCCTCAAGATCATCAGAGGCTGCGCCGAGCGAACAACCGCCTCATGATGCTTGAGCGCCTGACTAATGACATCCGATTTGTGTTTGACCCCTGCTGAATCGAGCCCGGTTCCCGGCCCGACCAGATCCTCCGGCGGCAAACCCAGCAATGCACAGGCGAGTGCGCTGGCGCTGGTGGTATTCCCAATGCCCATTTCTCCGCCAATAAAAAGCTGACTTTGGGTCTGCGCCGCTTTTTCTGCTGCCCGTCGCCCAGCGTCGAGACTCTTTGCGAGTTGTGAATCGTTCATCGCTGACTGGCTGACAAAGTTCGCGGTTCCTGGCCCGAGGTCCCATCGGGAAACCTTATCGAACTCTCCCGGATCATTCACGAGGCCTAAATTGATCACTTCCAATTCGGCGCCAAGGTGCGCTGCCATGACTGAGATCGCCGCACCTCCGCTGGCAAAATTTCTTACCATCTCTCCCGTCACTGCCACCGGAAACGCAGAGACCCCTTCGGCCGCTACACCATGATCCCCAGCAAAGACACCGATATAGGCGGGTTTAGTCTGGGGTGCGTCGGTATTCTGCAATGTGGCCAGATGCACCGCGCACGCCTCTAATCGACCCAGCGAACCGGGCGGCTTTGTCAGGCTGTTCTGTCGGGCCAGCGCCGCCTCGCGGGCCTTTTCAGATATCGGCATTGCCGGAGCGGCAATCCAGTCATTCTCCGATTGCTTCATTGATTTTCCTCTAAGGCACTTACTTTGACGACACCGATATCCCGACCACCCCCAAGAAGAGTTGCTCACAAAGCGGTGCAGATGTCCGATGCAAAACCTCTGCCCCATCACAGACTGAGACCCTACTCATGCGGGATAAAAAAAGTAGGTGTCGCCCACCTGATAGCGGTGAAGTTGGTGCTGGTAAAGCCCGGACAGATTTTCTTCGTTTGCGATCAACTCGACCGGGCCTTGGCGCGTTTCCCCCTCACCATACAGCAAAAGCAGGTGATCACTGAAGCGCGTAGCGAGATTGACATCATGCATGACCATCACGACCGCCCGCGCCTTGGCTCGACACTCGGCAAGGAACTCCTTGAGCAGTTGGGTCTGAAAATGAAGATCGAGGTGATTAACCGGTTCATCCATAAACACCAGTTCTGTCTCTTGCGCGGCCAACGCGGCAAGCTCTACCCGTCGCCGTTCGCCGCCGGACAATGCAGAAAGATCGCGACTTCCAAAGTCCTGGAGACCGACGCGGTTCAACTCCCGTTCAACAATTGATTGATCGTGCTCGCTCGAGTCCCGCCACCTCTGGATCCACGGATGGCGCCCGTTCATTACGGTCTCGTTGACAGTCGTTGGAAACTGAATCTCTGGATTCTGAAATAGCAGACCAATCTTCTGTGCACGACTCCGTCGGGAAAGCTGGTCAAGAGAATCTCTCCCAAGCCAGATATGGCCCCGCTTCAAGGGCCTCAGGCCAGCAAGCGTCAGCAGCAACGTGGTCTTTCCGATTCCGTTACGGCCCAGAATCGACCAGACCCTTCCCGGCTCAAGGGTCAGATTCAGATCACGGCAGACGACCTGCCCGCCGATGGCCGCCTCGATTCCCTCTGCGTTTAGAAGCGTCATTGCGTTTGTGTCCGGCTCCCGCGCCGCAACAGGTAAAGAAACAACGGCACGCCGACAAATGCCGTGATTACCCCAACCGGCAACTGGCGAGGTGCCAACACCGTACGGGCGAGCATTTCCGTAATCACCAGTAAACTGCCTCCCATCATCACCGAGACAGGAATCAACCGGCGATGGTCTGAGCCCACGACCAAACGCATCATATGGGGCACAACCAGTCCAACAAAACCAATGGCGCCCGCGAGCGTCACCGCTACCGCTGTCAAGAGCCCCGCTCCGATCAACAAGGCCAATCGAAGCCCAAGCGTGTGAACACCAAGCGACTCTGCTTTTAACGTGCCTGCGACGAGTAGATTCAACCCGCGCGAGGAAAAAAGGCTGAAGACAAGAACCGCAAACAGAACCAAGCAATGCACAAATCCTGGCCCACCGCCTCGGAAATCGCCCATCAGCCAGAAAAGCATGCCCTGGACCTGACTTTGCTGGCTGATTGAAAGCAAAAAACTGATAAGGGCGCCCCAGCCTGATGCCACCACAATGCCTGTGAGCAGCAACCTCGTTGACGACCAGCCCCCGGCATCGCGGCTGAGAAAAATAACAAGGGTTAGCGACAATACGGCTCCCGCTGCTGCTGCCAAGGAAACGGTTTGAGTTGGGAGCCCCAGTAGCATGACGATCAGCGCAAACACTGCAGCTCCGCCCGAGGTGCCAAGCACATAGGGATCGGCCAGGGGATTCCTCAATAACGCCTGCATCAAGACCCCGGCGAGAGCGAGAGAGGCGCCCACCACCAAGGCGCTCGCTGACCTTGGCAGGCGCAATTCAAAAATAATAGTGTGATCTATCGACGGTCGGCCCGTGCGGATGGTTTCTGCCACTACGCTCCAGTCGATGGCGATACTTCCCGTCAATGCCGAGAGAACCAGACTCGCCGGTAACAGCACGGCCAAACCCGACATGACCCAGCCAAATCTTCTCGAATCGCGATCCGTCTGCAAATTAAACACGATGCCCTACCGATATTTTTGGATCAGGAAGAGTGGCGCGCCTTGTCAATGACGAGACACAGTGCCTCCACACCCTCGGCGAGGCGTGGCCCCATTCTGGCGATATGATCTGAATCCACCGCATAAATGTGCCGGTTACGAACCGCTCTCACTGTGGGCCAACTTTGCCACCGCTCGGCCCAAGGAGGCGTCTGCCCAAAAACACCCCCACCCACAATCACTTCGGGATCTCGAGCGAGCACTGACTCAAGTGACACAACTGGAGCCAGTTGCTTCAGATCAGAGAAAATATTCGTGCCGCCACAAAGACTGATGAGCTGACTGATCACATGATCGCCATTCAGGGTATAGATGGGCTGCTCCCAGACTTGATAAAAAACGCTCACCTGTCGACGCGTTGAGTAGGTTTCGCGAGAGGTATTAAAAGAGGCTCTAAAGGCTGCTGCCTGCGAAAGCGAATGAGTCTGGCGCCCTGTGAGCTCTCCCAAACGCTCCATGAGACTCACAATGTCATCCACCGTGCCTGGTTCGCTGATAAAGACGGGAAACCCGAGCCGTTTAAGCCCATCCAGATCCTCTTGCGAGTTGCCGGAGCGCCAGCCCACAATCAGGTCGGGCTTTAGGGAAAGTATCTGCTCCACATCGAATCGATTATGGGAACCTATCACGGGCAGATCTCTGGCTGCCGGGGGGAAGTCGCTGTATTCCACAACGCCCACCACCTGCTCGCCTGCACCGATAAAAAACAGAATTTCAGTGAGATTCGGCGCAAGACTGACAACACGCATTGCTGGAGAAGTTAACGCAACCTCCTGTCCCACATCATCAATCACTACCACTTCGGCGAACACACGCAATACAAAAAAAAGACCAAGGACCGCGGATATCGTCCGACCAAACGCTTTTCTGGTGAAACCCATGGTGCGCTTGCCTGCTAGGGGGATTCCAGATGTCGCTCCGACGCGCCTTTGTCACTACGCCATTACTGCGACGCGTAGCCGAAGCACTATATCCAACGTGCCGTCTGCGTCATGACGCGGGCCGCTCGGCGCATTAATGCTGGGACTGGCCAGGGCAGTTCAGCGGCGCCCGCGTTCTTCGCGGTTTGGGCATGCTTGTGCTCATCGTCTTTCATCTGACTGACTACCGCGCGACTTGGGTAATCTTCTTCCGGCAGGCGATCCAGATGACTGTCCAGATGAGCCTCGACCTGGTGTTCGGTTTCCTTGAGAAAACCCAAACTCCAACGATCTCCGGCCCAGCCGGCAAGCGCCCCCATTCCGAAGGCGCCGGTGTACCAGACAGGGTTCAGCAGACTCTTGCGTCCCTTGAGGGCTTTCAGGCGGTTTTCACACCAGATCAGATGATCCTGCTCTTCTGCCGCTGCCTGTATCATGGCATCACGGACACGGCCATCCTGAGCAGTTAGCGCCTGACCCTCATAGAGTGCCTGGGCGCAAACCTCGCCCACATGATTCACCCGCATCAATCGGACTGACTCACGCTTTTGCGCGTCGGTCAGCTCTCCGGCATTAACATCCTTGGCCGGATCTGGACGGCCCGTACCCACAGGCGTGCTTGCCATCGTCATCAACGCGGTTTGAGCCGCTGAGATCAGATGATCCAGCGGGCCAAGTTGCCTTGCCTTCGTTTTGTGAAGCTCAGAGAACATGCAGACTCCTTACTGCATCCATTTCAGGCCGACAAAGAATTGCCGGCCGGGTTGATGATAGTAACTGGCATATTCGTAATCTTCATCGGTCAGGTTCGTTACCTTGCCAACAAGGTGCCAGGCTGCGTTCAAATGATAGGCGCCGCGAAGGTCGATCGTTGTATAACTTTTTATTACCGTTGTGTTCGCCAGATCGTCGTAGGTGCTCCCCGACGAAAAGAGTGAAGCTCCTGCCGACCCTTTTGCAAAGGCCCGGTCGATTCTCAACTCAAGGAATTCTCCTGGCCGTCGGGGCAGCTCCTTTCCATCATGGGTTCCGCCCTCCTGCTCAGCAGATAACAAGGTGAGTGCGGCTCCTAATTTCCACGCCTCCATCACGGTATCCAACTGCATCTCCAAACCCTGAATCGTGGCTGCATTCACGTTGCCTGGGGCGCTTGTGGATGCGTCATACGCAATCAGATTGTCGACGTCGCTTGAAAAGATATTGGCGGAAAACCGGTTAGTCTGATCCCGCCATCGGTAACCTGCCTCTACCGTGGCTGATTCCTCCGGATCGAGATTCGCGTTACCAAAGCCTGGATAATAAAGCTCGTTGAATGTGGGCGCCTTAAAGGCTGTGCCGTACTGCGCCATGATTCGAGACGAACTATTCAGATCATAGCCAACGCTGGCATCCCCTGTGACTGAATCACCGAACTGCTCATTGTCATCGTACCGAAGTGCGGCCTGGACATCGAGCATCCCGACGCTGCCGATGAACTGGCCAAACCCTGCAAGGTTGTCCCGGGAGGTTTGGGTATAACTCGTTCCGCTATTCACTTCGTCACTGGCGAAATCGATTCCCAGCATGACCATGTTTGCCGCCGAAAGCGAGAACTCATTCAGCCAGCTGACAGATGTGCGGGACGTATTAAAGTGATCGGTCTTTACGCCGTTCTTTAACGTGTCTGTGTCGTCCTGACTTTGACCGGCCGAAAATTTCATTCCCAGGCGGTCGCTCGCATCGACGCTTAACTGCGCGCCCAGAACGCTGATTGAAAAATCCGTCTCGTTTGAGAATGATCCATCGTATTCAGTTTCTCCGGTCGAGGACAGATAGCTCACGGAAAAGTCTGCATTGTCATTGACAGACCCGGCAAGGCTTGCCTGAACGGATAGATTTTCATAGCCGTCGCGGTCATCCTCGAATGTGAAACATCCGGCAGTGGCCGATCCTTTGCAGACATCGTACCCCTTGCTCTTTTCATAGTTCGCGCCGAGAGAGAACTTCGTTGCGTTTTCTCCCGCCGAGAGTCTTGCGCCGAATTTGGAGTAATCATCAGTACCTGCCGTCGCGAAGGCGGAGGCCCGTGGCGCCTTGGCAGGGTCCCGGGTGAAAATCTGAATCACACCGCCGATGGCGTCCGGACCATACAGACTCGATCGTGGGCCCCTGACGACTTCAATGCGCTCGATCTGATCGGGATCAAGATACTGAAAAGAAGTGGTCCCAAGCGTGGTCGAGCCCACTTTGACCCCATCGATCAGCACGAGAACATGATCCGACTCAGATCCCCGAAGAAAGACCGAGCTGGGTTGCCCCAATCCGCCGGTGTTGCTGACAGTAAGTCCCGGCACCGTCCGCAGGATGTCCGTTACTGTTTGCGGCTGCAGCGCTTCTATTTCTTCCCGATCGATGACACTGACCGCTGCAAGAGATGCGTCAACGGTCTGAGCGGTCCGGGTTGCGGTGACCACCACGGGCTCTTCCTCGCTATAGGCAAGCCCAGGGAATATCAGAACAAGAACAAACGGAATGATTCGGGCGTTTCGCGCCATTTAAGGCTCCCTCGCACCCTCCGTGCGAATAGTTATGCGAAAAGGCCTCGGCGAAACATTGCTCGCAATGCCACGGCCCCACGCGGTGGAATCGAATGACTGACTGGCCGGTCTCCGGACTCGTGGATGCCGTTTGGCCTGAAAGATCTGCGCCTTCCCGCGACGCGCTGTCGCAGTGGCATAAGCCGATCCAATCCACTTACCGTTGCGGGGGCAGTGCCGGGATTGCAGCAAACTTGCTACGCACCGGCTTCCCGTTTCACCGCGGGCGAAAAAACCCGCGACACCAGAAAGCCAAATGAGTATAGCCTCTTTGGACCATGGCACCTAGCAGGCAGTGACTCCCCAACGACACGAAGACATATCCAAACGACTGTCCTGCTTTGATCGTCAAAGCCTGCTTGACTTTAAGCCCCAGAACCTTGAGCATTCGCCTCGGTGCCGGCCCCAATTGGGGTGAAAAAGGGAACAAGGCGCGCTACGGCGTAACCTTGGCTGTACCCGCAACTGTAGGCGGTGAGCACCGGGTCCACGAAGCCACTGGTCAACGACCGGGAAGGCAGGCCCGATGTGAAGAACCGCAAGCCAGGAAACCTGCCGGTACCCGCGTCGCTGGTCCAGGATCGGGAAAAATTCCGGACGCGAACCACTTCGGTGGGCGACGCACTGAGTCGCTTAACGAGAGAGGTTCGCTATGCAAACGCCAGCGTTCATGATAAGGGCCGAGGGGGCCCGGGATCCTGATCACCAGGCGACTCCCCTCATGAGATCTCGAATGCTGCCTTTTGCGCTCGTACTCTCAGGCGCTATTCATGCTGCTGTAATCGGGATCTCTCACGACGTCGTGCCAAAACTCACGGCTGATTCCTCTTTTGTCTATACCACACAGCTTGATGCCGTCCTGATTGATATCGCACAGGATAAAGGCGAGACGCCGCTACCGTCACAAGCCGCGGCTGAATCGGTCGCTTCAGCGGGTGAACAGAATCCACAAGACGACCTCGAACAGGAGTTGGAAAGACTTGAACAACTTTCCGCTTCGCTGGAGAAACAATTAAAAGAGGCGCAAGCCGAACGGCGTGCTGAAGCTATCCGTTATGAGGCCCACATCGACGCCTTGCTTGAGCAGAATACGCTGACCCAACAGGACAGCCAGCGTCTGACCACCGCCCTTGCCGAACAAAAAAGCACCGTCACCAAGCTGCGCACGACAGTTCAGCAACTCTCTCAGGATCTTGATCTGGAGAAAAACGCCACTCGACAACTGCAGGCAAGCCAACTCAAGCATCAGAGCGACCTCATTGATCTGCAAACAGAAAAAGAGCTCGTGACATCTCAGAATCAACAGCTCACAGACCGGCTTACCCAGACGCAGTCGGCCTATGAAGATTCAGCTGCCCAACTTCATGACACCGCGTCAAGACTTGCCGAGACCCGTTCCGAAAACCAGAAACTTGCCCTTGCTTTGGCCAGCTCAGAGAAAACCGCTCTGGATCTAAAGGATGAACTGGCCCAGGTGATCAATGAAGCAACCCTTGAACGCCAGACAATGGCTCAAGGACAAAAAGCGATGGAAGAACATCTTGAGGCGATCTCGATCGAACTTGACACCGAGCGCGCATCAAACGAACGCTTGCAAGTCCAAACGAAGCGACTTGATCAAACCATTGCTGCGCTCCGAATCGATCAGCAAGAAAACGAAGCAGCCCATAAGGAAACAAATGCCCGTCTTGCGGATGCGCAATCTGCTCTTCGCTCAACTGAAGAGGAAAACGAGGCGCTTCAACATGAGTTATCGCACGCCAAAAAGAACGCGGCCGATCTTAAAAAGCAGCTTAATCAGGCGCAGGCGTCAAAAGCTTCCCTGGATACCGGAAATGCCTTGAGCGACCTTCGCCCCGTTCCGACCGCAGGCAATCCCAAGCCGGTTTACCCGAGGATGGCGATCCGTCGCGGTATCGAAGGAGAAGTGAGACTCTCTGTCAGCGTAACTGCCTTGGGCAAAGTCTCCCGAATATCCATAAACAAGCCCAGCGGTTCTGCCATGCTTGATCGGGCCGCTATTGATTCGGTCAGAAAGTGGCAATTCACCCCCGCGATCCGGGATGGTGTGCCAACAGCCATGGTGGTCGACATCCCGATCCAGTTTCGTCTCATCGACTCGCGGGGTTGATCAAGCGGGGCTGGTTCAGACGACTCCGTCGGCCTGCAAGGCGCTGATGGCACTGTCCTCATAGCCCAAAACTTCCCGCAGTACCTGATCGGTGTCTTCACCAAGAACCGGGGGAGCCCGGCGGACCTCCCCCGGGGTTTCAGACAGTTTCAGCGGACTGCCCAAGAGATTGATCTCTCCGAGGGACGAGTGCAGCGCCTGGGTCCTCATCTGTCTATGGATGACCTGAGGATCGCTCAAGGCTTCATCGATGCTGTTGATGCGTCCGCAGGGGATACCCTCCGGCTCCAGCAGATTCAGCCAGTCGCCCGTATTTTTGCTCTTCATTAACAGCGCAAGCGCTTCAATAAGCTGTGCTCTGTGCTTCACCCTACCCCGGTTGGCAACAAAGCGGGGATCCTGGGCCAAGTGGGGTTGGTCTGCGAGCTCGCAAAAACGCCGGAACTGACCGTCGTTACCGATCGCCAGAATGATGTGCCCATCCTGGGTCTCAAAAACCTGGTAAGGCACGATGTTGGGATGGGCGTTTCCCATTCGCACAGGCGTTTGTCCGGCCGCGAGATAAGTCATGGCCTGATTCGCAAGAATCGCCACCTGACAGTCGAGAAGCGCCATATCAATATATTGCCCCTGACCCGTACGTTCGCGATGAATCAGTGCGGTCTGGATGGCATTGGCGGAGTAAAGGCCAGTCACGAGATCGGCGATCGCGACACCCACCTTCTGGGGATTAGTCCCGGCAACCTCCTCGGCCTCTCCGGTCACGCTCATCAGGCCGCCCATCGCCTGGATCATAAAGTCATAGCCGGCCCTGTCCGCGTACGGCCCAGTCTGGCCAAAACCGGTGATGGAGCAATAGACGAGGCTGGGATTAATCCCCTTAAGCGTCTCGTAGTCGAGACCGTAGCGCGCCAAGGCGCCAACCTTGAAATTCTCGACGACGACATCGCAATGTGCCGCGAGCTCATGCACGACCTTTTGACCCCGGGAATCTGAGAGATTCAGCGTCATTGAGCGCTTGCCCCGATTAGTCGCAAGAAAATATAGGGACTCCTCGTTTCCACCTCCATCAACGGAGACAAAAGGAGGCCCCCATTGCCGGGTGTCGTCCCCGCTGCCCGGCCGCTCAATCTTGATGACATCAGCGCCAAGATCGGCCAGGATCTGCGTGCACCAAGGGCCGGCCAACACCCGGCTGAGATCAAGAACGCGTATGTGTGACAGCGCACCCATAGATCAGCCGGTAAATGCCTGAAGACCGGTTTGGGCGCGCCCCAAAATCAGCGCGTGAACGTCGTGCGTCCCTTCGTAAGTATTGACCGCTTCCAGATTCATCATGTGGCGAATCACGTGGTACTCATCCGAGACCCCATTACCGCCATGCATGTCCCGCGCTGTTCTCGCAATCTCGAGCGCCTTGCCGCAGTTATTGCGCTTGAGCAACGAGATCGCCTCCGGGGCAGCGCGCCCTTCATCAAACAGGCGTCCGAGTCGAAGACAAGCGTGGGTGCCGAGTGTGATTTCTGTCTGCATATCGGCAAGTTTTTTCTGAATCAGCTGGTTTGCCGCAAGGGGTCTGCCGAACTGTTCCCGCTCCAGGGTGTAGTTGCGCGCAGCGTGCCAGCAAAAATCCGCCGCGCCCATCGCGCCCCACGAGATTCCGTAACGCGCGCGATTGAGGCAGCCGAAGGGGCCTTTCAAGCCGCTGACTTCGGGGAGGATATTCTCAGCCGGCACGAAAACATCCTCCATGACGATCTCGCCCGTCACAGAGGCTCTCAACGAAAACTTTCCCTCAATGGCGGGCGTGCTGAGTCCTGCCATCTCCCGCTCCAGAATAAACCCGCGGATCACACCTTCATCATCTTTCGCCCAAACGACAAAGACATCCGCGATCGGCGAATTGGTGATCCACATCTTGGCCCCGCTGATCCGGTAGCCGCCATCAACCGACCGGGCCCGGGTCTTCATGCCGCCGGGGTCTGAGCCGTGATCGGGCTCGGTCAGCCCGAAACACCCTACAGACTCCCCCGTAGCAAGCCGGGGCAGATACTTCTCACGCTGCTCTTCAGACCCATAGGCAAAAATCGGATACATAACGAGGCTCGATTGAACGCTCATCATGGATCTATAGCCTGAATCCACCCGCTCCACCTCTCGCGCAGCGAGCCCATAGCAAACGTAATTCAGTCCAGCACAGCCATAACCATCGATTGTGGAGCCGAGCAGCCCAAGCTCACCCATGCGGGGAAAGAGAGAGCGATCGACTTTTTCCTCCCGAAAAGCCTCAAGCACGCGGGGCTGCAACTCCTCCTGACAAAAACGGCGGATGGAGTCGCGGACCAATCGTTCTTCATCCGTCAGCATATCGTCCAGCACCAGCGGATCCGCCCAATCAAAAGCCGCAATGGTCTTTGGGGATTTGGTCATTGTTCCAGTACTCCAGTCTTAACTGTATCGGGTGTCATTTTCGGTTACGGCGATTTCAAAGAAGTGGATACCAACGAGCACCGCCGCCTGGACTCGTTCGGAATTTTTCACACTCGTATAATACCGCGCAACCACCCATTACCGATCACGGCGGGTTACCGCCGAACTTTCCAAAGGCCCCCATGAGTCCCGAACAATTCTGGCCGTTGATTCAGGTCATCCTCGTCGACCTGATGCTTGCCGCTGACAATGCCATCGTTATCGGACTCGCTGCGGCCAGCGTGCCAGCCGCCTTGCGTCCCCGCGTCATCATGCTCGGCATTGCGGCTGCTGCCGTTTTGCGGATTCTTTTTGCACTGGTGACTGTCCAGCTCCTGCAGATTGTGGGCCTGGTGCTCGCGGGAGGTCTGCTGCTCTTGTGGGTCTGCTGGAAACTATGGCGGGAGCTGCGCAGCCGCAATGAGTCGAACGAATCAGCCGATGAAGAATCCGTTGCGCCTGCGAAATCACTTCGGCAGGCGATTGTGCAGATCATCATAGCGGACGTATCGATGTCGCTCGACAACGTGCTCGCGGTGGCCGGCATTGCCCGCCATGAGCCGGTCATTCTGGTTTTTGGTTTGGCGCTGTCCGTGGCGCTTATGGCCTTTGGTGCGACGCTGATCGCCCGACTACTTGAGCGATACGCCTGGATTGCGTACATTGGCCTAGTGGTGATCCTTCAGGTCGCGCTGGTCATGATCTGGGAAGGATCACGAGAACTGATCGTACTGGCCCAGGCTTAACTTTCTTGGTCAAATGAAAAAAATCTTCTCTAAGACTGTTTTACAGCATCTGCGCGGTGCAAGTTGTTGCGCCCTGTTGTTCGCGGCAAGTGAAATCGCCTGGGCGCAAAGCGCAGACGTCCAGCGCGCGATTGATGCCTATAACGAGGGCGACTATGCGGCCGCCATGGCGGTCTGGGAACCGCTCGCCAATCAGGGAAACCGTGACGCCCAATTTGCCATGGGTGTGCTCTATTACGAAGGCCATGGCGTTAACAAAAACCTCGACGAAGCTCTGGCGTGGTTCCGAAAAGCCGCAGACTCAGAGCACCCAACCGCTATGTTTAACCTGGGGGTGGCCTACTGGGAGGGCCGAGGGCTCAGTCAAAGTTTTGCGCAAGCCGTGGACTGGTGGGAGCGAGCGGCGGAATCGGGCGATGTTGCGTCTCAGTACAATCTGGGTCTTGCCTACTATCTTGGCAAAGGGGCGCAAAAAGATCTTGATCAAGCCAGAAACTGGCTGACGCAAGCCGCAGAGAAGGGTCATGCCGATGCCCAACGCGTGCTCGGTATCATCGATGAAAAAGCTGCAAAGACTCAGACTGCGGCTTCATCAACGTCAGGCGCCTCAACTGCTTCTACAGCTAACCAGGCCGGGTCTGCGGAAGTGGAGTCAGTAACGGTTCAGCCTGCAGAATCGCAAGAGACACAAGCGCAAAACGTGTCGGAACCGTCTTCAGGGCAGGCAAGCAACGCAACAGCACCTGAAGCCTCCACAGAAGCCTCCACAAAAGTCACCACAACTTCAAAAGAAAAAGCCGCGGCAGGTTCCGTCATTATCACAACCCGTTTTCGGGCAGCGGAGGTCAGTGTCGATCAACTCGAATTGCGCTCCGGCCCTGGCAGTCAGTCTCCAGTTCTGCAGACGCTGCGACAGGGAACGCCCGTCAAAATTGTCGAGGCACGGGGATCATGGGGCAGAGTCGAGATTCCCGGGCAAGTGCGTCTTTGGGTGTTTGGTGATTATGTTCAAGGCGCCCCCGAAGGGCGAATCACCGCCAACAAGGTCCGCTTGAGAAACCGGCCGACAACAGGCGAGAACTCAAAGGTCGTCGCGCACCTGAATAAAGGAGATTCGGTAACGGTTCATACCAGTACGGGAGATTGGAAACAGATCAGCAGCCGCAAGGCAACACCCGCCTGGGTGAGGTTATCGGGGGTATCCGAGCAGAATCCTGTGACGCAGGACTGGCTCGATAACTTCAATGCGCTTGCAAATACCCCAACAGGTAAAACGAAAACAGCATCCGCCAGTTCCACACCTTCGGCCTTTCGGGCAGCCTGGGTCAGAGGGGACAATACAGCAGTGCTCGGGCGGGCCGCGCCAGATGCGCCCAAACTCAACGACCTCGCGAAAGATCTTCCGGTAAAAGTTATCGGCAGCAAGGGAGAGTGGCTGATGATTGAGAGCCCAATCGGGCTGGATGTCTGGGTCTATGGCAAATTAATTAGCGAAACCGGAAACACCGCCCAGATAAACAACAATCGAGTCAGAATTCGCTCGTTACCTTCTACCGGGCCTGAATCTGACGTGCTGGGTTTGCTCGACAAAGGCACGCCGGTTGAGATCAAGAGCCGCAAGGGAGACTGGATCCGCCTTCGAGTCACCCGGTCGATCGCTGGTTGGGTCGCGAGCGATAGACTGACAACCCCGGGATCGGTCTCCGCTGATTGGCAAAAACGCTGGGACGATATCCGATCTCAGAACAGACTCTGAGAGTTACTGCAATAACCTCCCCCCCTACCTGCGGATTCCATTTGTTGCCCAGGATTTTCGCGATTCTGGTTATTGGGCTGAGCCTCGGCACACCCACATTCGCGGATGACCTCGATCTCGATGCGGTCAGGTCGATGATCGAAAACGGTGAAACGAGATCCGCTCTTGAACTGCTCGACCACGAGATTGCATCATCAACATCGGACTCTGCGGCGCTGCGCTTCCTGCGCGCGCGGATTTTCGTCACGATGGGCGATCTTGAAAAAGCAGAGCGCATCTATCGAGAACTGATCACACGCTATCCTGCACGGCCTGAACCGTATAACAACCTTGCGCATCTTTACAGTGCGCAAGGCAAACTGGATCAAGCAGCCTCACTGCTGCGTGCAGGTCTTTATACTGATCCCGCATATCGGGCCCTTTTTGACAACCTGACCCGCATCTATGCGGAACAGGCGGCCCGCTCACTCAGCGCAGCGCTTGATCCAGAGGACGCCGAGTCGCGCAAAGCCTTGCCTCTTGGAACGCTAAACGAGATACCAACGCTCTCGGACTAAAGAGATTCCGTCATGCCGGGCGTTGCAGATTTGGAGAAGCCGGCGCAAAACGTTAGAATTCCGAGCGTTCTATCGAGTCAGGAAACTATCCTCATCGATGAAAGATCTCTTCTTGAAGCGTCCGCTGCTCCTGGTTTTCCTGATCGGCCTGGCACTGCCCTCAATCGTGCGAGCAGGCGAGGAAAGCAACTATGAGACACGCCTGATAGCCTCCGCCGATACGATTGCCAGCGGAAACTGGTCGGACGCCCTGAATGAACTCAATAGCCTGACGGCTGACTTTCCCCTGAGTCGTATTGGCCATATGCTAAAGGCCGACCTCCTTTTTTCACTCTCCGGACAGGCCCAGGCAAGATCAGCCGATCCAGCGATTGCAGAACTTCAAAAGCAGCTTCGATTGCGCTGGAGCCATGTACAGTCTGCCGAAGCAAAAAGGGAATTAGTCCCGGCAAAGCTCCTGCAGATCTCCGACAAGGCGCCTTTTGTCCTTTATGCGGATCTGCGCGCTTCAAGGCTACATCTCTTCGCGCAACAACACGGCACACTGGTTCGCCTCTCTGACTACTACATCACTATGGGTCGCGCCGGAGCCGGCAAGGAGCGCGAGGGTGATCTCAAGACCCCTGTGGGGGTATATCAGATCAATGGCTACATTCCTGGAGGGCAACTCCACGCGCGATATGGGGCCGGCGCGCTGACCACGAATTATCCCAATTCCCTTGACCGGTTTCTGAACAGAACCGGGTACGGCATCTGGCTGCACGGCACAGAACCCGGGTGGATTAACCGCGGGCCCCGGGCCAGCGAAGGATGTCTGACACTGAGTAACCCGGATTTTGAGCAACTCCTGATCCAGCTGGGATCGCATCAGGATGTCCCGGTCGTGATTGACGATGCTCCGCGATGGATCGAGACTCAAGACCTGCATCAGGCAAAAGACAAGGTTCTTGCATCGATTACCGCCTCAGCAACTCGGATAGCTGAATCCTCCGACCACCGTAACGTATTGGCTTCGCGCTACGGTCTTGACGAAGGCGCACGAATTATTGACCTTGTCCTGTATCCGGGGAAACAGGAGCGAGTGTTTGCACGCTGGATCAATGCCTCACAGTCAGGGGACGCATTCTCCGTGGAGCAATATTGGCATCCCACCGGAGACGGTGGGTGGGAAATTCTCCTTCAGACGTCGGAACCGGCGCCGGCGCCCGAAAGGCTAACAGCCGACCTCACCCAAACAGACTAGGTCGCGAAGCCCCTCTGTGGCTGATTAGGGCTTGCCCGATTTCGCCTCGACTGTTAGTAGCCCCGCCCGGATTCAACAAGATTAGGCCAGGGCTTATCCTGTCGAAAGTCATTGATCGCATCCGCTATGTAGCGACAGGCGGTGGGGGGATGCGTGATACTCGCGATGTGCGGAGTCAAATACACTTTATCGTGTGTCCATAGCGGGCTGTCATGCGGCAGGGGTTCAGTTTCAAAAACGTCCAGGGCCGCACCGGCGAGGCTTCCTTCATCCAGAGCGTCGACAAGATCCTGCTCGTTGACGAGGTCCCCACGACCCGCATTGATAAAGTATGACCGAGGCGGTAACCAGCTGAGGGTCTTGCGGTTAACGAGCCCTCTCGTCTCCCGGGTAGAAGGCATCAGGGCAACCAGCATCTCACTGCGGCGCATAAAGGCCTCGAGCTGTTCCTCACCGTGAAACACTTCCACACCCGCAATATCACCCGGGCTTCGGCGGTAGCCAACCACCTGATATCGAAGCGCGGTCAATTGACGCGCCAATGCCATGCCAAGTACGCCCAGACCCATCACCCCCACTGTGATCTCACTGGCCGGGGCCTGGGTCAACTCCTCCCAATGCCGCGCAATACGATTGGTTTCAAATTGGGGCATAAGCCGATGAAATCGAAGGACATGAAACAGGCAGAACTCCACCATACCGGCGGTCAATTCCGGCTCCACCATTCTCACGATCGGCAGGTGGGTCGGCAGAGTCGGACAGGTCAGGAGTGAATCGACTCCCGCGCCGATTGAGAAAATCACTTCAAGGTTATCCAGCGCGTCGAACAATTCTGGCGGCGGACCCCAAAGCAAAGCGCAGTTGATCTCGCCGGGATCTCCTATATCCGGCCAAAGACGGACTTCAAGTTCCGGCATGACCGAAGAAAAGGCTTCAATCCATTGCTTATCCCGCGCATCGGTCTTCAAGAGCATTACTGCTTTGCCGTCTTTCAACACCTGATCTTCTCTCTTTTTACTGTGGGGGTAGGCCTTACCAACGAGGCTTTGGACTATCCTTCCTGCAAACGCATTCTCGTCAACTGCAACATGAAAACAACCCTATCCGAGCCCGGAGACCACATTTTGGTCCGGACATTGCAAAACGATCCAAAATTTGCGACCCTTGCTACGCGGGTACCTGAAGATCCGTCTCTCAGACCAAGACTGTAAGCAGAACTCGAGTCCAGCGGCTATAGGCTGGATCATAAAAATAGCGATCAAACAAAGTTACCTGGAGGAGCAAGTCTCGAGATGAGCAACGAGGATACCTTTGTCCGTTTTAAAGAAGTCCAGAAAAGTTACGATGGCGAAACATTAGTCGTCAAGAATCTTAACCTGGATATTGAACGCGGCGAATTTGTCACCATGCTGGGGCCCTCGGGATCCGGCAAGACCACCTGTCTCATGATGCTGGCGGGATTTGAGCCCGCGACCCATGGCGAGATTTATCTTGGTGACCGTCCTATTAATTCGGTGCCACCTCACAAACGAGGCATCGGCATGGTATTTCAGAACTATGCCCTTTTCCCGCATATGACGGTTAACGAAAATCTGGCGTTTCCGCTGGAGGTTCGCAAACTCAGCAAATCCGAAATCGCAACCCGCACCAAGCGGGCACTCGACATGGTTCAGTTAGGTGCCTTTGGTGATCGGCGGCCCGCCCAACTTTCCGGCGGTCAACAGCAACGTGTGGCCGTTGCCCGTGCGTTGGTGTTTGATCCGGACCTCGTGCTCATGGATGAACCCCTCGGTGCGCTGGATAAACAACTGCGGGAACAAATGCAGTACGAGATCAAACACATCCATGAAAGTCTTGGCGTGACCGTGGTGTACGTTACACACGACCAATCTGAAGCGCTGACCATGTCGAACCGCATCGCGGTCTTTGACGACGGCGTCATCCAGCAGCTCGCACCGCCCAGCGATCTCTATGAACGTCCGGAAAATGCCTTCGTCGCGCAGTTCATCGGGGAAAACAACCGCTTGCTCGGCTCGGTCGAGGCAATCGATGGGGAAGAGTGCCAGGTCAAGATAGACAACGGCGAAGTCATTAGGGCGCTTAAAGTCAACGTGGATGGCGTCGGACGACGCGCCACGCTGTCGCTACGGCCGGAGCGTGTCGAGGTAAATCCCGAACCCGGCAAGTTCCCCAACGTCTTTGACGCCAAGGTCGAAGAACTCATCTATCTTGGTGATCATATCCGCACCCGGGCTTCGGTCTGCGGGCACGATGATTTTATTGTTAAGATTCCCAACGCATCGCACCATGCGCTGCTCAATGAGGGAGATACGGTCAAGTTCGGCTGGTCCATGGAGGACTGCCGGGCACTTGATGTCTCGCATACGCACTAGGAAGCGTATGTGAGATATTTCCTAGCGTCTAACCAATAGACGATAAACCCACCTCAGTTAAGGAGGATATTCATGAGAAAACATCTCATAACAACCACCCTGGCCTCGGCTTTGATCAGCGCGGCTTTGGTAACACCTGCTCAGGCCGATGTCACTATCGCGTCTTGGGGTGGTGCGTACACCATGAGCCAGCAAAAGGCTTATGCAGATACTTGGACCGAAGGCCAAGCTAACTTTGTCAACTACAACGGTGGTCTGGGTGAGGTCCGAACCCAGGTGGAATCCGGCAACGTGACATGGGACATCATCGATGTCCTGCCTCACGAAGCCCGCGTTGGCTGTGATGAAGGACTTTTTGAAGAACTGCCGAGAGATGTGTTTGTCCCGGCGGCTGATGGCACCTCAATGGATGACGACATCATGGTCGAAGTCCCGAACGACTGTGTCGTGCCGCAGATCTTCTGGTCTTACGTTCCTTTCTATCAGAAAGGCGCCTTTGATGGAAATCCGGCAGGTAATCCGAAGACCATCGCAGACTTTTTCGATGTCGAGAAATTCCCCGGCAAAAGAGGCATCCATACCTGGGGTAACGCGCTTGTCGAGATGGCTCTGATGGCAGACGGCGTGGCGCCAGGAGATGTCTATTCGGTGCTCGATACGCCTGAAGGCATAGATCGCGCTTTTGCCAAGCTCGATACCATCAAGGACCACGCGGTGTTCTGGTCATCAGGTGCCAAGCCACTCGAACTCGTTAGCAGTGGTGAAGTGTCAATGTCTTTGGCATACAACGGCCGTATCGGTGCCGCGATCCTCTCAGAAGGTGCACCCTTCGTAATCAACTGGGATGGCCAGGTGCTTGAGGAAGAATGGCTTGCCATGATTAAAGGCACCCCGAACGCTGACGAAGCGCTTAAGTTCCTCATTCATGCAAGCGCTCCAGAGCAACAGGCAGGACAGGCCAAATGGATCACCTATGCGCCGATGCGTGCGTCAGGTATCGACATCATCGAGGCGGGTGAACCCTGGTTTAACACAGGCGTGGATATCATGCCTCTGATGCCTAACGCACCTGCTGCGCTGAGCGAGAAGCACCTGTTCGCCGACCCAAGCTGGTGGGCGGATAACGGGGATTCGATCTCCGAACGCTTCACGGCCTGGTCCGGCCAATAGGCACTTGCTGAAGTTCTGAAGTAATGTGGTTCTAGATTAGCCAGGGTGTCTGCGTTTAAGCAGGCACCCTGGTTTTTTCTTCAGGATTCACAGTCAACCCACTAGAAATACACAGCTCACATGGCAGCCAGCAATGCCAGCACCAGTCAGCCCCTGCTGACGGCTGACGGTACACCTCTGAAGACCAGTCTGCAGCGCTCAATGCGCCGCAGCAAACTTCGGGCTGCAATGCTCGTGTTGCCGCCACTGG
>Ga0181587_10000134_pt1 | contig 55034 bp, 49 predicted proteins | sample 071ome_27_FD_132463 | JGI IMG/M metagenome (GOLD analysis project Ga0181587, IMG submission 132463) | Coastal salt marsh microbial communities from the Groves Creek Marsh, Skidaway Island, Georgia - 071409AT metaG (megahit assembly) | ecosystem: Environmental > Aquatic > Marine > Intertidal... | reverse complement strand
GTTAATGCCTATTACGACGCCTTCGAGCCAGTAGCTTGGACGTTGGGCACGGATTTCTATTGCGAGACCTATAAAGGCAATAACTGTCCGGCTTACCGCCTCGGACCCGTTCCGATCGCCGGGGATATGCTGACTGTTCTTGACGGGCTTAAGCCGGTCAGGGAGTCTCATATTGCCACCGTCTTCGACGGACGCGCAGTGGCCGAGGCGTTTCAACGGCTTCAAGAGCCATGACGGACGACTTTACTTCGACGGTTCTGATCGTCGGTGCAGGCGGACACGCAAAAGTGTTGCCGGATCTCCTGCGCGTGGCAGGGAGACCCGTCTATGGCCTCAGCGACGCGGACCCCGCGGCGGCAGAATTGAAGCTGCCGGGAGAAACCATAATCGGCGACGATGCAGCAGCGATGGCGCTGCCGGTGGATTCCGTCGCCATTGCGGTCGGCGTCGGGGCAACCCGTGCCGGCGACTCCAGAAAGAAATTGTATGAAATATTCGCTGCACGGGGTTTTGCGATGGTGACGGTAATCCATCCCTCAAACGGCGTGGAAATTTCCGATGGCGCGCAAATCATGGCGGGTGCCGTCATACAGCCGGACACGGTTATCGGCGCGAACGTTGTCGTGAATACCGGCGCGACCGTCGATTATGATTGCCGGATCGGCGACCATGCCTTCATCGCGCCGGGGGTGACGCTCTGCGGCGGCGTCTTGGTCGGTGCCGGCGCGCATGTCGGGGCGGGCGCAACTGTTCTCGAATACCGGTCGGTCGGCGATAATGCGACCGTCGGAGGCGGTGCGCTCGTCGATGCGGACGTGCCTGCCGGTAAGACGGTGTGCGGCGTGCCGGCCCGGCCCACCAGGTAAATCGAACGACATGAAACGAACCATCGCCATGATCCCCGCGCGGATCGGCTCGACGCGGCTCAAGATGAAAAATCTGGCCCTGATCGGGGGCAGGCCGATGATCGGCTGGGCGATCGATGCAGCGGTAGCGTCCGGCGCGTTCGACAGGGTGATCGTCAATGGCGACCATGATGCCTTTGCGCCCATCGCGGCGCGGTTCGGGGCGGAATTCTACCTTCGGCCATCAGCGCTCGGCAGTTCCGACACCAAGTCCGACGATGTGGTCGAGGATTTCATGCACGCCCATCCGGCGGATGCGGTCGCCTGGGTCAACTCCATCGCGCCGCTTCAGCCCGCCGACGAGATAAAGGCGGTCGTCGATTATTTCTTCGAGCACGGTCTCGACAGTCTCATTACGGTCGAAGACAAACAGGTCCATTGCCTGGCCGGCGAGGAGCCGGTGAACTTCGCCTTCGAGGGCAAGTTCGCCCAGACACAGGAACTCACGCCTGTCCGACCGTTCGTCTATTCGGTGATGATGTGGCGCACCACGCCTTTTCTGGCCGATATGGAAAAGCAGGGTCACGCGTTTTTCTGTGGAAAATTCGGCGCGTATCCCGTCGGAAAGCTGTCCTCGATCATCGTCAAGACGGAGGAAGATCTGCTGATTCTCGACGCTATTGCCCGGTCGCGCGATTCCGGCACATGGTCGCTGTCCTATGATGAGCTGGCGGAGGGCGCGCAATGACCGACCGTTTACGGGTTCTGGTCGTCGGCGGCGGCATGTATGCCGCCGGCCGTGGCATGGACGGATATTACGGCACCGTCGCGCCTGCGCTTCTCGAAGAACGGCGCGCCGGCGGCGTCGGCGACATAGCGCTGGCGACGACGTCCGCGCGAACGGCGCATGCGGCGGCCAGGGACATGGACGCAATCGCCGAAGCGATGGGCGTCGATGAGCGATGCAAGGTCTGGCCGCGCGACGGTTCCGACGATGGCGCCTTTCTTTATGCGGCGGACGAGTTCGAACCCGACTGCGCCATTATCGTTGTGCCCGATCACCTGCATGCGGTGGTGACAGCGCCGCTCGCGGAGCGCGGTATTCACTGCCTTGTCGTCAAGCCGATGGCCGGAACGCTGGCAGATGCTGAAACGATGCTGGCGGCGGCGAAGAATGCCGGGATTGTCGCCGAGGTCGAATTCCACAAGCGGCTCGACGAATCAAATCTGATGCTGCGCGACGCCATCATTTCGGGCCGTGTCGGTACGCCGCTCTACGCCACGGTCGAATACAGCCAGCGCAAGACCATTCCGCGGGACATCTTTAAAAGCTGGGCTGAACGCACCAGCATTTTCCAGTATCTCGCGGTCCATTACGTCGACCTGATCGGCTGGGCGACAGGATATGCGCCCCAGCGCGTTACCGCCTGGGGCCAGAAAGAGTATCTGGTCGAGTACGACATCGATACGTGGGACTCGATCCAGGCCGTGATCGAATGGCGGCGGCCCGATGGCGGGTCCTTTGTTTCGACCCATATCACCAACTGGATCGACCCTGAAACCACGACGGCGACATCCGATCAGCGCATCAGTATCGTCGGCACGGACGGGCGATTCGACGCCGATCAGAAGCATCGCGGCGTCAGGGTCGTCAGCGACACTGCCGGCGTAAGCGATCCCAACCCCTACTTCACCGGGGCCTGGCAGCGCGAGGACGGCAAGCTCGAATTCAAGGGGTACGGCGTTGCCAGCATTCGCCGCTTTCTCGACGACGTCCGGGCCTTCCGGTCGGGCGCCGTTTCGCTCTCTGCTCTCGATGCGACGCGCCCGACTTTTTCCGCCTGTTTGCAATCCGTCGCTGTGATTGAGGCGGTGCACCGAAGTCTCGCCGAAGGAAACGTGCCGGTGAAAATCGAAGGTTCGTCATGACCGGTTCCGATACGACCAGGGTCGCCTACGATGCGCTCCTCGAATTCGCCTGCGCGGTCCTCGACAAGGCGGGGCTCGACCCGTTTTCGCGGGACGCGGTTGCCGGCGGTCTTTGTGAAACCAGTCTGCGGGGTGTCGATTCCCACGGTATCCGGTTGTTGCCGCACTATGTCCAGTCGGCGCTGTCCGGGCGCAAGAACCCCCGCCCCGACATGCGCTTCGAGGCGGTTTTTCCGGCTTTCGGGTCGCTCGACGCCGATAACGCGTTCGGTCACGCCGCCGGCATGAAGGCGATGGCCCATGCAATGGAGATGGCTGAAACGTACGGGCTCGGCGCCGTATCGGTCGGTAATTCGAGCCATCCCGGCGCGATGGCGAGCTTTGCGCTGCATGCAGCGCGGCAGGGCTATATCGGCATGGCCTTCACCCATGCCGATGCGCTGACACGCTCGCATGGCGGGACGAGGCCCTATTTCGGCACCAACCCGATCTGCTTCGCCGCGCCGCGCACTGAAGACGAACCGTACTGTCTCGATATGGCATCGACCACCATCGCCTGGAACCAGCTCGTGCGGCACCGCACGGCGGGCCAGGACCTCCCGCCGGATGTTGCCGCCGATGCGGATGGCGCGCCGACGACCGATCCGGATGCGGCGACCTGCCTGCTGCCGGTCGGTGGGTACAAGGGGTTCGGCATCGCATCCATGATCGAGGTCCTGTGCGGCGTGCTGCCCGGCATGGCGGTGGGGCGCGCGATTCCGGCGATGTTTACCACGCCGATGGATCGTCCGCGCCATCTCGGACAGTTCTACCTGGCCATGCGCTGCGATATCGCAGGGCCGGCAGATGAATTCCGGTCGCGCCTTCAGGCCATGACCGACGAGGTCCGCTGCGAACCGGCCCAGCCCGGCGAAGAGGTCATGCTCCCGAACGATCCGCAAATCCGCGAAGCCGAAAGACGGCGGCGAGACGGCATTCCGCTCGACCGGGATGTCGCAGCCGGTCTGTTCGGGCTTGCAGGCGAGCATGGCGTGAAGCTGGCAACCCTGTGAACGCCCGGATGAATATCTGGCTGAGAACGGGCGACCCGCCCTCGGGCGCCACGTCGGTAATCCGGTTCGGTCGGTTTCTGGAAGCCGGCGGAAAGGATGACCGACAGGGCCCGGCCTTGAGCGAGATTGGCGGCGTTGCCGATATCGATTCGCGCAATGGCGACATTGCGGCCTGGTATGTAGGGCCCGGGCACCGGTCCGATCCCGAAATCCTCGAAGCGCTGGCCGGATCCGGCAAGGCGGTTCTGCTGGATGCCGGGCAGGATGGCGACAACGCGCTGGACGCGCCGCGCCGCGCGATACCGACCGCCTCGCTGGTCCTGACGGCCGATCTGTGCGGGCATGACGACGCCTGGGTCTTTCAGCGTCTGGCTGTCCTGTCCGCCCAGCCTGAATCGTTCGCAGCGATCGCCGACAGAGCGACGGTCATCATGGCTGCCGTCGCCATGGGGGCGAGCGATGTTGTCGTTCCCGATGCGTCCTGTCTGGATGCCGCGGCCCTGTCCCGCATTGCCGATGCGCGGATGCGCGCATCGTCGACGAACGACGTTGCCGCGGTGGAATCCGTTGAACGTCTGCGCTGTCTTTCGGTCCGGCGAACCCTGGCAGCCGGCGAACGGATTCTGGAGGACGATCTGACGGTGGCGGTTACTGACTATCGCGGTCTGGGGCCGGCAATGCGTTCGCACGTGATCGGGCTGACGCTGCGCTATCCGATCGAGCCCGGCGACGCGATTCATTTCGGCCATTTTCACGATAGGTATGCTGATGAGCGGTGACGCCATCGGCGTGGTGATCCGCGCCCGAAACGAGGCGGAGTGGCTGGGGAGCTGTCTCCAGGCCGTTACTCTGCAGGACTATCCTTCGGTCGAAATCGTTCTGGTCGATAACGGGTCGACCGACGATACGCGCGCGGTCGCGGAACGTTATGGCTGCCGAATCGTCGATTACGGCGACAGGGAATTCAACTACTCCCGGGCGATCAATATCGGTATCGATGCGACCGATGCGCCGCTCATCGCCATTCTGTCCGGTCATTGCGTGCCGGCCAACGAGACATGGGCTTCAAGCCTCGCTGAGAATCTTCGCGATCCGGGGTGCGTGGCGGTCTACGGGCGGCAGGAGCCTCTGCCCGACTCCTCGCCGTTCGACAAGAGGGATCTGTGGACGACGTTCGGCGTTGAGCGCCGGGTGCAGCGGCGCGACTTCTATTTCAACAACGCCAATTCGATGATCCGGCGCTCCGCCTGGGAAGACCTGCCGTTCAACGAGAGCATTCACGGGCTGGAGGATCAGGACTGGGCGAAGAAGGTGCTGCGCACCGGCCACAGGATCGTCTACGAACCGCGCGCCTCGGTGTTCCATCATCACGGCATAAATCACGATCAGAGCGAGGAGCGCGCGGACCGGCACGTGCATATTATCGATCTGATCCGGCAGGACCTGACGTGACAACGGACCGGGAGATATTGCCATGACGACACCGACAGTCGACGCCGTTATCCCGATCCGCGCCGCGGACTGTCTCAATGAAGCCGGCGATCCGCGCTTTATCCTGCAGGACAGGACCTTGTGGGACATCACGATCGCCCATGCGCTCGCCGCGCAAGGGCTCCGGTCGGTTGTTGTGGCGCATGACGACGACAGGTTTGCCGCCCGGCTGGATACTACCGACTCGCGCCTCGTATCGGAAAAACGCCCAGGCCGACTCAGTGTAGAAGGCGTCACCACACTCGACGTTCTCCGGGAGATTGCACGTATACGGATCGAACAGGAGAAGGGCGCGGATTATTACCTGTTGATGGAAATCACCCATCCGCTGAGACCGAAATCGCTGGTGGCCGATCTTCTGACAGCGATTGAGTCTGACCGGCCCGACTCGCTGATTACCTGTCATCCCGTGCATTACAATTTCTGGCGGCGCGATGAAAACGGCGCGACCGACCGGGTGGCGGGCGCCGGCGATCGGGCTGCGCTCGGCATGTTCCAGGAGCTGATCGGAATCGGCTCGCTGTTCCGCGCCGAAAATCTACTGAGCGAGAACCCGTTCGGCGACCATGTCGATATCGTTCCCATCGACCGGTTCTGGGCCACCATCGATGTCCGGGACGAGGACGGGCTGTGGCTGGCGGAAGCCTATCTGGAGCGGATCGGGGCGACGGTCTGATATGACGGACGCTACCGCGGTCCTCTACGACGCGGTCGACGCGAGGCGGTTTCTCGCCGAGCGTCCGGATGCCGCACGTATCCTTGCGCTTACGCCCAATGCCCGGGCGCCGTTTCTGGGGTCGGGCATTCCGATACTTGCTTCTTCCTCTGTCTACCGCGCTTATGCCCACCGGCGGTCCTTGGCGCGGGTACAGCGCGCCAAACTGCTCCTGATGGCGGCGATCCGGCAGGCCGGCCTGTCGCCGTCCGTCAGCGAAACGTTGCGCGGCATCTTCGAAATGGTGGGGGCGATGACCGCTCGCGCCTATTCGACACTTGGGCAGGGGCCCTGGCTTTTTCCAACCTCCAGCGGATGGGAGGAGGTCGTTCACAGAGACGCAGCGCATGACGCGCTGTTGCGTCGACTGGCGCTCGAACCGGGCTGGCCGCCCTATCGTCGGGCGCCGGCTTCCTTTGCCGTGACACTGGTCAATCGACTGATCGCTCTCCTGTTGTCGCGGAGGACAAGCTTTGTGTTCTGCAACGCTGACAAGGGCTTTGCCGATGTCATTGACGACATTGCCGGGCGCGGTTCGGTGATCGTTGCCGTCAATCTGCATCCTGCCCTTGGGACATGGCGGGATCTCGCCCGTTCCTGTCTGGGGCTGTGGCGCGCCCTCGTGGGAGGACGAATCGTACCGATGACGGTGAGTCCCGATCGAACGGATGAGCGGATTGTCCAGACGATAGAAAACACTCTGGCAGCTATACAGGACCCAGTCCTTAATCGAGGCATCGAAGTTTTCTCCGGCTCTCTAGTCGGCGGCGGTGTGGAGGCGCACTCAATGCAGGCGCCGCTCGTGGATCTGATAAGCCGTCTGAAGCCCCTTGCCCTGTTAACCTACAGCCTGCGCTGGCGGTTCGAGGCAGCGCTGGGTGAAGCCGCAGGCCGGGTCGGTATTCAGCGCTGGCTTATTTCTCACGGATCGCATCCCGTCCCTGACGGAGCAACATCGGCCGCCGCGCTCGACGGGCATGCCGAGGGGCTGCTGGTGAGCCGTCTGGCCGATGTGGCTTTTCCACAATCGCCTCAGGCGGCCCGCGCCGCATCTCGCTTGATGCCTGCCCTGCCGCGCTGCGCCGTCCTGCCGGCCGTCTGGGGCCACACAGTAGCCGGCTGTCGTGAGACTCCGGTCTTCAGGGTATTGCAGGCGGGGACGCTTAAGAGCTGGCGTGACCACCGGCCCTGGATGTACGAAACCAGCGATGAGTTCGTTGACGGGCTGGTTGCCCTTGCAATGGCTTTTCAGGCTCTCGGACCCGGGTTCCAGCTGATGATCCGTGTCCGGGAAGCATCGGAATGCTCACTTGCCACTCTGCGGATGCTTGTGCCTGAAGGATCAAACGTGTCGATCAAGACGGACGGAGATTTTCTGGACGACCTTGCGGAATCAGATCTTCTGGTCAGTCATTCATCGACCACTATCGAAGAAGCTCTGACCGCGCGCAGGCCCGTGCTTCTGTTTGGCGGCGGCTGTCCGTACCGGCACCTGGCGGCAGAGACAGTAACCCCCACGCTGGACAGCCGGGCGGCGGTTTATGCGGTGGATGATGCGGCGGCGCTTCCGCATATGATCGCTGCGATCAAGGAGGCTCACCGCGGCCGACCTCTGACCAATATCGAACTCGCCGATTTCATCTGGCCTGAAACGACCGGGCGGCTTGCTGACCGTATCGCCGCCTTCATCCGGTCCGGCGATACCCAGGCCTTAACCGATCCGACCGTCGCAATACCTGGGAAACAGAATGGCTGATACGACGACCCCGACCGCCGACAACCGTCTGACCGTGCTCGACTGCACGCTGCGTGACGGCGGTTACTACAATCGCTGGGATTTCGCGCCCGACCTCGCGCAGGCCTATCTCGCCGCGATGGGCGCATCCGGGATCGATGTCGTCGAGATCGGTTTTCGTTTCACAGCGACAGATTCTTTCTACGGCCCTTACGCTTATACGACCGATGAAACCATCGCCGCGCTCGATTTCCCGTCCCATGTCGTTCCGGGCGTGATGTGCAACGCCAAGGACCTGTTGACCTTCGACGGCGGCGGGGCGAAGGCGGTGGATCGACTGTTTGCCGACGCCAATAATTCGCCGGTCGCGATGGTTCGGATTGCTGCCCATCTGCGCGAAGTGCCGGAATGCGGTCCCGCCCTCATGCGCCTGAGAGAGAAGGGCTATCGGGTCGGGCTTAACATGATGCAGGCGAACGGGCTGCCGCCGGCGGAACTGGCGAAACTGGCCGAGACCGTGTCGGGATGGGACGCGGTCGAGGTACTCTATTTCGCCGATTCGCTCGGGAATATGGAACGCCAGGACGTCGCCGCCATCATGGATGCGCTGAAAGCGGCCTGGGACGGACCGCTCGGGCTGCACGCGCATGAAAACATGGGTCGCGCGCTCGACAACAGCCTCGCCGCCATCGATGCAGGGGCCGCGTGGATCGACGGCACGGTGCTCGGTATGGGGCGTGGCGCAGGCAATGTCCGGATAGAATACCTGCTGCTCGAACTCGTCCGCCGTGGGCAGGCCGGGCGCAAGCCAGACTCGGTGCTGCGTCTGGTCAGCGATTATTTCGAGCCGCTGCGCGCGAAGCACGGCTGGGGCTCGAACCAGTATTACTACCTGTCCGGCATTTACGGCATCCACCCCACCTACGTCCAGCAGATGCTGTCCGACGACCGGTACGGCGGCGACGAAATCTTCGCGGTGCTGCAGTCGCTTGCTGAAGAAGGAGGCGGGTCCTATAGCCAGGAAGGGCTGGAAGCAGCCGTCGCGCGCAGCTTCCGGGACGCTACCGGCGGCTGGTCCGCCGAAGGCTGGGCTGAAGGTAGCGACGTTCTGCTGATTGCCGCCGGCCCATCGCTCGAAAATCATTGTGACGCTATCCTCCGATATATCGAGAGGGCAAAGCCGAAAACGATCTGTCTCAACCTGACCGACCTGATCCCGCCTACTGCGGTCGATCTCTATGCGGCCTGTCATCCCACGCGCATGCTGAGCCAGCTGGACCGGTTCCGCGAGACGGGGCGGCCGGTGGCGCTGCCGGTCGGCGCAATGCCGGAATCGGCGCGGGCGCATCTCGACGGAATCGACGTGCATGATTTCGGTATGAAGGTTGCGCCCGGTGAATTCCAGACGGCGGCGACGGGTTGTACCGTGCCTGCGCCGCTGGTCGCCGCTTACGCGATGGCCGTCGCCGGAGCGTCTGGAGCGAAGCGCGTTCTGCTGGCGGGTTTCGACGGTTATGCGGCCGACGATCCGCGCCATGCGGAAATGAACCGGATCTTCGATCTGGCGCGCCACGCCATGCCGGATACTTCCATCGTCGCCATGACGCCCACGACCTACACGGTCGAGCGGTCGTCGATCTACGCGCCCGCGCCCTGACAGACCGCTATGGACGCCGTCATTGTCATACCCGCCCGCTACCGGTCGAGCCGGTTCGAAGGCAAGCCGCTGGTTTCCCTGCGTGGCCGCCCGATGATCGCCCGCGTGTGGGATCGTTGCACCGGCGCGCTGCCTGCGGAGAAAATTTTCGTCGCGACCGACGACGACCGGATCGCGGATGTCTGCCGCGCGGAAGGAATTCAGGTCCTGATGACGGGCGAGGATTGCCTGACCGGCACCGACCGGGTCCATCAGGCGGCGCAGCAGGTGTCGGCGGATATCTATATCAACGTGCAGGGCGACGAACCGCTGCTCGACCCTGCCGACATCACTGCCGTGATCGACGCCGCCGAGGCGCGGCCCGGACGTGTCGTCAACGCAATGTGCCCGATAGAGCTGGAGGATGATTTCCGCAGCACAACCGTGCCGAAGGTCGTCGCCCGGCCCGACGGGAGGCTGATGTATATGAGCCGCGCGCCGATCCCGACCGACAAGTCGCACGCCTTCAAGGGCGCGATGAAGCAGGTCTGTATCTATGCCTTTCCCCCCGACGCGCTCGCCGCCTTCGCGGCGCGCGGTGCCAAGACGCCGCTGGAAGCGATCGAGGATATCGAGATACTGCGGTTTCTCGAACTGGGCTACGAAGTCGATATGGTAGAAGTGTCGGGCGCGTCGATCGCGGTCGACGTGCCGGAGGATGTCGCCCGTGTCGAACGCGCGCTTGACGCGGCAAGTTGAGGAATACGCCCGCGTCGTGTTCGATTGCGACGGCGTTATCCTCGATTCAAACCGGCTGAAATCGGATGCGTTCGGGGCGGCGCTTGAGGGCGAACCCGATGAACGACGGCGGGAATTCGTCGCCTGGCACAGGGCCAATGGCGGCATCTCCCGCTACGTGAAGTTCGCGCATTATTTTGAGAAGATGTATCCCGTGCCCGATGCGGAAGCCCGCGCCCGGGCCGCCATCGACCGCTATGCCGCTCTGGTGCAGCAAGGGCTGCTCTCCTGCGACGAACTGCCCGGTTTGCGCATGTTGCTCGCCCGGCTGAACGATGCAGGTGTCCCCTGTTTCGTGAATTCGGGCGGCGCCGAGGACGAGCTGCGGGAGGTGCTGGCGTCGCGGGATCTGGCGAAATATTTCGCTGGCATCTTTGGCAGTCCCGCGACCAAGCCCGACAACATGCAGCGGATTGCAGAAATCGATAGCGCCATGCCCGGCCTGTTTCTGGGCGACGCGAAGTCGGATTTCGACGCGGCATCCGGTGCGGGGTTCGATTTCGTGTTCGTTTCGGGTCGATCCGAATGGGAGAGCGGCCGCGATTTCTGCGCCGCCAACGGGCTGCCTGTTGCGGCGACGCCGGGTGACGTCGCGGGACTCGGGCCCCGGACAGCATGAGCGAACATTTCGTCCTGCTCGAAGGCGACGCGGACTGGTCGGGAGATCCTGCGATCGTCGTCCACTGGGATCGTACGGATGTAGCGTCGGGGCGCCTGTCGCTGCCGCAGCTGGTGGATCATAACTGGCGGCAGCTGCGCGACGAGTATCTCCGCTGGATTCACGATTGCGGAAAGTCGCTGCGGCCCGCGATGCGGCTTGCGCCCGACGGTCCGTCCGCCTGGTGGATGACGCTGATGGCGGAAAAGTCTCCGATGAAGACGCGCACGATTTATACCGTCTTCAGACTGCGCGCCTTTGAAATCCTGTGCGAGATGGAGGACGCCGGCGCGGTGACCTATGTCGGCGGGAATACGCGGGTCAAAGAAGTCCTGAGTAGCTGGTGCTCGGAAACCGGACGTCTGTTCCAGCACGCCCCGACCGAGGCAAAGAACACCGATGCGCCGATGGGCCGAAAAGTGTCATTCCTGCCGCATGCGCTGCGCGGGCTGGCGTGGCTGCTGTGGGTCTGGTGGTCGCGGGTCAGACGGGTTTCGAAACCGGCCGCTGAAAAGAGGGACGTCCGCGCCGCCATCGTCACCTATTTTCCCAACTGCGATCCAGGCGCGCTGACAGAAGGCAGGTTCCGGTCGAACTACTGGCAGGAAGCGCACGATCTGTTCGATCGTATGGAGGACGGTGTCGACTGGATCTGGATGTATGCGCCATCCGACACGCTGTCTATTTCCGAAGCCGCCGTCTGCCGCGACCGGTGTAACGAGGCGGGCGGCAATCAGCGCTTCCGCCTGCTGGAAGAGTTCGTGACCGTTGCGGTTTTCAGCCGTGCGATACGGGCCTTCCTCTCTCTCGTTGCCCGTTCCGGTAAAATCATGGAGTCCTGCGGCGCTGTGAAGATGCCCGGATCGCGGCTCGGTCTCAATCCTGTCATCCGGGAGGACTGGTACGCTTCCGTCAGAGGCATCGTGGCGGCGGAAGCGGCGTACTATCACGCCGCATTCGACGCCATGGCGGCCGCCCTGCCGACACCGCAACGCGGCCTTTATGTCTGCGAAAACCAGCCCTGGGAAGCGGCGCTCGTCGCCGCCTGGAAGCATCGTGGCGTCGATTGGGTGATCGCCCATCAGCATGAGGCGGTGAAGCCGTTGAATCTGCGTCTTTTCGACGACCCGGAGACGATCGATGACGGCGGTCCGGACTCCAGGCCAGCACCCGATATTCTGGCGGTCGGCAGCGAGGACGCCGCCAAGGCGTTTCAGGGCGCAGGCTGGACGGCGGATCGCGTACGGCTGGTCGAGTCATTGCGATTTCGCAACGGAGAGCACGGAGCGGTCGGCAGCAGCGATACCGGTTATCTGCTTCTGGTCACGGGTTATCTCGCCCCGGAAACCCGAACCATGCTGGCCATGACGGCGGAAGCCGATGCGAGCGGCGCGCTGGCCGGCTACGACGGCATCCGGATCAAGCCTCACCCGTTCCTGCCGGTGGATGACATGCTTGCCGAGTTCGGATTTGCGAGCGTCGTGGAGGTCGTGAACGAGCCGCTGGATTCGCTCTGGCCCCGGACCGGATTTGCGTTTCTTGCCAATTCGACAGCCGCGATCTTCGATGCGCTGTCCGCGCGGGTTTCCTGTGCGGTCTGCGCGCCGGACGATGATCTCAATCTCAGCCCCGCGCTGGGCTTGGAAGGCGTGACGATGATCGGCCGCGCGGAAACCCTGACGATCGCGGCGCAGGCCCGAACGATTCCCGCGGCCCCGCCGGAATTCTGCTATGAGTCGGGTCTGCCGCGCTGGGCAGACCTGCTGGGGATCGATTGCGGCGAAGAGGCTGTCCCTGCGGGAACAGCGGTCAGGACAGGAGGGTTAAGGTGAAGGTCGTTATTCTTTGCGGCGGGTACGGGACGCGCATCAGGGAGGTTACAGAAGACCTGCCGAAACCGATGATCCCGCTCGGCCGTTACCCGATCCTGTGGCACATCATGAAACATTACGCCCAGGCGGGGCATGACGAGTTCGTTCTGTGTCTGGGATACAAGGGCGACGTGATCCGCAATTTCTTTCTCAACTATCACACGCTGACGCGCGACGTGACGGTGACGCTTGGCGAGGCGCCCGCGATCGACTTCCACGATTCGCCGGAAGAGGAAGGCTGGAAGGTCACGCTGGCGGATACCGGGCAGGACACGCTGACCGGCTCCCGGCTGGGAAGAATCAAGCGCTATATCGCCGACGACGAAAACTTCCTGATGACCTATGGCGACGGAGTCGGCGATATCGACCTCGGCGCGCTGATCGATTTTCACAAGTCGCACAGCCGCATCATGACGGTCAGCGGCGTTCGACCGCCGGGCCGGTTCGGCGAGCTGATGCATGACGGAGACGGGATTGTCACCGAGTTCAACGAGAAACCGCAGGCGGCCGAAGGGCTGATTTCCGGGGGCTTCTTCGTCTGCCGGCGCGAACTGTTCGACTATCTCGATCCGGTCCGCGACGATGAAATGCTGGAGCAGGAACCGATGCGCCGCCTGGCGCGAGAGGGCCAGATGGCGGTGTATACCCATAACGGTTTCTGGCAGTGCATGGATACGCGCCGCGATTACGATCTGTTATGCAGCCTGCTTGAGTCCGGTAACGCGCCCTGGGTGAGTTGGGGGTGATCTGGTGACGGCATCCATGGATTTCGGAGGTGCCTATCGCGGCGCGCGGGTCTTCGTGACCGGCGATACCGGTTTCAAGGGCTCCTGGCTGTGCGCCTGGCTGGATGCGCTGGGTGCCGAAATCGTCGGCTATGCCCTGCCGCCGGAGGGCGAGGATCCTCTGTTCGACCGGATGAACCTTGCGGAACGCATTCGGCACACAGACGGCGATCTGCGCGATGCGGATGCTCTCGCCGACGCGATGAAGGACGCGGAAGCCGACATCGTCTTCCATCTGGCCGCGCAGTCGCTGGTGTTGCGAGGGCATCGCGAGCCCAAGGAAACGTTCGATACCAATGTCGGCGGATCGGTCAATCTGCTGGAGGCGGTGCGCGCGTTACCCGATATCCGCGGGCTGGTCTTTGTGACCTCAGACAAATGCTATGAAAACCAGGAACGGTCTGCCGGCTATCGCGAGGATGACCGGCTGGGCGGCGATGAGCCCTACAGCGCATCGAAGGCCGCCGCCGAGATCGTGTTCAACGCCTATGCGCATTCCTATTTCGATGCGCGCGACGGGTTCGGCGCGGTGTCGGTTCGTGCGGGCAATGTGATCGGCGGCGGGGACTGGGCCGAAGACCGAATCGTACCGGATTGCATTCGCGCGCTACGGGATGGAAAACCGGTCGGTCTCAGGCGTCCCGATGCGGTGCGCCCTTGGCAGCACGTACTCGACCCGCTGGCCGGATATATGACGCTCGGTGCACGGCTTCTTGCCGGCGAAGCCATCACCGGAGGCTGGAATTTCGGTCCGTCCGAGGATGACATCCGACCGGTCGGCGAGCTGGCACAGAAGGTCGTCGATTGCTGGGGCGAGGGCGAAATCGAGAACCTGGCGACGAGGAACGCGCCGCACGAAACCACGCTGCTCTTTCTTAACAGCGACAAGGCGATCGCCGAGCTTGGCTGGCGGCCGCGCTGGCGGTTCGACGAAGCGGTCGCGCAGACCGTCGGCTGGTACAGGTCGGTCGGCGGCGGCGAAGATGCGAGCGCGGTAACCGAGCGCCAGATCGCCGACTACGCGGGCTAGAGGGCTGGCGCCGCCTTAATTGTTTTTGCACAAATGACTAAAATCACTGGAAGGAGAGAGTCGTGATCGACGGCGTCACCGTCACCCCGCTTCGGAAAATACCCGACGAGCGCGGTACAATCATGCACATGCTGCGAAACGATTCGCCGGTCTTCGAACAGTTCGGCGAAATCTATTTTTCGACCGTCTATCCCGGCGTTATCAAGGCTTGGCACATCCATAAAAAGATGATCCTCAACTATGCGGTGCCGCATGGGCGGATCAAGATGGTGCTGTATGACGACCGCGAGGGCAGCCCAACGAAAGGCGAGGTCCAGCAGATCTTTCTCGGCGCCGACAATTATGCGCTGGTGACCGTGCCGCCGCTGGTGTGGAACGGGTTCAAGGGCATGGGGACAGAGGCCGCTGTTGTCGCCAACTGCGCCTCAATTCCCCATGACCCGGAGGAGATCGACCGCCTCGACCCGTTCGATCCTTCTATCCCCTATGACTGGTCCCTGAAGCACGGCTGACTCTTTTGTCTTCGAACCGTTCAAAGCGCGCGATCGTCACGGGCGCGTCCAGCTTCGTCGGCGCGCATCTAACCACTGCGCTCGCGCAGGCCGGCTACGAGGTCGTCGCCATGCATACAGGTGCACTCGGCGATTATGACGCGCTGCGCAGGGCGCGGCTCGACCATGCGGCGACGGTCGCTCGGCTGGTTCGCAACGATCTGCGTGACCGGGAATCGACGCTCGCGCTCGTCGAGAAGGAAGCGCCCGCGCTCTGGGTCCACCATGTCGGCTATACGACCAACTATACCCAGCCCGATTTCGACTGGATCGGCGCGCTGGAGACCACCGCCCTGCCGCTGTCGTTTCTGTACCCGGTATTCAGGGAGTGCGGTGCGTCGGTCATCGTTACCGGCACGGACCAGGAATATGGTGCGTCCGATCACCTGAACCGCGAGGAAGATGTTTGCCGGCCCAACACGCCCTACGGGCCTTCCAAGCTGGCCGAGGGGGCGGCGGCGCGGCAGCTTTCCCTGCTGCATGCGGTGCCGACCCGGCTCGCACGGGTCTATCTGCCGTTTGGCCGACTCGACAATCCGCGCAAGCTGCTGCCGCAACTGATCGAAGCGCTGCGGGAAGGCCGGACGATGGACCTGTCGGCTGGTGAACAGAGGCGCGATTTTCTCGGCATCGCCGATCTTTGCGCCGCCTATATTGCGCTGGCGAACGATATGGGCCGGACGATGTTCGATATATTCAATGTGTCGAGCGGCGAACCGACCCAGCTGCGGACGCTGCTTGAAACGCTGAGCGACGAGATGGGCGCAGACCGGGCGCTGCTGAATTTCGGGGCGCTGCCGATGCGGCCGGGCGAGCCCCCGTTGTCCTGTGGCGACGCGTCCAAGGCGCGCGACCTGCTGGGCTGGCAGGCGCGTCCGCTGGCGCGCGCCATATCGGAAGACCTGCTGGCATGACCGTATCCACCCGGCCGCGCTGCGCGATGCTGATGACTGTCTATAACGGCGGGCGCTACCTCAAACCTGCGATCGACAGCGTGCTCGCCAGCGCGTTCGAGGATTTCGAATTCGTCATTGTCGATAATGTCTCGACCGATGGATCGCGCGATTTTCTGCGCTGGCTTTCCGATCCGCGAATCCGCCTGATCGAGAACGAAACCAACCTTGGGCAGACCGGTGCGCTCAATGTCGGTCTGCACGCCGTAAGTGCGCCCTACATTGCGCGGCTCGACGCTGACGACCTGAACGAACCGGGGCGGCTCGGCGCGCAGGTCGCTCAGCTCGACGCCGACCCGAACCTCGCCCTGATCGGCGGACAGACCGCGGCTATCGACGCTGAGGACAGGGTGCTGTTCCGGACCCGCTTTCCGCTGGATTACGAGACCATACGCACGCGTATGGTTTTGCAGAACTGTTTCGATCATTCATCGGTCATGTTCCGGCGCGACGCGGCGCTTGCCGTTGGCGGTTATCCTTCCGAATTCTCAGTAAGCCAGGACTACGCCCTGTTTTCCGCCCTGCTGCGGGAGGGGCACAAGGTGGCCAACCTGCCGCTGGCCGTTTCCAGGGTCCGCATGCATCCCGATCAGGTCATGGCGCAGGGCGGCAGCGAGCGTGAAATTGACGAGACCATTCGCGTCGCGGCCGCCAACCAGGCCTGGGCGTCGGGAGAGCCCGAGAACCTGCCGCGCGCGAGGGTGCTGCACCGGCTCTGGTCCGGCGCGGTCAGCGCCGATGCGCGGCCCGACGATCCCGAACCGCTCGACGCCCTCGCGGCGTTTTTCGACGCAAACCCTGCCGCTGGACGGCACCGGGCGATGCTGGCGCTGCTATTGCTGGGCGGAGCATGCGACGACCGGCTTGATATCAGGCGCCAGCTGCTGGCGACCGCACTGGGCGCGAGCCCCGGCGTCGTTTTCGGTGGCGAGTTCTGGAAGCGGCTGGTGCGAGCCGCGCTTCCGGCGAGCCAGCTTGGCCGCCTGCGTTCCCTGGTAACTCACTGACAGGATTCAAATATGGTTTCTTTTGATCGACAGCGCATGAAGGACCATGTTTCCCATCAGGACGAGGGTTACGGGCAACACGACGAGTTTGCGATCCGCAATAGCACGCTGATCCTCAAATCGCGTATCCATAAGGAACTGTTCCTTGTTTCCCTGATTGCGGAAGAGCTGAGGGAAAATCGACCGGTTGTACGCCTGCTTGAGGTCGGTTGCGGGATCGGTACGCTGACGCCCGCGTTACGTTCCATTGCCGACGAAGTTGTAGCGTTCGATCTTAGCCCCGCCGGGGTCGAATTCGCGGAGCAATCCCTGGAAGGCTGGCCCGGGATCAGGCTCTGCGTTGCCGACGGCACCGCACCGCGTGGCGAACCTGTCATTGCAGAAGGCGAGTTCGACATCATTCTGATCCGCGAATTTCATCCGTTTACGCGTGATTTTTATGCTGACCGGCGTGAAGCCAACCGGGTTCACGAAGAAGTGCTTGCTGAGTATGTGAGCTTGCTCGCACCGAAGGGTCTCCTGCTCATCAGCCATGCCGAGGACAAAGAACAGACCATTCGGCCGGAAGAACTTGTTCTGCCCGCCGACGTCGAATACCGAATTGCACGGGTAGATCCCCGGTTGCTGGCGGCATTTCTGTTTCTGACCAGAAACCGGCTTGGACCCGCTATCCGCCTGACCCGTTTGGCGCAGCTGGCCCTATGGAGCCTGGTGCGGCGAAACGTTCTCTATGTTCTCCAACGGTCGTAGGCGTGGATATCGCGACCGCTTTTCTTTGCGTCCTGCTGCTGATCGCCGCCTGCCTTGGGCTCGGCGCGTCGGTCCTGCGTGGCCTGAAAATTTCCGCCGATCTTTCGGCGGTCGAGAAATATGCCTGGGGCTTTTCGACGGGGTTTGCCGCGCTGGGCTGGATCCTGTTCTTTCCTGCGTGGGCCGGGTTTCTTTCGATGGCGACGCTGCTCGTCATTTGCGGTGCAGCAGCAGGACTCTGCGTTCTTTACTGGCGTCCTGAGCCAGCCGCCGAATCACTTACATCGAACCCGATACCAGGGCCGTTTCTGGTTCTTCTCATCGCCGCCGGCGGGTTTATCGGTATCGTCGATCTGCTTGAAGGGCTGGCGCCGCCGGCAGATGCGGATTCTCTGGCCTATCATTTCAACCTGCCGAAACGGCATCTTGAAGCAGGCGAACTGGTCTTCTTTCCCCGCGCCCTCGACGGAGCGCCGCCGCAACTTCTCCATATGACCTATATGGCCGCGCTCGGCATCGGTGGGGAGCGGGCCCTGACTCTCTGGACGATGGTCAGCGGGTGGGCAACAGGCTTTTTGCTCTACGCCATTGCGCGCCGCTGGCTGTCGGCAGGCTGGGCGGCGGGGTTGGCGCTCATCTATCTGTCGACTCCTGCGGTTCTGCAGACCGGCGGCACCGGGCATGTCGAGGCGCGTCTGTCGCAGTTCGCCCTGCTGGGAGCGGTCGCGTGCGGATTGGCAGTCAACCAGAGAGCCCCCCGCTTTGCCGCGCTGGCCGGGCTTTGCGCCGGCGCCTATATCGGCGCCAAGCTGACCGGTCTTCTGTTCGCCCTGGCCTGCGCGGTCGTACTGGTCTTTGGCAGGGATCGCCTGCGCAGCATTCCGTTGTTTGCTGTCGTTACGGTGGCCGTGTGCTTCCAGTGGTATTTATGGGTGTGGCTGAAATCCGGCGATCCGTTATTTCCGATACTCTACACCTATCTCGGCGTTTCAGACCCCTCTTTCTGGAATGCCGCGCATCACGCTGTATTCGAGGCGTGGCGGCCCACAGAGGGGACGGCGGTCGACCCCACACCGTGGGGATTCCTGTATTTCCCCTTCTACATCACCTTCGCAAACGACTCTCTGATCGAGTCGGGGCGTACGGGGCTGGGGCTGTTTGCCCTGTTGCTGCTTCCGTTTGCGGCAGCCGAAGCGTGGCGTCGCCGCCGGTCACTGCATCTGGGCGTTTTGCCCGCGATGGCAGCGATTGCGATTCTATTCGGCGCTCTAATGTTTTTCGGCGGTCTGCCGCAGCGCGTGCGCTTCCTATTGCCGCTTCTTCCTGTCGCGCTGATCTGTCTTTCGGTTGCGGCTGTGCGCTGGTCCGGGGGAACAGGCGCCGCTGCGCCGCTGATTGCCGGTTCGCTGTTTTGCCTGGCGAGTCAACTGGGCGCGCAGGCGGTCTACGGGCTTTCCTATGCGCGCCACTTCGCCAGCGGGGAAAACCGGAGCGAATTCATTGCCCGTACGGTCTCGATGGCGGGGATGGTGCCGTGGATGAACCAAAACCTGACGCGCAGCGACAGGGTACTGGTTTTCAATCGCCAGCTTCTGTACCTCATCGATTCGCCGGTCGTGTACACCCACCGTGTTTTCCAGGCGAAGTATAATTTCATCCTGGAACGCGAACGCCCGCAGGCGCTGTATCGGTCGCTAAGGGATGGCGGTGTTAATCATCTTGCTTTTGCCGGGTTACGGGACGGGGCTCCGTACGACCGCGCCGTTTGGTCCGCGATCGATCTCTGGCGCGCGCAAGGCTGTCTGGAACTGGTCCGCGAACAAAAGATCAGACGGATTAATTCCCGTACCTTGAATTGGGCCAACCCGGGGGCCAGAACCATGTATCTCTACCGGCTGGTCTCCGATCGCTGCTCTGCCGTTCCGTCATCGCGTGGATGATGCGAATCACGACAACGGCGCCGATTCCTCTCGGCACAGACTGGTTGCAGCTCCTGACCGGGCGGGATCGCGGCGTCGATTCAATGCGGGAGGTGTGGAAGGAAGGCGGTATCGACACGGTCTGGTTCTCGCGCGGCGCGTGGGCGTTCCACGCTGTCGCGCTTGCCCTTCAGGAAAAGCTGAAACGACCGCCTTCAATCTGGTTTCCGGATTATTTCTGCCATCAGCCGCTCCAGGCGCTGGGTGGAACGGATGCCAGGGTCGTGTTCTACCCTGTCAATTCCGCGCTCGAACCCGATTGGGAGTTGTGCAGCAAGCTGGCGTCGGCGGAAAAACCCGACCTGTTCGTTCTGGTCCATTATTTCGGGTACGCCGCCGATGCGGCGCGGGCGCGTCTCTTCGTCCAGGAGGCCGGGGCACTGTTGCTGGAGGACGCTGCCCATGCAATCGGTCCCTCCGCCGGGATTGGCCAGACCGGCGATTTCGTCCTTTACAGCCTGTACAAGCATTGCGCCCTGCCGGACGGGGCGGCGCTGCAGGTCAGGGATAGCGAAACTGTTGTCGCTGGCTTTCTGAACGTCCTGTCCGAAACCGCTAGAGGACCCGCGCCATCGCCCGTGTCCTGGCTCGCAAAGCGGGCGCTGCAGTCGGTTCTTCCGGGAATTGGTAATGTCAGGAACACGCCGTCTGACCTTGATGACGATCCCGGAACGGTCGCTCCGGATGTCACGCCTGCGATGAGCGCCATGTCACGACGCCTTTTAGGACAGGCCCGCGACCGGTTCGATCGGGCGGCTGCAAGACGACGCGCTAACGCCGCGGCTCTCCACGACCTCTTCGGAACAGCTGATGGGCTTTCGCCGTTGCACCCGGACGCGGTCGCCGATTCCGTTCCCTATCGCGCCGTATTTCGGGCGCGCAATCACGATACCGCGCGTCTCTGGTACCGGCGCATACGGGAGAGCGGCAACGTTGTCGAGAGCTGGCCCGACCTTCCTCCTGAGGTCCTAGGCGACCCTGCCACCCACAAGGCAGCTCTGGAACTGCGTCGAACGATGCTGTGCCTGCCGATACATGCGGACCGCACCCCGCATCAGTTGAAAGCAGCCTATGGCGTCGCGCTTTGAGCCGCGTCGCGCGCGTATTTCTGCAGTACTTTTCGTCGGGCCGCGTAACGTCGCCACAATCCACCCGCAACGGCCAGTTTATGCCAGGAGAAATTCTGGTCGAGGTCGACATGGTCCGCGCAAACGGCGAGCGGCGATTTGCCTGCGACATTGAGGCCGCGGACGCCGCTCCGGCAATAGCGGTAATGCCGCCCGATTTTCGCGAGCGCGGCCTGGTCGACAGAATCGATATCGCCGAAAGGAAAGGCGAACCAGTCGGGACGCCTGCCGGTTTCCTGTTCGATCCGGTCGCCATCCGGACCGATAGCTGCTGCCAGATCGGCAGCGCCGAGACCGGCGAGCCGGCGATGATCGATACTGTGCGCGCCGATCGTATGTCCGGCCTGTCGCAGTTCGGCAATCCGGTCCCAGCCCATGAGGGGTTCTACCTCCGGCGGCGGTGAGCTGCGGAACATGGCGCGCCGGACGGCATCCTCGCGTTCGGACGGCTGAAGGTCGACGAGGCCGGGACAGACGAAAAACAGGGCGGACACGCCTTTGCGTTCAAGAATCGGGGCGACGATCTCGTGATTGGACAGGAAACCGTCATCGAACGTCAGCAGGCAGGCGCCTGCTTTCAGCTCGCCGATTGCGGCGCTGCCGTCCAGCTGGCCCGCGGCGTCTTCCGGTGTCAGGAAACCGAACCGGTTTTCGATGAAATCGAGCAGCCTGTTAAATGCGTCCGCCTGTCGCTCTGTAACCCCGTGAAAGATGAGGGCGCGAAAAGACCCTGCGGGGTCGGCGCTGCCGGAGAGCGCACGCCCGATCCGGAAGGCGCCGTATGCCGGCGCGGCGATAAGGGGCCGGAAGCTCATGAAGCTGGCTGGCGTGCGTTCGCGACCCGCCATCGCACCAGCGCCGCACGGATGCCGCCATCGGTCGCCTCGATCTCGTTGGCCAGACGGTATGGTTGTCCGCCAAGGCCGTCCTTAAAGGCGAATATTCCGCGCGGCGTGAGGTCGGGATCCATACCGCCGACATCGAACCGCGTTGCCCCGTCCTGTTTCGCCTGAGACAGCGCCTGCCAGACAAGGAACTGTCCCGCCGACACGGCCCGGCCCGCTTCCAGAAGCGTGCCGACCAGATATTCGACCGTATCGCCGTAGCGGATGGTCAGCGCAGAACCGACCGGCGCTTCGCCTAGCCGTCCTCGAAAGCAGCGCATGGCGCCGGACGGACCGGAGTGCCGATACAGCGACTCCATCAGCTCGGGCGTTACGGTTGTTTCGAAACCGCGATCCTGCAGAAAACCGGTATATTCGCCGAGAAACCCCGTGAAGGATTCCTCGTCGTCGCAGGGTTCCGCGACCATGCCGGATTTTTCCGCCTTGTTCAGCGCATTCCGCCATTTCTGGCGCAACGATTTCCGTAGGTCGGCAATGTCAGGATCGAGCGTGACGGTTGCAGAGGCCCAGCCTGCGACACCTGTATCCCCGAAGGACTGCATATCCGATTCGGCGGGTCGCGCTGTTTGGGGCCAGGAAGGCGCAATACGCAGATACAGCTTTCGGTCCGTGACGAAATGGCTGTGCATCGCCGCAAGCGCTTCGGTTTTTCTCCCGATGTCGAACATCAGAGGCCCGCGATTGATCCAGCACAACCCGCCGCCGATGAACGACCCTACAACCGGCAAAGGCCGCACCAGCGCCTGTGCGATCCCGACCGGTTCGGTTCCGTCCGTCAGGATACCGCGCTCGACCTGCCAGCCTCCCGAGGCTGCTTTCGCCTCGCCATATGCCCAGCTTTGCATGAGATTATGCTCCGGCGACCGGGCGGCGAGTGTTTCCCAGCCGATCTGGTCGTAATCTCCTGCAATGAAGCTGATCATGATTGTCGGGACCGACGAAAAATCCGGGCAGACTCTGTATGCGCCTGCTATAGCAGGGTCGAGTCAGCCTATCACGGCAATGGTATCGGCGGAATCCTCCGCCGTTGGGGTTTCGTTGCGTAAAGGGACGAAGAATTGACAGAACGCCCTGATGCGGAATCAGCCCCTGCGCACCGTCGGCTGATCCTGACCCTGCTCTGGGCCTGGGTCGGCCTGAGCAGCCTCCTCTACCTGTCGCAATTCGGAGAAGAGGCGACTGCGATATTGCAGATTCTGGGGATAACCGGCTAAGAGTTGCCTTTCCTGTACGGGTCCGCACAAGGATATCTTCCCGAGGAACATGAATTGAGTTCAGCACGGCTTTCCATCGTTATCCCCTGTTTCAACGAAACAGGCACGCTTCACCGATCTGTTGCGCGGGTCCTGGAGTCAGATACGTCCGGGCTGGAAAAGGAGCTCGTCATTATCGACGACGGATCGACCCACGGGTCCCGCGCCATGATCGAAGAGCTCGCGTCGGAAAACAGCAGCATCAAGGCACTGTTTCACGAAGCGAACAAAGGCAAAGGAGCGGCGATCCGCACCGGCTTCGCGGCCGCAACCGGCGATATCGTCCTGATCCAGGACGCCGATCTCGAATACAACCCGGCCGATTATCCCAAGCTTCTCGCGCCGATACTCGACGGGCGCGCGGATGTCGTCTACGGCTCGCGTTTTCGCGGCGGAGAAGAGGGGCGCGTGTTCTTCTTCTGGCATTCGGTCGCCAATCGCGGACTGACGCTGCTGTCCAACATGTTCACCAACCTGACCCTGTCCGACATGGAAACCGGCTACAAGGTGATGAGCAAGGAGGTGCTGGACAAGCTGGTGCTTTGCGAAAACCGGTTCGGGATCGAGCCGGAAATCACCGCCCGAATCGCCGGTCTGAAACCGCAGCCGGCTGTCTACGAAGTCGGTATCAGCTATTCCGGGCGGACCTACGCCGAGGGCAAGAAGATCGGCTGGAAGGACGGCATTACGGCGGTTTACTGCATCCTGCGGTACAACCTGTTCCGCTGATTGAGCCTGCGCGGTCATGCGCATTCTTTTCCTTAGTGAGAATTTTCCGCCCGAGACCAACGCGGCGGCTACGCGCGTTTACGAGCGGGCGATCTACTGGGTTCGGGCCGGCCATGAGGTCACCGTCATTACCCAGGCGCCCAACTTTCCCTATGGAAAGATTTTCGAGGGCTATCGTAATCGCTGGCGGCAGGTCGAGACCGTCGACGGGATTCGCGTGGTTCGCGTTAAAACCTATATCGCGCCGAATGAAGGCGTCGTTCGCCGGACGCTCGATTTCCTGAGCTTCATGGCGACCGCCGTCCTGGCAGCGCTGCGCGAAGAGCGGCCTTCCGTTGTCGCGGCGACCTCGCCGCAATTCTTCGCCGCGGTCGCGGGCTGGATGATCGGCGCGCTCCGCCGTGTGCCGTTCGTGTTCGAGCTCGGCGATCTGTGGCCTGCATCGATTGCCGCCGTCGGCGCGATGAAGCCCGGACTCGCGCTGCGGATGGTGGAGAAGCTGGAGCTGTTTCTGTACCGGCGTTCTGCGGCAGTGGTCGCGCTGACCCAGGCGTTCCGGGACAATCTGGTGCGCCGCGGCATTCCGCCCGGAAAGATCGCGGTGGTGATCAACGGGGTCGATACCGATCGGTACGGCCCGCGTCCGCGCGACGCAGCCCTGGCGGAGGAATGGGGTGTGACGGACTGTTTTACCGCCGGTTATGTAGGCACCCACGGGATGGCGCATGGGCTTGAGAACGTGCTCGATGCGGCTGCGCGGTTCGACGGCGCAGACGCTGCCGGGCCGAAGTTCGTGTTCGCCGGGCCGGGCGCAGCGCGCGACGGGCTGATTGCCGATGCGAGCGCCAGAGGTCTTCGGAACGTCGTCTTCATCCCGCCCCAGCCGAAAGACAGGATGCCGGCGGTATGGAGCCTGTGCGACGTCGCGCTGGTCCATCTGAAGAATTCTCCCGTTTTTGCCGAAGTCATTCCGTCGAAGATTTTTGAGGCGATGGCGATGGGACTGCCGATCGTGATCGCCGCGCCGGAGGGAGAAGCGACCCGTATCGTGGAGAAAGCCGGGGCTGGTCTCGTCGTGCCGCCCGAAGATCCTGCGGCGCTTGCCGATGCCGTTTCAAAGCTGAAATCCGACGTGCCGCTAAGGGACAGGCTGGCGGCGGCGTCTCTGGCCGCCGCGCCGCGTCACAGCCGTCGTTTTCAGGCCGACGCGATGATCGAGGCGCTGACCGCAGCAGCAGGCGGCGACGGCGGCAACGCCGCCGGACGGGTTTCGGCGCTTTCGGGACCGACCTCCTGATGCGGGTAGCGGTTACCGGTGCCGGCGGCTTTGTCGGCAGGGCGCTATGCCGGTCGCTGGCAGACGGGAGGCTGTCGGTGACCGCCTGCATCCGCACCGGCAGCGCGCCGCAAGGCGCCGACAGGGAGGCCCGCATCGGCGACATAACGGACCGTCAGGCTCTTGCAGTGGCGTTCACAGGCGCTGATGCAGTGGTGCATCTCGCGGGCCGCGCTCACGTGATGCGGGATGACGCGGCTGATCCGCTGGCCGAGTATCGCCGCGTTAATGTCGAAGGGACGAAGGCCGTGTGCGAAGCCGCAGCGGAAACGGGCGTGCGACGTATCGTTTTCATGAGCTCGGTAAAGGTCAATGGCGAGCGTTCCCAGGACCGGCCGCTGACGGAGGACGATCCGCCCTGCCCGGAAGACCCCTACGGCGTCACCAAGATGGAAGCGGAAACCGCGCTGTTCGCCAGCGCAGCTGAGCGCGGTTTCGAGGCAGTCTGTCTGCGTCCGCCGCTGGTTTACGGGCCCGGCGTGCGCGCGAATTTCGCCGCCCTGATGAAACTTTGCGACAGCGGAATTCCCCTGCCGTTCGGCAGCGTCACCGGCAATAGGCGGAGCCTGATTCATGTCGGCAACCTTGTCAGCGCGATCGAAACGGCCCTGACGCATGAAAATGCCGCCGGTCGGGTTTTTCTGGTGCGCGACGGCGAGGATCTGTCGACCGCCGGGCTTGTCCGCGCCTTACGGACCGCGATGGGCCGTCCGCCGCGTCTCCTGCCCGTACCGGTATCCCTCTTGAACGGATTACTGCGTCTCGCTGGGCGCGGCGCCATGGCCGAGCGTCTGCTCGGCACACTCTCTGTCGATGACAGCGCGATTCGCGCCGCTCTCGGCTGGATCCCTCCCGTCGCCGTCGCCGATGCGATGGCCGAGACCGTCGCCGCGCACCAGTAGCGGCTCCGGCGCGCCCGACCTGACAGGCCGGTTTCCGGCGGCCTGCTTCCCCCCCCCTTTCGTTTTCAGTATCGTGTCCGGCAGGTGATTCGCTTCGGCGGATGGGCGCTCGCCGAGCTCTATGTTACTGTGCCTAAATCACTGAAACGCGCGCGGAACAGGCAGGAGTTCATGAGAGGCCTTCGCCAGAAGATCGCCTACGGCCACGACATCATCGCGGCGTTCCTGTCGCTGCCGGCGTCCCTGTTCCTGCGCCAGGGGTCCGATCTCGCTTTCTACAATTTCGAATTCGTCCTGCTGGCAGCTGGCCTGTTCGCCGCGGTCGCCGCCGTGGTGTTCTGGATGATGCGTCTCTATGGCGGGGTATGGCGTTATGCCTCGCTGAACGACCTGATGGCGATTACCAAGGCGGTCACGCTGGTCATTCTGGTTTTCGTGCCGCTGTTGTTCCTGCTCAACCGGCTCGAATGGATCCCGCGCTCAACGCCGGTGATCAACTGGTTTGTGCTGCTCGCCATGCTGGGCGGTCCGCGATTTCTTTATCGCCAGTTCAAGGACAGGCGCATGGGCCGTGCGCGGGACGGACAGGCGGCGCGGCGCGTACCGGTGATTCTGGTCGGAGCGGGCGACGGATCGGAAATGTTCATCCGGGCGCTTTCGCGGAACCCCATGGCGGCGTATGAGCCGGTCGGCATCGTCGGCCGGAATCCGGGGCGGGTGGGGCGCAATATCCACGGCGTGCATGTGCTGGGGACCGTAGACGCCCTCCCTCAGGTCGTCGACCGGCTGGAGCGCGAAGGAAGGAGGCCGCAACGGCTCATCGTCACGCAGGAAGAGATTGCGGGCGAGGAAATGCAGCGCGTCGTCGGGTTGGCCGATTCGCTGGGTCTCAAGCTTGCGCGCCTGCCCCGGCTGACGGATTTCCGGAATGAGACGGACGACCCCGTGCGGGTGCGCGCGATCGATATCGAGGATGTGCTGGGACGGGCGCAGCACGTGCTGGACCGGGCGTCGATGCAGGCGCTGATCAAGAACCGGCGCGTCCTTATTACCGGTGCCGGCGGTACCATCGGCGGCGAGCTGGCACGACAGGTCGCATCCTTCGGGCCGTCGAGCCTTGCGCTTGTCGAGAACTCGGAATACGCGCTGTACGAGATAGATCTCGAAATCTCGGAAAAATTCCCCAACGCCGACCGGCGATCGATCATCGCCAATGTTCGCGACCGCGACCGGATGCAACGGGTGTTCAGGGAGTTCGAACCGGAGCTGGTGTTTCACGCCGCTGCTCTCAAGCACGTCCCGGTGGTCGAAGCGCATCCCGGCGAGGGCGTTCTGACCAATGTTGGCGGCACAAGGGTTGTCGCCGATTGCTGCCGCGAGACCGGCGTCGCCGCGATGGTGCTGATTTCGACCGACAAGGCGGTGAACCCGACCAGCGTGATGGGGGCCAGCAAACGCATCGCCGAGACGTACTGCCAGGCGCTCGACATAGAAGGACACGATGAGGCGAATTCAGGCGCCACGCGCTTCATCACCGTGCGGTTCGGCAACGTGCTGGGCTCTACCGGGTCGGTGGTGCCGCTTTTCCAGCGGCAGCTTGCAGCCGGCGGGCCGCTGACCGTGACGCATCCCGACATGAAGCGTTACTTCATGACCGTACGCGAAGCGGTGGAGCTGGTGCTCGAAGCCACCGTGCTCGGGCTGCGGTCTTCCGCCGGCGCCGGCCGGGTCTACGTGCTCGACATGGGAGAACCGGTCCGGATCGCCGATCTGGCGCGGCAGATGATCCTGCTGGCCGGGCTGAACCCCGACGAGGACATAAAGATCGCCTATACCGGATTGCGGCCCGGCGAAAAACTGTTCGAGGAAATTCTCCACGACGCCGAAGCGCCGGAGGAGACCGGTCATTCGCGCATCATGCTGGCCGCGCCGCGCACCCCCGGGCTCGAAGCGGTCAGCGCGCTGATCGACGAGCTGACAGCGGCGGCGCAGGCGGGCGATGAGGATGCCATCGTTTCCCTGATCCGCCGGCACGTGCCCGAATTCAACCCCGAAGCCGGCGGCCCCATCCGGGTTGTCGCCGGCGGCTGATGATTTTCAACCCCGAACAGAGACACGCTCAGAAAAGATGACCGACCAGACAACCCAGAAGATTTCCCGCGCGCTGATTTCCGTTTCCGACAAGACTGGCCTTGCTGAGCTGGGTAAATTCCTGGCTGACAGCGGGGTGGAGGTCCTGTCTACCGGGGGCTCGGCGAAGGCGTTGCAGGATGCCGGCGTGCCGGTCACCGAGGTCGGCGAACATACGGGATTTCCCGAAATCATGGACGGCCGCGTCAAGACGCTGCATCCGCTGGTGCATGGCGGTATTCTCGGCAGACGTGCCGATCCCTCCCATGTCGAGGCGATGGAAACCCACGGCATTGCACCGATCGATCTGGTGGTCGTGAACCTGTATCCGTTCGAGGCCACCGTCGCAGGTGGCGCCGATTTTGAGACCTGCATCGAAAACATCGATATCGGCGGCCCGGCCCTGATCCGCGCCGCGGCGAAAAACCATGAGAGCGTGACCGTGGTGGTAGACCCGGCCGACTACCAAGCCGTCATCGACGCCATGAAGGAAAACGGCGGCGCGATGACGCCCGATCTGCGAAAGCGCCTCGCCGCAGCGGCCTATGCGCGAACGGCTGCTTACGACTCCGCCATCGGAACCTGGTTCACAGGCCAGGTCGGCGAGACCTTCCCCAAACGGTTCGCCATCGCCGGTGAGCGTGCGCAGGTGATGCGCTATGGCGAGAACCCGCACCAGGAGGCGGCGTTTTATCGCACCTCGGAGAACCGGCCCGGCGTCGCCACGGCGACCCAGCTGCAGGGCAAGGAGCTCAGCTACAACAATCTCAATGACACCGATGCGGCGTTCGAGCTTGCCGCCGAATACGAAGAACCCGCGGTCGCCATCATCAAGCACGCCAACCCGTGCGGCGTGGCGCTGGGCCCCGACCTCCTGACCGCCTATCAGCGCGCGCTGCGCTGCGACCCGGTGAGTGCGTTCGGCGGCATCATCGCGGTCAACCGCCCGCTCGATGCGGCGGCGGCGGAAGCGATGGCGGAACTGTTCCTGGAGGTCATCATCGCGCCGGAAATCGCCGAAGATGCGCGGGCCCTGCTGGCGAAGAAGAAGAATCTGCGGGTGCTGGAAACCGGCGCCATGCCCGACCCGTCCGCGTCCGGGATGACGATGAAGATGCTGTCGGGCGGCTTCCTGCTGCAGGGGCGCGACAACGCGCGCGTCGCCGCCGGCGACCTGAAATGCGTGACGAAGCGCGAGCCGAGCGCACAGGAGCTGTCGGATCTGCTGTTCGCCTTCGCGGTCTGCAAGCATGTGAAATCGAACGCCATTATCTATGCCAGGGACGGCGCGACCGTCGGCATCGGCGCGGGCCAGATGAGCCGGGTCGATTCGTGTCGCATCGCCGCGCGTAAGTCGGCCGACGCGGCGGAAGCGGCGGGCGAAAAAGACCCACTGACGGTGGGTTCGGTCGTGGCGTCCGACGCGTTCTTCCCCTTCGCCGATGGGCTTCTGGCCGCCGCCGGCGCCGGCGCGACCGCGGTCATCCAGCCCGGCGGCTCGATCCGCGACGACGAGGTGATCGAGGCTGCCGATGACAACGACCTAGCCATGGTCCTCACCGGGATCCGCCATTTCCGGCATTAATTCAGGCCGTGATACCTAAGTCTTCTCCCTCACGGTAACCAGTATCGCGCCGCCGACGGCGATGAAGACCAGCACCGTCGCCATGCCGGCGCGTTGCGAGGCGAAGGCGGTGGTGACGGCGGCGAGGACGGCGGGGCCGAGGAAGGCCGTGACCTTTCCCGATAGGGCGAACAGGCCGAACATCTCGCCGATCTGATCCTTTGGCGCGAGCCGCGCCATCAGCGACCGGCTGGCGGCCTGGGCCGGGCCCATGAACACGCCGATGCACAGCCCGAGCGCCCAGAACATCGTCTTGCTTTCGATCAGCAGCAGCGGGAGCCCGACGGCGATGATGCCGGCGAGCGCGATCAGCACGGTTCTCTTCGGCCCGATCGCATCGTCGATCCAGGCGAAGGCGGCGGCCCCAAGCCCGGCGGTCACGTTGAGCGCGATGCCGAACATGATGATCTCGTCGACCTCCATCCCGAACGTACCGGCCGCGTATATCCCGCCGAACGCAAACAGCGTGTTGAGCCCGTCGATGTAAAGCAGCCGCGCCAGAAGGAAGCGGAAAACCGGGCCGGCGCGGTGGATCGATTTCAGCGTGCGGCCGAGGGTCAGCAGCCCGTCGCGCGCGGCCTCGCCGAGGCGCGCGCCGGTGGCCGGAGCATCGGACGTGAAGAGAAAAAGCGGGAGCGCAAAAATCAGGAACCAGACGGCTACCAGCGGGCCGACGATCCGCACATGTTCGCCGCTATCTTTCTCCAGCCCGAAGGGCGGGACATCCGGCTGTACGAACACGAACAAAGCGAGCGCGAGGCACACCATCCCGCCGGCATAGCCGAGTCCCCAGCCCCAGCCGGACAACCGGCCGATCTCGTCCGTGCGCGCGATACCCGGCAGCATCGCGTTGTAGAACACCGTGCCGACCTCGAAGGCGAGGTTGGCGATGGCGAACAGCGTCAGCCCCCAGACGATCGATTCCGCTTCCGGCGTGGTGAACCACAGCAACGCCGCGCAGGTGGCGCACAGGATGGAAAACCCCGCGATCCAGGGCTTCCGCCTGCCGCGCCGGTCGGCAATGGCACCCACTATCGGGCTTACCAGCGCGATGGCGATGCCCGATGCCGACAGGGCTGTGCCCCAGAGCGCCGTCCCTTCGGTCGGGTTCGGCGCAACGGCCTTGGCGAAATAGGCGGCAAAGACGAAGGTGACGATCACGGACGGAAAGGCGGAATTGGCCCAGTCGAAGAAGCACCAGGCTGCCTGGGAGCGGGTACGGTTTGCGTCTGTCGCCATCGGGCCAGCCTAGCGGTTTTGGGCGCTCCGCGATATCGAATGCGTCCCATCTGGCCCGACGCACAGCGCGGGTATATCATGCTGTAAATCGCGAACAGATCAGGGAGCAAACAAATGTCCTATACGCTGGACGATTTCTGCAGGGACGCGCACGACGCAATGGCGAAGGACACCGGTACGGACGGTCGCGACGCGATCCGCGGTCATCTGGAGAAACTCCTCGCCAACGAGGATTTTGTCGCCGAACATCTTGCCGGTCAGGGCAAGGGCAAAACGCTGCTCTATCACGATCAGGAGTTCGATTTCCGGGTCATGGCGCACGGCACCGACCAGGGCGACCGCGTCGGCAAGCCGCACGATCATGGCGCGAGCTGGGCGGTTTACGGCCAGGCGACGGGGCAAACCGACATGACGGTCTGGAAGCGCACCGACGACGGCGGCGCAGAAGACAGCCATGCAGAAATCGAGCCCGAAAAGACCTTTCCGCTGAAGGCCGGCACGGCGGCCCTTTTCGACACCGGGATCATCCATTCGACCGCGCATCCCAAACCGTGCCGCTGGGTCCGGGTGACAGGCACCGATCTCGACACGATCGAGCGCTATTCCTACGATCCGGACCGTCAGGAAATGAAGCGCATGAACGCTGCGTGATCGAGGCTCTTTCCATGCCCGGCGGGCGTCAAGGGTTGGTGTCGCGGCTTGGCGCCCGCCGGAACCCAGAAGCGCGGTCGGGAGGGGGAGAGGGCTGGTGCCGAACAGTTTCGGAGAAACAAAAATGCCCTATTCCATTGACCAGTTCGCCGCCGACTGCCGCGATATCCTGAAATCCGATTCCGGTCCGGCCGGTCGCCGGCAGGTGATCGGCAAGCTTGAAGCCCTGCTGATGGAAGACGATTTCGTCGCCGAACATTGCGGGCCGGACGCGAAGGTGGGGTCCAACCTGATCTACGAGGACAGGCAACTCGGATTCCAGGTGCTCGCCCACATCATGGACAAGGGTTATGACGGCGGGCCGCACGACCATGGCGAAAGCTGGGCAATCTACGGTCAGGCCGTGAAGCATACCGACATGACCGACTGGCGGCGGACTGACGACCGCTCGCAGGAAGGGAAAGCCGATATCGAGCCGGTTCGCACCTACCGGATGGAACGCGGGCAGGCCGGCATTTTCGACGACGGCGCGATCCATTCCATCGCCTATCCCGAAGGCGCGCGTTTCGTGCGGGTGACGGGGTGCGATCTCTCGACCATCGCCCGCGGGCGCTATAACCCGGAGAAAGGGACGATGGATGTAAGCAAGCGTGAGAATTTCAACGGGACGAGTTGACGTTCGATAATCGGTACCGGCCCACTCCCCCACCCGGCCACCCATCAGGATACTCTCGTGGGTGGCCGGGTGGGGGAGTGGGCCGGTGCGAAGCCGGGCATACGCCCGGCTTTTTCATATATGATCCCGGTGGTTTTCCAGATACCACTCGGCGATCTCCTCCCTTTTGGGGAACCAGACATCGTCGAAACTGGTGGCGTAGGCGAGAAACTCCTCGAGCGCGCGGATGCGGTAGGGCTGGCCGATCACGTGGGGGTGCAGGCCCAGATTCATGATCCGCATCGACTCGCCGCCTTCTTGATAAAGACGGTTGAACTGTTCGTGGAGCGCCGCCAGCCCCTGGTCCAGCGTCATGCCGCCACGAGCGAACATGTTGAAATCGTTGACGTCGTTGGAATAGGGCACGCACACCATCTCGCCTGCGCCGGTGTGGATCAGATAGGGCTGGTCGTCGTTCAGGAAGTCGCAGAAGAAGATCAGTCCCGCCTCGCGCAGCACATCCACCGTACGCTCGGTCGGCCGCAGAGACGATGACAGCCATCCCTTCGCGGGTTTGCCGACGACGTCTTCGTACATCGACAGCGTCCGGTGAATGACTTCGCGCTCGCCCTCCGGATCGTGCGCGTAATAGGTCAGGATATCGTTCTGCGCCCAGTTATGCGGCACCAGCTCCCATCCGCGCTCCTTCACCGCATCGATCGCGCGCCGGCGTTCCTTGAGGTACAGCCCGTTGACGGTGCAGGACGCCGGCACCCCCGCCTTGTCGAACGCCTCGATCACCCGCCACACGCCGACCCGCTGGCCGTATTCGCGCCATGTCCAGTTGACGTAGTCCGGCACATCGCCCGGCAGCGGAAATGGAATCGATGCAGGCCCGCCGGGATAGAGGGGCTCCTTCTGGTCGCGCGACAGCTCCCAGTATTCCAGGTTGATGGTGACGATCACCGCCAGCCGCTGCCCGCCCGGCCAGCGCAGATTCTTCCGGTCCGGCAGCGCCGAAAATTCGTAATGCATGGGTTAGCCTCCCTGTTTGCGCAAGGGTACGACAGACACCGGCGATTCCAAACCGTGGTCGTACCATGCATGCCGAGATATTCGTGTTTCAGGCGCAATCCTTATGGCAGATTTAGTCCACTGGAGTAAGATTCGCTCGCCCGTTTCGGGGCGCATTTTCAGGAGAAAAAAGAGATGAGGTTGCGCTTAGTGTTGGCGTCAGCGTTTGCGCTGATTCTGCCTGCGTCCGGCTATGCAGCGGACGCTCCCAGTTTTGCAGGCAAGACGATGAAGATCGTCATTCCCTATGGTCCCGGGGGGACGTATGACAAGTACGGTCAGACCTTCGCGGCACATTTCGGCGAACACGTTCCGGGTAAACCCAGCGTGATCGTCCAGCACATGCCGGGTGCGGGCGGCGTGAAGGCCATGAACTGGGCTTTCAACGTGATGCCCAAAGACGGGCTCAACATGATCGTTCCGCTCGACAATGCGGTAGTAAACCAGCTGATGCGACCGGAAAAAATGCGTTATGACGCGCGTAAGTTCCAGTGGATCGGCGCCAGCAACCAGACCAACATCGTCATGGCGGTTCGCGCCGATAGCGGCGTCCTTAGCTGGAAGGATCTCAAGGGGAAAGCGCTGATCGCATCGTCGAGCGGTCAGGACACCAGCTTCATCACCTGCAACCTCGCTAACGGGTTGCTCGGTGCGCGCATCAAGGTAGTAAGCGGCTACAAGGGCTCGTCCACGGCGATGTTTGCGATCGAACAGGGTGAAACGCAGATGGCGACCTATAACTGGCTCGCCTGGGGATCGAAGGTTCCGCACTGGTTCACCGGCGATAAACCGTTCGCTCGCGCCGTCCTTCAGATCGGCGTGTGGCGCGACCCCGATGTGGATCAGAGTGTCCCGATGCTGTCGGAACTCGTCAGCAGCGCCGAAGACAAGGCTGTTGTTGCCTTTATCGGCTCGCTTGGCGCGCTTGGTCGTGGGCTGGCGCTTCCGCCCGGCGCCAGTGCCGAACTGGTGACTATGCTCCGCGCCTCCTACGACTCGATGAACGGAGATGCGAAATTTGCCGCCAATCTGAAGAAAAGAAAGCTTCGGCTCATCCCCTCAAAGGGAGCGGACATCCAGAAGATCGTGATTGCCGCTGTCGACAATGCTACCCCGGCAGTGGTGGCCCGGGCATCCAAGATGATCTACGGCAAGTAACTGCTTGAACGTCAGTTCGGGAACAGGAAGCAGCGGCGCTCAGGCGCCGCTGTTTTCTTTCGGGGGCGGCTCGGCAGGACGGCGATTGCGGTGATTCCCTTACGCGTCCGGACGCGTGGGAACAGCGGTTGAATTAAAGGCGATATTCCCCCGATTTCCCCCCGATTTTCCCCCGATTTTCCAGGGGTTCCCGAAAATGGTGCCGCCTGCGTGACTCGAACACGCGACCCCCGCATTACGAATGCGATGCTCTACCAACTGAGCTAAGGCGGCCCATCGGGCGTCGGGACGGCATGGTACGCCGTTCCGGTTAACGCGCTACTTACTCCGCCGCGTTGCCCGCCGTCAACGGTTCTCGCCCTTTGAGAGCGCCGGCGGCAGCATGGGCGGGCTGTCGGCTCCGTCTTTATCGTCAGCAGTGCTGTCATTTACACCGACAAGGACGGGCGCGGGCAGATTTCCGGCCCCGGTTTCCGGGGTTTTCGGCGTGGCGAGCATAGCAGGTTCCGCCTGGGCCGGCGTCCGGGTGCGGACCCGCCAGTCGAGCGTCCCCGGCGCTGCGCAGTTCGGGCAGCGGGGCGACCATTCGGCGGCTTCCGCGCCGCATTCGGAACAGACCCAGGCCGGGTCGGGCGACGCCACGCTGGCACGCATCAGCCAGCGGCGCGCTGCTTCCGCATCGCCGCCATGCGAGCCGTCCGCTTCGGGCATTTCCGATTCCTCAAGCTCCGCCATCATGCGGCACACACGCGCCGGCGGATCGTCGCCGCAGGCAGCCTCCAGATGGGTCCGCGCCGCACCCCAGATGCCCGCATCGAGATAGGCGCGCGCCAGTGCGATCTGCGACTCAATATGGCTCTGGTTGCCGGCGATCAGCTTCTCTACCCGCTTTACGGTGTCGACCGGCCGTTTCTCTTTTCCGGCGGCGCGGTAGAGGCGCACCAGATCGGGGTGCGGCGTACGAATCCAGGCGTCGCGCGCCAGCCGTTCCATCGCGCCGGTCTTGCCCGCAGCCGCCAGCAGGGTCGCATAGCGGACCGTCGCGGCGATGTTGGCCGGCGCGTCGGCATGCGCCTTCTTTGCGAAATCGAGCGCGCCGTTGCGGTCGCCCTGCTCCTCTGCCTCGACGCTGCAGCCCAACTGGACGGCGGTGCGAAGGCGCGCGGCGTCGGCCGCGTCGAGCGCCTTTCCCTTGACCGCATCGTTGAGCGCTGCCTGCGCCTGTCGCCATGGGCCCTGTTTGAGCTGGAGCTCTAACAGGGTCTTCAGAACCCATGGCGTTTTAGGCTGCAGCGCCTTCGCCCGTGCGGCGAGCCGCAGGGCTTCGGTGTCGTCGCCTTCGCGCTGGGCCTGCATCAGGAGCCCGCGCAGGCCGAGGAAAGCCGTTTCAGGGCGTTCCAGCATCGCCGTGAAATAACGCTTCGCCGCATCCTCGTCGCCGTTGAGCTGTGCTGCCTGTGCCGACAGCAGCATGGTCAGAGGCGGTTCGTTGAGGAGCACATCGGCGCGCCTTGCCTGTTTCTGCGCTTCGCCCCGGTCGCCGGCGGCCACAGCGACCATTCCCTGGGTGAGTGCCCGGTAACCCTTTTCGCGTTTCGATTCGCGCCGCCAGCTGACGATCTCGCCCGGCACAGCGGTCATCCAGCGCCACGCCCGGTACAGCAGGGCGCCGACGATGACGACGAGCGATATCGCGAGCAGCAACATCGGGATCGGCATTGAGACATGCCAGCCGAGCCAGTCGACCGAAAAGTCGCCGGGCCGGTCGGCCAGCCAGACCGCTCCCATGACCGCTGCGGCCGCGATCAGGACAAAGAGAAGGAGCCGTATCATGACCTGATACGGACCAGCGCCGCCTGCATCAGCGTATCCACCGCGCCGTCGACGGCAAGCCGCGCCCGGGCAGGGTCAAGCCAGGCAGCAGCGGCCTCCGCCGGTTTGCCCTTGAGTGTTTCCAGCGTTTTGACCGCGCCGGCGACGTCGCCGGCCTTGAGCTGGATTTCGGCCCGGGCGACGAGGCCCTGCACGTCATCCTTTGTCGCCGCGTCCTCGCCCACCCGGCGGATCGATACCATCGACGCCAGCCGGTCGAGGGTCTGGTCTATCCAGCCGTCGCCGCCGCTTGCGAGAGACGATCGCACCACGGCATCGGCGGTCTCGGCGAACAGCCGCCTCAGGGCCAGGATGTCAGCGACGCCCTTGTCGCTATGCGCGGCGAGCGCGGCAAGCGGTTTCGCCAGTTCCGCATCGTCTTTCGCCAGTGCGGCCACGGAGTCGTATGCCCGGCGGTAAGAGGTGGTGCCCCTCACGGCTTCGCGAAGCTGACCGACCGAAAGAAGCAGCGCATTATTCGTACCCGGCCCGGTCGCTGTCGGGGCTGGTCTGCTTTCTGCCGCTGCCAGCCGCGTGTCCAGCGCTTCAAGCCGTGATCGAAGGTCCGAATTGCCTGCTTCGAGCGCTCTGATTCTTTCCGCCGCCTGACGGTTCGCGGCGATCAGGGCCTCGGTCTGTCCGGTTGTATCGGGCATCGGGCTCGCAGCATGCGCCGGCGCAGCAGTCGCTGTTGCTCCGATGCGTCCTTCGAGCTTTTCGAGCCGGGCGACGAGGGCTGAGATCTCTCGCGACGCCAGGATCTGTTCCTGAAGCTTCCTGATGTCGCTATCGAATTTTTTCGCTTCGGTGATCCGCGCGACATCCGCTGCCGAACCGTAATCGGAGAATGCCCGTTCGAGTTTGGTGATCCGGATTTCCTGCGTTCTGATCGCTTCTGCGACCCGCTTCGATTCTGCAACGCGCGCAGAATCCGAGACGGCGCCGTAATCGGCCACGAACCTCTCAAGCCGGATGAGCCGTTTCTCGAGCGCCGCTTCCTTTTCGCCGATGAAACTCCGGCCGAATTCCATGACAGGAGCAAGCGTCGCCCGCAGGCCTTCCGGCAGGGCAGGGCTCCACACCGGCCAGGCGATATAGCCGCTGCCCAGCAGAAGAATCAGAACGAGGAACCAGACGAGCTTACCCGATCTCGCGGGTTTTTCAGGAGGGGTTTCGGTCGCGGTGGCCGATTCCGGAATAGACGATTTCCGGGGCGCGGGGCCATCCGCCTTGTCTGCGGCGGTGGATTTCGCAACCTGTGCCTCACCCTCCGGGGTCTTTCCCTCGGTAGATGCCGGCTTATCCTTGTCGATATCGTTCACTGGTCGTCCGACTCTCAGTTTTCCCGCAACGAATCTAGCGCATCGAGCATGGCGTCGCCGTTGGGCGCGTGCGCGACCCTGACGTCATGCCAGACGAGCCCGGCAGCGGCCTGCGCGACTGCCTGCGACAGGCAGACAGCCGTGATCTCGCTGCATCGCTCCGATACGCCCGATTTTTCGATCAAACTAACAAAACTTGCTGCGGTCCGGGGAGAATAAAACAGCACTGCGTCGATTTTCCCGCTGGCGACAGTTTCGACGATGGGCGTATCCAGCGCGTCGGGCGTGTGCGCTTCGTAGAGCGTTATGGCGAAAAAGTCGAAACCTGCCTTTTCGAGAGACTCTTTCAGATTTCCGGCAACATGATCGCCGGCAACATGCAGCAGCCGTCCCGCGCCGGGTTCGCACCGTAATCTGGCAAGCCGCACCAGGGCGTCGGAATCTCCGCCAGCGCTCTCCACGGTTTCGAATCCTGCCTGCCGCGCCGCAGCCGCGGTGGCATCGCCAACTGTAAGGATGGGAATGTCCCGGTCGGCGACGGCACGGGCCAGGGCCTCGATGCCGTTTGCGCTGCTGGCCAGCACTGCCTGCACGCCGGCAAGGTCGACAGGAGCCCCTGTGTCGACGATCTCCAGCAGCGGTGCGGTGAGGGTCTCGAATCCCCGTTCCCGCAGTATCGATTCGAGCCGTTCGGTGGCGCTCCGGTGACGGGTGACCAGGACCCGCATCAGCCGAGAAAGCCGTCACCGGCGCGGGACTTCAGTGTCTCGCCCAGCGTGCGGCCAAGTAAAGCGGCGTCGCCCGTCGGCGCATCGTCCTGGGCCGCATGGGTTTCGGATCCGTCCGGCCTGACGATCAGCCCGCGCAGCGACACGCGCTCACCGGCAATTGTGGCGAGACCGGCGATAGGCGTCCGGCAGGAACCGTCGAGCGCGGCGAGGAAGGCGCGCTCGGCGGCAATGCAGACCGAAGTCGCAGGGTCGTTAAGCGCCGCAACCAGTTCCCGCGTCTCGGCATCGTCCGCGCGGCACTCGATTCCGATGGCGCCCTGGCAGGTGGCGGGCAGCATGTCGTCGGGATCGATCGGCGTCATCGGCGCGTCCGTGAGACCGAGCCGGTTGAGCCCGGCGACGGCCAGCAGCGTTGCATCGAAATCCCCCTGTTCGATCCTGCCGAGCCTCGTGCCGACATTGCCGCGCAGCGCTTCGACCCGGAAATCCGGCCGGACGCTCAGCAGGATCGCCTGGCGGCGCAGCGACGCGGTGCCGATTCGCGCGCCCATGGGAAGCTCCGCAATGGTTCTGGCCGACAGGGAAATCAGCGCATCGCGCGGGTCCTCCCGCGGCAGCAGCGCTTCGATAATCAGCCCGTCCGGCAGTTCGGTCGGCATGTCCTTCATCGAGTGGACGGCCAGATCTGCGCTGCCGTCCAGCAGGGCTTCCTCAATCTCCTTGGTGAACAGGCCCTTGCCGCCGATGTCGCCGAGCGTTCGGGTCTGGATCCTGTCGCCCGTCGTTCGGTAGGTGGTAATTTCGACGGCGTCGTCGTCTTCGAGGACGGGATGCGCGGCGCGCAGCCGGTCCCTGACTTCATGCGCCTGGGCGAGGGCGAGCGGGCTGCCGCGGGTAGCGATGCGGAGAGGTCGATTCATAACCAGTCTCTAGCGCGCCGACGCGCAAAGGAAAAGGGCTGGCGTGTTCTTAGAGGATCGGCCTATAGAGTCCGGCCATGGGCGATTCACTTAAAGTACTGGGCATCGAAACAAGCTGCGACGAGACCGCGGCGGCCGTGGTCGACGATACGGGTGCGATTCTCGGAGAGGTGGTGCGCTCGCAATATGACGATCACGCTCCGTTCGGCGGCATCGTGCCCGAGATTGCGGCGCGCGCGCATCTGGAAACGGTCGATGCGATCGTCGCAGAGGCGATGCGCCGCGCCGGAACCGGTTTCGATGAAATAGATGCCGTGGCTGCGACCGGCGGCCCCGGGCTGATTGGCGGCGTCATCGTCGGCGTCATGACGGCCAAGGCGATCGCTGCGGCGCGCAACATCCCGTTCATCGCGGTCAACCATCTTGAGGCGCATGCGCTGACCGCCCGGATGACTGCCTCGATGGCAGCCCCGATGACGGCGCAAAAGACTGGCGGGCTGGAGTTCCCGTATCTCGTGCTGCTGGTTTCGGGCGGGCACACCCAGCTTCTGATCGCCGAGAATATCGGGAAATTTCGCCGGCTCGGCACAACCATCGACGACGCGGTCGGAGAGGCGTTCGACAAGTCCGCCAAGATGATGGGACTCGACTATCCCGGCGGCCCCGCCGTGGAACGGCTGGCGCGCGAGGGAGACAGAAACCGCTTCGCGCTTCCCCGGCCCATGAAAGGGCGTCCCGGATGCGATTTTTCCTTTTCCGGACTCAAGACCGCCGTCCGCCACGCGGTCGAAGGGTTAGGCGCGGCTGGACCCGGCGAACGCGATCTCGCCGATCTTTGCGCCTCCTTTCAGGCTGCGGCGTCGGAAGCGTTGATCGACCGGACGCGAAACGCCATCGAGATGTTTCAGGAGTCATGCGGCGCGAGAATTCGTGAGAAGGGCGTGCTGGTCGTGGGCGGCGGGGTCGCCGCCAACAGCGCGCTTCGTGCGGCGCTCGAAACGCTCTGCGAGGAAACCGGCATGCGCTTTGTCGCGCCGGCGCAGAAGCTTTGCACCGATAACGGTGCGATGATTGCCTGGGCCGGACTGGAACGGCTGAGGCTGGGGCTGACCGATGGTCTGGACTTTGCGCCGCGGCCCCGCTGGCCGCTGGACCCCGACGCCCCGCGCAGGGCCTTCGCAGGGGCCAAGGCGTAAAGACTGCATCCGCACACGCCGTTTTCTGCGCGCATTAACCGTTCCTACAAATTCTTTCGCGATGCTTTGGGTCGCGCAAGATGGGAGGGGTTCTCATGGCCGACGAAACTGCGATCGCTACAGATGGAATGCAGCCTCGGGGCGGCGGCCTCTACGACAATGTCGTATCGGGTCAGCCCGGGCCTGCTTCACCCGTCGATATCCGGTTTTCGCTGCCCCTTCTGCGCTGGCGGTTCTTCCTCTGTCTGAAGGCAGGTCCCGAACGGCGGGCGCCCCGACGGCTCGCTTCGGAACGGGCGCTCCATCCGATCTGCACCGTCGCCAACCTGGCGTTCGTTGTCGGCGGCGCGCTTGCGTGCTACCTGGTTTTTCTGATGGGTTTTCTGCTTTACGCGTCCGTTCTCAGCCCGTGACGCGGCGCCCGCGATTTCGCAATCGCGGGTTTATGCGGTAAACACCATGCTTTCCGACTGTTTTCCGGGAAGTCTCTTCGGGAATTCTCTATGGCATCGAAGTCTCGTCTGCCTGTCGCCGGGCTGCTGATTCTTGCGCTGTGGCTGACGGCTCTGGTTCGCATTTTCTGGCAGGATCCCTTGCTCGCCGCCGCGAGCGGCATATTGCTGATCGTCTATATCGCGACCGTCTTTCCGGGCGTGCGTCGGCAGATGCAGGTCCTTTCCGTGATCCTCGCCGGGATCGGCGGCGGCCTGGCCCACTTTCTCGATGCTTGGCCGGCCTTCTGGTTCGGCGTCGAGAAATCGGTCATCTTCGCTGCGTTCTTCGGTACGCTTTCGCTGCTGCGGGCGACCGCCGATCTTAGGCCGGAGATTGTGCGGTCCCGGCATCTGGTCGAACGGCTCGCCGACGACGAGCGCAATAGCGGGTTGCTGGTTGGCTCGAGCATTCTCGGCTCCGTCCTGATCGTCGGCGTCATGGCCGTATTCGCGCCCATCGTCGGCCGCGATGCGCCGTTCGAAACCCGGCTCGCCGCGGCGGAGGCCTGCCAGCGCGGGATGTGTCTCGCCTGCCTGTGGTCGCCCTTTTGGATCGCGATGGCGGTTTCCTACGAGCATCTGCCTCAGGTGCCGCTCTGGCAGGTCCTGCTGCTTGGGCTTTGCCTCAACGCGCTGGGGCTTGTTCTGGCGCATCTCATGTACACGCGGGCGGTCGGTATGGCGGGTCTGGGCCGGGCCCTGTCGGCGTTCGTCCCTGTGGTGCCGCCGGTGACGCTGGCTGCCGCCGTGGTTCTCGCCCTCAATGCGGCAACGCCTTTCGGCACCCTGCAATGTCTTGTTCTCGGCGTGCCGGTACTGTGCGTTGCTGCGCTGGCGCTTCAGGGCGGCGGGCGCGTCAGGGGCGCCGTTTCGGCTGCCGCGACCGGGATGACGGCGGTAAAGAGCGAGATCTGCCTTTTGACCGCGGCCATGGCGCTCGGCCAGGTACTCGCCGTAGCGCTTGCCGCCAGCGGCTTCGACCGCTGGCTCGCCGGGATCGGGCCGCCGGCCTGGGCGTTGTTCGCCATGTCGGCTGGTGTGATGACCGTGCTGGCCTTCGCCGGCGTGCACCAGTTCGTGACCGCGACAGTGATGCTGGTTCTGTTCAGCACGATCGATTTCGGGATCGAGCCGTTGCTCCTGATGATGTCGGTTTTGCTGGGCTGGACGTTTACGTCGATGACCGGACTGTCCGCTGTTTCGGTCGCCGTCGCCAGCGCGATGTATGCTGTACCCGTCGAAAAGGTTGCGTACGGACCGAATATCCGCTTCGTCGCCGCCTTCGGGGCTGTCGGCGTCGCGGTCCTGGCCCTGCTCGACAGGTGGATGTCGTAACCCCGTACGGATGACAGGAGTTCGCTTAATGGCCGATCTGCAGGTACTGAATGCCGATTTGTCGCAACGTGTCGTGATCGAGACCGACGCGATGGAATGGGCGCCCAGCCCTAGCCCCACGGTCTGGCGAAAAAGGCTGTATCTCGACGGAACCGCGGAGGCTGGGGTGGTGACCTCCATCGTCCGCTATGACGCAGGGAGCGCGTTTCCGGAGCACGGACACCCCGAAGGGGAAGAAATCTTCGTCCTCGATGGGATTTTTTCCGATGAGACGGGCGATTATCCGGCGGGCACGCATATCCTGAATCCCGAAGGCTTTCGTCACGCGCCTTTCTCACGGGAGGGATGCACATTGTTCGTAAAGCTGCGCCAGTATGCAGGCGCGGATCGGCCCCGGCAGCAGCGGAACACGAACGCCCTCGAATGGCGGGACCGGCGCAACGGAGAGGTCGCCGAGATGCCGCTTTATGCGCAGGAAGGGTATGATGGCCGTACAAGCCTGATCCGTTTTGCGCCCGGCGGCGGTGTACCGCATCATCCTCATCTTTTCGGCGAAGAAGTACTGGTGCTGGAGGGCGAGATGCAGGACGAGTTTGGAACTTACGGCACCGGGACCTGGATTCGCAGCCCTGTCGGCAGCGAACACAGGCCGTGGTCCGAAGGTGGCTGCGTGTTTTTCCTCAAGACCGGCGGCAATCCGATCGATCAGGGCGTTATGTCACCGAAATAGTCTTGCGCCAGACGCCGGCGAAACTTGCGATCGCGTTTCAGATGCCATTCGCGGCTCATGGCTGCCCGTCGCGAAGGATAACGTTCAGCGTAGAGTAGCGACCATACGCGGCCTCTTGTCGAGCGCGCGCCCGTTCCCGAATTATGCTGTTGCAGCCGACGGTCAAGATCGACTGTCCAGCCAACATAAGTCCTGATCCCACGCCGGTCGTGGCAACCCAGTAAATAGACGTAACCAGTCAAGAACTGGCGACCCCTGTGCTGAAAAACGACTTCATGAACACCGACAGATTAGATCCGGAATCGCAGACAATGGAACAAAAAGCGTCCAAATGGTTAAGAAAGTTATGCTGTTTTTTCTTGAATTTAGAGGAAGAACTTTGTTTATCACTGGGGATCGAATATCTGAGGTCCATCGGCATTTATTTGGCGTTGACGACGCCAGTCCTCGGCGTCGGGATGTCGGTTGCAGGTAAAATGCGTCGCAGTCCGGCGTGTGGGCCAATCAGGGCGTTTGCGTGTATGGTTTGTAGAATACTTTCAGCTCTGATCCTGGTGCTAACGATTGCATGGCCGGTGGTCGCGCAGGATTTGGTGGCCGGGAACGAGGCCTATAAGCGGGGCGACTACGCCGCGGCCCTGAAGATACTGTGGCCGCTGGCAGCAAAGGGTGACGCCGAGGCCCAGAACAATCTCGGACTGATGTATCACCGCGGTCACGGCATCATCAAGGACCGGGCGGAAGCGGCTGCCTGGTTCCGGATGGCTGCCGAGCAGGGTCACCAACGCGCGCAGTACAATCTCGGGCTTTCCTATCACAAGGGCGACGGGGTGCCGCAGGACCCTGCTGCGGCGCTGAAATGGTTCCGCCAGGCGGCCGAACAGGGAAATGCGAAGGCGCAGAATAATCTTGCGGTCATGTATTATCGTGGCGAAGGCGTCCCGCAAAATTCCGTCGAAGCCGTAAAATGGTGGCAGAAAGCCGCCGAAGGGGGGGATGTCCGGGCACGGAACAATCTGCAGCTCATTCGCCGGTTAGAGGGATCCGGCCAGGCTGGGTCGCCGCAACCTTCTTTCGTTGCCGCCGCTCCCGTCGCCACACCGGCGTCAGGGAGTATCCCGTCGAGCGCCAAGGCCTCGGTGTCGACAGGGTTCCTTGTCCAGCTGGGTGCATTCCGCTCCGAACAGCGGGCTTCCAGGGAAGCCGGCAGGCTCAACCGCCTTCACCAGGCGGTTCTTTCCGAAATGCAAATCGCCCCTGCGCGGGCCGATCTGAACGGCCGCGGCGTTTTTTACCGTCTGCGGACCGGGCCTTTTCAAAATCGCTCGGCGGCGACCCGCTTCTGCCAGCAACTGATTGCCCGCAACCAGAACTGCATCGTCATATCGCCGGGGCGCTAAAGCAGGCGGGCCTTGTCTGGCCTGTTTACGGTTCTGGCCTGTCTACGGTTCTGGCACCCGTCAGGCCGGCATCGGCGGGGCGGTTCCTTCGATCTGTACCCTGAAGCCCGACCGCGGATCCGGCAGATAGTCCGCGATCGCGCGATGTTGAGCGCACCGGTTATCCCAGAAGGCGATTGAGTGCGGTTCCCAGCGGAACCGGGTCGTCCATTCCGGCCGCATGCAGTGATCGAACAGGTATTTCAGGATGGCGTCGCTTTCTTCCTTCTCGACATCGCAAATGCGCACGGTGAAGGAACTGTTGACGAACAACAGCTTGCGGCCGCTTTCAGGATGGCGCGCGATTACGGGATGAACCGCTTCGGGCGTGCCCGCGCCGAAAACCGGCACCCCGTCATGGATCGCTGTCAGCCCTTCGAGATAGGTCTTCATCCGGTCAGACAGCGCATCGTAAGCGGCATACATGCTGGCGAAACCGGTGTCGCCGCCGCCATTGGACGGAATCGTATGCAGGTAGAGGATGCTGGCCATCGGCGGGATCGGGGCGCAGGACTGATCGGTATGCCAGACATTGCCCGAGACGCGCGGCGTCTTCCCGTCGGCGTGGAACTTGCGCACGCGCGGGTCTTCGGTGGTCTGGCTGTTGGTTTTCTTGCCGGCGTGCTGTCCGATGGTGCCGAAATATTCGGCGAGCCGCGCATGATCCTCGAAACTGATTTTCTGGTCGCGAAAGAACAGGACCAGATGGTCTGTAAAGGCCCGCTTGAGCTCCGCCAGTTCGAGATCTGATAGAGGACGGGTCAGATCGATATTGCCGATAACCGCGCCCACTGCCGGGCTATAAGGTGTCACCGTGATTGCGCGATAATCCGTGTTAACGCTGGCTCCGTCCATCGGTTCTCTCCCTGGTATCGCCTGAATGCTCTGCAGACAGGTCTGTACGCTGACGCGATGCTAGCAAACTAACCCTCGGTGAGGAAGATGCTCAGGATCTCGAAATCTTCGGGACCCTTCCCGGCAAACATTCCGTCGTCTGTCATCGCCCGTGAGCGTAACGGGGCGTATTGGCTTTCGACCGGGCGCCTTACCCGCTGCCTGTTATATGGCGTCGAGCGGCGCTTTCAGCCTGGTGCCCGGGATTGTGATGCCACCCGCCGGCCGGTCTCCGGGTTTGAGGTCTCCGTACAGCTCGGCATAACAGTCGGGCAGGGGCCGCCCGCCCGGCGTCGCAAGCCAGAGCCGCAGCAAATGTCGGGCTCGCTCGGGCTCTGGCCAGTCCTCGTATCGGGTGCGTGAATGCACCACCACATGATTATGAAGCAGCTGGACGTCGCCCTGCCGGAAATCCATCGAGAAGGCCAGTTCATACGCCAGCTCTTCAAACAGGTCGAGCGCCTCGATCAGGGTATCCGACATCGGCGGCAACTCTTCGAAGCGGCGCGCCGACATGATATAGCCGCGCGTCCAGCAGGTTGTGAGCCGGCCTTCGTGATAGGCGAAAACAGGCCGCTGATACCAGGGGTCCTTGCCCGCAGGAATTTCGCCGCGTCGATCGCGATAGATCTGTTCAGTCAGAACCTCGACCAGATGAGGGGCGCGCCGGAGCATTTCATTGTGAATGGCGATCGAGCTGGTAACCAGGCTTTCGCCACCCGCCTTGGCGGGGTGCAGGCAGAGCAGCCCGACGACATCGGTAAAGTCGGAATGAAAAGGCAGCGCGTCGTGCGTCTGGTAGCCTCTGTTCTGCGGGTTGTCGAACGATGTGTCCCCAAGGTCGGTGACATGCCCCAGCAGATGGCCCTGCGCGTTCTGCGACACCGGAACGCCGATATGCAGGCCGAGGCACCAGAACGCGATGGCGGCCTGTCGTCGATCATAGCGCTCCAAGGGAATGCCGCGGATGACAGCAACGCCGCACCCGTCCAGCAGCTGGTTGCGGATTTCGGCCAGCATCGGCGCAAGCCTCTCGAAAACTGCGCGTGGGCTGGTGATGTCGAGAATATCGGCGCACTCGCCATCCAGCCTCGCGACGAGTCGGTCCAGCTCGTCAATTTCCGCCGCGTCGAGGACGTGCAGCCAGTCTGGCGTCGCCGCCATCTGTTCCTTTGTCCAGAGGGCGGGGTCGTCTACGGGTTGAAGCGGCGTCGCACTATCGAGCATGGATCAGGTCTGTCCCGGTGGTTCAGGAACGGTCTTTTGTCACCTGCCCATCATATGCCGAAAGGAACGGAATATCGAAACTTCACCGGTCCCCGGTCCCCGTGCGCCGTGACGTCATGACTGCGCTCGAAACCCTTCCCACAGCGGAAAGACAATCGGCTTTTGGATCCCGACCGGGAACGACCCTAAAACAGGCCGGAAATCTGGCCGTTCGCGTCGACCTTGATGTTGTGCGCCGCCGGCACTCTAGGCAGGCCGGGCATCGTCATGATCTCGCCGCAGATCACCACCACGAACTCGGCTCCGTTCGAAAGGCGCACTTCGCGGATCGGCACGACATGGCCGGTCGGCGCGTTCTTGAGGTTGGCGTCCGTCGAGAAGCTGTACTGCGTTTTGGCGACGCAGATCGGGTAGTGACCGACGCCGAGCGTCTCCAGGTTGCGGAACTGGTCGCGCACCCGCTTGTCGGCGATGATGTCCTCGGCGTGATAGATCTTCTGGGCAATGGTCTTGACCTTGTCCCACAGCGCCATGTCGTCCGGGTAGAGCGGCGCGAAACCCGGCGCGTCGCCGCTCTCTGCGAGCTCTACGACCTTGTGTGCAAGCTCCTCCGTACCGGCGCCGCCATCAGACCAGTGCGTGCACTCGATGGCATCGGCCCCCAGCGCGCCGCAGCGCTCGCGGATAAGCGCGATCTCCGCATCGGTGTCGGTGACGAACCGGTTGATCGCGACCACAGCGGGGATGCCGTATCCCTTCACGTTCGAAACATGACGTCCCAGATTATCGAGTCCCTTAGCCAGCGCGTCGAGATTCTCCTTGCCCAAATCGTCCTTGGCGACGCCCCCATGCATCTTGAGCGCCCGGACAGTGGCGACCACCACGGCGGCATTCGGCGTGAGGCCTGCCTTACGGCACTTGATGTCGAAGAATTTTTCCGCGCCCAGATCGGCGCCGAAACCGGCCTCCGTTACGACATAGTCCGAAAGCTTTAGCGCCGCCTTGGTGGCGATCACCGAATTGCAGCCATGCGCGATATTGGCGAACGGCCCGCCATGGATGAAGGCGGGGTTGCCTTCGAGCGTCTGGACCAGGTTGGGCTTGAGCGCATCCTTGAGCAGCGCCGTCATCGGCCCTTCCGCCTTGAGATCGCGGGCATAGACCGGCTCGCGCGTACGCGTGTAGCCGACGATGATGTTGCCCAGCCGCTCCTGCAGGTCGGTCACGCTTTCCGCCAGGCAGAAGATCGCCATAACCTCGGATGCGACCGTGATATCGAACCCGTCCTCGCGCGGGAAGCCGTTGGCGACACCGCCAAGCGAATTGACGATGGATCGCAGCGCCCGGTCGTTCATGTCGACGACGCGGCGCCAGGAAATCCGGCGCTCGTCGAGATGCGGTTCCTGGTTCCAGTAGATGTGGTTGTCGATCAGTGCGGCCAGCAGATTGTTGGCCGCGCCGATGGCGTGAAAATCGCCGGTGAAATGCAGGTTGATTTCCTCCATCGGCAGGACCTGGGCGTATCCGCCGCCGGCGGCGCCGCCCTTCATGCCGAAGCAGGGGCCGAGCGACGGCTCGCGCAGGCAGATGGTCGCGTGCTTGCCGATCCGGTTGAGCCCGTCGCCGAGCCCGACCGTCGTCGTCGTTTTGCCTTCGCCGGCGGTGGTCGGCGTCATGGCCGTGACCAGAATGAGCTTGGAATCGGATTTTTCCGGCAGCTGAGCCAGATAATCGAGCGACAGCTTGGCCTTGAAATGCCCGTGCGGGTCGAGATGTTCCGGCGCGATGTCGTACCGCTCTTTCGCGATATCGAGCACCGGGCGCATGGTCGCCGCCTGGGCGATCTCGATGTCGGATTTATAGTCGGTCATTCTCTTGCCGCGCTCCTTTTGGTCCGGGTTTCGGGAAGGTTCGTTGTAGCCCCGAATTCCCGGCTGTTTATGCCTGTTCTCGGTCGAAAATCAATCGCAACTGCGTCGATGGGTGCATAAAACACCGATCTCGCTGATTCAACCACCCTGTTCAACGGCAACAATGGTTATTTCCCGGCGACCGACTATTCCGGCTCAGCAAAAAAAGGCCGGCCCCCGGTGCAGGGCGCCGGCCGTTTCGTTCATAGTACCTTGCTCAGCCCTTCTGGGCCTGCTTTTCACGAAAGGCAATCAGCTTGACGACGTCGGCCGCGTCGACACGGCCGATCGGGGCCGAACTGTAGGTCGAGGACCCCACCTTGCCGTCCGCGTTGACGATGAACTCCGACGGCTGGATGCAGCCGCCGTGATTCTCGCCCCACCATGCGCCGACGGTCTCCCCAAGCTCCCTTGTGCCGCCATAGGCGACGGGGAAATTCAGGTCCGCGGCGACGGTTGTCGCGTCTTCCTCGCTGTCGGTGCTGATGGCGATGACTTTCGCCCCCAGCGCATCCAGCGCTTCCTTCTCACTGGCGAAGCCGGCCAACTGCCGGCGGCAGTAGGGTCACCAGTGGCCCCGGTAAAACAGGACGATGTTGTACTTCGCATCGGAAAAATCCGGGACGGTCGCCGTTCCGCCGCCAGCCAGGTTGACGGTGAAAGTCGGAAAGGCATCTCCCATGTCGAGCTTGTCAGCCATGCAATACTCCCAGTCAAAAGGGCGGCACCCGACATCGGTGTCGCCTCCGCACAAAGGTCGCATATTTGGCGTTGCCCGCAAATGACGTTCTTTCTACCCTCTCCGGGTTTATGAAGGCACGCGGACAGGGATGGATCCCAGACACGAACATTTCAAGGGTGGCTTGAGATTCGGCGAGAGGTTCCCTGAGTGGGGCCTGGAACCGAAGCTGCCGTCGTTCGCTTTATCGAACGGTCCCTGCCCATGACCGTCTTTCCGTATTCGGTCCGGGCGACCGAACAAATTCCGTGACACCCCGAATGAATATTTTCTGCGTCTCCCTGTCCTTGTCCGCCCTGCGCACCCTGCCCCTGGAGGCATGCAGACGGGCCGTTCCTGAACATCAACCGATTTTCGTTCCGCAAGGGGGACAGGATGGCCGGTAGCGCTCCGCAGAGCAGGCTGCCGTCGGTCGACGCCGTGCTGCGCACTGAAGAGGCGTCGGCGCTGATCGATGCCTACGGCCGCCAGGCGGTGACCGATGCGGTGCGCGAAGACGTTGCGGCGCTGCGCCGGGCGATTGCAGCCGGCGGCGACGGTTCCACGGAAATAGCAGACGTCGCCGCACGTGTCGCCGCCGCGCTGGAAGCGCTCAGCGCGCCGTCGCTGCGGCCCGTCTTCAACCTCACCGGCACGGTGCTGCATACCAACCTGGGCCGCGCTCCCCTGCCGCCCGAAGCGATTGAGGCCGTGGCCTCCGTCGCGCGCGGGGCGAGCAATCTCGAATACGACATTCCATCCGGGCGGCGGGGTGACCGCGATGTGCATCTCGATGAACAGGTTGGCGCGCTGACCGGCGCGGAGGGCGCGACTGTAGTAAACAACAACGCCGCCGCGGTGCTGCTGGTGCTCAATGCGCTGGCGCTGCGGAAAGAGGTGATCGTCTCGCGCGGCGAGCTGATCGAGATCGGTGGTGCGTTCCGCATTCCCGACATCATGGCCCGCGCCGGGGCGAAGCTGGTGGAGGTCGGCACAACCAACCGCACTCATCTGCGCGATTACGAGGCCGCCATCGGGCCGCGCACCGGTCTGATCATGAAGGTGCATACCAGCAATTACGAGGTTCGCGGATTCACCGCCGTCGTTCCCGAAAAGGATCTCGCCAGTCTCGCCCATGACAACGGGATCCCTTTCGTTGTCGATCTCGGCAGCGGCACACTGACCGACCTGTCGCGCTTTGGTCTGCCGCATGAGCCGACCGCGCAGGAAACGCTCGCCGCCGGCGCCGACATCGTGACGTTCAGCGGCGACAAGCTGCTGGGCGGGCCGCAGGCGGGCGTGATCGTCGGGCGCGGCGACCTAGTGGCGCGGATAAAGAAAAACCCGCTCAAGCGCGCCATGCGCTGCGACAAGATGACCATCGCCGCGCTCTCGACCGTGCTGGGCCTCTACCGCGATCCCGACCGGCTGGTTGAGCGCGTGCCGACGCTGCGGCTGCTGGCGCGGGACCGGGCCGATATCGAGGCCACGGTCGAGCGTTTGCTCCCGTCGCTGCAGGCCGCTGTGGGGGATGCCGCCCAAATCTCCTGCGAGCCCTGCCAGAGCCAGATCGGCAGCGGGTCGTTGCCGGAGGAACGGATCGACAGCGCGGCGGCGGTGCTGCGGCCGACGGCGAAGCGGGGCGCCGGCTCGGTTCTCAAGCGCATGGCGGCGGCCTTCCGCGCGCTGCCCGTGCCGGTGATCGGGCGCATTCAGGACGATGCGTTCTGGCTCGACTGCCGCTGCCTCGAAGCCGCCGACGAGGAAGCCTTTATCGTCCAGCTTGGGCAGCTCGATCTTTCGCCCGGCAAACGCACATGATCGTCGCCACCTCGGGTCATATCGATCACGGCAAGACGGTGCTGGTGAAGGCGCTGACCGGCGTCGATACCGACCGGCTTCCGGAAGAGAAGAACCGCGGCATTTCCATCGACCTCGGCTATGCCTACCGGGCGCTGGAGGGCGACGACGGAGAAGAGGGCGGGTCGGGCGAGGAAGTGCTCGGCTTCGTCGACGTGCCGGGACACGAACGCTTCGTGCGCAACATGCTGGCGGGCGTCACCGGCATCGATTACGCGCTCCTCATCGTCGCCGCCGATGACGGGCCGATGCCGCAGACCGAGGAGCATCTCGCTATCCTCGACCTGCTGGGCATCAGGGAAGGCGCGGTGGTCATCACCAAGACCGATCGGGTTGAGCCGGAGCGCGTCGCCGAGGTCGAGGAACTGCTGGAAATTCTGCTCGACGAAACCTTCCTCGCCGGCGCGCCGGTGTTCGCCGCTTCCGCCATCAAGGGAGACGGCATTGCGGAAATCCGCGCCCATCTGGCGGACGTCGCGCGACGCATGGCGGATCGCAAGCCCGAGGGCGCGTTCCGGCTCGCCATCGACCGCCGTTTCATCGTGCCGGGCAGCGGGCTTGTCGTGACCGGCACCGTGTTCTCCGGTCAGGTCGCCCCCGAGGATCAGCTCGTGCTGTCGCCGTCCGGCAGGCGCGTCCGGGTGCGCGGGTTGCACGCCCAGAACCGGGAGGCTGTTTCCGGCATGGTGGGGCAGCGCTGCGCGGTCAATATCGCCGCCACCGGTCTCGACCGCGACGCGGTTCATCGCGGCGACTGGCTCGTGGCGGAGCGGGCGCACGCGCCGACGCAACGGTTCGATGCGCGCATAAGGCTGCTGCGGACGGAAAAGAAACCGCTGCGCCACTGGACCCCGCTGCATCTGCATGTCGGCGCGGCCGATATCGCCGCCCGCGTCGCGGTCCTTGGCGCGCGGCAGATCGAGCCGGGGGAAAGTGCGCTGGTGCAGCTTGTGCTCGACCGGCCGACCAACCTGTTGCGCGACGACCGGCTGATCCTGCGCGATCAGTCAGCCACGCGTACCCTGGCGGGCGGGCGCGTGCTCGACCCGTGGGCGCAGGCGCGCGGCCGGGCCCGCCCTGCACGGCTGGAAACGCTCGCCCTGCTGGAACTCGACGATCCGGCGGAGGCGATGACCGCTCTGCTGGAGAACGCCACAGATGGCGTCGACCTGGCTGCTTTCGCGCGGGCGCGCAATCTTGACGATGCGGCGATGGACGAAATCGCGGAGACCGCCGACATGGTCCGGCTCGGCCGTGGAGAAGAAGCGCGCGGCGTCTCCCGCACATTCTGGCAGGCGCTGAAAGAGGCGACGCTCGCCGCGCTCGCCGACTGGCACAGGGACAAGCCCGGGGAGCTCGGCCCGGCGGAGAACGCGCTGCGGCAGCGGCTGGAGGCGCGCCCGTCGCCCGCAATCTTCTCGGCGCTGATCGCGACCTTGTCGAATGGGGGGAAGGTCGCCACCGCCAACATGCAGATCAGCCTGGCCGATCACGTGCCCGGCATGCCCGGCGCCGACCGCAAGATTTGGGAGCGCGCGAAGAAGATCCTGCAAGACGGCGGCGCGCGCCCGCCCTCGGTGCACGAGATGGCGGGGGAGATGAACCTCAAGGTCGCTCCGCTCAACGCCCTCCTGCGCCGCGCCGCTGCCATCGGGTTCGTGGTGCAGGTGGCGAAGAACCGATTCATCCTGCGGGACGAAATGCTCAAGCTGGCCGAGATCGCGGAGCAGTGCGCGGCAGACTCGGACGCCGGCACCTTCACCGCCGCCGAATACCGCAACGCGTCCGGCATCGGCCGCAACCTGACCATCGAACTGCTGGAAACGCTCGACCGCGCCGGCATGACGAAACGCAGCGGCAACGACCGGATTATCGTAAAGCCGGCCGCGGAACTATATGGCGAGGTGGAAGCGGGCGCCGCTTGATTGCCCGGAGATGAAGATTATTGTTACCCATACGGAAGGGATTCGTGAGCCGGTGCTGCGCCCGGGCTTCAAACCCGGTGAGGGACGTTAAACGTGTCTGGTGGGTTCGACTCCCACTCTCTTCCGCCATTCTTTCCGCTTCCTGTCTTTAGGACCCCATATGGACAAGCTCACCAGCCAGATCGCCTCGTTCGCCGCGTCGCTGAAACCGGAGGACCTGTCCGGCGAGGCAATTCGGGTCGGCGTGCAGCATCTGATCGATGCGCTGGGCTGCGCGGTCGGCGCCCACGATTGCGAACCGGCCGAGATCGGCCGGCGTCTGTCGAACGGGCAGTCGCCCGGCAAGGTGGCGGGGCGGCTGCTGTTCGAGGACCGGCTACTGCCCGCGGAGTCGGCGGCCTTCGTCAACAGCTGCATGATTCGCAATTTCGATTTCAACGACCGCTATCCCGGCGGCCATCCGAGCGACTGTCTCGGCGCGCATCTGGCGCTGTCGGGCGCGCAGCAGATCAGCGGGGCGCGGTTCCTCACTGCCATGGTCGTGTCCTACGAAATCTTCGCCCGGCTGAGCGACGCAGGGCAGCTCAGCCGCAACGGCTGGGACCAGGGGTTCAATATCGGCATCGCGACGGCGGCAGGGATCGGCAATATGCTGGGCCTGACCTTCGAGCAGATCGCCAACGCCGTTGGCATCATCGGTGCGTCCAGCGTGCCGCTGCGCGTGACGCGCTCCGGCGAGCTCACGCCGTGGAAAAACGTGGCGACTCCCTATGCCGCGAAGAACGGGCTGTTCGCGGCCCTGCTGGCGTCCGAGGGCATGACCGGCCCGCTGAGCATCTTCGAGGGGCGCGACGGTCTTTTTCAGAAGGTGATCGGGCCGTTCGATCTCGATGCCTTCCCGACCGAAGGCGGCGACTATTTCACGCCGGTGGTGCTGCTCAAATACTGGCCCATCGAGACCAACGGCCAGCCGGTCGTGTGGGCGGCGCAGGAGCTGCGTGACCGCGCGCCGCTGGATGAGATCGAAACCATCCATTGCGACGTCAACAAATTTACCAAGTACGAGATCGGCAGCGAGCCCGAGAAATGGGACCCGCAGACGCGCGAGACCGCCGATCACAGCCTGCCCTATATCCTCGCCCGCACGCTGGTCGACGGCACGATCACGGTGAAGTCGTTTACGCCCGAAATGGTGCTCGACCCGGCGCTGCGTCCGGTCATGAACAAAATCACGGTCGAGGTGGCCGACGACATGGAGGCCATCATGCCCGACCGGATGGGCTTCCGCCTGACGATCACGCTCAAGGACGGCACGACCCACAAATCGGAAATTTTCGATCCCAAGGGCGATCCCAACAACCCGATGCAGGACGAGGACATCGAGGCCAAGTTCCGCGCGATGGCGGAGCCGTTCTACGGCAAGGCTCGCTGCGATTCAGCGTTCGCCGCCTGGTGGGGCATGAAGGACGCCGAGGACCTGCGCCCGCTGATCGCGACACTGGATATGTATTGATCCATGGCTGCGCGTGCGCGACGGTTGTTGGCCAGTTGCTCCGGTTTTTTGCGGAATTCTGATCAGACTTCGGATTCGAGTCGCAGTTTTCTGATTTGAGAATATAACGTTGTCGGTTTGACCCCTAACAACTCCGCTGCTCCGTTTTTTCCCGAGACCCGCCCTCCCGCTACGCTCAACGCTCTTTTTATATTCTGGACTTCTATCTGCCGAATTTGCTGAGCCGTCATAACGTCGTCGCGTTCCCAGCCCACAGATGCAGGCGAAGGCTTTCTATCCGTTTGACCTGCCCCCACTGACTGGTCCGTTTCGAATGTTAGTGCATCATTCTTTTGACCTCCACAGGGATGATGCTGTCCGGTGCTGGTGGCCTGTATCCG